>Ga0209382_10008297_pt1 | contig 13107 bp, 8 predicted proteins | sample SoiMetdeltSBSDD5_FD_187599 | JGI IMG/M metagenome (GOLD analysis project Ga0209382, IMG submission 187599) | Bulk soil microbial communities from a Populus tree surrounding site in Tennessee, USA - Soil MetaG P. deltoides SBSDD5 (SPAdes) (version 2) | ecosystem: Environmental > Terrestrial >... | reverse complement strand
CCATGTGGGAGATGGAAATTTTCACGTGCAGCTTTTCTGCGACGTCGAGGACGAAGAGGAGGTTGCGCGCTGCCAGGCCTTTTACGATCGCCTGGTGCGGCGTGCTCTCGCCATGGAAGGCACCTCTACCGGCGAGCATGGCATAGGCCGCGGCAAGATGAAATTTCTCGAAGCCGAACACGGACTGGCTGGCGTCGAATTGATGAGACTCATCAAGCGCACGCTCGATCCCAGCAACATCATGAATCCGGGAAAGCTCGTTGCGCTATGATGAGCCGCATCTTCTCCGTTTGGAATCTTCCCGATGTGATAATATTGGCCACCCTCTTGCGAAAGGCGGCGCGATGAGCGTGTGGAAATCCCCGATCATCTATGTGGGGATTGCACTGGTCCTTTTTATCGTTGCTCTCTTGAGCGCGCCCTTCATCATCGACTGGAACAGTTACCGCGCGTCGATCGAGGATTACGGCAGAAAGCTGACCGGCCGCGACGTCACCGTGTCGGGCGACATTTCGGCAAGGGTTTTCCCCTGGCCCAGACTGCGCCTCGAAGGGGTGCGAATAGCCAATCCCGAGGGTGCTGCCACGCCGGATCTCGTGAGGGCCAGGGCCATAGAGGCACGCATGCTGCTCGGCTCGCTCCTGAGCGGATATGTCGAAGTCTCGGATATTCGGATCGAGAATCCCGTTTTTGCTTTGGAGCGGCTTGAGACCGGTGAGGCGAGCTGGTGGCTCGCGCCCGAGCTCAAGGGCGGAGTTCCGATGGGGGCCGAACGAATCTCGGTGGAGAACCTGGAAATCGTCGATGGCCAGGTTCTCCTCTCCGATAGCCGGCGCGGCGGTACGGCGAAGTTCGAGGATTTCGATGCGATATTGTCATCCCAGACCCTGCTGGGTCCTTGGAAGGCCAGGGGCGAGCTCAAGCACAGGGGCCAGCGTCTCTCGCTTGGGGTGAGCACGGGAAAGCAGAGGCCAGGCGAGCCGTTCAAATTCGGCATCAAGCTCGGACCGGTCGCGGGCCCCGGCCTCGTATACGCCTTTGATGGCGAGTACGCCTCGCGCGGGGATACCCCGGTCCGTGGCATATTGCGCATCGACCCGATGATGGACGTTGCGGGCAACAAAACCGAAGCCTCTGCGCCCCCTCTGACTTTCAAGGCGAAACTCTCCTTCAAGGAAGACCATGCCCTGCTGCAGGAGATTGAGATAGCTTCCACAGACCGCGACCAGCCGGGCAATCTCCTCACGGGCAGCGCGGCCATTGAATTGCAGTCGCGTATCTCGATTCTCGCCAATCTCAAGGCGCCAAAATTCGATCTTGATGAAATGCTCGGTGAAGAAGGCCGCCAGCTCGTGAAAGACGGCGCCATTCTCGAAGACCTCGTTCAATTTCTCGAAATTCTTCCAGAAGGTCTGGACGGCCATCTCATTCTCGATGTCGGCACCTTGATTGCCGGGACAGAAAAGCTTGACGGCGCGAAGCTGGAAGCGGAGCTGGCCGACCGCGGGTTGGTCGTTCACGAGCTCAGCGCCAATCTGCCGGGTCAGACCAAGGCAAAATTCAGCGGTCTTCTCTTTGCAAACGGCGACCGCCCCCAACTGTCGGGTGATGTTCAGATCGAATCCGCTGGCACCCGGGATTTTCTAGTCTGGCTCATGCCCGAATGGCAGAAAGCAATTGCCGCTCACTGGACGGGGGCGCGTGGCAAGCTCTCCCTGCGGTCCAAGCTCGACTATGCGTCGCAAAGCCTCCGTCTGGGCGAAGCTCGCTTCAGCCTCGATGAATCGACGGGTTCGGGCGAATTGGCCCTCGCGGCCGAACCGTCGGGGGGAAACAGTATCCGCGTCAAATTGGACAGGCTCGACCTAGATCGTTACCTGCCCGACGGGCTGGGCCCTCTCAGTCTTCCCCCCGAGCTTCTGGCAGGGATTGGCGCCATGGGTCAGGGCGCCAACGCGCTGGGTGACGTCCAGCTTCTCCTGGAAGCGGGAAAGCTTACGATCAATGGTATCGAGGCAGACGCCGTTAAAGCCGATGTGACGGCGACCCCCGATGTGCTCGACGTTCATGCGATCGAGATCGGTCGGGTGGGGCAGGCTCGACTCGAGCTCAGCGGCGCCTTGGAGTCCGCGAACGGCTCGAATGCGGGTTCGGCAACGCTTAAGATCGAGGCGGCAGACCCCCAACTTCTTTTGCGCATGTTGGGACTAATCCCTCAGCCGAAAGTGGGTATGCCCGATCCCCCGTGGACTGTTGCCCTCGCACCGCTCTATGCCAGCCTCACGACGTCGCTGGAGAGAAAGGAAAATGAAAGTCAACTCAATCTGAACCTCGAGGGATCGGCCGGGCAGTCCAAGCTCTCTTTGAATTCGGTTTTCACAGGCGATCTCGCCGACCTGAAATCCGGCCGGCTTCAGTTGAGCGGCAATCTCGAGAGTCCGAGCGCGCAAAAACTTTTGAGCCTCTTTGGCCGGTCCTTGAAAGCGACGGACACCCAACCCGCCAGGCTGGCGATGAGTGTCGACGGCGAGGTTTCGACCGGCCTGCTCATTCAGTCGGAGCTCCAGCTGCTCGGCGCTGAAGCAGGCTTTTCTGGGACTGTGGAAGATCTGATTGCCGGCGGGTCGCCTGAGCTCGCGGGCACCCTCACGCTGGATGCCCCAAATGCGGGGCCCCTGATTGAAGCGCTGGGGATCGCCAAACCCGAACCGGGAGTGCCGCTCAAGCTAACCTCACGCCTTCAGGGCAGGTTGGGTTCGATTGACCTGAACGATTTCAAAGGCGCCTTGGGCGAACAGCAGTTCGACGGCCGGCTCTCGATCGAAAATGGCCTGTTGAATGTCGTGATGCATGCCGCGGAGCTTTCCGCACCGGCGTTGCTGTCCATAGCACTCATGCCCATGGACGGGCGCTCCCTAGAACCTGTGACTCTCTTTGCCACATCGCCCTTGGGAGGCGCCGAGGGTCGGATTCTGTTGGAAACCGATCGCATGGCCATGTTTTCCGGTTTCGGTCTCGTCAAGGCGCGCACAGAGCTCAATTCTGTCGATGGCAGGCTCTCGCTCTCGATCGACGGCACGGGGCCGCAGGGCACTCCCTTTGTCTTGAAAGCCAATACCTCGCGGGAAGCTGATGAGCTGCGCCTCGAGGCGGCTCTCGAGGGAGCGCTCGAAATGAGCGAGGTTCTTTCAGCGCCCGATGGTGAGCCGGTGATCGACAGTCTGCTGAGCATCAAAGCTTCGCTCACCGGCAAGGGCCGCAGTCCCGCCGGCCTGGCGTCATCCATGACGGGACAGGGTACCGTCAGCATGCCGAAAGGTTTTGTGAGGGGGATCGACGCCGACAGTTTCATTTCGGGGCTTCGTTTCTCGCCGACTTCGGGCGCGGTTGACCGCCTGCTTCGGCAGGGTTTCACCGGCAGCGACCTGATCTTCACGGGCGGTGCCGGCACGCTCGCGGTCGCAGAGGGTGTCGCGACCTTGGGCCCGGTCGCCTTCGAAGCCGGCGGCATTCAGGGTTCGATAAAGACGATCTTCGAAGCCTTGAGTCGCAAGGTGGATGTGAGTGTCGAGATCGGTCTGAAAGCCTTGGGCGACGTGCCGCCAGTCGAGGTGAGTTATGCAGGCCCCGCCCGAGCCCTCGAACGCAACGTCGATGCCAGCGAGCTGAGAGCCAGGCTATCAGCCGTCGAGCTTAAACAGAACATGGACAAGCTCGAAAAGCTCCAGCGTGAACAGCTCGAACTTTTCGCCGAGGAGGAGCGACAGGCCAAGGTGCAAGCGGCCGAGCGCGCCGCGGCGGAGAGGCGGAGAACGCAATGGTTGGCGGCCCGCGAGAGAGCGGAAGGGCAGGCGGCGCTCGACAGGACAGCGGCGGAGGAGCAAGCGAGCGCCGAGGCTCTGAGGCTCGATCTTGAGGAATTGAAGCGCCGGGCGGGGGTCCTCGAGCAGAACCGGCGCACCGTGCAAAAAGAAAGATCTCTGGAAGAGGTGGCCGATCGGCGCGAGCTGCAGCGCCAGTCCGCGGCGGCAGAGCGTTTTCGGCAGCCCGAACGAGCAGCGCTGGCGAGAGCAGTCGAGGCGCGACGACAGGCTGATGCCCTGGAGCGGGAGCGCCAGCGTCTCGCCGCAGAGGCAGCGCGCCGGGTGGAGGAAGAGCGGCTCGCGAGGGAAGCAGCTCAAAAAGCTGAGGAGGAACGAAAGGCGCGCGAAGCGGCCATGGAGCTCGAACGCCAGCGTCTCGCCGCGGAGGCGGAACGTCGTCGCCAGGCTGAAGAGGCCGAGCGTCAGCGTTTGGCCGAAGAAGTGGAGCGCCAGCGTTTGGCCGAGGAGGCCGAGCGTCAGCGTTTAGCCGAAGAAGCGGAGCGCCAGCGTTTGGCCGAGGAGGCCGAGCGTCAGCGTTTAGCCGAAGAAGCGGAGCGCCAGCGTTTGGCCGAGGAGGCCGCAAGACAGGCCGAGGCGGAACGTCTGGCCAGGGAAGCGGCACAACGAGCCGAGGAGGAACGAAAGGCGCGCGAAGCGGCCATGGAGCTCGAACGCCAACGTCTCGCTGCGGAGGCTGCGCGCCGGGCCGAGGAAGAGCGCCTCGCCAGGGAAGCAGCACGGAAGGCCGAGGAGGAACGAAAAGCGCGCGAGATGGCGATCGAACTCGAGCGCAAGCGCCTGGCGGAGGAAGCGTTGCGCAAGCAGCGGCAGGCTGAGGAGGACGCAAAGGCCCGTGAGGCCGCTCTTCTGCTGGAGCAGGAGATTAAGCGCAAGGCTGATGAAGAAAAAAAGGCCAGGGAAGCGGCCCTGGTACTGGAAAGGCAGAGACAGGCGGAAGAAGCGGCGCGTCGGGCCGAGGAAGAGCGAAAGGCCCGCGAGGCAGCGCTGGAGAGCGAACGGCGCCGCCAGGCGGAGGAGGCAGAGCAGCGAAGGCTGGCGGAGGAAGCCGTCCGCGCCGAGCAAGAACGAAAGAGACTGCTGGCGGCGCTGGAGATCGAGCGTCAGCGCCTTGCGGAAGAAGCCGAGCGCAATCGGCAAGAAGAATTGGAGCGAGCCAGACTGCAGGCGTTTGAGAAAATGAATGAGCGCGAGATGATACAACATCTGCAGCGTACAGGCGCATGGGCGAGCACCTATCGTCGGGCAAAAGAAACGGCGGCACAACGCGCGCTCGAGGAGGCCAAGGCCAAGATAGATCAACTCCTCAAGGAAGCTGGCCAGCCCTCCACCGAATCCTTGGCTCCCAAGCAGAAACAGCCCGCCTCGTCAGCGGATGATCTTCCATCCGCGACCCAATCGATCGCCCCGTCCGCCGTTGAACAAACGCGAGAGGACCTTGAGGCCGAACCGCTGCCGGTGGATGACAGCGATGAGGCCTCCCGCGGGCCGAAGCTGATTGACCCGAGCAGCGCCGCCGCTTCGGTCGGACCCGATCAGTCGGCGATCGATTCCGCGGAAACCGTGGAAGGGGATCGCACGCGGGTACGACGAAATGGCCAATTCGAAGCAAATTGGCTGGAACGCCTCGAGCGCATGATCAAGCTTCCCCCCGGCAGCGCCAAGAAGGATATCAATCCGCGAAAGCGATACAACTTCAACCGATGATTTGAGCCGGGTTTCGCAAACGGCCTTCGATGGCCTCACGGAGCAGAAAAATTCGGATCGCGCTCGAAAGATTGACTTGCCTGCGCCCTTCGTCGATCTGCGCAATAAGCGAAGAGACCGACAAGCCTCTCAGTCTTGCTGCCAGCTTCAGGGCCTCCCAGAATGGCGGTTCGAGCGACAGCGACGTGCAATGTCCGGCGATCCTCACCGATCGTTTCACCGGACCTGCCATTATTCGGGTGCAACCATCCTCTCGGGGCGCACGAGCGCATCGAAGTCGGACTCGTTGACATAGCCGAGGCGCAAGGCTTCCTCCCGCAAGGTCGTACCGTTCTTATGTGCCGCCTTGGCGATTTCAGCAGCCTTGTCATAACCGATTTTCGGCGCCAGGGCCGTGACCAGCATGAGCGATCGCTCGAGGAGCTCGCCAATGCGCTTCCGGTTGGGTTCTATTCCGGCAATGCAATTTTCAGTGAAGCTTACGCTGGCGTCTGCCAGAAGCCGGATCGACTGCAGGACATTGTTGATGATGACGGGCTTGAACACGTTGAGTTCGAGATGTCCCTGCGATCCTGCCACCGTTACCGCCACATGATTGCCGAACACCTGACAACACACCATCGTCAGTGCCTCGGCCTGAGTCGGATTGACCTTGCCGGGCATGATGGAGGATCCAGGTTCGTTCTCCGGCAGGAGGAGCTCACCCAGGCCGGAGCGCGGGCCGGAGCCCAGCCAGCGGATGTCGTTGGCAATCTTGAACAGGCTGACGGCGATTGTGTTCAAGACACCCGATAGTTCAACCAGCGTGTCGTTGGAAGCAAGCGCTTCAAATTTATTATGGGCGGGCTTGAACGGGAGTTTGGTCATCGCCGCCACTTCGGCTGCGAAAACCTCGTCGAACCCTTTTTTTGAATTGAGTCCCGTTCCTACCGCCGTTCCGCCCTGGGCAAGCAGGTAAAGCCTTGGCAGGACGGCTCTGACGCGCTCGATGCCGAGCGCCACCTGCATCGCATATCCCGAGAATTCCTGTCCGAGTGTAATTGGCGTTGCATCCTGCGTATGGGTCCGTCCGATCTTGATGATGTCGTCCCAGGCCCTGGATTTCGCCTCCAGTGCTTGATGAAGCTGTTCCATGGCTGGAAGTAGCCGGCGGTGAACCTCGAGCGCGGCGGCAATGTGCATCGCTGTCGGGAAGGCGTCATTGGAAGACTGCGATCGGTTCACATGATCATTGGGGTGAACCGGCTTCTTCGATCCGATTTCGCCGCCCAGTATTTCGATCGCTCGATTGGAGATCACTTCGTTGACGTTCATGTTCGTCTGGGTGCCAGACCCTGTTTGCCAAACCACCAGGGGAAAGTGTTCGTCGAGCTTTCCCTCGATGATCTCATCGGCCGCCGTGACGATGGCTCTTGCCAGCTCGCCCTCGAGGAGCCCCATTTTGACATTGGCCAGGGCTGCAGCCTTCTTGACGATGCCGAACGCACGGATGAGTGCCAATGGCATTCGTTCGCCGCCGATTTTGAAATTGGCAAGCGATCGTTCGGTCTGAGCTCCCCAATATTTGTTCATGGCGACGTTGATGGGGCCGAAGCTGTCGGTCTCGATGCGGGTCTTTGCCATCCTCTTACCTTACCGCTCATCATGCCAGATCGGATTTGTCCACGCCCTCTTTCCCGCTGGATCGATGAGCACGATGCGTATCCATGGGCTTCGCTTGACCTCCGTCCAGGACTTGCCGAGCATCCCGAGATCGATCCGCGCCTCGGTGATGGCCCGGCCGTAACGCCCGGCGGATCGTGAATTATGACCGACGACGCCGATCGCGTTCACGGGCGATGAGGCGATCCAAAGTTCGTCCCCATCGATCGCGAGCTCATGGATCTGCGGGCCCTGGGACGAGTAATACTGACCGGCCTTGAGCGCCTCTAGCAGCGCCTCCGGCTCGAGCGTTTCGGCCTTCACGTGGACCCAGCCGCCAAAGGCGTCATCGGATTTGAAATGTGCATCGTCTGTCGCAAAGGCCGTCAGCCGCCGTCCCTGCCTCAAGAGCTGATCGAGCAGATACCATCCATCGCCGCGGTCGACTTCGACGAAGCAGCCATGATTGTAGATTTCGACCGCATGGGCGGCTGTCAGCGCATTGCCGTCCCCAATCGACAGCTGGGACCACGCAGGATGCGCGATGCCGACGAAGGCTCCCGCCGCAGTGGCGCGAGCCGCAAGTTCGGGCCCCGTCTCGTCCGGCGCCGGCGGCTCGAAATCAAGGGGAAGCCCGGCAGCGACGATGTGCCAGAGTTCGCCCACCTCTGTTGCCATGGCGTGGAGTTCCGCCCCGATCAAAGTCGTGAACCGGTTGGAGCGGAAGGGCCGGGTGTCGGCCACCGGCCAGCGATAGCGGTCTATAAAATGCTCCGACATCTGCACGAAATCATAGCCTGCGTCCTTGTAGGCCTCGACCGCCCGGTCGAGCGGCAGGGCGCCATCGGAAAGGTTGGAATGGGTGTGAAGATTGCCGCGCCAGAAGCGGCCCTTGAGGGAGAATGGAGCGATATCGGCCATGTCACGAAATCCTGTGCTGCTTATGGCCGATTTTTCCTTAGACGGAAAGCTGCATGCCGAGTTCGACCACGCGGTCGGGCGGAATCCGGTAGAACCCGGTGGCTCGCGATGATTGGTTGGCCAGCATGATGAAAAGGCGCTGCTGCCAGAAGGGCAGGGCCGAACGCATCGAAATCCTGATGGCGCGCCGGCCCAAGAAATAGGAGGCCGTTCTTGGGTCGATATCGAGTCCGGCTGATCGTGCCAGTCTTAACGCCGCCGGTACGTTGTGCGTCTCCATGAAACCGAATTTGGCTTCGATCAGCCAGGCATCGAGCGGCAGGCGGGAGATTTCGTTCCGCTCGGCATTAGGAACCCGCGGCTCGTCTGCCGTGCTCACGTGTATGAAGACAAGCGTGTCGTGCAGCACCCGGTTGTGTTTCAGATTGTGAAGCAGGGCGCTTGGCGCAAAATTCGGATCCGTCAGAAGGAAAATCCCTTCGCCAGGCACGCGCACGGGCGGTTTTCGCTCGAGGCTTTCCAGCAGGCCTTTGAGCTCTACGCTGTCGCGCCGCAGCTTCTGCGCCAGGGCTTCGCGTCCGCGCATCCAGGTCAGCATCAAGGTGATGATGGTAGTGCCGATGATCAGAGGCACATAGCCCCCGCTGATGATCTTGTATGCATTGGCCGTGAAGAAAGTCATCTCGATTGCCAATATGAAACCGAATACGACACCGACGACGACGGCCGGCCAGCGCAGCCCCACGCGGAAATAGATGATGGCGAGAAAAGTGTCTATGACCATCGCCGTGTTCACCGCAATGCCATAGGCCGACGCGAGCGCTGAAGAGGAGCGGAAGGTCAGCACCAGGAAGGTCACGCCGATAAAAAGGATCCAGTTGATCTGACTGATATAGACTTGACCATGTTCGGTCTCGCTGGTGTGCGCGATGTTCATCCGCGGCAGGAGCCCCAAATGGATCGCCTGCTGGGCGACGGAGAACGCCCCCGTAATGACGGCTTGGCTGGCGATGACGGTGACGAGCGTCGCCAGAATTACCAGGGGGATCAGCGCGAAGGGAGGCACCATGAGATAGAACGGATTGGCGATTGCCGAAGGGTTCGAGTACATTAGCGCGCCCTGGCCCAAATAATTCAGGATCAGTCCGGGAAATACGACCGATATCCATGCGATTCGTATCGGAGTTTTTCCGAAATGCCCCATGTCGGCGTAGAGTGCTTCTGCCCCCGTGACGGCGAGGAAAACGCCGCCCATGATCACGAGGGCAACGCCTGGATGATGGCTGAGGATGAACAGCCCATGCGCCGGGTTGAAGGCAAGCAAGATTTCCGGATCGTGTACAATGTGCAAAAGGCCCATGGCCGCGATAACGACGAACCATAAAGTGGTCACCGGCGCGAAAAACTTGGCGACGCCGGAGGTTCCTCGAAACTGGACAGCGAAAAGCGTGGCCAGGACCGCGAGCGTGATCGGCACCACATAACCATCGAAAACCGGATTTATCACCTTGAGGCCTTCGATGGCCGACAGCACCGATATGGCCGGCGTGATCATGGCATCACCGAAGAAAAATGCCGCCCCGATGATTCCGAGCAGCAGTGCGAATCCGCCGCGACGTCCCAGCGCATGTTCGACCAGCGTGACGAGCGAAAGGATTCCTCCCTCGCCCTTGTTGTCGGCCCGCATCAGCAGAAACACGTATTTGAAGGTGACGATGACGATGAGCGACCAGATGAGAAGCGACACGACACCCAGGAGGTCGCTGCGCACAATCATGTTCCCTTGCGAGATATGGGAGAGTGCTTCGCGAAGCGCGTAAAGCGGACTCGTGCCGATGTCGCCGAAGACGACGCCAATGCTTCCGAACACCAGCCCCAGTCGCGCCGGCTTTCTTGCGGGTTCTCCCTCTTCGCCGAGATTGATCTCGCGATCCGTCATCGATTGACCTTGGGTTCGTCTACCAGGCGAGCGCTCCTGTCGCCGGTCCTACTGAATGTTGAGCAGACCGCGGCAGTCTGAAGGTAGGTTGGATAGCATCAGCGGCTTCGCTGGTTTCGGAGAGGGTTTTTTCTTGGGCGGCGGCTTCTCCGGCGCCCAGGGCTTGTCGGATAACCAATAGGAAAGCTCCTGGCCACAGCCGGTTCCGTCGGCGGGTGCTGGAAGAGGTTGATTCGTGCAGCCGGGATTCTCGCTTGGGCAGCGCATCCGGATGTGAAAATGATAGGTGTGCCCGTAATAAGGTCGCACCTTGGCGAGCCAGGAGCGGTTTCCCGTCGCCCAATCACAGAGCGCTTTCTTGATGGGGGGATGCACGAAAATGCGCGAGACTTCGGGGTAGGAAGCGGCGCGCCTGATCAGGTTCGCATGTGCTTCCGTCCAGACCTTTGGATTGACGTGGGTACGGTCGAGAATCACCGTCGTGGCCTGGATGTCTTCGCGCTCCTTGGGCGTTAGCGTTCGGTTGGGCATCGGCGTCAGCCAGATGTCCGCATCGAGACCGATCTGATGGCTGGCATGGCCTGTGAGCATGGGGCCACCGCGGGGCTGTGACAAATCCCCAACGAGAAGCCCGTTCCAATTATCCTGCGCCTTGGCTTCCGTGGCTAGCCGCTCGATCAGCGAGACGAGCTTCGGATGCCCCCAAACGCGGTTGCGAGACAGGCGCATGGCCTGCCAGGCAGGCCCATCGACGGGAAGCGCGGTCGCGCCGGCCAAGCATCCTTTTGCGTAGAAACCTATGGAGCGCGCCGCCAGCGGGGCGGGTGTCTTGATTTTGCCGAACAGCTCCTTTGCGGGAGTTCTGTCGCTTGGAGCCGCCGCCAGGACTGGTTGCGCCGACAGGGAGAAACCCGCCAGAGCAAGCAACATGACCATGCCTGCGGTTGCCGTCCTCATCTCAATTAGTCCGCCCGTCGCTGCCCGGCAGCTTTTACCATCGCCATCCCGGGAAAGCGAGGGGGCCGGGAACCGATCACTTTTTTCGAAAGGAATCAAGAGAAACGATCTTTTGATCGTCATTGGAAGGCTTTGGTCCCGAAGCCGAGGGCGGGGGTAGAGCTTCGGGTCCGGGCTGCGGGGGGCTGGCTGCGGGCTCCGCCTTGGCCGCTTGCGCGGCGGTGTCCAGTTTGTCCTCGATCATCTCAAACTGCAGGGCGAACTGGGCTGCCGGATCGAAAAATCCCTTGATGGCGCTGAAGGGAACGACGAGCTTTTCCGGAATGTCGTTGAAGGAAAGTTCGACCTCGAACTCATGCTCGCGCACGCGCAGATTCCAGAACTGGTGCTGCAGAACGATGGTCATTTCCTTTTCGTACTTCTTGTGAAGCCGCTCGGAGATCCGAGCCTCGGGATGGCGGGTATTGAAGGAAACGTAGAAATGGTGATCGCCCGGCAGGCCTGATTGCTCGACCCGGATGAGAGCCGCGCGGACCACACCGCGGAGGGCGTCCTGCGCGAGCAGATCATATCTCATCAGGTCGTCCGTCATGACCTCACCTTTGCGGGCACGGATCATATTACGGTTCTCGCGGGTGGAAAGCCAGTTGAAGAGGAAAGTGCAGGCTTCTGTTGCCAGGTGCCTGCGAACCCCGCCCAGAGCGGCTTAAGCCCTAGGACTTTGATTTCGGCAGTCGCACTGCGTTAAGCAGCGAGACGAACCGGAGCATAGTTGTCGTTGGCAACTATTAAGTTCGGTCCGATAACGGCGGTACCATCCCGGGAAAAAGCACGCTCTTTACACCCTCGTCGATCCTAGTTCACCCCCAGCGGATGATCCCTGGAAGCGCCACCGCTCCTAAACGAATCAAAAAAGGAGCATCTGGTGGAGGTGCCGGGTACTGCCCCCGGGTCCGATAGGTTTATTACAACGGCCATTTATCGCCATAGCCAGCCTTGCGGTTGGCGGAAACAATATAGTACCGGCGGGCTATTTTTGGAAGCGAATTCCGAAAAATCTTTTTACATCATAAGCCTAGCGATAGTGCCGCCCACGCCTTCTTTGTGGGGACAAGTCGGCGCTGGAGGCTGGCGGGCCTTCTGGAATCCTCTATGTTTCGGCCATGCGAGAGTACTTGGAACTGATGCGAAAGGTCCTCGAGGAGGGCATTCCCAAGGAGGACCGGACCGGCACCGGCACGAGGTCGGTTTTCGGCTGTCAGATGCGGTTCGACCTGGCCCAGGGCTTTCCGCTTTTGACCACCAAGCGGCTTCACGTGAAGTCGATCATTCACGAACTCCTCTGGTTCATCCGCGGCGACACCAACATCGGCTATTTGAAAGAGCGTGGCGTGCGCATTTGGGACGAATGGGCCGATGACTCGGGTGATCTCGGCCCCATCTATGGCGCGCAATGGCGTTCGTGGCCAGCGCCCGATGGAAGCACGATCGATCAGCTCGCCCACGTGATTTCCATGCTGCGCCGTAATCCTGATTCGCGGCGGCTGATCGTCACCGCCTGGAACCCGGCTGATGTGGATAAGATGGCGTTGCCGCCCTGCCACTGCCTGTTTCAGTTCTATGTCGGAAAGGGTCGGCTGTCGTGTCAGCTTTACCAGCGCTCTGGTGATGTTTTCCTCGGCGTCCCGTTCAACATTGCCTCTTATGCGCTGCTCACCCACATGGTGGCTCACGTCACGGGTTTCAAACCGGGAGAGTTCATCCACACCTTGGGCGATGCGCATCTTTACGCCAATCACCTCGAGCAGGCGAGGGAGCAGCTTGGGCGTCCGCCGATGGCTTTGCCGCGCCTGATCATCAAGCGCGACGTTGAAGATATCGCCGACTTCCGGTTCGAGGATTTCGAGATCGTCGGATATCAAAGCCATCCCCATATCGCCGCGCCTGTCGCGGTGTAATCCTGAGGCCAGCAGGTGAGCCCCTCTTCAAGACCGCGCCTTGTCTTTGTCGTGGCCGCCGCGAGAAACGGCGTCATCGGACGGGAAGGCAAGTTGCCCTGGC
>Ga0209382_10008296_pt1 | contig 13107 bp, 12 predicted proteins | sample SoiMetdeltSBSDD5_FD_187599 | JGI IMG/M metagenome (GOLD analysis project Ga0209382, IMG submission 187599) | Bulk soil microbial communities from a Populus tree surrounding site in Tennessee, USA - Soil MetaG P. deltoides SBSDD5 (SPAdes) (version 2) | ecosystem: Environmental > Terrestrial >... | reverse complement strand
AAGTGCAGAAATCCGCATTCGACCCCGGCAAGAAGACCTCATCGCAGATGCCGGCCGATCTCGGTGCCCATTTCTGCACCGGAAAGTAGCTAGTCTGGTTGCAGTGCGAGTGTCAGGTCGACCGTCAGATCGCCACGGACTTGACGAACGTCCACGCACGGGCGCTTGCCGTCGCGACCACCGAATGGTTTCAATCCCGATGCAACACGCCACCGAGTTCTCGCAATCCCGTCGGCGTGAGTCGCGTGTAGCAGATCGTTGGCGGGGCGGATAGGGGGTTCGTGCATGTGAGGCGTATGCTCTTCCCCGAGCATATGCGGGATGCCATCTTTCAGGTTGAGCACCTCTCGCTCGTGTATCCCGCGCGCCGTGGCCAGGCGGCTGCGAGGATCCTCGATGACGTGTCTGTGGACGTTGACCGCGGTAGCGCCCTCATCCTCGTGGGTCCGTCCGGTTCGGGCAAATCGTCGCTGTTGCGCTGTCTCAACCGTCTCGAAGAGCCGACGACCGGCGTCGTATGCTTCGACGGCCGTCCGATCCCGGAGTTCGACCCGCGCGAGCTGCGGCGGCGGGCTGCGCTCGTGTTGCAGACACCGGTGCTGTTCGAAGGCACCGTCCGCGACAACCTCACCGTTCACGCACCGGACGCCACGCTCGACGTATCGGAGAGGCGCCTGCGCGAGGCGCTGACCGAGGTTGGATTAGACGGAGCGATGCTGGAGCGCGACGCCGCCGTGCTGTCAGGAGGCGAGCGTCAGCGGGTGACTATCGCTCGCGCGCTGTTGCGAGACCCCACAGCACTCCTCCTGGACGAGCCGACCTCGGCGTTGGACCCGCCGAACGCCATCCTCATTGTGGAGACGATCTGCCGATTGCGCGACACTCGCGGCCTCACGATCGTGGCCGTCACCCACACGCCCGAACTAGTGCGCCGTCTGGGCGGCGCACTCCTCTACCTGGTCAAGGGGCGCGTGCAGGCGTATGAGCCAGTGAACGACGGCGGGGTCATCGACGAACGGCTCCAGGCCTTCCTCGCCGGCACGCATCGATGACGTCCCGTAGCTTCGGCGTGATCGACCTGTCCTGGTGGCAGCTGTCGCTCGCTCTCGGCCTTGTCCTGGTCGTCGCCGCGATCTCCCTCCGCGAGCGCCTGGGCCTCGAGCGCGATCTGCTTTTCGGCGCCGTCCGCACGATCGTCCAGCTCTATCTCGTCGGTCTCATCCTGGCTGCCGTTTTCAGCGCTGCCCGATGGTACTGGGTCCTGTTAATTCTCGTGGCGATGGCGGCGATCGCCACACATGCCGCCGTCTACCGCCTCGCCAAGCCGATTCCAGGCGTGTACTGGATCGCGGCCACCGCACTCACGCTGTCCACCGCTGCCACGCTCACGTACGTCATTGGCATGGTGATCGAACCGCGCCCATGGTGGGAGCCGCAATACCTGATCCCAATTGCCGGCATGATCCTGGGGAACTCCATGACGAGCGCCGCGCTGGCCGGCGACCGACTCCAGTCGGATTTGTTCGCGCGGCGCGACGAGGTGGAGGCTCGCCTCGCGCTCGGCTTTTCCGGACGTGACGCCGTGCAGCCGCTGGTGCGCGCGGCGCTCCGCGCCGCGATGATTCCCACGGTGAACGGGATGATGACCGTCGGCATCGTGCAACTGCCCGGAATGATGACCGGCCAGATTCTGGCGGGGGCGTCACCGTTGACGGCGATCCGGTATCAAATCGTCGTTGTCTTCATGATGGCTGTGGCCACCGCGATGGGATCCCTGCTGTTCGTGCGACTCGCGGGGGCCCGATATTTGACTCCCGCACATCAGCTACGGCGGTACCTACTCTAAGCTGGAGTACTCTCTAAACTTGAGTACTGGGCGCCTCGCGCAGTCGATTGTTAGAACAATGCGCGCAGCTTTCAAGCTGCGTGTTTTAGTCGCGTGACTTTATTTCGTCGGCCCAGCGGTGGGAATAACCGCGCGAATTAGCGAAAACGTGATCGTCACTCAAGTACGGGCTCGCGTGGCTCGCGTTCTGCCGCAGATCAGATAAGGTCGACCGCGAATTTAAGCGTATTTGATATCGGTGATTGCGGGCCCCCGCAACCACGGAAGGCCCCGGAAGATCAGATACTTCCGGGGCCGACTATTTTTAGGGACCGAGCCACATAGGGCAGAAATAGGGCAAAACCTGAAGACGCCGCTGGAACTCCGCTCCGAGGTTATCGCGATCCGCGAGCGCTGGTATCGCCGCGAGGTGACGATGGAGGAGGTTCACGCGGTGGTCGACGAGTACATCGCCGCGGTCGTGCGGCGGGCCAAGGAACTCGGCCGGAAGAACTTTCGCGCGCCGACCAGAAGCTACGTGCTTCGCGCCTTATGAAACCGGAGTATCGCCGACGACTCCGAACGTAAAGAGCACGAGCGGAAAGACATCGCCCGCATGACATGGCTTGGCATGGCGGGGCCTCTTTTCGTTTCCACCGTTGTCCACTGCCTGGTATTATCCACACGTCGTCCACGCAATTAACGGGGTTACACGCCACTTATCCACCGTATCGGCAGCGAAACATGTGGATGAGTTGTGACTAGCTGAATTTGTTTGACGTCTCCGATACGGCGCGCGGAAGATTGCGTACAACGATGGTGAACTCTGACGATGCGCTCTCACGTCGAACGCTCACGAGGTATAAGAAGCGGCTCCGGCTGGCCTTCAGGGACGCGATCCTCACTCAGGACGAGAAAATGTTCCGACTACGGGATCAACAACGAGGCACACCCTACCTGGTCGATCGCTTGGGACTGGTGGCGCGGCGAACTCTCCGCCGAGCGCGACCGCGTCGAAACTTTAAGACGGTCGCGTGAGCCGCGGCGTTCATCTTCGCGCGCTCGACGGGCGTAGCGCGCTCAAGCTGCTCCTCGAGCAGTCGCAGCAACTGTTCCTTCGTGGTTCTTGCGCTCCCGACAGTTCGCGATCCATTACCCCGTCTTCGCATCGGCGCCACTATGCCACAGCCGTTTCACAACGGGGAAGAAGAGTTTTTCTTTGGCGACGAGAAGGAGATGAACGACGCGGCCGACGCCGTAATATCCGAATATTCGGCCGAGCTGGCTTTCGTACAGGCGCCCGAGGGAGGACGGTAAGCTCGGCGGATGACTGCCGACGTCCCACGCTTACGGCTTCTGCTCGTGTCCCTCGCCGGATGGATAAATCGCTACCAACAGCACATCATCGAGTACCTCGTAGAGGAGAACCGCGTTCTCCGAGAGCAGTTGAAGGGCCACCGCCTGCGGTTGAAGGATGACCAGCGCCGCCGTCTCGCAGCGAAAGGGCATCGGCTCGGCCGACGGCTGTTGAGTCGGGTAGCCACGATCGTGACACCGGACACGATCGTGCGCTGGCATCGGCGCCTGATTGCGGAGAAGTGGAGCTACCCGCGGAAGCGACCCGGGCGTCCGAGGACGATGAAGAAGATCGCGAGGCTCATTGTGCGGATGGCGACGGAGAACCCGACGTGGGGCTATAGCCGAATCCAGGGCGCACTGAAGAACCTCGATCATCGGGTGGCGCGAAGTACGATCGCGAGGGTGCTGAAAGAGCAGGGCATCCCGCCTGTGCCGGACCGGCCAACGTCGTGGCGGACGTTTCTCCGAGCGAACTGGGGAAAGATTGCGGCCGCCGACTTCTTTACGACGGAAGTGTGGACGGCGCGTGGGCTGGTGACCTACTACACGCTCTTCGTGCTGGACCTGCGCACGCGGCGCGTGCAGGTAGTTGGCTCGACGCCTCACCCGGACGAGGCCTTCATGACCCAGGCGGCGCGGTATCTTACCGACGTTGGCGACGGCTTCCTCGTGGGATATCGGGCTCTGATCTGTGACCGCGACACGAAGTGGATGGACGGATTCCGGCGCCTCATCGAAGGCGCCGGCGTGCGCGTCGTGCAGACGCCGATTCAGGCGCCGAATGCCAATGCCTTCGCGGAGCGGTTCGTGCGCTCGATCCGTGAAGAGTGTCTCGATCTGGTCATTCTCTTCGGGGAGCGACGTCTGCGCCACGTCGTCGACGAGTTTGTGGCGCACTATCACGGCGAGCGGAACCACCAAGGACTCGGCAATGAGTTGATCGCGCCACGAGGTGATCATAGGGGCGGCACGCACGTTCGCTGCCGCGAACGGCTCGGTGGCCTACTGCGCTATTACGATTACGCCGCGTAACCGTAGGCGGAGTTTTCGGACATTACGGCGTCGAACGCGATATATTCCATCTGCTGCGCCTCCTCTCGCGGCTGACGCCGTCGAGTGTTGTCCAACGCCCACGGTAATCTCACCGTGGGCGGAGGCGCAGCGCTTTCATCCCATCAAAGGTCGCTGGTTCAAATCCAGCCCCCGCAACCATCTAATGTGGCGAAACCAAAGGGGCCGAAGTATTCGGCCCCTTTGGTGCTTTTCGACGGACTATGAAGGTTTTCGACCGTCTCGCGTTCAGAGCGCCAGTCAGCCCAGCGTCCCGAGCCCGAGAAATCCGGCCTAAACACGACCATTGCCCTAGCAACGAACTGGGCTGGCTCGATTGCGTCGCTTCATAGAAGTTTCTCAGAGCCTCGGATAGGCAGTTCTGACAGCGGTTTGCGATGGCGCCTTGGGTTCAAACCGCGCGTTGGGTTAGGCACCGAAGACTCAGACGAGGGGCTAAAGTGTCGCCGTTTCGATGTCGAGGGTTCAGGCGCAGGTCGATCGCGTCGCTGACTCTCAAACAGTCGATCCCAGGTTCGAGCTCTGGACGGCACCACTTCAACTCGTTGCACTCCACGCATCGTGTCGGCGGACTTCCTTGCGTGATCGCGGCCCACGATCTATATTGATCGTACGGTGCCGCCGAAGAAGCGCCCTAAGACCACCCGACGCCGCCTGGTCCTCAGTGGAGGACGCAGGCGCGTTCTTGTGGTCTTGTTCGTCCCGAGTGTTGAACGCGATGGGGTGACAGCCGTTGACCAGCCACGCTGGGTCAACGGCGCTTTAGAGATGTTCGGTCGTGTCTTCGGCGGCGCGACGGCGTACCCGAAAGCACAAGGCATCTGGCGCGACGATGAACGAAGTGGTGCTCTCGTGAAGGATGAGCCGGTCGTCGTGCATTGCTATACGACACCGGCCGACATCGAAGATGCCAGGAACCTTGCCGAGCTCGGAGACTTCTGCAGGAGGATGGGTCGCGACGCTCGCCAAGGAGAGGTCGGCTTGGTGGTCGGCGACGAGTACTTCGCCATCCGCGACTTCGCGGAGGAGTAGACGATGAAGAGAAAGCTCGACATGGATCGGATCGCTAAGGGGCTCGGAGCCGAGCGCAGGGGGAAGGTTTCCGCGACGGGGGGTTACTTCGGCGCGATGCAGCTTCTTGCGGACGTCGAAGCCAAGTTCCGCGTACCGGCGGGAGGTGGGCGGCCGACGGATCCTCGGTGGACGGAACGGCGACTCGTCCCCCTCGCCCTGGAGACGCTCGAGCGTTTAGAGGACATCACGGCCCGGGTGCGCAAGCACGGGGGAATCAACGTCGAACCAATGCAGCTCGCAGCGCTACTACTCGAGAAGACGACGAGGCAACTCAGCGAGGCGGAAGCAGAGAAGCTCGTCCGGCCGCAGCGGCGAGCGAGTCGTTGAGCTAAGCGGAAGACCCCGAACCTCGTGTGCATATCGCAAACGCGGGGCGGGTACGGCGCTGAGAGTTCTGGGCCACGCCGAAACCGTGTTGGTTCGGCGATTCCAACACCTGGCCGCATTCAGCACTCGGGATGCGCCGGCCAGCCGAGTACCGGACGAGCGGCTCACGCTAAGCTCCTCGCGGTGAGCAGAAGAATGGGGAGCGCTCCAGCCGCGAGCAGGCGCTAGAGTCCACGGCTGACCGATATGATGACATCGCGTATCCAACGGTGCGCGGCAGACCCATCAAGCTGCCGGTGCCACAGCAACGACGCCCGCACGCGAGGCGACGTGAATGGCAGCTCACGGAGCTCGAGGGCGGCTTCCCGCACCAACGCTTCGCCAACGCGCCGGCTTAGCGTGGCTACCAGATTCAGCCTCGCGAGCACGGGCCCCGCTGCTAGGTAGGGCAGGCGTAAAGCGATGCGACGCTTCGAGCCCCCGGTCGCGAGAGACCGATCGATGAATCCGGTGTCATCTCCGCTCGACGAGATGTCGACGTGCGTCAGCGCGGCGAAGTCCGTCATTGTCAGCCGTCCCCGGGCGGCTGGATGTCCTCGTCGCATCACGGCAACGAACTGGTCCTCTAGCAACGCGGCGCTCGCGAACCGTTCCCCCACGCGCTCGAACGTGCCGATTGCCATGTCGAGCTCCCCATTGTCGAGGAGATCGAACAGATTGAGAGTCCCACTGGGCCGCAGATCGAGCTGCACGAGGGGAGCCGCTTTACCAACCGCGGCGACGAGTGCCGGCGCGATGACGATCGCCGCGTAGTTGTTGATCGCGATGGAGAAGCGGCGGCTTGCCTGCGCCGGTACGAACGTCTCCGGCTCGAGCGCGCGCTGCATGTCGGCGAGCGCCTGGCGCAGCGGGAGCGCCAACTGCTCGGCCCGCGGGGTCGGTGCCATGCCTTTGGGAGTGCGAATGAAGAGCTGATCTTTCAGCAGGTATCGCAGACGGTTCAGCGCGTGGCTTAGTGCCGGCTGGCTCATTCCGAGCCGCCTCCCGGCGCGCGTCACGCTCCGCTCCTGCATCAGCCCGTCGAACACGACGAGCAGGTTCAGATCGAAGGCTCGCCAATTCATGTGATGCATCTCCATGTGACAACAATGAATTTGATGCATTGTACCGTGCAGCGTACCGTCGGCGCATGGGAGAGAGCGTGAACAAGACCACGAAGCCATGGAGGTCCAAACCATGAACTGGATCCACACGGGCCCTTCGCTGACGGCGGCGTTCCTGGGATCACTGGTCGAATGTGTCGAGGCAGCGACGATCGTGCTCGCCGTCGGCACGGTGCGTGGCTGGCGCTCGGCGCTGCTCGGCACGGCGGTCGGGCTTGCCGGTCTCGCAGCGCTCGTCGTCGCGCTGGGCCCGGCGCTCGGGGCCATTCCGGTGACGGCCCTGCAACTGATCATCGGCGCCCTGCTCCTGCTGTTCGGCCTGAACTGGTTGCGGAAGGCCGTGCTACGCGCCGCGGGTGTCATCCCGCAACACAACGAGGCTCGAGCATTCGTGACCACGACTGCCGCGCTCGCGAAGACGGGGGCCGAGACGTCGCGGCGCTGGGACGCCGTCGCGCTCGTCACGACCTGCAAGGCCGTGGTGCTTGAGGGGATCGAAGTGGTCTTCATCGTCCTGTCCGTGGGCGCTGCCGGTCATCTGCTCCTTTCCGCCAGCGTGGGCGCCATCGCCGCCGGCGTGACGGTCGCGGTGGCCGCGATGATCCTCCGGCGTCCGCTGGCCAGCATCCCAGAGAACTTCTTGAAGTTTTCTGTCGGCGTTCTCCTGGCAAGCTTCGGCGTCTTCTGGATCGGCGAGGGCGCCGGACTTCACTGGCCCGGGGCGGACCTGTCGATCCTCGGCCTTGCCGCCGGGGTCCTGATGCTGTCGCTGGCATCTGTCGCGGCGCTGCGGCCGCCACGCATGCACGGAGGTGCGTCATGAGCGTCCCGGCGACGGCCGACATCAACGATGACCTGCGAGCGGCACTGGAGCGCCGCGATCCATACGCCGCGGACGAACTCGTCGCTCAATTCGGTGACCGCGCCTATCGGCTGGCCCTTCGGATCACGGGAAATGCCGAGGATGCCGAGGAGGCCGTGCAGGATGCGCTCCTGAGTGTCGTTCGGAAGATCGACACGTTCCGAGGGGCGTCCGCTTTGCGTTCGTGGATCTACCGCATCGTCGCGAACGCCGCTTATCAAAAGATCCGCGGTCGGCGTGAAGTGTGTATCACGGTGCCGCTCGATGACATCTCGCTGCTTGTCGACGATGGCAGCGCCTCGGCGGTCGATTGGTCTGCCCGCGTCGACGATCCCGCGCTCCAGGACGAGCTGCGCCGTGTGCTGGAGGCCGCGTTGAGCGCTCTGCCGCCGGACTACCGGGGCACCGTGGTACTCCGCGATGTCGAAGGATTGTCGAACCGGGAGATTGGCGAACAGCTGGGCATCACCGTCGCGAACGTGAAGACCCGAGTCCATCGCGCGCGGCTGTATCTCCGAAAGCGTCTGGGCCAATACATGGTCGCCGATGCGACGGTGAAGGAGGTCTGATGCCATGTGGATCGTCAGACTCGCGCTCCGCCGGCCATATACATTCGTGATCGCTGCCCTGTTGATTGTCCTGCTCGGCGCGGTGACGATCATGCGCACCCCGACGGACATCTTCCCCGACGTCAACATCCCGGTCGTCAGCGTCATCTGGTCGCTGACCGGCACCTCGGTCACCGATATGGAGGCGCGGATCGTGACGCCGGCGGAGCGTGCATATACGACCTCGGTGAACGACATCGAGCACATCGAATCACAGTCGATGCCCGGGGTGGCGGTGATCAAGGTGTTCTTCCACCCGAACACGCAGATCGGCGCGGCCATCGCCGAAGTGACCGCCGTCTCCCAGCAGCTGCTGCGCACGAGCCCACCGGGCACCACGCCGCCGCTGATCTTGCAGTACAACGCCTCGAGCGTCCCGATTCTGCAGCTCGGTGTCAGCAGCAACACGCTGAGCGAGGTGCAGCAGTACGATTACGCGCAGAACTTCATCCGGACCCAGCTCGCGACGGTGCAGGGCGCGTCGGTCATGCTGCCGTATGGTGGAAAGCCGCGACAGGTCATGGTCGACCTCGATCCTGAGGCGCTGCAGGGCACCGGCCTCAGCGCGGCGGACGTTGTCAGCGCGATCAGCGCGCAAAACCTCGTCCTGCCGACGGGCACCGCGAAGATCGGAAGCCGCGAGTATCCCGTCCTGCTCAACAGCAGCCCGGACACCGTCGCAGCCCTCAACGACCTACCGATCAAGCAGGTGAACGGCAAGGTCATCTACATCCACGACGTCGCCCACGTGCGCGATGGCTTCGCCGTCCAGCAGAACATCGTCGCGAGCAACGGGCAGCGCGGCAGCTTGCTGTCGGTCTTGAAAGGCCAGGGCGCCTCGACGCTCGCCATTGTGAATCGGGTGAAGGCGGCGCTGCCCGCGATTGCGGCCACGCTGCCGCCGGAGCTGAAGATCACACCGCTGTTCGATCAGTCACTGTTCGTGCGGGCGGCGCTCAAGGGCGTGGTCACGGAGGCGGCGATCGCGGCCATGCTGACCGGGTTGATGATGCTGGTGTTTCTCGGTAGTTGGCGTAGCACGCTGATCGTCGGCGTCTCGATCCCGTTATCGATCCTCACGTCACTTACTCTGCTGAGCGCCCTGGGCTACACGATCAACATCATGACGCTCGGTGGCCTGGGCCTCGCTGTCGGCATCCTCGTGGACGATGCGACGGTGACGATCGAGAGCGTGCACCGCAACCTGGCCCTTGGCACGCGCCTGCGCCAGGCCATCCTTGACGGAGCCCAGCAGATCGCGACGCCCGCCTTCGTCTCCACGCTCTCGATCTGCATCGTGTTTGTGCCCGTTCTCTTCTTGACCGGCATTGTCGGCTTCCTGTTCACGCCGCTGGCACTGGCGGTCGTATTCGCGATGCTCGCTTCTTATACGCTGTCCCGCACGCTGGTGCCGACCATGATCGACTGCCTCCTCGGTGCCGAAGCGGATCGGTATGCAGGGGGCCTCGGCCACGGGATCGAGCGCGGCATCATCGGGCGCGTGCATGGTGCCTTCAATCGCCAGTTCGAGCGCTTCCGCGATCGGTATCGCGACGCGCTCGGCTGGGCGCTCCATCACCGCGACATCGTGCTCGGCGTCTTCGGAGGCTTTTTCGCCGTATCCGTGGCGCTCGCCATCTTCACTGGACAGGACTTCTTCCCCCAGGTCGACGCGGGCCAGTTCCGGCTGCACGTGCGCGCGTCGGCGAGCACGCGTCTCGAGGCGACGGACCAGCTGTTCAACGCGGTCGAAGCCCGCATTCGGCAGACGATCCCGCCGGACGAGGTCGACCTGATCGTGCGCAATATCGGGCTGCCGGTAGGCGGAGTGAATCTGGCGTTCAGCGACGGCGCGACGGTCGGACCCGCGGACGGGGAGATCCTCGTGTCGCTCAAGGCCCCCGGCAAGACTTTCGCCTATGAGCGCGAGCTGCGGCGCCAGCTTCCCGCCGCGTTCCCGGATGCGACCTTCTTCTTTTCCCCCGCCGACATCGTGAGCCAAATCCTCAACTTCGGACTCCCGGCTCCGATAGACATCCAGGTGGTCGGCGCGGCCTCAGCCAATGCGGCGGTGGCCCAGCGGATCGCGCAGCGGATCACCGAGGTGCCCGGCGTGGTGGATGTGCACGTTCATCAGGTCACGGCGGCGCCGGCGCTCACCGTCAACGTCGACCGCACACGCGCCGTGCAACTCGGGCTGACGCAGCGGGACGTGGCGAACTCTGTGCTTGTCTCGCTCGCCGGCAGCAGCGATGCGGCGCCGAACTTCTGGCTGGACCCGAAGAATGGCGTCAACTATCGCGTCGCCGTGCAGACGCCCCAGTACCGTCTGGATTCGGTGGGCGCGCTGCAGAAGGAGCCGCTGCTCGCGACGACACCGGGCGGCGGACCGCAGCTCCTGACGAGTGTTGCGAGCGTGGACCACGGCACGACGCCCGCGGTGGTGAATCACTACAACGTGCAGCGGGTATACGACGTCTTCGCCAGCGTGCAGGACCGGGATCTGGGCGGTGCCTCTCGTGCGATCGGGCGCGTCGTCGCCGACGAGCGGACCCACCTGCCGCGCGGCAGCACGCTTGTGATGCGCGGTCAGGTGCAGGGCATGAATTCCGCCTTCATCGGGCTGGGCGGCGGAATGATCTTCGCAATCGTGCTGGTCTATGCCCTGATGGTCGTCAACTTCCAGTCGTGGCTCGATCCGTTCATTATCATCACGGCCCTGCCCGGCGCCGTCGCCGGCGTGCTGTGGGCGCTGTTCGTGACCCAGACGACCATCAACGTGCCGTCGCTCATGGGCGCCATCATGACGGTCGGCGTCGCGACCGCGAACAGCATCTTGCTGGTGACCTTTGCCAATGACGAGCGCCGCGCCGGCCACGATGCACTGAGCGCGGCGCTGTCTGCGGGCTTTACGCGGCTCCGTCCCGTCCTGATGACCGCGCTCGCGATGATCATCGGGATGCTGCCGATGGCGATCGGCCTTGGCGAGGGCGGCGACCAGAACGCGCCGCTTGGCCGCGCCGTCATCGGTGGTCTCATCGTCGCGACGTTGACGACGCTGTTCGTGGTTCCGGTGATCTATAGCCTGTTGCGATCGCGCGCACCGCGCGTCGAAGAGGAGGCACATCAGTCATGAATCGGCCATTCCGTCGGATTATCGTAAGCTCGGTCGTCATCCTGATCGGTCTGATCGCTCTTGGCGCCGTGCCGCGCGTGCGCCAGAGCGCGGCGCTGCATCGCGCGGCGGCGAACCCGCAGATTCTCACGGTCGCGGTCATGACGCCGTCGCGGGCGGCCAGCGCGGCCGACTTCACCCTCCCGGGTAACATCCAGGCGATCCAGGACGTGCCGATCTTCGCGCGCGTGGACGGCTACCTCAAGCGCCGCTACGTCGACATCGGCGACCGCGTCCAGCAAGGGCAGGTGCTGGCCGAGATCGATACGCCTGAACTGGATCAGCAGGTGGCACAAGCACGCGCGGCGCTCGCGCAAGCGCAAGCCGCCTTGGCCCAGGCTCAGTCAGCGCTCCAGCAGGCGCGCGCGACACTCCAACATAACCAGGCGACGATGCGCTTCAATGCGATCACCCTCACGCGCTGGCAACAGCTCAAGGCCAAGGAGCTCGTGGCTCAGCAGGATGTGGACAATTTCCAGGCCGCAGCGGACGGCAGCCGGGCCGATGTGGCCGCTGCCCAAGCCAACATCGACGCCCTCACGGCGAGCACGAACGCCGCGCAGGCCAACGTCGTGGCCGCCGAGGCCAACCTGCACCGCCTCACGGACCTCCAGTCGTACCAGACGCTGCGCGCACCGTTTACCGGCATCGTCACCGTCCGGAATGTCGATGAGGGATCGTTGATCTCGGCCGGCCGCGCGACCAACGCAATGCCCGCGTTCCGGGTGGCGCAGATCGATGACTTGCGCATCTTCGTGAATGTGCCGCAGACGTTTGTGCCCTCCATCACACCCGGCCTGCCGACAGATACGGTGGTCCGCGAGCTTCCCAATCGCGTCTTCAAGGCGCGCGTGGTGAGTACGGCTGAGTCCCTGGATCCCGCCTCGCGCACACTGTTGACGGAGATCCGGATGAAGAACGATGGGGGTGTGCTGCGGCCGGGCATGTATGCGGATGTGAAATTTCACGTCATGCGGACCGATCGGCCGCTCCTGCTGCCGGCGAGCGCGGTCATCATCAGGTCTGGGCCTCCGGTGGTCGCCGCAGTGGCCCCGGATGGCGTCGTCCATCTCAAGCCGGTGCAGCTCGGGCGCGATCTGGGATCGAGTCTCGAGATCACCGACGGCGTCGGCGATCACGACGCGGTGATCGTGGCACCGCCGGACGACGTGCAGGACGGCGAGCACGTACGTGCCACACCATCAGGATCGAGCGCCGTGGCTCAGGCCAACAGCACGAACGGATTTTAGCGTGCTCTTGCGTACCCTCGTGGGTGTTCGAGCGTGCCCCGTTCGGGAATCGAACCCGTGTTGGCAGTAGGCCGGAAGATACCCCGACGTCTTCATCATTGTCCGATCTGGGCTCACACGGGCGCGAGCAACGGCTCGGCCGAGCAGCACTCGGGCAGCTCGCAGTGAATCGAAGCCGCAGCGCGCGCGCGAGACGATCACAAGGCACGCGCGCGGCCCGGCGTGAGGGCGAGAGCGGCGGCGGAGCCTATGAAACAGCTATGAAGCAAGGCGACCGAAATGACCCAAAAGGCTCCGACGGAACGCTTCGCTAACGCTTTGTCGTCATTGGTTTGACTCGGCTCGTCTTGGCTGCTGTGATGACCGAATTTCCCCTCATAACCCATATCTGAA
>Ga0209382_10008295_pt1 | contig 13108 bp, 9 predicted proteins | sample SoiMetdeltSBSDD5_FD_187599 | JGI IMG/M metagenome (GOLD analysis project Ga0209382, IMG submission 187599) | Bulk soil microbial communities from a Populus tree surrounding site in Tennessee, USA - Soil MetaG P. deltoides SBSDD5 (SPAdes) (version 2) | ecosystem: Environmental > Terrestrial >... | reverse complement strand
GGGTACGGCGACCCCTGACCGGTAAACAGGAACGCCACCCGGAGGCCGCTCCGGCTGGCGACGCGTCCGTGGCGAACCGCGTCGCCATCGACGCCATCGGCGAAACGTTGGAGCGCGGACTGAACCCCATCGGTTGAGGAGGCGACCAGCGACACGCGATGCTCGAAGTGCGCGCGGGTGGTGCTGGCGCTGAAGCAGAGATCGGCGAGGGCGAGGCCCGTCTGCTGCGCACCACGCTGCGCGAGCCGGTGTGCCTGGACACGCAACGCCGATTCGGTCCGCGCGGAGACGGTCAGAAGGTGAGCCGGACGGTCGCGGTCGGAACCCGCTACAGTTGATGCCTCTGGCAGCGGGGCCTCTTCCAGCACCGCGTGCGCGTTCGCACCGCCGAAGCCGAACGAGCTGACGCCGGCGACCCGTGGCAACGCGCCTCGAGGCCACGGACGTGGCTCGGTCGGTACTACCAGTCGCTTCCCAGGCTTGACGAGCGGGTTGAGCGACGTGAAGTTGATCTGCGGGGCGATCTCCTCGTGGTGAAGGCAGAGCACGGTCTTGATCAGCGCAGCGATGCCCGCCGCGCCCTCCAGGTGCCCGATGTTCGGCTTGACCGAGCCGACGACCAGCGGCTCGCCGGCCGACCGTCCCGGCCCGAGCACGGCCATCAGCGCCTGGAGCTCGATCGGATCGCCGAGCGGCGTGCCGGTGCCGTGCGCCTCGACGAAGCCGACCTGCTCTGGTGCCACTCCGGCCGACTGCAGCGCCGCGCGGATGACCGCCTGCTGGGCCGGTCCGTTCGGCGCCGTCAGACCGTTGCTGCGTCCGTCCTGATTGGTCGCCGTGCCCCGGATCAGGGCCAGGATGGTGTCGCCGTCCCGGCGCGCTGCCGCGAGCGGCTTCAGGACCACGACGCCGCACCCCTCGCCGCGCACGTATCCGTCGGCGGCTGCGTCGAACGCCTTGCAGCGGCCGTCAGTCGCGGTCATCCGGGCCTTCGAGAAGCCGATGCTCCCCTCCGGCGACGCGATGACATTGACGCCGCCCGCGAGCGCCATGATGGACTCGCCTCGCCAGATGCTCTGGCAGGCGAGATGGACGGCGATCAGCGACGACGAGCAGGCGGTGTCGACGGCCAGGCTCGGGCCTCTAAGGTCCAGCAGGTACGAGAGGCGGTTCGCGGCGATGCTGTGGGCCGTGCCGGTCCCGCTGTACGCCTCGGTGAGCGCGAGGTCGCCGGCCTGCCGCCAGGCATAGTCAAAGCTGCAGATCCCGACGAACACGCCCGTGGAGGTACCGGCGAGCGCAGGCGGCGGCAGGCTTGCGTCCTCCAGCGCCTCCCAGGCGACTTCCAGCAGCAGGCGCTGCTGAGGGTCCATCGACCGGGCCTCGCGAGGCGAGATGCCGAAGAAGGCCGGGTCGAATCGATCGATCTGGTCCAGGAATCCTGCCCGGCGGGACGTCATCTTCCCGGGGGCTTCGGGGTCCGGGTCGAAGAGGGCGTCGACATCCCAGCGGTCCGGCGGGACCTCGCGGATCGCCTCGCCGCCCTCGCGGAGGAGCCGCCAGAAGCTGGCAGGGTCAGGCGCGCCGGGAAACCGGCAGCCGAGGCCGACGATCGCGATCGGCTCCAAGACCACCGCTCCTACTCGTCGTCCTGGCCGTCGGCTGACTCTGGGCACGCCGAGGTGTCAGCCAGATGGCGGGCAAGGTGGTCGATGCTCGGGTAGTCCCAGATCAACGTCGGCGAGAGCGAGAACCCGATCCAGTCCTCCAGCTTCGCCGCCAGCTCGAGCGCCTGTGCCGATCCGACCCCGTACCTGACGAACGGCTCATGCACGTCGATCTCGCTCGGGGAGACTCGGACGAGCGCCGCGATCTCCTCGACGAGCCAGGCACGAATGTCGGCGGCATCGGGCCGGGCCTGCCCGACGCCGACGCAGTCACTACCCGCCATCAACACCCCCAGATGGACTGTCGTGGAGTACGCCCCGACCAGGACTGAGCTCCGAGATCCCGGTCATCCGACGCTTCAAGTGCGCGCGGCAGCGACCGGCGATCGTCGAACTCTACCGGTCCACGTCCGCAGCGCACCTTCGAGCATGGCCCGGCGGCTGGCCTGGCGGCGGATCTTACCGCTCGACGTGCGTGGCAGGCTGCCAGGATGCACGAGGACGACCTCCTCGACCTCGAGATCGTGGTGCTCGGCGATGGCGCCGCGAATCGCCCAGACGATCTCGCTGACGGAGTCGCCGAGCCACGATCGCCCGATCTCGTGCGCGATCACCAGCCGCTCCTCGCCATCGCGCTCCACCGAAAACGCCGCGCCGGCGCCATCCGCGAGGGCCGGATGACTCTGTTTCGCCGTCCACTCGACGTCCTGCGGGTAGTGGTTCCGCCCGCGAATGACGATGAGATCCTTCAGTCGGCCGCTGATGTACAGGTCCCCGTCGTGCATGAAACCGAGATCGCCGGTTTTCAGGTACGGCCCGTCGCCATCCGAGAGATGAGCGCCGAACACCTCGGCCGACTCGTCCGGGCGATTCCAGTACCCCTGCGCGACGCTCGGGCCGGCGATCCAGACCTCGCCGACCTCGCCGTCAGCGCAGCGCTCCCCGGTCGATGCTTCGACGATCGCGAGGCGTTGCCCTTCGACGGTCCGGCCACAGGCTACGAGCGGCTTGCCTTCAGATGACTCGGCAGGCTCCGGGATCGCCCGGTGCTGCTCCAGGGCCATGCTGTCAACAGTGGCGACCGTAGGTGCGGTTCCTGGTGCGACCGCCGAGAAGAACAGGGTCGCTTCGGCCAGGCCGTAGCCGGTGCAGAGCGCTTCGCGGCGGAAGCCGTACGGCCCGAACGCCTCCACGAACCGATCGAGCACTTCCGGGTGGATCGGCTCGCCGCCCAGTGCCAGCGCCTTCCAGGTTGAGAGATCGAGGCCGTCGCGCTCGTCCGGGCGAATCCGGCGAACGCAGTGGTCGAGCGCGAACGGCGGACTGCCGCTCAACGTGGCTCCGTACCGGCTGATCGACTGTAGCCAGCGCAGCGGGCGGTGAAGGAACGTCATCGGCGACAGGAGCACGACCGGGAAACCGATACATAGCGGCTGCAAGATGCCGCCGATCAGGCCGAAATCGTGGTAGAGCGGTAGCCAGGTCACGCCGACGTCGGCCGGGCTGAGCTGGAACATCTGGGCGCTGATCTCCGCGTTGTGCAGCACGTTCCGGTGGCTGACCATCACGCCACGTGGTGCACGGGTCGATCCGGAGGTGTACTGGAGAAAAGCCAGGCTCTCCGGGACGACTGTCGGCGCCCGCCAGCGGTCGGCAGCCTCGTCGCCGATCTCCTCGACGGCGTGCCAGTGAAGGTGCTCGAACCCGGGTGTTTCGGCAGCGAGTGCAGCAAGCTGAGACAGGCTCGAGGCCGTCGTCAACGCTGCCACGGGCTGCGCGTCCGCCACGATCGACTCGATCCGGTCCAGGCTCTGATTCCGACGCGGCGGGTAGGCCGGCACCGCGATCAGGCCGGCGTACAGACACCCGAAGAACGCCGCGACGTACTCGGGGCCGGTTGAAAGCAGGAGAAGGATGCGCTCGCCGGCCGGGTACTCAGCCTGGAGCCGGGCCGCGATGGCGCGGGCGCGCCGGTCCAGGTCAGCATAGCACACGTCCGTCTCGTCGGCATCGCCGTTCCCGAGGAAGGTGTACGCCGTCCGGAGTGACTCGGCGCTGGCGCGGTTCCGTAGTACGTCGACGAGCGTGGACGGCGCCGAATCCGTTGAGCTGACTGCGTGGTCAGTCGCGGTCGGGATCGGCTGGGAACGCGCGGCCATCGTCGACTCCGGTCAGCCCGTCCAGGCCGATAATGAAAGCGCCGCTCGCATCCCGGGCGGCGCCAGCGAAGGCGGACACCGCAAGGTTGGCGTCGACGCCCTCTGTGGAGCCAGTATATCGGCGCTCCGGCCTCCTGACAACCGAATCCGGTCGGGTGTTTGGAGACGAACAGGTCGGGGGCGGACAGAGCCTGCCCTGAGCTTGCGAAGGGATATCCGCGCTCCCAGGGGGTGTCAGCGCAGGCGCCGACTCTGGACGATCACCGCGATGTACAGGAAGAGCAGCAGGGCGCCGAGCGGCCACGCGACCGAGACGCCAAGCACGGCCGGCAGGTCGGGGCGGCTGAGCAGCACGGCCACGCTCACCGAGAGGACGGCGGTCACGACAAGCATCGTGCGGCGGTCGCGAGCGCGGGCGACTCGGGGCGGCTCGGCCGCCTGGACCGACATCGTGAACGTGCCGTCGGCCAGCTCCGAGAGGATCTGATTGACCTGGCCCGGCCCGTCACGGGCGAGCGTGAGATAGCTCAGCACCGACGGCTGGAGCGCCTGCGGCTCGAAGGCGTGAATCACCTCGTCGACGCGCAGGCGTTCGAAAAACTCGCGGCCAACCGAGCGGAGGTCGGCGTCGGCGTCCAGGCGGTTGGCGACCGTCTCGGCGACCAGCAGCGCGCGGTAGATTGAGACGACCATCGGCGGCACCCTCAGGCCGTGCTCGCGGGCCACGCGCATGATTCCGATCATCCATTCGGCGATCGGCGAGCGGTCGTCGGCGCGGCTCGCGCGGGTCCGGGCCTCCAGGCTCGTCCGCATCCGGCTGGTCCAGCGGCGGCTCTCCGCGAAGAAGTCGGCCCGGAACGCCGCCATGTCCGTCCGATCACTCGGGATCAAGATCTCGGAGAGCGACTGGTACATCTGCTCGACCTCGCCGCTGTAGACCGCCGAGAGGTAGCGCAGCAGGCGGAGGCGCATCGTGCCGTCCCAGGAGTCGCACAGCCCGAAGTCGACGAACCCGATCCGCCCGTCCGCCATCGCGAACAGGTTGCCGGGATGCAGGTCCGCATGGAAGAAGCGGTAGCGGAAGACCTGGGTCAGCGTGGCGGTGATCAGGTTTGAGGCCACCGTCTTGCGGTCGACGGCCGCGACGCTGGCCGTTATCCCGTTGAGCGGCTCGGGCCCACGTTCGGCCTCGTCCGCTCGCCGCGCCGCCCGGCCAAGGAGGTCGCTCACCGGCGTGCCGTGGACGTATCCCATTGTCACCACGCGGTCGCCGCTGTACTCGGGGTACGGCTCGGGGATCGCCTCGATCTTGCTGGCACCAGCGAGGCGGTGGAGCAGCGTCAGGTTGGCGAGCTCGTGGCGAAAGTCGATCTCCTGGAGCAGCGCCTCACTCAGCTCGTCCACGATCTGGCGTGGCGTCAGGACCAGCGAGACGCCGGCCAGCTCCAGTCCACGGGCCAGGAGCCGAGCCCGGCGCAGGTCGCGGACGACCTGACGGCGGACGTTCGGGCGCTGGATCTTGACGGCGACCTCGGTGCCGTCGCCGAGGCGGGCCAGGTGCGTCTGCGCCAGGGATCCGGCGGCGAACGGCTCCGGATCGAACGTAACGAATAGCTCCTCAGGGGGAACACCGACGTCTTCGACGAAGACCGCCCGGGCGTCCGCGGAGCTGAACGGGGGGACGCGGTCAAAGAGCAGCATCAGCTCGTCGCAGTACGCCTGGGGGATCAGGTCCGGGCGGAGCGCCAGGTGCTGGCCGAGCTTGACGTAGGTCGGGCCGAGCCGGATCAGCCACTCACGGAAGCCGACCGGGCCGCCGACGAGCCGTCCGGCTCGCTGGACACGCCGGGTGGAGTCAGGTGCGCTCACCGTGGGCTCAACTCGGCGAACGACCAGACGGCGACCGGCACGACGATGACCAGGGCGACGAGCCGGAGCGTGGTGTCCAGCGACGCGACGCTCTGACCCGTGCCGACGATGCCGAGTGACAGACCGACCAGCGCCAGCGCAATCCCCCGCGCCCGCCGGTTGTTCGCGCGGAACACGGGGCCGGCCTCGTCGGTCTCGGTGAGCCACTGGCGCTCGCTTCTGGCGGCGTCGTCGAGCGTCCGCTGGATCTCGATCGGTGCCGCGCGCAATAGGGACGCCGCGGTGAGCGTTCGGCGGCTGTCTAACCCTGCACCGACAAAGTCCGCCGCGATCTCGGTGGGCGTCGGCTCGAAGAACTCGCGCGACGATGTCAGCGGATCAACTGTGCCAGGGAATCGCAGGACCGTCGAGTTGACGATGATCAGCGAGCGCCAGAACAGCAGCGTGCTCATCCGCATCGTGAGGTGGTAGCGGCGAACGAGGTCCAGCATCTCGCCAGAGTATCGTCCGAGGTGGCGATCCGCGACGCTAGTCCGCGACGAGTCGCGAGACGCCTCGTACCAGCGCCGGAGCACGGACGACGCGGCGTCCTTGAAGGCCGGCATGTCGGTGTCGGCGGTCTCGTAGACCTGCTTCAGGTAGTAGCGGAGGCTCTCGGCGACGTCGCCGCTGGCGATCGCCTCGACGTGACGCCGAACGACGCGGAGCTCGTGGGCGGTCAGCTCGCCAAAGATGCCGAAGTCGACGTACGCGACGGTGCCGTCTGGGCGGATGATGACGTTGCCAGGATGGGGGTCGCCGTGGAAGAAGCCGACCTCGAAAAGCTGATAGAGGTAGCCGTCGAAGAACCGGTTGAGCGCCAGCGAGAGATCGACGCCGGGCAATTGCGCCTGGACCGCGGTCTCGCCGCCCTCGTCGTAGAGACGGCCGATCATCGCCAGGCTGAGCCCGTCCACCAGCTCCATCGTCAGAACGCGCGGTGTGCTCAGGTCGCGGTGGATCTCGGGGATCTGCTCGTACGGTCCGACGTGCCGCCGGAGCCGATCGGCGGCGTCCGCTTCGGTCAGGAAGTCCAGCTCACGGAGCGTCCAGATGCCGAGCTCCTGGACCGTCTCGCGCGCCGACAGGCCGCCGATCAGACCGAACAGATCGATCGCGGCGGCGAGCCGGCGCATGTTACGGAGATCGGCCCGCACGATCCGCTCGATGCCGGGCCGCTGCACCTTGATGGCAACCCGTCGCCCGTCGCGGAGCCTGGCCCGGTGGACCTGGGCGATCGAAGCCGAGGCGATCGGCTGTGGATCGATCTCCAGGAACAACGACTCGGGGTTGTCGCCGAGCTCGGCGGCGAGGACGTCGCGGACCTGGTCGTAGGTGATCGGGGAGACGCGGTCGAAGAGCTGGTCCAGCTCCCGGCCAATCGCCGGCGGCACGATGTCGAACCTGATCGCCAGGAACTGCCCGAGCTTCAGATAGGTGACGCCGAGCTGTTCGAGCGCCAGTCTGAGGCAAACGCCAGCCTCGGTGGTGCGTCCCCGGGATGCGAGCACACTCGCCGGCATCAACAGCCGGACGACGACACGTACGAGCGCCAGCGCCCGCCGGAGGTCGAGCAGCGCGTCAGGGATCACGGATCGAGCCGCCGCCGCTCGCGCGGCGTGTCAGCGCGGCCCTTCGGGATCCTCGTCGCGGCCCCGGTCGTTCGCGTTCTTGTCCCGTTCTTCCTTGTACTCGTCCTGGAAGCGGTCGAGCGTCCGCTCGGGGATCGTGAGCGCCCGGTTGACCGCCTTGAGGTAGCTGGCGACGACGTCTTCCGGCAGCTTGCCAACACGCTCGCGGTCGTTATGCTCGCGGTCCTCATCGCGGCGCCGCGTCAGCTCGTCCGAGAAGGCGCCGACCGCGTCGGCCGCTGTCCGGAGCCCTTCGGCGTACGCCATCGTCATGCCGCGGAGCAGCCGGCTCATCTCGTCGACGGTCCGGTCCGCCGTCTCGCGGGCGTCGTCCGAGAGGTTGCGGTCATGGCGGCGACGCGCCCGGCTCCCCTGGCGACTGCCCTCCGAGCGATTCTCACGGGCGATCTCCTGGCGCGCGAGGGAGAGCTCCGCTTCCAGCGCGCGTATCCTGGCCTCGAGCTCCTGGGTGGATGGGGCGGCGGTGCCTGGTACGTCGTCGGCCATCGTCGTGGCTCTCCTCCGCTGGCGGTTCGGGGCGTCGGCACGTGTGCCTGTTGAGGATACGGCCGCGCCGAGATGGTGTCAATTTCGGTAGGCTTCTCCAATCGTATCGCGGTCACGCCCAGCCGCCCGCGTGAGACGGAGACGCCCTGCCATGCCGCTACGTCTCGAATCGCTCCCGGCGCCCAAGAGCGATCCGATCTGGGGCCACGCCACCGAGTTCAACCAGAACCAGCTTCGCTACCTCACCGGCCTGGCGCGGGAGTACGGCGATATCGTGCCGCTCCGGCTATTCCTGTATCGGGCGGCGTTCTTCAACCGGCCGGATCTGGTCGAGGAGATCCTGGTCACGAAGCACCGGTCGTTCGTCAAGAGCGTCGCGTTCCGGAGATTCGCCGAGGTGGCAGGGTACGGCGTCATCACCAGCGACGGCGACCTCTGGCGTCGGCAGCATCGGCTGGTCCAGCCGGCGTTTCACCGGGAGCGTGTCGAGAGCCTGGGGCGGACGATGGTCGAGCGCGCCGAGCGGACGCGAGACTCCTGGCGGGACGGCGAGGCACGCGAGGTCCAGGCTGACATGATGCGTGTCACGCTGGAGGTCGTCTGCGAGACGCTGTTCAGCGCCGACGTCAGCGGTGAGGCCCGACTGCTGGGCGAGTCGTTCACCGAGGCGCTCAGCGCCGTCTACTACCGCATGACCGGCCTCCAGACGATGGTGCCAGGCTGGGTACCGCACCCGACGCGTGTGCGAGTCTGGCGCTCGACGCGGCGGCTGGACCAGATGGTCTACCGGATGATCCAGGAACACCAGCAGGGCGGCGACCGAGGCGATCTGCTCTCGATGTTGCTGGCGGCGCGCGACGAGTCCGGGCGCCCGATGAGCGACCGGCAGGTGCGCGACGAGGTGATGAACATCGTCGTCGCCGGGCACGAGACGACGGCCTGCGCGCTGACCTGGGCCTGGTACCTGCTGGCCGGGCATCCGGAGGTCGAAGCCAGACTGCACGCGGAGCTCGACGCTGTCCTGGCGGGTCGCCTGCCGACCGTCGCGGACCTGCCGCGCCTGGTCTATACCGGCGAGATCGTAGCCGAGGTGCTCCGACTGTACCCGCCGCTCTGGATCATCACGCGCGAGGCGATCGAGGACGTCGAAATCGGAGGGTGCACCGTCCGCAAAGGGACGATCGCGATGTTCTGCCAGTGGACGCTCCACCGGGACGCCCGGTACTTCGAACGGCCGGAGCAGTTCGAGCCGGAGCGCTGGGCCGACGGGCTGGCGAAGCGGCTGCCTAGATTTGCCTACTTCCCGTTCGGCGGCGGGCCGAGGATCTGTCTCGGGAACACGTTCGCGCTGATGGAGGCGACGCTGATCCTGGCGACGATCGCCTCGCGGTTCAGGCTCAGGCTGGTCCCGGGCGAGACCGTGACGCCGAACGGCGGCATCACGCTACGGGCGAAGCCGGACATGCCGATGACGCTCCACCGCCGCTGACGACGACGGACGCTAGCGGCGTGCGCGGTGAGCCTCGAGCAGCTCCTGGTACCAGCGACCGCTGTCTTTCACGATTCGCGCCTGCGTCTGGTAGTCGACGTACACGACGCCGAATCGCTTGCTGTACCCGTGTCCCCACTCGAAATTGTCGAACAGGGACCAGACGAAGTAACCGCGCACCGGCGAGCCGGCTTCGATCGCGCCGGAGAGCGCGGCGATGTGGCCCGCAAGGTACGCCGTTCGGCGCGGATCGTGAACCGCTCCATCCTCGACGGTGTCGGCGAAGGCGCAGCCGTTCTCGGTGACGTAGATCGCGGCAGGTTGGTAGTCGCGGCCGACGCGGACCAGCAGCTCGCCGAAGGCGTCCGGCGCGACGGGCCACCCCATTTCCGTGATCTCGAAGCCGCGCGCCGCGAGCTCGGCCTCGCGCAGGTGCTCGATACCAAGCTCGCGGCCGGGGCCACGCTCGACGGCGCGGACGTAGCTCGGGAAGTAGTTGTTGACACCCAGGAAGTCGATCGGCGCGGCGATCTCCGCCAGGTCGTTTGACCCGATGGCCGGCATCATGTCGCCGAACGCCTCCAGCATGTCGGCGGGGTAGCCGCGCCCGAAGATCGCGTCGAGGAACCAGCGATTCAGGTAGCCGTCGTCGCGGCGGGCGGCGGCCTGATCCCGTGGATCGGAGGATGCGGAGCGGACCGTGTTCAGGTTGAGCGTGATGCCAACGGGCACGGACGGCGTGGCGGCTCGCAGCGCGGGGACGGCCCGGCCGTGCGAGAGCAGGATGTGGTGCGCGGCCGTGACGGCCGTACCGAGATCCGTGATCCCTGGCGCGTGCCGACCCTGGTAGTGTCCCACGAACGCGGCGACCCACGGCTCGTTGTGGGTGATCCAGCCGGCCACCCGGTCGCCGAGGCGGCGCGCCACGACGTCGGCGTATCTGGCGAAGGAGTCGACGGTTTCGGCCGACGCCCAGCCGCCGCGATCCTGGAGCGCCTGGGGGAGGTCCCAGTGGTAGAGCGTCGCCCAGGGCTGAATGCCGGCCGCCAGCAGCGTGTCAACCAGGCGTTCGTACCAGTCGAGTCCGGCCGCGTTGACCTGGCCGGTTCCGTCTGGGATGACCCGGGGCCAGGCGACCGAGAACCGGTAGGCGCCGAGGCCCAGCTCCTTCATCAGGGCGACGTCCTCGGGCATGCGATGGTAGTGGTCGCAGGCGACGTCGCCGGTGTCGCCGTCGCGGACCTTGCCGGGCGTGCGGCTGAAGCGGTCCCAGATTGACTCGCCCCGGCCGTCCTCGCTCGCGGCGCCTTCGATCTGGTACGAGGCGGTCGCGGCGCCCCAGAGGAAGTCGGACGGCAGGCGCATTGCCAGCGTCTCGATCCGCGCGTCGGTGTTGGACTCAGCGGTCATCATGCCTCCAGGAGTCAGGAGTCAGGAGTCAGAGAGTTTGTAGGGGCGGGTTTTCAGGTTTCACATCGTTCAACTGACGAACCTGACCCGCCCGTTCGGCGACGGCCGACGCTCAGGCGCCGGGCGGCAACCTGGGCTGCCGTCTCTGGCGACGCGAAGACCTGCGCGAACTCGTCGACGCTGGCGGCGATGCCATCGATCAGGGCTGTGTTCTGCCAGATCTCGAACAGCCGTTTCTGGGCGGCGACGACGGTGGGTGTCCACGCCGTGACGCGGTCCAGCATCCGCCGGGTGGCCGCGAGCAGGTCGCCGGCGGGCACGACGGCGTTGAACAGGCCGAACGGCTCCATCTGAGCTACCGGATAGAGGTCGCCGGTCAGGATCATCTCCTTCGCCTTTGAGAGCCCGACGTGTTGCTGGAGCAACGCCGCGTCGACGACGGATGGGATCCCGACCTTGATCTCCGGCAGCCCGACCGTGGCGTGGCTGGCTGCGATGCGCAGGTCGCTCGCCAGCGCGATCTCGAAGGCGACGCCGAGACAGTGCCCGTTGAGCATGCTCAGCGTGGGGAACGGCGCCGTGCGGACGGCTCCGACGCAGTCGCGCACGGTCTCGATCAGCATTCTGGCTGAGTCTGGGGTCAGATCGTGAAAGGCGTCGAGGTGCATCCCGGCCGAGAAGGCCCGCTCGCCGGCGCCGGTCAGGACGACGGCCCGTGGGGCTGGATCGCGGTCGGAGAGCGCCCGGGTGATCGCCCGCAGGTCTTCCGGCAGCAGCGCGTTCAGCTTCGCCGGGCGCGCGAAGGTAATCCAGCGGACGCCTGCCTCGTCGTCACCTACCTCGATCGCGGCCATCGGGACACCTCACCCCACCATCATAGGGGGAGGAGCAGCCGACTCGCGCTCCACCAGGTGGGTGTAGAGCACCGTCTTGTGCGGCGGTGGTGCCGAGCCGCCAAGCAACTCGACGAGCCGACGAACGCCGAGGACGCCCATCTCGCGGCGTGGCACTGAGACTGTAGTCAGCGGCGGGATCGCTGCCGCCGCCTCTTCGACGTCGCCGATCCCCACGACCGACAGCTGATTTGGCACGACGATGCCGGCTCGATGCAGAAGGCCCAGCACCCGCGACGCCAGGCGATCGTGGACGCAAACGATCGCGGTGGGCCGCTCCTGTTGAGGCAAGGCCAGCAGGTGACGCGTCTGGGTCTCGCCAGGCCGCTGCTCGCCAGGAACCGGAGGCGGCAGCAGCCGCGCGTCCGTTTCGATGCCGGCCGCTGCCAGCGCGTCGAGGTAGCCGTTCTGTCGGTAGACGAACTTGCGGTACGCCCGCGATCCGCCGATCATCGCGATCCGCCGATGGCCGAGCTCCAGCAGGTGCGTCGTCGCCATGAACCCGGCCCCGAAATTGTCCGGCACAACCGCGTGCACGTTGTGACCGATGATGAAGTTGTCCACCAGGACCGTGGGGAGCCCGGTCCGTTCGAGGCGCGCGATCCGCTCGTCGGTCATGTCGCCGCCGCTGACGACGATCAGGCCGTCGACCTCCTCGCCCGCGGACCGCGCGACTTCCTCGATGGTTTCGATCTCGGGATCGAACGTGTGGAGCCAGACCGAGAGCCCGAGCCGCTTCGCCTCCTCCTGAATGCCACCCAGGATCGCGCCGTAGTAGAAGTCGGTGAAGATCGGAATGCCACGGGCCTCAATGACCAGCCCGAGTCGATGTCGGCGCGTCAGCCGTCTGGGACCGGTCGGGCGGACGTAGCCCAGCTCGCGCGCCGCTGCCTGAATTCGCGCCCGCCGCGTCGCCGAGACGCCCGGCCGGTTCTGGAGCGCCAGCGGCACCGCCGAAACCGGCACGCCGGCCACACGGGCCACGTCTCGCATCGTCGGTCGAGCGCTCACGCTGATGGCCTCCTGGCGACCAGACCACACCCTCGTCGCCTTGACAGGCCCGGGCACCGTGGCTATCGTAAACCAAGAACAAAACAAGAACAAGGACCAGAACAGATCGCCAACGGGGTGGGGACGAGATCGTCCTGCGAGGGTCCAACGTGGGAGGTGCACCGTGAATCGTCGTCAGCTTCTCAAGGTGCTCGGGCTTGGTGTCGCAACCGCCGCCAGCCTGCCGTTGCTCCAGGCGTGCGCGCCGGCCGCGCCGGCCCAGAAGCCGGCCGACTCCAGCAAGCCCGCCGAGGCGTCGAAGCCGGCGGAGGCCGCCAAACCGGCCGCCCAGGCAGCAGCCGGCACGCCGAAGCGCGGCGGCTCGGCCACCATCGTCGTCCAGAACGACTGGGTCTCGTTCGATCCGCCGTTCAACACTGCCGAGCCCGGCGGC
>Ga0209382_10008294_pt1 | contig 13108 bp, 12 predicted proteins | sample SoiMetdeltSBSDD5_FD_187599 | JGI IMG/M metagenome (GOLD analysis project Ga0209382, IMG submission 187599) | Bulk soil microbial communities from a Populus tree surrounding site in Tennessee, USA - Soil MetaG P. deltoides SBSDD5 (SPAdes) (version 2) | ecosystem: Environmental > Terrestrial >... | reverse complement strand
CGGATGGCCCGGGCGCGGCCGTTCTTGAGGATGGACAGGTTGGCCAGGGTGAGGCCGACCCGGTCGGCGAGCTCGGTGAGGGTCATGCCCCTCCTGGCGAGCAGCGCGTCGATGTGTACCTGGACGCGATGGCTCTCCTCCGGCGGCATCAGACCACCTCGTCGAGCTCTTCGCGCAGCGCGCAGCCGCGCGCCACGATCTCGGAGACGGCCAGGGCGCCGAAACCCGTGAGCAGCCAGAGCACCGGGAGCTTCCAGGTGCCGGCGATGTTGCCGGGCGGGATGCTCGCGGACAGGCCCATTGCCGCGATCGCCTCGACGAGGCTGGCAAGTGTGCCGCCGGCGATGAGGACGACCGAGATCCAGCGCAGGTCCCGCACGGTCGCCCGGGTGAACGGGTTGGCCCGGCGCGCCCGGTTCAGCAGGCCAAGCAGCATCGACAGCACCGCGATGAGCACGATGACGTTGGCCAGCCGCCCGGCGAGGTACCAGCCGAGCTGGGCACCGGTCGGTTCGAGAATGTACAGCTCGGTCGCGACGTGGCTCATCGCCTGCCCGCCGACCTCGAACTTCTCCGGACCGGTCGGGTTGCGGGGCAGCGACACGGTCGGCCCGCCGCCGGTCGTCGCGAACACGATCTCATAGGCGGTGAAGACGAGGACGAGGGTGATGCCGGCGATTACCAGTATCCGCAGTTCGTTGAGCCAGTTGGTTTTGCGCAGTTTGGCGGCGAGCGGCATGGCGGTCCCCCAAGGTCAGGTTATCGAAAAACGATGCATCGATAATCGATAAGCCGACAGGGTTTGTCAAGTCAGCGGCCGGACCTCCGACGCAACGAAGCGGACAAAGCCCTCGGGATCGGGGTCGTCGTCGGTGGGCTGGAACACCACCGTGTCGGCGCCCGCCTCCGCCCACCGGCGCACCGCCGCCGCCACCACCTCGGCCGGGCCGGCCACGCCGCAGTCCTCCGGCGAGGCGTAGCCGTACCGCGCCATCTGGGCCGAAAGGCGTTGCGTCCCATCGGGTCCGGTCGCGGCATGCAGGTAGACGGTCACGCGATGCTCGTCAGTGCGCCCGGCTTTGGCCCGGCCCTCGTGCACAAGCGACACTGCCTCGCGCAGGCCATCGGGTGTGGTGCCCGCGACGATGATGGTGCCGTCGGCGGCCTCGCCCGCCAGCCTGAGCGAGCGCGGCCCGACCGCCCCGGCGAAGATGCGCGGCGGCGCGGACGGCGGCCAGTCAAGCGCGACCGCCTCAAGGCTGACATAGCGGCCTCTGACGCTGACGGTCTCGCCCCGCAGCAACGCGCGCAGCGCATCGAGGTGCTCGCGCAGCAGAGTCACCGGCGAATCCACCTTGGCGCCCACCTGAGCCATCCAGTCCTGGACCCCGTGCCCCACACCGACCCTGAGCCGCCCGGGGAACATCCGCTCGAGGTTGGCGACCTCCATCGCGGTCAGCGCCACGTTGCGCAGCGGCACCGGCAGCAGCCCGACCCCGACGGTCAGCCGCGACGTCCACGCCAGCGCCGCCGCGGCGCTGGCGATGCCGCTCTCCAGGAAGCAGTCCTCCCACAGCCACAGCTCCTCCAGGCCCACCTCATCGGCGGCGCGCGCGATCGGGCGCAGCCGCTCCGGCGGCAACTGCGGAAGGAAAACCACACCAAGGACGGTCATGAGATCAACGTAGCCCGGGCCAAGGTCGTAAGGTAAGGGCGTGCTCGTCTACGCCGGTTCGTATACGTCGCAGATCCTGCGATTCCGGCGCGACCCGGCGACCGGCGCTCTCAGCGACCCCGCCCCGGTGGCGCGGCTGGAAAACCCGTCCTGGCTGACCCGGCACCCACGCCTGCCCGTGTTCTACGCCGTGTCGGAGACCGCCGACGGCGCGGTCGCCGCCTTCCGCCTCGACGGCGCCGCGCTGGGCACGCAGCCCTCCCACGGCGCCGAGCCCTGCCACCTCGCGGTGGACCCGACCGGCGCCCGCCTGGTGGTGGCCAACTACGGCGGGGGCAGCATCGCGGTGTACCCGCTCGACGAGGTGGACGGTTCGATCCTGCCGGCCGAGCGCGTGCTGTCCTTCGGCGAGCGGGCGCACGCGCACCAGGTGGTGTTCCACCAGGACCGGGCGGTCGTGACCGACCTCGGCAACGACCAGATCCGGCAGTACACATTGGACTTCTCGCGGGTGGCGATCGGTCACCTGCCGACCGGGCTCGGCCCCAGGCACCTGGTCTTCCATCCCGGCGGGCACGCGTTCGCCACCGCCGAGCTGGGCGCGTCGGTGCTCGTGCTCGAGCCCGACCTGAGTCTGCTGGCGACGCTGAACGCCACCTGCGCGGCCGTGCCGGAGAAGTTCCCCAGCGGCCTGACCCTCTCCCCCGACAGCAGGTTCCTTTACGTGGCCAACCGGGGACCGGACTGCGTGACAGTCTTCGCCGTCGACGGCACCACGCTCACCCCGGTACGCGACGTGCCCTGCGGCGGGGTGTGGCCGCGCGACATCGGCTTCATCGGCGACACCCTGTATGTGGCGAACGAGCGCTCGGATGCCATCGTCGCGTTCGGGTTCGAGGACGGGATCCCGGTGGCGAAAGGCGTCTTCCCCTCCCCCAAGCCGACACGTGTGGTTGCCATGTCATAAGGCTTGTGTCATAAGGCTTGTGTCATAAGGCTTGTGTCATGCCAAGGGCGTGTAGACATCCCGGGCATGGTCGGCGACGGCCGCGCCGGTGATCGTGGCGTGGATCGGCAGCACGTCCATGCAGACGCGGATCGCCTCGGACAGTTTGGGATGCGGCACACGCATCGACAGTGTGCAGTGTGGAACCCAGGAGCCGGGCTGGTACACCTCGAACCCCTCGATCCCGGCGGCGTCCAGGCGGGCGTGCACCTCCGTGTGGTGCTGCAGCAACTGCGGGTCGGGCACCGGGCCCAGCCACAGCACCCGACCCAGAAACTGTCCGATGTAGTCGAATTTCAAGCCCAAGGGCGGCGCCGCGCGGAAACCGGCCAGCGCCCGTTTGATCGCGCCGCCGTCGAGCGTCTCGGCGCCGATGAGTGAGACATGCGGCCGGTGCCGGCCGTTGAGCGCGCCCCGCATGGTCGGCACACCCACCTGCTCGAGCGCGTCCCACAGGCGCCGCACGCGGCGCTCGGCGACGCTGTCGAAGTACATCTCCAGAGCGGCGACCATGCGGCAAGATTATCCCGTCCGGCCCAAATTTGCGTGTTCAGAAAAATTGCGTGATACGCAAGATTTGGTTAGGGTGGAGGGTATGAAGGTCCTCATCTCCGGCGCGAGCATCGCCGGACCCGCGCTGGCCTACTGGCTGGCGCGCCAAGGTTTCCGGCCCACGGTGGTAGAGCGCGCGGCCTCGGTCCGTCCCGGCGGCAACGGTGTCGACGTGCGCGGCCAGGCGATCGAGGTGGTCGAGCGGATGGGCATCCTGCCCGAGATCCGGGCGGCCCTCACCGACGTCGCCGGCATGTCCTTTGTGGACGCTCGCGACAGGGTGGTCGCCCGCGTCGCGCTGCCCGGCTCCAACCTCGAGATCATGCGCGGCGATCTGGCCCGGATCCTTTACGGGCACACAAAAGACAGCGTGGAGTACCTGTTCGGCGACTCCATCCGGACGGTCTCGCAGGACGCGGGCGGGGTCGACGTCACCTTCGAGCGCTCCGAGGCGCGCCGCTTCGACCTGCTCGTGGGTGCCGACGGCATCCACTCCAACGTGCGGCGGCTGGTGTTCGGGCCGGAGTCACGGTTCCTCCGGTTTCTCGGGCACTACTTCGCCTTCACCGACGCCGACCCGGCGCTGGGCGAGGACCGGTGGATGACGATGTTCAACGAGCCGGGCCGCATGGCCGGGATCTACCGCTCGGGCAACCACACCGGCGCCAAGGCCAACTTCATCTTCCGCTGCGACCAAACAGCTGTCGATGACCAGAAACGTTTGCTGCGCAACGCCTTCGACGGCATGGGCTGGCACGTCCCGGCGCTGCTGCGCGGCGCGCTCGCCGACCCGGAGCTGTACTTCGACTCGCTGAGCCAGGTGCGGATGCCGTCGTGGTCGGCCGGGCGCGTGGCACTCGTGGGCGACGCCGCGTACTGCGCCTCGCCGGTCTCCGGGGCCGGCGCGATGGTCTCCCTCGTCGGGGCCTACCGGCTCGCCGGAGAGCTCGCCGCCACGACTGACCACGAGACGGCCTTCGGGCGGTACGAGCGCGGCTTCCGCCCGATGATCGACAAGGTCCAGCGGGGCCTGTTCACCGGCATTCTCGTGCCCCGCAGCCGCCTGGGAATCGGGGCAAGGAACCTGACCGCGCGGCTGCGGGTGGCCGGGACGATGGCCGGGCTCGAACGCCGGCTGCAACCGCAGGTCGAGCCGCTGCCGGAGTACGCGCCGCTGCTACCGTGACGCGGTGAGCACCGACGCGAGCAACTCGGGTCTGCGCGAGCGCAAGAAGCAGGCCACGCGCGCTGCGCTGAGCGCCGCCGCGCTGCGCCTGGCCATCGAACGCGGCCTGGACGGGGTGCGCGTGGAGGACATCGCCGCCGAGGCCGGAGTGTCACCGCGGACGTTCAACAACTACTTCTCACGCAAGGAGGAGGCGGTCGTGGGCAACGCCGCCGCGCAGGCCGACCGGATCGCGGCGGCGTTGCGGGCGCGGCCGGAGACCGAGCCGATCTGGCAGTCGCTGCGCCACGCCGTCATCGAGGCGTACGGCGAGCCTGACCGGCAGGCCGCCGCCACCGTGCGCCTCATCAAGGCGGAACCGTCGCTGCGGGCGGAGTCCGTCAAGGCCGATCAGCTGGGGCAGCAGGCTCTGGCACGGGAGATCGCCGCGCGGACCGGGGCCGACCCGGCCCGCGACCTGCACCCGCGCCTGGCCGCCGCGACCGTCGTCGCCGTGGTGCACACCGCCCTCGACCACTGGCTGGACGCCCCCAAGGGCACGACCTTCAGATCCACGCTGTCCGCCGCCTTCGACCTCATAGCCTTATGAGCTCCGGCTGGATCGAGACGAGGGCGTGGCTCAACGAGCACCGTTGGGAACTGGCCGCCTCGGCGGCGCGCCTCTACCCGTCCGCGGCCCGGGTCGCCGGGACCGGCCTGCTGGCCGATCCCTCATGGCTGCCCGACACCGCCGTCCCCCTCGAAACGATCCGCCTCGAGTGGAGCGAGGAACCCATCGACTGGTCGATCAGGGGCGACGAGGCGGCCAGGTTCGAGATCACCGCGGGGTTTGCGCGCTACTCCGACGCCTTGCGCGCCCTCACCCCGCCACGCGTCTTCGACAACCGCCTGTGCTACGGGCTGCGGAGCATCCAGGAACCCAAGCGCACCATGGCTTTTAGTGCAGTGCCCTACTTCGCCAACATCGACATCGGTGAGGCCGTCGCGCACGAGTTCGCCGATGCGGTGCGCCACGGCCACAACGGCGATCTGCCGTTGCGGCGGGCGATCGGTGACCCGCTGGACATCTCGCGGCGGCCGCTGCCCGTTGCCCTCAGCACACTCGTGCTGAGGGATAACAAGGAGATGCTGCTTCACTGGCGGGATCCGGCCAAGGCGGCCAGCGGCGGCGGGCTGTATCAGGTCGCGCCCGTGGGTGTCTTCCAGCCGTCCGACGACGCGCAGTGGAACGTGGCCAACGACTTCGACCTGTGGCGCAGCATCCAGCGGGAGATGCACGAAGAGCTGCTTGGCGGATCCGAGGACTACGGCAGCTCGGCCAAGCCCATCGACTACAGCGGATGGGAGTTCACGCGGATCCTTGACCGCGCAAGGGAAAAAGGCGAAGTCACGGCGGTCTGGCTGGGAGCGGGCGTCGACCCGCTCACGCTCGTGGCCGACCTGCTGTGCTGCGTGAGCATCAAGGCATCCGTGTTTGACGAAGTGTTCGCCGGGCTGGTCACAGGCAACGACGAGGGCATCACCCTGACCGCCCCGTTCACCCGGGAGTCCGTCAACCACTATTCGTCACGGGAACCCATGCAGCCGGCAGGCACCGCCCTGCTGCGGCTCGCCTACAGCCACGTTGGAGGGGGCTGATGTAAGGCTGGCGTACCACAGCCGCGGTGAGGCGGGCGCCAGCCGGTGATGCTGCTGCACGTAGAGTGTTATTCATGCGACGGACGTCGATGGGTGAGCCGCGGTCAGCTTGATCGACGTGCGTTATGTCGCAAGTGGACGCAGGGCCATGACCGGCGGGTAGATCGCCGGGGTTGTGCGGACCGCCGAAATCAAGTTTCCGTGCGAATTTTGTTGGATCTCACTGGACCGCGGCTATGCGCTGTGCCCAGCCGAACCGTCGTGCAGACTGAGACGTGTGGATGACGGATTCTGGCGTGAGGGGTATCAGGGCACCGGGCCAGGCGAGTTCACACCGGATGGCTGCTCGGTCGAACTCTACCGGCGTCTGCCGGTAGGCGACGAGCCTGAGGTGATCGAGCGCGCCGTGCCGGCTGGGTCGAGCACTCTGGAGTTGGGGTGTGGTGCCGGGCGGGTGACAGGTCCGCTGATCGAGCGCGGGTTCGCGGTGACAGCGGTCGACGAGTCGTTGCACATGCTGGCGCAGGTGCGCGGCGCGCGTACAGTGCGGTCCGAGATCGAGACGTTGGACCTGGGCGAGCGTTTCGATGTGGTGTTGCTGGGATCTTTCCTCGTGCACGCACCTGATCCGCGACTGCGACAGCGACTGCTGGCGACCTGCGTGCGGCATGTCGCCGCGGGCGGCTGGGTTTTGATTCAACGCGAAGGTCAAAGTTGGCATGACGACGTGCCCCGGCAGAGGCAGACCGCGGAGCTGGTGATCCGCGTAGTCAGCTCGACCGAGGTGTTGCCAGGTGTCCGTTCAGTCCACGTAGAGTACGTGTTTGCCGATGCGCGGTGGACACAGACCTTCCGCTCCCGTCCGTTGACCGATAGGCAATTCACAGCCGCGCTCGCCGAGGCGGGCTTGACTGTGGACACCTATCTCACGGTGGATCGCACGTGGATACGGGCGCGACCTGATTGGTGACCGCCTCGAGAAACACCGGGAAGGCGAACTGCAGCCGGGCGATCTCCTCGACACTCACGAGATCCAACTAGTGACGAGCAGGTCGGCCAAGGATCCGCAACGGCCCGGATCCGGCCCGGATTCCGGCCCCCTACGAGTCGGGGCACTAGGCTGAGCTGGTGCCGGTCTCCCCCAGCCCGCTCCTGCTCGTCCTCGACGGAAACAGCCTGCTCCATCGCGCGTATCACGCCTTCGCGATGGACAGGCTCACCGACCAATCGGGACGGCCGGTGTGGGCGTTGCGGGGCCTGGTCGGGTTTCTGGCCCGTGCCGCCGCCCACCTGCGTCCGGACGCGGTGGTCGTCGGCTTCGACTGCCCGCAGCGCTCCGCCCGTAAGGTCGACTACCCGGGCTACAAGGCGCAGCGCGCCGAGAAGCCCGCGGACCTGGCCGAGCAGATCCTTGCCGCGCCGCAACTGTTGCGCATGGCGGGCGTCTGCACCGTCGTGCCACCGGCGTTCGAGGCCGACGATGTGCTGGCCAGCTGCGCTTCGCGGGCACGGGATCGCGGCTGGCGCAGCGTCCTGATGACCAGCGACCGGGACGCCTTCGCCCTGATCGACGAGTCGACCTCGGTGCTGCGCATCCGTAACGGCGGATTCGACGAGGCGGTGCTGGTCGACCCTACGAGCCTGCGCGCTGTCTGCGGCGTGGACCCTTGGCAGTACAGGGATTACGCCGCCCTGCGCGGGGACCCGTCGGACAACCTCCACGGCGTGCGCCGGTTCGGGGCCTCCCGGGCGGCGCGCCTGCTCGCGCGGTTCGGCACGGTCGAGGCGGCGTGGGCGGCGATCGACCGGGGCGAGGCGCACGCGGTCTCCGATGTGGTCGGCGAACACGCGGCCGAGCAGCTGGGCCTGCCCGCGACACGCGAGATCGTGGAGCGCAACCGCCGGCTCATGCGCATGCGCTCGGACCTGCCCGTGCCGGAGCTGGCCACCGCCCGCCTACCGTTGAGCTATCCCTTGATGCGGCGGGCATTGCGGGAGCGGGGCATCAACTTCGGGCCGTCGCTGTGGGCGCTCGTCGGCGGTTTCTCTCCGGTCGGCGAACAGAGGCAACCGCTGGTGCTCAAGCCGTGGAAGTTCCGCAGGGGCCTGACTGTCCGCCACGACCCGATCCCGGGCCAGCTGACGCTCTTTTAGATCATTGATGCGTGGGCTTCGGTGGTCGAATGCGGTGAGTGAGCGTTTGATCGGCTGGTCAGTGGTCCAGTTGTGCCAGATCGCGGCGGTCATCGTGAGGTGGTGGTCGCGCTTGAGCATCGCGGCCAAGGTTTCCCGCGCAGATCAACCCACGCATCAATCATCTAGTAGATGGGGCGCTCCGGATGGCCGAAGAGCCGGTGCAGCCAGTTCTGGCTCAGCTCCTCGGGCAGGTTCGGGTCGCGCTGCGGCGGGGTGGCCGGGTTGTTGTCATGGTCGACCGGGAGCCCGGCCGCGGCGCGTTCGTAGTTGGGCGCCGACGAGCCGTCATATTGAGCGTTCGGCGTCGTGTCGAGCGGACCGCGGTTGAACTGGTAGATGTGCGCACCCTCGTGGTAGAGACCGGACAGGGGGACCCGCTCGCCGCGGCCGTCGGGCAGGAAGGTCTTCTCCGGGTTGTACTCGATGACGTAGGTCCGGCCGACGACCGGGTTGTCGCTGTAGCTCGCGGTGTTGGCGCCGCCCTCCACGATGCGCAGCATGTCGCCCGCGTATCCCGTGGTCGCGGTGCTGGTGTGAATGCGGTCGAACTCGCGCAGCATCAGGTGGCCCGGGACCGACCGCAGTGACTCGAGGTCCGACTCGACGCGGGCGCGGAACTCGTCGGAACCCTCGACGCGGATGAAGTTCAGCCCGAGGTTCGGCTGATACTCCACCCGCACCACCCGTTCCGCCTCGGTCGCGGTGTCGTCGGCCTGCTGGTAGCTGAGGTCCGTGCCCGACCCGAGGTCGGCCCGGTCCACGCCGTGGCCGCCGAAGTTCCGGTCGTTTCCCGCGCCGCTGATCACCCGATCGGCGTCCATGCCACCGAAGGTGACGTCGTCGCCCGCGCCGCCGAAGAGCCGGTCGTCGCCCTTGCCACCGTCGAGGAAGTCGCGATCGCCGCCGCCGGACAGGCGGTCCCGCCCGTCCAACCCGTAGATCGAGTCGTTGCCGAGGCCACCGCGCAACGTGTCCTCACCGGTGCCACCGTCGAGGTAGTCGCGGCCGGCACCACCGCTGGCGTAGTTGCGTCCGGATCCCGTGTGGATGAAGTCGTTGCCGGCGCCGCCGAGGATCGTGTCGTCCCCGGCCGCGCTGCTGCCGCGATCGTTGGCGCCCCGGCTTCCCAGGCTGTCGTCGCCCGCGCCGCCCAGAATCACCAGGTTGACGGTGGTCCCGGGCGCGACCCGCACGATGTCGTTGCCGTCGCCGGTCCGGATGACGGGCTGCATGCCGGCCGGAGCCCGGTACTCGGTCCCGTTGACCTTGATAACCACTTCGCCGGTGCTCGTGTCGGTGCGCACCTCGACCCGGTCGTCACCCGAGCCGGTGTTGACGATCACCTGCTTGTCCACGGTCATCACGGAGGTCTTGGTGGCCTCGCCGGCCGAGTTGCGGAAGTTCCCTCCGTAGGTGGCCTCGGTCAGGTTGACCGCCAGCTTCCTGATCGCGGTCGCCAGGTCGCGAAGCTCGGCCACGTGCCGCTGCAGCGCGGAAACCATCTCGTTGCGGATCTGGACCGCCTGCCGGACCTCGCCCAGCACCACGGCCTTCGCCTGCTCGTCGGGTACCTCGAAGACGATGGAGGCGCCGTTCTGGTTGACCTTCGCCACCGCGCTGGCCCGGCCGAGGCTGGCCCCGAGGTGGCCCTCGGCCGCACCTATGGTGCCCCGGATCCCCGCCACGATGCTCGATGCTTTGCGGGCGCACTTGCCGAGGTCATCCAGGCGCCCGGTGATCTTCTTCCGGTGCTCGTGGTAGCGGTCGGCCGCCTCGCCCTGCCAACTCGGTCCATACACGGCGTTGGCGGCCCGCGTCACCTGGTCGGCGGTGACGATCGCCCGCCCGGCCAGTGACTCCCACGCCTGCGCGACCCGGTCCACCGCCGGAAGGTCGGCCTCTATCCGCCAACGGCTCGCTGGCTCGACGACCTGGGACGCCTGGGACGGGGCGGTCACGGTGTGCCCGCTTTCTTGATCCCCGCCGCGGCCTCCTCGTCCAGCTGCTTGTAGCGGAAGGCGAGCCGGTAGAGGTTGTCCACGTCCGCCTCGAGCGTCGAAACCAGCCCCTCCAACACCTCGTCGGCCGCCTCCACCACCGACTGGTTGGCTGCGTGCAGCTCGTTGTCGGGTGGCGCGTTGCCATAGACGGCCGGAGAGACCACCAGCTCTACCTGGGCGTCGAGCTGAGCGGTGCTCAGGCTCTTGGCCGCGTCGAGGGTCCCGCGGGCCAGCTTGGCCAGCTCCTCCGGTTTGGCCAGCACTTCATTAGCGGACACTCGGCAAGTCTTCCGATCGAGCGCGGCCGCGTGACACGGCACTATTGCCGTGCGGTCAGTGGGTATATCTGCCCACGCGCAGGGCTGCCTCGGCCAAGTCGAGGGCGCAGGGCGCAGCGCAGCCGCTTGTTGTACCTCGGTCAATGTATGGCGGCGCCGCTGGAAAGGCTGGTGGTCCGGACGCGTACGCGGGATCGATAGCATTGGCACCTATCGCGCCGCGTGCTGGTCAGGCCGTCCGGCGCTACGAGATGGTCTGAGAGGGAGAGCCCGTCCGATGAGTGAGTTGACGCGTCTGGCGAATGCGGTGCTCCAGCCCGGGTTCGACGGGCTGACTCCACCCGACTGGTTGCGGCGTGCCTTGGCCGACGGGCTCGGCGGGGTTCTGCTGTGGGACCGCAACATCGCCACACCGGCGCAGATAATCAAGTTAACCGAAGCGCTGCGGGTGGAGAATCCCGACGTGTTGATCGCGATCGACGAGGAGGGCGGCGATGTCACCCGCCTGGAATCGACGACCGGCAGCTCTTGGCCGGGTAACGCAGCATTGGGCGTCATCGACGACGTCGAACTGACGCGCGCCGTGGCCGGCGCGATCGGGCGTGAACTCAGCGCCGTCGGGATCAACCTGAACTACGCTCCCGTCGCCGACACCAACGTCAATCCCAACAACCCAGTCATCGGCGTGCGGTCGTTCGGAGCGGATTACGGCCGGGTCGCGGCCCACACGGCTGCCTTTGTCACCGGACTGCAAGCGCAGGGGGTGGCCGCGTGTGCCAAGCACTTCCCGGGACACGGCGACACCTCCATCGATTCCCATCTGGGATTGCCGGTGGTCGACGACGACGCCGAGGGCATTGCGTTCGGCGCTCTGATCCCGTTTCAGGCCGCTATCAACGCCGGTGTGCATGCGGTGATGTCCGCCCACATCGTGCTGCCCGCGATTGACAGCATGCCGGCCACGCTGAGCCGCCGACTACTCACTGGCATCCTGCGCGAGGATCTCGGTTACGACGGGTTGGTGATCACCGACGCGATCGAGATGGCGGCAATCAAGAAGACATATGGGCTGGAGGAGGGCGCCGTGCGGGCGATCGCGGCCGGCGCGGACGTGGTGTGCATCGGTGGCTGGCGGGATGCGAAAGCCGTAGTCGCACGACTGCGCGACGCACTCACCGCAGCGGTGCGCACTGGCCGGCTCAGTGAGGAGCGGCTCGCCGAGGCCGCACGCCGGGCCCGGCGGGTGGCAGCCTGGTCCGCCGGTACACGCGGCGACCACACCGGGACCGCGGCAGGCGACCGCACGATCGGACTGGCCGCCGCCCGCCGCGCATTACGCATCGTCGGCACGCTCGCTCCGCTACCGGCTCCGCCACACGTCATCGAACTGTCACCGCTGGTCAACGCTCAGATCGGACCGAGCACCCAGTGGGGTCTCACCGCGGCTCTCACCCGACAACTGTCCGCGACCACTGGGCAGCGGTTGACCGGACCACCCGACGACGTCGCGGCCCTCGCCGCTGCAGCGGCCGGTCGACCTCTGGTCATCGTGGTGCGCGACGCACACCGCCATCTCTGGGTCACCGCCACCCTGCAGACGCTGCTCAAGGCACGCCCGGACGCCGGCGTCGTCGAGATGGGCCTACCCCACAGCCAAATACCACCCTCCGTTGCCTATCTGGCTACCTACGGCGCCGCCGCCGTATGCAGTCTCGCCGCCGCAGCCGCACTCACCACTGCACAGGCTGCAGAGGCCCCGACTTCCCTGGCGTAGAAAGATCACGCTTACGGCAGGTGGCGTGACGCCGCGAAGCGAAGGTGTCGGCGATCCTCACGCACCTGGCCGCACCACCGCCGCCCAGCAGCGGCTCGCAACCCTCCTCATCGGACGGTCGCCGTGCCCGCACCCGTTCCGCCATCGACACCCTCCCAAGATCCAGGTTGATGTCGATCTCTGTCACGACGAGCTACCTTGCCCGTGACGACACACCGAGAACGTATGTGGTCAACGCACTCAGTGTGGTGTCTCGTTATTAGCCGGTGATTGATGCGAGTGCGACCGGCCTTCGTGCAGGGGTCTGTGCGGCATGCCAGAACCGGAAGGGCGAACAGCAGGGAACCCGCAGTTATCCGAGGCGCCGTAGCGCTGTCTCGATAGCGACCTCGACCCGGGAAGTCATGCCGGGCACATCGACGGGACGGCGCCCAGCGACCTGACTACGGATCCACTTCGGCCCGCTATCGTCATAGTGCAGCAGGGCATACAGGTCCCACCACGGATCGAGAGTCACCCCGGCGATCGACTCATAGAGCGACCGAAGCTGCTCCGACCACTCGGGCGAGTAGAGCGCCGCCAAGTATCGCCGACAGTGCCCGACGTCAATCGCGCGCGCCCCCCGATGGATGGAGTTCCAGTCGGTCAGTCCAGTAATCCTCCCGCGCGACCACAGCATGTTGACAGGCAGGAGATCGCAGTGCAGAAAGACGGCAGTGTCCTTTGGCGGCGGCGCCGCCATGACACCAAACGCCGCCTTCCACACAGCCGGCTTCTGTGCGTCGACCGGCACCTGAAACCCG
>Ga0209382_10008293_pt1 | contig 13108 bp, 6 predicted proteins | sample SoiMetdeltSBSDD5_FD_187599 | JGI IMG/M metagenome (GOLD analysis project Ga0209382, IMG submission 187599) | Bulk soil microbial communities from a Populus tree surrounding site in Tennessee, USA - Soil MetaG P. deltoides SBSDD5 (SPAdes) (version 2) | ecosystem: Environmental > Terrestrial >... | reverse complement strand
CCGCGCCGCTTCAGCTCGGCGAAATAGCTGGAAAAATCCTTCCATGCCTCGGAAGGCGCGGCTGAGCCGCCCTCGCCGAAGATCATCGAAGTCACGCCTTGACGAACCATGCTCTGGGCGTCGCCGTCTTCGAGGATCGTGTCGTCGGAGTGGTTGTGAATATCGATGAAACCGGGCGCCACGGCGAGACCGTTCGCGTCGATCACACGAGCGGCCCTGGCGTTGGCGAGCGCGCCAATCGCCGCGATCTTTCCGTCGCGCAGGCCGACGTCGTTTACGAATGAAGGATTGCCCGTTCCGTCGAGAATGCGGCCGTTGCGGATGAGCAGGTCGAATTCGGCCTGTTGACCTTCAACGCCTGCAATCAGAGTAAACATCAGGACGAACAAAACCAGGGTGGTTTTCATGCCGGCGCCGACGCCTCCCATCTTGCTTTATCCAAACGGACATATAACCGTCAGGATCGATTACGAGTTTTGTTGAGTATTGCGCCCCGAATCGTACCCCACTTTATCGCGGTTTGAAATGTGGCGATTCGCGCGTCGAGACGAAGCGGACAGAAAAATGTGGGACAGAAAAATAAAGGCGGCGATTCGAGCGCCGAGACAAAGCGGACTGAGGCGACTCAAATGCAAATTCCGGGTTTGATCACACCCGGCGCCGATAGCATTGCGCCTGATGCTTGACAACCCAAAAAATATGTATATAGTTCGTGCATCGAATTAAATCTCTGACTTTTGAACTTTGATCTAGAGCGCAACGAACAATTTTTACGCCATCTCGCGCTTATTTTGGACTGTATAGCATTGCGCCCGATGCTTGACAACCCAAAGTAGATATATATAGTTCGCGCACCGAATTAAATCCCTAGCTTTTGAACTTTGATCCTGAGCGCAACGAACAATGTTTGCGCCATCTCGCGAGCAATTTGGACTGTAACGCATGACTGTCTTGCCGGTCATTGACAGCTCATCCGGGACAGACAGGTCATCAACGAACTACGATGCAATCCAGAGCGAAAGGAGTCAATTATGTTGAAGACTCTCGCACATGCGATGCGAAGCGGCCATATAAAATCAGTTCGGTCAAAAAGGGGGGACTCTATGAACACATTAGGTTCAGTTTTCCGGCGAACAATTGTTCCGGCGGTGGTTGTTCTTACATTATTCGTCGCTGTCGCTAATGCGCAATCGACATCGATTTGGCTGGAAGCCGAATGCGCCTCGGTAGGATCGTTGTGGAACAAACCGGCGGACGCGAACGCTTCCAACTCATCGTACGTCGTCATTCAACCCGGCAACAACAGCACCTCAAGCGCTCCGACAAATAGCGCCGGATATATTGACTTTTCATTCAGCGTAAGCCAGAGCGGAACGTACAGAGTATTTTCCCGTGTCTTAACTCCGACAGCGAACGACGATTCCTGGTGGGTGAGGATGGACGGTGGTTCCTGGGTCATGTGGAACGGTATCGCCGCAACATCGTGGACATGGGCGCAATTCCCCAATACATTCAATCTGAGCGCCGGAAGCCATACACTGACGTTTGCGTATCGTGAAGATGGAGCCCAGCTCGATAAGATCAACATCACCACTTCCACTACGGCGCCGACCGGCGCCGGCTCTACAGCAAGCAATCTCTGCTCCTCGGCAGGGGCATCGGTATGGCTGGAAGCCGAATGCGGATCACTCGGGTCATTGTGGAATACGCCTTCGGACGGCGCCGCATCCGAGGGAAGATATATTACAATCCAACCCGGCAATAACAGCACCGGCAGCGCGCCGACTAATAGCGCCGGTTATGCGAACTACTCGTTCAGCGTCAGCCAGAGCGGAACGTACAGTGTATTTGCCCGCGTCTTGTGCCCACCCGGAGGGAATGACGATTCCTGGTGGGTGAGGATGGATGGCGGATCGTGGGTAACCTGGAACAATATCACAGCCTCATCGTGGACATGGGCGCAATTCCCGAATACGTTCAGTCTGAATGCGGGAAGCCATACGCTGACGTTCGCCTATCGTGAAGACGGCGCGCAGCTAGATAAGATCAACATCACCACTTCCACTGCGGCGCCGACTGGCGCAGGCTCGACAGCAAGCAATCTATGCTCGACAGAGGCGACACTCGCCGTGGCGCCCGGCGCGTTGAATCTTGCTGCGGCGGCGAACAGCTCCGATACGTTCGACATTACTTCAAACACCAGTTGGACAGTTACCGACAATCAATCGTGGCTGACAGTAAGCCCGACGTCCGGTTCGAACAATGGAACGGTAACTGTAACTGCGCAAGAAAACACAGGCGCTTCCGCGCGCACGGCGACGGTCACAGTTTCCGCAACAGGAGTTCCGTCACGATCGGTAACTGTAACACAAAGCGGCGGCGGTGGAGGCGGCGGGTGCGCCACTCCGTCAATACCATCTTTCGCATCCTTGCCGACTAACTCTTTCCTTCCGGATCCATTTACATTCATGAACGGCGCCCGCGTGACCACAAGGGCTGAATGGACTTGCCGTCGCGCAGAAATAGCCGTTCTTGCGCAGGAATTCGAATACGGCTATAAACCAAACACGCCGTATTCCGCCACAACAGGTTCACGTAGCGGGAATACACTCACGGTAACCGTTACTGATGTTGGAAGAACAATATCCTTCAATGCTTCAATAACCTATCCCAGCTCCGGCAGCGCTCCTTTTCCTGCCATGATAGGCGTCGGCGGCTCCAACCTTAACAATTCTGCGCTCTCAAGTATGGGAGTGGCTGTCATTAACTTCCCTAATAACGAAATTGCGCAACAAAACAATCAAAGTTCTCGTGGAGTAGGTAAGTTCTATGACTTGTATGGAAGCGGTCATTCTGCCGGAGCCTTGATGGCATGGGCGTGGGGCGTGAGTCGTTTAATAGACGCTATTGAAAAAACTCCTGCAGCCAATATCGATCCGACCCGGCTTGGTGTTACCGGGTGCTCAAGGAACGGGAAAGGCGCGTTGACTGTGGGCGCATTCGACGAACGGATTAAGCTCACCATACCACAGGAATCCGGGTCCGGCGGCTCGGCAAGCTGGCGTGTTTCTGATTGGATGTTATCACAAGGGCAGGAAACACAGACTTTGTCTGAAATCGTCAATGAGAATGTATGGTTCAGGGCTAATTTCAATCAATTCAGCAGCGCGGCGACTAAACTCCCGTTTGACCATCACTCCATCATAGGACTGGTTGCGCCTCGGGCAATACTGATCATTGAGAATGATATTTTGTGGCTCGGCCCTCAGAGTTCCTGGAGTTGCGCAAACGCAGCTCGTATGATTTGGCAAGCGCACGGCGTACCCGACATGATGGGATACTCGCTGACCACCGGTCATAACCATTGCGCCTTCCCCTCTTCGCAGCAGACTGAAGTGAATGCTTACGTCCAGAGATTCCTGATCGGCAGCAGCGCCGGAAATACAAATGTCATGAGAAATGATCCTGGTGTTACTTTTAACCAGTCAATGTGGGTAAATTGGACTCCGGAAATATTAGTCCAGATACGTCGTCTTTATCAATCTTCCCAGTTGTCGAAGCCCGCGGAATAGTTTATTGCGACGACTGGCCGCCGCGAGCTAACTCGCGAGCTACTGATGATGCGCGAGGCGCGCTCTTCGCCGTATTGGATGGAGACGATTAGACGAAGCATCTCATCCCGCGTCTCGCCGATCAGGTCAACGGTGAGCTTTCGGCGGGCCGTCTGGGTTTTTTTCAGAGGCATGAAAAAAACAGCTCGACTCGCCGGCGCTTCGACTTCTCGTGGAAATGGCGAGTTCCTCTCCAATGACTGACGCGGGCGGGAATAGTGATAATAGTCCAGGTAATCTGTGACCTTTCGGCGAGATGTCTGGCTTTTTACCATACACAGGTGTCGGGAAAGGAGGCGACATTGCAGTCGCCTCCTCCCCTAAGAACGACATGCATGACTTTCGCCATATGCCGCTCAAGCCTTTCCAACGCCCTTATGGGGACGCGGCTCGCCACCTTCACGATACGCGCCTGGAGCCGACGGACGTTTCACGTCAGGGGCTGCGCCAACGGAATTTTCCGTCGTCATCTGCTTTTCCTCCTCAGCCGGTTTGCCAGATTCTCTCGTGAGGAAAGACAAGAGGGAAGTCTGCCCGCTTTCGCGTGGAGTGATTTTGTCAAAGGCTCAACTCCTATCCATTCCATTACGGAATGGCATTCGCTTTTTCCCTCATCCTCTACCCGCACCGCTATCGATTTGCCTTACGGCTTATCTTCCCAGTGGGAGCGATACGGGCTTATCATCGGGCCGCCGCGGGCACTGGGAGGAGAGCTTCATCGGCCTTGAGATCAAAGACCTCGATAATCCGATTGAATTGTGTCAAGTCGTCCGCTCTCACGACGCGTGCCTCGTCTGCACAGTGCATTTCACGAAGAGCGGGAAGAAGAGGACTTTTCTCGTTTGATGATTCATGTAATCTGCTTCGGCAATCTCTGGCAAGGCGCCGACGGCTTTGGCGTTCGGGTGTTTCAGCGCTTGTGTGACCGGAGCGATTGGCCCGCTCACGTCAATTTGTTCGAAGCGGGCACGGCGGGACTCGCCGCCCTCGATTACTTTGAAGTTTGCCGCAAAGTGGTGATCGTGGACGCGCTCAAGACTGGCGGCGCGCCAGGCCGCGTCAGTCGCTTAGCGCTGGACGAGATAGACCTGCCCGATGAAGCGTATAGTCTCCACCAACTTGGAGTTAACCATCTGCTGGCGGCGATGAAGGCTGTCTTCGCCGGGCGCGATACGCCTGAGATCGTGGTGATCGGCGCGGAGGTCGGCGACATTGATCCTTTCACTGACCGGCTCAGTCCAGCGCTGGAAGCCGCGCTGGAGCCGGTAGTCGGTTTGATCATAGATGAATGCGCGAATTGAGCCTGATTCAAGCCCTGTTGGAAATTATCCGCGAAGTGACAAGCCATGCGCGAAGCCTCAATTGTCCGAAGCGTGATTGACATCGCCGAGAGTGAAGCCCGAAAACACGGCGGGTTGGACATCCGCAAGATCAAGTTGAAAGTCGGCGAATTCAGAGGCGTAGTGAAAGAGGCGCTGGAATTTTCATTCGCCCGCTCAAGAAAGACACGCGGCTGGATTTGGAATTCGCCAACAGTATCCGGCTTGCCGAAGCCTCACGGCCATTTGCGCCTGGCAATGACGAATGACTAATGACTAAGAACGAACGACTATTCTTCAGAACGTCCTTCCGACGCTGAATCGAAGCACGGTTTTCTTTTGGACGTATAACTGGCTCTGGACGTCCGCATATGGATTATAGGCCATTATCAACCGGAAGGGGACGTTGATCACGGGCGCCTGTACGCGGAATTCCAATCCGATCGATGAGCGCAGGTCTTCTTTCAACCTCCATTTATTACTCGCCGAAGCGCGGACGACGCTGAAACTCTGCGAGTCGCCGAACATGTAGACCCTGTTGTAGCCTTCCTTGAGGTTCCCTGAGTCGTCGAACGCGCTAGACTGATTTTCAGTGGTCACCAGGGCGCCCGCCGGGTCGATTATCACGCCGCTGCCCCCCGTGACATCCAGGTTGACGAAATTCGACGAGGTGATCTGGTCGCTGTATTTGCGGGCGTTAAAGGCCGTGCCGACGTCGGCGAAGGCCGCGACCGTAAGCACGCTGAAGATCGGAATACGGTACTCGATGTTATAAACGACTTGAGTGTCGCCGCCGATCATCGTGCCGGGGTACGAACCCGTATATCCTACGTTGCAGTTCGGAACGGATGTTGTGAGCGCCCCGGCGCACCTCCCCTCCGGCGCATTGAAGAGGAATTGGGACGTCACGCCCTCGGCGAGAGGCCCGGTGTAGGCGATATACTTTGTCGAATCGTTCGGGTCCACGACCATGGGTGTGATGACGCCGCGAGTCGAGGCGTAAGTGTCGCTCATCACTATCGGCCCGAGCGAGCGGAGATTGTAACCGCGGATGTCGTTATCGCCGCCGAGGAAGAACCGCTCGTAGACCGGGATGCCGCCTACGAAAGAAAGCGAACGCGTGTCGCCCTGTACGGTCGGCGGCGGCGAGCCATAAGACCGAATGTGATCGGCCTTGAAGCGCATCGCCAGCACGTGCGGCTTTTCGGACCGCCGCTTGAGGACCGGCTTGAAATACTGGAATTCCAGCGAGGGCGCGAACGTGTTCACGTCGCCGCCCATGGCGCCGCCCGAAAGCGCGAAGCCCAGGTAGAGGCTCTTGCCCATCGTCGCATCGAGAGAGGCGTTCTTCGTGTTGTAATAGATCGAAGGTGTGATGCGGCTGGTTATGATGCGCGGTTGCGAGTAGGAGACCGGAATGTCATTCGTCGGATCGCCGTCGGTGTTGAGGTCCGGGTCTTTAACGGTGGTGCCCGTCAACGAGTATGACATTTGGAGCCGCGTGAACCGGGAGAATTTCTCGAATCTCTTCGTGAACATCTGGAGCGCCCCCGAAAGGCTGACGGAGCCGCCGACCGTCTTCTGCGTGAAGAGCGTGTCGGCGTCGAGAACGGAGGTCCCGTAGTACTGCGCTATTAACGCCTGCTGTTGGCTCGAATAGTCGAGGCCATTTCCGGCGAACTGGTACTGCGAGCCGAAGACCTGGAAGCCCAGGCTGATCGGCTTGCCCATCAGGTATGGCTCCGTGAACCCGAACGAGACGCTCTTCGAGCGGTTCCCGCCTGAAACCGCCACGCTCAACGATTCGCCGTAGCCCATCAGGTTGTTCGTCGAATATTCCAGCCCGAAGAAGCTCCCCTGATAGCCCGACACGCCGCCGTTGAGCTGAATCTGCTGCCGCCCCTTCTCTTTCACCTGCAGGTCTATGTCAACCGTCTGATCCCGGTCGTTGGTACGCGTGATCGCGTCCTTCTCCTTGATCTCGTCGAACAATCCCAACTGGTTCAGTCGCAACATCGACAGGTCCCAGTACCGCTTGTTGTAAGCGTCGCCTTCGTTCAGCAGCACCTCGCGCCGCATCACCACGTCCCGCGTGTTGTTGTTGCCGATGAACTCCAATCGGCGCAGCGTGAACTGCCGCCCCTCCTCGAGTTCCAGCGTGATCTCGACGTCGCCCTCCTCCGGCGTCTTGTCGATGAACTTCGGGATGAAATTGACTTCGGCCTGGATGAAGCCCTGCGTGCCGTAGAGGTCCTTGATCCCCTTGTAGACGTTCTCAGAGATCTTCTTGGAGTCCACCCATTCGCCCACTCTCATGCCGGAGTAGGCTGTGACGATGCCTGGCTGGAAGAGGGCCACGCCCTTCTCCTCGACCTTAGAGATCTTGTAACGCCGTCCGACCTCTATCGGGATGCTGATCTTCAGCCCGGGGCCGGATTTGCGGAACAACGGGAGCGGCAACCCGCTCGAGACCTTGCCCGCCTCTTCGACCTGCGGCTCGCCGAGCTTGGCCTGAAGGTAGCCTTTCGTCCCGAGGAAGTAACGCACGCGCTCGAGGTCATCCATCAGCTTATCTTTGAAGTAGATGTCTTTCGACGAGAAGTTCGACAAGAGGCCCGCCTCCTTGACCAGTTTCATCGCGCCGCGCAACCGGCCCTGCGAGAACCCGTCGCGCGCGCCCAAGAACGCGATCTCCTTGACGCGGACGCGCTTGCCTTCATCCACGTCGAAAATCAAAGCCACCGCGTTGGCCGAAATCTCCTCCACCTCGACCGCAACCTGAGCGTCCGGATGCCCCTTTTCGGCCAGCAATTCTCTGATGACCAGACGGGCGCCGTTGGCCTTCGCGGGATCGAAGTTCATTTCCTTGCCGACCCGGACGGTCTTTTCTTTGAACCGCGTCAGGACCTCGCTCTCGGTCGCCGATTTCAGGCCGCGATATTCCATGGCGCGGATGATCGGGTATTCCTTGACCTGAAAGATGATGATCTTGCCGCCGCGAGGGCCGTCTTCGACGAATAGCTTGGTGTAGAGCGGATCGAACAGACCCATCTGAATGATGGACAGCAGATCGCGCTGCGCCAGGCCCAGGTCGAAACGATCCTGCGGCTTGCTCTGGATGTAATAAAGGACCGTTTCGCGCGGGATGCGCCGGTTGCCGCGAATCTCCACGTCTTCGACGAAGGCTTCTGACGCCGGAGGATTTTGCGCCAGAGCGGGACTAAACGAAACGAACAGAACTACTGCAATGACGATTGCGCTTGCCAGAAAGAAAAGGCATCTGGTCATGAAAGCTCACCCATTGAACAATGTTGATCCGATCATGGAGTTGGTCATGGATTAAACTTCGGAGGAAATCACCCGCCACTTCGGAAGTGATTGACGGCCAATGACGGGCAGGAACGGGGTTTCATTTCCGGCGCGTGAGATGACGATGACGTCAATCGGCGAAGTGATGGTGGCGCATTCGAGATTCTTCCTCCTTTTCTTTTGCGCATTCTTCACATTGCGCAAACATATATTGCGTTGCGGGCGGTTTTGAAACTTCATGAAAAAGCAAGGATTTTGTAAAGGATGTAAAACCTACGGGGCGTCGAAGGTGTTTCTCTGCAACCAATCCCACAAGAGTCGTTCATGTAGGTCGTGACAATGCCCCGAAACAATGAAAATAACCCCTGGGCGCGCATCGCTTCCAGGGCGCCCGCCGATCGAAGCCGGGCGCCCTGGCGCCGGCGCGCGCCCCGGAGTTTCATCGGAGGTATTTGTGACGCGTTATCTTTCACTTGTTTCATTACCATTAGGGGCGGCGGCGGCGTTGATGTTCGCCCTGTCGGTCTTCGCGCAAACGGCGACGACTGGGACGATAGTCGGAACCGTGACCGATAAAACCGGGGCGGCGCTGGCAGGGGCCGAAGTCGAGCTGTCTAACAATGCGACCAATAATGTCACGAAAGTGACTGCCGATGAGAATGGGCAATATGTCTTCACCTCGGTATCGCCCGGCCATTACACCCTCACCGGCGCCAAAGAGGGGTTTCGCAAGGCCAGCGTGGCGGGCGTGAATGTCGAGGTGACAAAGTCGTACACAATCAACGTCACGCTCGAAGCGGGCGAGCCGCGGCAGGCCGTCGAGGTCACGGCGACCGTCAGGGATGAATTGCAGACCGGCGACTCCACCGTCGGCAATGTGTTCTCAGGCCGGCTCCTGCCGCTGATGCCCGCGCTCACGCGTCAGGCGAATGAGTTGATCAGGTATCAGCCGCTGGTCACGCCAGACGGGGCAGTGTCCGGGGCGCGCCAGGATCAAAGCACATTTCTGCTCGACGGCATCGACGTTTCCGACAACTCGGCAGGCGGCCTCAATACGTTTATGCGATTGCCGATAGAGAGCGTGGATGAATTCCGCGTTGGCTTGGCCAATTCGAACGCTTCGTTCGGGCGGGGCTCGGGCGGCCAGATCTCCGTCGTCAGTCGCAGCGGCGGGGCCGATTTTCATGGCGGGGCTTATTGGTATCACCAGAACGACGCCCTCAACGCGGCTTCGTGGACCAATAAGCGCACTCTGGGCCAGGACATCAGCGACCCTGCGATGCGCCACAGGATTCAAGAGCCTGAATTGAAGGACAACCGCTTCGGGTTCAACTTCGGCGGCCCATATCCGTGGTGGGAAAATACCTTTTTCTTCCTGAATTACGAGGGACGGCGTTTCCCGCACTCCAGCGAATTCACGCGTCTGGTTCCGACCGATACTTTGAAGCAGGGCATTCTGCGCTTCCGCGACGGCGCGGGCAATATAGTGGATTACAACCTGGCTTCGGCGAACAATTGCGGCTCGGGGACCGACGCGACTCCGGCGACGGGCGGCTGCGACCCACGCGCCCTGGGGATCAGTCCCGCGATTTCGACGCTGTTGGGGAGCCTGCCGGCGGGCAACGATCCGAGCCTCGGCGACGGCTTGAACACGATCGGTTATCGCGGAACCGTCAGCACGCCGCTCTCCAGCGGTTATTACAGCGCGCGGGCTGACCGCAACGTCGGCAAGAAATGGCGATTTGACGGGTCGTTTCGCTACTTCGGCGAAAGTAACGCGGGCGCGAACCAGCTCTCGATCGCCGGAGGGAACAACAAGAGCCTCGAAAATTTCCCCACCCGGCAGAACATGCTCAAGGTCGGCATGACCGGGCAGATCACTGACAACCTGATCGGCGAGTTCGCCCTAGGCTGGACGCGTTCGCGCGCCTCGACCATCCGCTTCCGGCCGGACGAAGCGGCGGCTCTGCTGGCGTTTCCCGGCACTGACACCAGCGCTGGCAACGTCGCGCTCAATCTAGGCGGGCTGGACGAGCCGTACGATCTGGGAGCGGCCAACCTGGGTGTCGCCGGCAATCAGGCGGTCGACAACAGAAATTACCAACTCAACGCCGATTTCAACTGGCTGAAAGGCGCCCACAGGTTCCAGTTCGGCAGCCATATACGTTATCTGCCGACGCGCTTCATGCGCGACAGCAAAGGGAACGATTTGAGCGCGCTCGTGGCCCAGGTCGGCGCCGGCGGCCTGCAGATTCCGGATTCGCTGCGTCCGCCCACCTGCAACGAGGTCACGACGGTCAATTGTTTGCAACCGGGCGACGAGGGGCAATGGAATCAGCTCTACGCCGGCGCGCTGGGGCTGGTAAACAACATCAACACGCTGGTCGTGCGCGACGAATTCTTCAACACGCTGCCGCTCGGCTCCCAACTCGTCACGGACACGAGATTGTTTGCGCCCGAGTTCTACTTGCAGGACGTGTGGCGCGCCCGCCCGTCGCTGACCCTCACTTACGGCCTGAACTACGGCTGGCAGACGTCGCCGAAAGTGAAGCAGGCGAGGATGACGATTCTGGTTGACAGCCAGTCGCTCACGCCAGTGACCGCGCAGGAATACCTGCGAGCCCGCGACGATGCGGCCCGCCGCGGCGAGGTCTTCAACCCGTCGCTCGCCTTCCAGCCGGTCAACGACGCCAAGCGCAGCGTCTTCGACACTGACTGGAACAACGTCAGCCCGCGCGTTTCGGCCGCGTGGAACCCGAATTTCAGCGGCGGCTTTCTGGGCAGATTGTTCGGCGAGCGCAAGACCGTCATTCGCGGCGGTTACAGCCTGATCTACGATCGGCAGAACACCGTCCAGAGCGTGATCCTTCCCACACAGGGCGTGGCCTTCGCCCAAACGATCAACCTCGCGGCGCCGCTCTGCAACGCCACAGACGCCGGAGGGACGAATTGCGATCCTAACGGCGCAGACGTCGCATTGAGCGGCTTCCGCGTCGGCGTGGACGGCATGCCTCCAGTGCCCACTGTGCCGGAGCAATCAAAGCCTTTTTCGCCCGGCATGGCCGATCTGAATACAGACCCAATCCACTTCCCGGAAGCCATCTCGTTCCAGGTCGACCCGAAAATCAAGGTCGCTCAGAATCATGCCTTCGATTTCACATTGCAGCGCGAACTGCCCGGCAATATGGTCTTCGAAGCCGGCTATGTCGGACGCTACGCCAGCAAGCTGCCGCAGAACATAAGCCTCAATCAGGTCCCCTATCAGTTTCTGGACAAGCCTTCCAACCAGACATTCGCGCAGGCCTTCGACGCGCTGGCTGCCCAGCTCCGCGGAGGCGTCGCGGCGGCCAATGTGACTTCACAGGGTTGGTTCGAGAACCAGTTGCGCGGGACGCCGATCTGCAACTCAGCAGGACAGCCCGCCAACAACTGCACGGCGGGCCTGGCCGCGGCGCAATCGTCGAACATCATCAATGGGAACATCAGCAATGTCTTCGTGACTATCGACAAGAACCGCATCGCCGGAGGTTTACAGCCGTTCAACAACTACCTGGCGCAGACGCTCATCCTGCGTTCGAGCACAGGCATGTCGAATTACAACGCGGCCTTCGCCACCTTGAACAAACGTTTATCGCAGGGGGTGTTCTTCACGGTGAACTACACGCTCTCGCGCTCGTTCGATCAGCTCGGCGCGCTCCAGAACTCGCTCGCCGTGGCGCCGAACAGCTTCGACCTCGACGCCGAATACGGCCCTTCGGCCTTCGACATCACGCATCAATTCAACGTCACTGGCGCGTGGGAACTGCCTTTCGGCAAGGGCCGCCGCTTCGGTTTCTCCAGCGACATACTGGAGAAGGCGTTCGGAGGCTGGCATTCGTCGTGGATCTTCACGTGGCAGAGCGGAGCGCCGCTGGTCGTCACGCAGGGGGCGGGCGTGTGGGGCGGCGGCTTCGATTCGACCGACGTCTCCGGCGCGATCCCGACCACCAACCTGAGTTCGCTCAACACCGGCGCGTATGAAGGCGTGAACGTTTCCGGCATTGTCGGCTCCGGTGGTAACGCCGGCTCCCAGATCAATTTCTTCAATGACCCCGAACAGGTTTACAACAGCTTCCGTCCCGTCGAGATCAGTCTTGACGGCCGCTCCGGCCGCGCTAATCCGCTGCGCGGGTTGCCGCGCTGGAACCTGGACATGTCTTTCGGCAAGAAGACGACGATCATGGAGAACAAGACCTTGACCTTCGCCTTCGACTTCTTCAACATCTTCAATCATGTCAATTTCGCCGACCCCTCGCTGGATTTGACCAATCCCGCCGCCTTCGGCGTAATCACTGAGCAATTCACCCCGCCGAATCGGTCCGCCGGCAGCCGCTGGATTCAGTTAGGTATACGGCTTGAATTCTGATTGGTCGAGTCGAGCGGATCTGTAGCAAAAATTCACTGACCATGCAGGATGTTGTGGCGTCGGCCAGTTCGTCATTACTATGGAATGTGGCCAAAATATTTATTGCAACAGATCCGAATTTTCGGCGCCGACAGGAAGTTCAATCGCGCTTCACCAACTTGCCGACCGAACCAAAATTGTGAAGAACGTCGGTTAATTATGTGACGAGTTAAAGCGGGACAACGAGCTTTCTTATTGTGCGAGCAATAGCGGGAGGCGCACCAGGAACGGCGCGCCGGGTTTGACTCTGACCAGATAGATGGTTTGTGGCAATGGGTCCTGCTGCAGCAGAAGTCGGTTCCCCTCGCCGGCTTCTTTCTCGGCGACCGTCCAGAGATTGCCGTCGCCCTTGCTCGCTTCGCGTTTTTCGGTCGGGCCGCCGTAATCCTCCTCCAGTTCCTTCATCGGCTTGTTGAGCTTGGGCA
>Ga0209382_10008292_pt1 | contig 13110 bp, 5 predicted proteins | sample SoiMetdeltSBSDD5_FD_187599 | JGI IMG/M metagenome (GOLD analysis project Ga0209382, IMG submission 187599) | Bulk soil microbial communities from a Populus tree surrounding site in Tennessee, USA - Soil MetaG P. deltoides SBSDD5 (SPAdes) (version 2) | ecosystem: Environmental > Terrestrial >... | reverse complement strand
CAGCGACACCGGGGTCCCGCCCTGGCCGTCGAACGCCTCGATGTACGCCTGCCCTTGCGAGTTCGGACGCGGCCGGCTCACCGCGAACTCTCCCTGCAGCTCGATCGTCGACGGCCCGACAATGCTGTCGCGAAACGGCAGTGCCCTCCCGATCAGCCGCCCAAGCGGCGACGCGTCGAACGCGAACGCTCCGTTCACGCCCGCGACGACCGCCGATGCCGGCTCGAAGCCGAGTGGCGGTCGCGTGAACGTCGTGTGCTGCGACTGCCCGATGGCGGTGAAGTTGAGGGCGCCGTGCTCTCCGGCGAACTGCGTCGTGACACCGAAAATGGACGTCGGGATCGTCGTGAACAGCGGGTTCTCCTCGTATCGCACGCGCACGCGTCGCGCGAAGGGGAAAAGTGCCTGCGGGTTCATGAACGTCACTCGGCCCAGCTCGTAGTCGATCTCGTAGTCCACGCCCCGCACGAGCTGGCGTCCGTCGATCGTGATGCGTTCGGACCCCGGACGCAGCTGGACGGCATTCAGCGAGAGCGCACCCACTTCATCGCCAACCTGCGACTCGTAGCTCACACGAAGCCGGTAGAACGACTGCGGGTGTCGCGTCGAATACAGGTATTCGCCCGGAGTCCGATAGATCGAATCGTTCGCCGGGTTCTGCAGCGGGCCCACGAGTCCCGCCCTCGCGAACGGCTGCACGGACGGGAAGATGAGGAAGTGGTCGCGGAAGACGTCGGCCATCCCGCCGCCTTCGGCGACCAGACGGTTCGGATCGTTAGGCCTCGGCCACAGCCGGTTGTCGTTGTCGAACCGTGCGTTGTTCGTCGGCTCGGCGATGCGGAGCTGCTGGATGTACGTGTCCGCGCCGCCGGCCGACGGCTTTTCCTGGTTCGCGCTGCCGCCGGTGAAGATCTGCAGTTGAACCGTCTCGCGGCGAACGTCGCTGCCGCCGATGCGATAGACGGAGCGGATCTCGCGCCGGAACGCGGGATCGTCCGGCGTGTTGCGCGGGTCCCAGAGGAGGTTCGCGAACTGATCGCGCGCCGAGACGAACTGCAGGTCGGGCGTCCCACCCGTCGTCGCGATCGTCGTATCTCGTCCGTTGATGCGCACGTTGTACGCGACGACGAGCCGTTCGGTGTTCTGGCTGAGCGGGGCGACGAGCGCAACCCACAGGAGCGACGGATCGATGTAGTAATCAATGCGCTCCCGAAGCAGCTCGTAGATCTGCCCGCGCTGCGACGTCGGGTCGCCGATGATCTTGAACTGCGGTCCGTTGGGGTTGCGCGGCTGGCCGCCTAACAACAGCCGGTACACGAACACCTTGGATGGGCGGACCGAGTCGGGCAGCGACGCCGCCAGCGCCGTGAGCTGGCTTCGGTTGAGAATATCGATGTTCGGAAACGCCGCGCCGAACAGCAGCGGGTCCACGGTGAAGAAGAATCGCCGTGGCTCGATCTGATAGTCCTCGATGTCCCGGGTCTGCTGCTGGACCGTGTGGTCGCCAACAATGAACTCGACGTCCTGCACGACGTTGCCTTTCTGTTGCGCGGCGATGGCCGAGAACCGCATCGGTCCAAAGTGGCCGGCGGCCTGAATGCCGTAGTTGCCGCTCGGGATGCCCGACGTCATGAAGCGTGAAGTGGGCGGCGCGAAGGACACGTTCCCGACTTCGAGGCGTTGGAGGACCTCGCTTTCCTTCCCTTCGTACCGGATGGAGATGGTGTTCGAGGCGTCGAACTCCCGTTGGGTGTCATAGTCGACGTCGACGTGCACGCGATCGGCGACCGTGCCCTTGGTCAGCAGGTTGAACTGGAAGTTGAAGGCGGGCTGGAAGGTACCCTGGCACTGAAAACCCGAGGCGAAGAGCTGCACCGACCCGCAGCGGTCGTTCTTGACCTGCTCACCCTTGGCCTCGAGCCGCGAGTTCAGCCGCAGATCGAGCTTCTCGAAGCCGGGAGGCAGCGACCCGGCGAGGTTGCCCGCGCTGTCGGCCCGGGCTCGGGTGGTATCGCCAGGGGCCCGGGGGGCGCGAATCGTATCGCGAGGCTGGCGCGTCGTATCGGCTGGAAGCCGTCGGGTGGTCGTGTCCCGCCGCGTCGTGTCCTGGACCACCACCCACGGCCTTCCCGTCCCCATTCCCCGCGCCGCCGATGGGGCGCATGCGAAGAGGGCGGCGACACCAACCGAGAGGGCGCGCACCAAATGACGAGACGAGGGTAGCAGCTAAGGCATGCGAGTTTGGAGGGAACCGACCCCGGTAGCGTGGCGCAGGTCGGACCTTGAATTCCCCCTCTGAGCGGGTGGAATATTCTGGCTGCCCTCCGCCCTTCTACGACAGGGGGCTGAGTCAGGTTCCCTGCGGGTCCGGTATCCTTGCCAGCCACACTGAAGTCCGAGCGAGCTGATCGGCCGACGTGAAGATAATAAACAAGTATGTGACGCGAGAGCACGTAGGGCCGCTCATGTTCGCCTTGACGGCTCTGACTTCGCTGCTGCTCCTCAACTACATCGCCAAGCGTTTCGGCGACCTCGTCGGCAAAGGCCTCGGCTGGCGGGTCATCGGGGAGTTCTTCATGCTCTCGGTGCCATTCACCGTGGCCATGACGCTCCCGATGGCCGTTCTGGTGTCGACGCTGTACGCGTTCAGCCGACTGGCCGCGGAGAATGAGATCACCGCGCTCAAGGCGAGCGGCGTCGGCATGGCGCGCGTGCTCGTCCCCGTGCTCGTGGCCGCGAGCGGGATCGCCGCGTTCATGCTCTTCTTCAATGATCAGGTGCTCCCACGGGCCAATCATCGCCTGAGCACCCTCCAGCAGGACATTGCCCGGAAGAAGCCCACGTTCGCGCTGCGCTCGCAGGTCATCAACGAGGTCTCGCCGGGCCGGCTGTCGCTCAAGGCCGACTATATCGATCAGGCGACCAGCTGGCTTCACGTCGTCACGATTTACGACATGTCCGATCCCGTCCGGCGGCGCACGATCTACGCGGACAGCGGCAAAATGGAGCTCGAAGGCGACGATCTGGTCCTCACGCTCTACAGCGGGACTATGCAGGAGGTGCCCAAGAGCGACCCGGTGCAGCTGCAGCGCATGTTCTACGACATCGACCGCGTCCGCGTTCGGAACGTCGTGAACGGCCTGAATCGCACGGACAGCACGAACACGTACAAGGGCGATCGTGAAATGTCCATCTGCGAGATGCAGAAAGAGTACACCACGCACGAGCTGGACTTTGCGGTGGCACACTACACGCTCGAGCGCGCGCTCATGCTGGGGGCGCGCGAGCTGACCACCGGGACTGTCGCGGAAAAGCTTCCGACCACGTCGTCGATGCCGCCGTCCGCCGGTGTCAACGAAGCGTCATCTCAGGCCGGCTACACGGTGGTGCCGACCGAGTTCACGCCGCGGCTACAGACGTCGATTGGCCGCGTGTACTGCGAGGCCCTGAAAAGGGCGTCCAAAATCAAAACACCGTCGCTGGTGAGGGCGGCGCGAGCGGCGGAGTTGCCGCTGGCGCGCGCCCAACAGTCCGCACCTCCGCAACAAGCCGCTCAGCGACCCGCGCCGCGCGACACCGTTCGCGACACGACTCGCGCTTCCCGCGACACCATACGGGACACCACTCGCGCCGCTTCCCGCGACACCATTCGCGACACGACTCGCGCCGCTTCGGCCGACACGACACGCTTAACGATCCCGAACACGACCCCACAAGTGCCGCCGAACCTCACTCCCACCATCACCCCGGTTCCAACGCCGAGCGCATCAGGGCCGACGTCGGGGTTTGTGCCACCGCGCGGGAGCATATCGTCGGCCGCGGGTAACTTCGACGTCGCCGGCGCGATCGAGGCGGCTCGAAACCGCATGCTCGATAATCGCAACACGATGAACCGGTACGAAGTGGAGATTCAGAAAAAGTTCGCTCTGTCGGCCGCGTGCGTCGTGTTCGTGCTCATCGGGGCGCCGATCGCGCTGCGTTTTCCACGCGGCGGCGTAGGACTTGTCATCGGCGTGAGCCTGATCGTGTTTGCGATCTACTACGTGGGCCTCATCGCGGGTGAATCGCTCGCGGACCGTGCGTTCCTCACGCCGTTCTGGGCGATGTGGGCGGCGAACGTGATTCTGACGATAGTCGGGCTCCTCCTGCTCGCCCGAATGGGCAAGGAGGGCGCGACGTCACGCGGCGGCGACCTGTCCGAGTTCATGGACGGCCTCAAGACCAACCTCGGAAAGGTCGCCCGCCGGTTCGGCTTCCCGGCGGAGCGTCGCCATCGGACGGCGTGATGCGCAAACGACGACTCCTCCACCCCCTCGACCGGTACGTCCTATCCGAGTTCTGGAAGATCTTCACGATGACGGCGCTGGGTTTCCCCCTGCTCATCATCATCATCGATCTCACGGACAACCTGGACAAATACCTGAATCGGCAGCTGCCGGAATCGCAGATCGCGCTCAGCTATCTGTATTTCATACCGGACTCGATGTTTCTCGTGATGCCGGCGGCGGTATTGTTCGCGACCGTCTTCTCGATAGGCGCCCTAACGCGGCACTCCGAGATCACGGCAGCGAAAGCGTCGGGCATTAGCTTCTACAGGCTGACGATGCCCATCTTTGTGGGCGCGATCTTCGCTGCGGCGCTGGCGATCGCGCTCGGGGAGCTCGTGCCGATCACGAACGCCAAGCGAGCCGATTTGCTCGAGGAGAAAAAGTTCACGCCCGGCAGCGACCGGTACAACTTCGTCTTCGCCGCAGAGCGCGGGCGGGTGTACAAGATCAGCTCTTTGAACGCACAGCGCGGCAGGCTCGAGGGAATCGAGATCGATCGGAAGGGAAAAGGGCTCGACTATCCGACCTACGTGCTCACCGCGGACATGGGCGACTACAGCGCCCGGCGCGGCTGGGCGCTCGCGAAGGGCGCCTTGCATGTGATCCCATCCGATTCGCTTGCCGACGTCACGTTCGCGTTCGATTCGCTGCACGATAGCGCGATGCGTGAGGCGCCCGCGGAGCTCATGGCAACGTCGAAGACGCCGCAGGAGCTGGGGTATCGGGCGCTGACACGGTACATCGCGGCCCTCGAGCGGTCGGGTGGCGACGCAAACGAGTTGCGTGTGGAGCGCGCGCTCAAGCTCGCGATTCCGGTGACGTGTATCATCATCGCGCTCTTCGGCGCGCCGCTTGCCACGAGCACGCAGCGTGGCGGCGCCGCGTACGGCATCGGCATCAGCCTTGCCACGACCGTCATCTTTCTCATGCTCATCCAGCTGACGAAAGCGGTAGGAGCCAAAGGCCTGATTCCGCCGGAGGTCGCGGCGTGGACGCCGAACGCGGTGTTTGCCCTGATAGGATCGGTGATGCTGGCGAAGGTTCGCACGTAACCATCGGGAATCGGGATAGGGAATCGGGAATCGAATGCCACGCTTGGGCAACACCAAGGACGCGGAAGCGCTCGTTCGCCGCAGGACCGATTCCCGATTCCCGATTCCCGATTCCCGATGACGTTCGGCGCTCATTACGAACACCGCCCCACCGAGACCTACCCCGTCATGCGGCGGACGGGGATCAAGTTTTTCCGGAGGGTCGCCCGCGCGAGCCGCGGGCTGTTCGCCGGCATCGGCCAGCGCGGCTTCTACATCCGCGACATCGGTCGCGCATTCGCCGAGCCTGAGACGTGGGGGCGCGAAACGATCAGACAGATGCGGAACATCGGCGTCGATTCCGTTCCGCTCGTCATGATCGTTGCCGGCTTCCTCGGCGCGGTGACGGCGTTCCAGGCGTTCTACCAACTGTTCGCCGGGGTGCAACTGTCGGTGCTCGGTCTGCTCGTGCGCGGCAGCATTGTGCTGGAGCTGGGACCACTGCTCACGGCGCTCGTCCTCACCGGACGCGTCGGCGCGCGGATGACCGCGGAGATCGGCACGATGCGGGTCACCGAGCAGATCGATGCGCTCGAGACGCTCGCCTACGATCCGATCGCGTTTCTCGTGGTGCCGCGGTTGTTGGCGGCCGTCGTCATGCTTCCGGTCCTCACGGTTCTCGCGAACGCGACGGCGATCGTGAGCGCATGGCTCACGCTCATCACGGCGACGACCGCGACAACGAACGACTACGTGACCGGCCTGCGGCTCAGCTTTGCGTCGTTTCAGGTGATCTACAGCGTCATCAAGGCTGTGTGCTTCGGCGGCGCCATTGCGATCGTCTGCTCGTACGAGGGTTACGTCACGGCGGCGGGGGCCGAGGGCGTTGGCCGGTCGACGGCGAAGGCGGTGGTGATCGCGTCGACTTCGATCCTCGTGCTGGACGCGATCGTCGCGGCGGTGTTCGCGCAGTTCATTGCCGCCTAACGCATGTGTCGGATCGATACGGTCGTGTCGTTCCGACAGATGCTCATCTGCCATTGCCGTCTGCCGTCAGCCCTCTGCCGTCGGGGTTGTCTGCCGTCTGCCGTCTGACGGTCCGCCGTTCGGGTCGGGAATGACACGTGCTAGGATTCGTCTGGGCTCTGGAACCCACCACGATCAAAGACTCCCGTTATGAAACGACGCGACGAGGTTCTCGTCGGCATCCTGCTCACGATCGGCGCCGTCATCGCCGTGCTCGGAACGATCTGGCTCGTGCGTGGCGGCTTCTCGCGTGGCTACCCACTCTATGCGCGATTCCAGTGGGGCGCCGGCGTCAAGCAGGGACAGCCAGTCCGCCTCGCCGGCGTGCAGATCGGCGTGGTGTCGGACGTTCAGCTCGACCCGAAGGGCACGATCCTCGTCATCATGAGCATCGAGAAGAAGTATCACGCGCCGCGCAACTCGGTTGCGGCGGTGGTGCCTGTCGGGATCTTCGGGGATCAGGAGATTGCGCTGCAGCCCGCGTCACCGAGTCCGATCTTCTTCAACGCGGGTGACAGCGTCCCGCCCGCTCCGCCGAAAGCCGGGATCCCCGAGCTCACGGCGCGGGCGGACACGATCTCGAAGCGGCTCGATGATGTGGCGAAGACGGTGCAGCTCGAGCTCGTGCACGGTGGCGGAATCGCCGACCTCCGAAAATCGCTCGGCGCCGTGAACGAGCTGGCACACTCGCTCAGCATGATCGCGAACGAGCAATCGAAGCAGCTGACGTTGACGCTCGCACAATTCCGCAATACCGCCGCGGCGCTCGATTCGGTGCAGCTCGACTCGACGCTCCGGAACCTGCAGGCGACGTCGCGCAACCTCGCGGCGTTCACGGACTCGCTGCGAGGGACGGCGCAGCAGCTCAACGCCGTGCTGGCGAAGGCGAACAGCGGCGATGGCACGGTGGGCAAGCTGCTCAACGACCCGGGTCTGTATTACGACCTGCGCCGCCTAACGACGCGTCTCGACTCGCTGACGCTGGACTTCAAGCAGCATCCGAGGAAGTACATCAATCTGGAGATCTTCTAGAGCAGGCGGCTGGCGGCTGGCGGCTGGCGACCACGACTGCCGGGGACGGGGGACGGACGACGGGCGACGGCTAGAAAGGCGAGAACCCTCGGGTTGCTCATCTCACTGCGAGATGCATCCCGAGGGTTTCCGCATCTTACCCCGTCGTCCACCGCCCGTCCCCCGTCCCCGGCCTTTTAGAAGCTGTACCTCAGCGACAGCTGCGTCCTCCAGAAATTGCTGACCGTCGCGCCCGGGGCATACTCCCCGCCAGCCGGAGGCGTGAACTGCACGACCGGCACCGCCGTCGCCGCGGTCGTGCTCGAATAGCCGACATGCGTCATGAGCGGAACGTTGCTGTTGGTCGTGGTCGGCGTGACGAAGGCACGACCCCACTTCTTGTTGAGCAGGTTTCCGAAGTTGAAGATGTCGAACTGCACCGATAGGTGCTGATCGGCAACGATTGGCAAGTTCTGCCGAATCGCGACGTCCACCTGGTTCACGAATGGCTGACGGCAGGAGTTGCGCTGAAGAATCTGACCGCGATGGTCCTTGAGGCAGTCGGAGCTGTTGATGAACGACTCTAACAACCCCTGCTGCTGGGCCACCGTACTGACGGTGTCGATGCGGTTGGGCTGACCCGGCGTGACGATGGTGCGCGTGATCGCTCGGAACTGGATCTGGTTCGGATCGGTGGTGCTCGTGGGGATGTAGATCAGGTCATTCCCCTGTACACCGTCCCCGTTGAGATCGCCCGCACCGCCGCTGCCGCCGTAGATGTAATCGTGCGGCGCGCCCGAGGCTCCCTGATAGAATACCGAGAAATCGGTCGACATTTTCTTGAGCCACTTGAGCGTGTACGATCCGCTCGCAACCACCTTGTGCGGTTGATCGAACAGGCTGGTCGTCACGAACGCGTCCTCCTGCCGGCCTGACAGTGTCCGACCGAACTGCCAGTTGGAGATCGCGGTGCTCGACGTGAAGCTCTGCACGTCGCGAGCGCGCGAGAACGTGTAGGCGATCATCGCCTCCCAGTTGTCCGCGTAGCGCTTCCGCAACTGTGCCGTGAGGTTGTACGCGTAGTCCTTGCTCTGATTCTGCAGATCGATCGCCGTCGTGAAGCGCGCGGTCCCGCCATTCGCAACGACAGCCGGCGGCAGAATCAGCGTACGATTCCCGTTGCTCGGCGTCACGGTGGTGATGTACAGCGTCCGACCACCCTGCCCGGTCCCGACCGGCGCCGTCACGTTCTTGCTCACAGTGAACAGCTGGTTCAGCGTGCGGGAGTAGAGGCCTTCGAGAGTCCCAACGAGGTTGAACGGCAGCCGCCGATCGTACGCAAGCGAGACGCGCAAGGGCTGGGGGAACTTCAGGTCGCTCGCGAGGAAGTTGACGTCGCCGATTGGCTTGCTGCCGGCGCCATTCCGGCACGTCTGGATATTCGTCGGATCCTGTTGGAAGGCAGGGGCCGGCGTCTGCGCAGTGTTGCAGTTGAGGAACGTGATAATGTTGCCGGAGTTCACGTACGCGTTCTCGAGCCACACGTATGGTGGCGTGCCGACGAACAACCCGGCACCACCGCGAAGCTGATTCGCCTGGTTACCGGTGATGTCCCAATTGAAGCCAAGGCGCGGTGAATACTGCACGGTCGTTTTCGGAATGTCATCCGTGCGCCGGCCATACGCCGAATCGATCGCGGCGTTGTACTTCACATCCTTGAGGAACGAGCTGATGTCGAACCGCATCCCGGCAGTGAGTGAGAACCGCGGCGTCACCTGCCACTGGTCCTGGGCATAGATCGCGTTCTGCAGTGCCGAGAAGTAGACGTTCCCGCCATCGGCGAGGATGATTGCCTTACGGAACGTGTTAGGGTTGCCGGCTGCGAGACTGTCGAGGTTCCGGAAGCTCCACACCCCGTACGAGCTCTGTGTGAACAGGTTCCGCAACCAGACGTACTCGTTGCGCGTCCCGACGGTAACGGTGTGGTTCCCCATCGGAGCGAACGTGTAGTTCTCCGTCATCTCGATGGTCTTCGTGTCGAGCTGGTTGCCCTGCGAAAACTGGTCTGCACCAGCGAGGATCGACGCGTTCCCGTTAGGCCCGACGACGCCGCCCGAATTGATCTGCATCTGCGGGAAGCTGTCCCTCGGGTCACGACGGTTGTACCACTTGTTGTATCCGAAGAACAGCTCGTTCGACGCGCCGCTCTTGAAGTTCGTGAACAGCTGGAGCACCGGTGCGAGCTTCGTATTCGAGAAATCGTGGAAGTTGCTCGAATACACCGCCACGGTCGGCGACCGGTTGTTCTGCTGTCGAAGCCTTTCGCCTTTGCTGTAGTTGAAGCGGAAGACGAGGCGATTCATGTCGTTGACACGATAGTCGAGGCGAGTGAACACGTTCGACAGCGGGTTGTCGATGTTGGTATACCCGGCGGTGCCGAGGTTCTTCGCCCCGAGCGTTGCCATGATCTGCTCGAACCGCTGCTGGTCGGCAGAATTGAGCGGGAACGCCTGCGGCGACCCGGCTGGCTGGCCCGCGTAGGGCCCGGTAACCGGCGACTGTTCCTTTTGGAACTCGGGCGCGACGAAGAAATGCAGCTTGTCCTTGATGATCGGGCCGCCCACAGTGAACCCGTATTGGATGCGCTCAAACGGCGTCGCGCGGAGAATGCTGGTGTCGGCACCATACTTCTCGTTGCGATAGAACCAGTAGGCGGACCCCTGAAGCTGGTTCGTTCCGCTCTTGGTCACTGCGTTCAGGAGCAAGCCGCCGAAGTTGCCTTGTCGCACATCGTACGGCGCGAGCAGCACCTGGAACTCCTTCACCGCGTCAATCGAGATGTTCTTCGCGTTGACTTCGGCCCCCGGCGCGCCGGTGGACCCCAGACCGAACACGTCACGCTCGGAAGCGCCGTCGATCTGCACGTTGTTCATGCGGTTTGACATGCCGCCGCCCGAGTAACCCGGTCCCGATGCTGAGACCTGCGGGGTGAGGCGAATGAAGTCGGTGAGGTTGCGAGTGAGCGTTGGCAGTCGCTGAATCGCGGTGTCCGACACGACCGCTTTGGTGCCCGTGTTCGTGGGCGAGAAATCCGCCGCGGTCGACGCGACGACCGTCACGCCCGCGAGCGTGGCAGCCGTCTGCCCGAGCTTGAAGTCGAGGCGCAGCGCCTGGCTGAGCGCGATGTACTGGTTGTCTCGGACATCCTGCGAGAACCCGATCCGTCGCGCGGTGACCTCATACGGGCCGCCGACCTCGAGCCCCTGAACGAAGTAGCGCCCGTCCTCATGACTGAGACCACCGGTCACGAAGCCGGATGCCTTGTTCCGCACTCGGATCTGCACGGCGTCGAGCGGACGGCCCGAGCTGTCCGTGACCGTTCCAGTGACCGCGCCTGTCGTAATGCCCTGCGCGGTGGCACGGGATGGCAGTGCGGTCGCCGGGAGCATCGCAAGACAAGCGACCAGCGATATCCAACGATGATTTTGCATGTGGGAGGAAAAGAGGGTTGAAACGCAACCCCGGCACCGGCCGTCGACGCCGCCCGGGAATGGCGCAAACTTTAGGTGTCCACAGGTTGGACGGTCAAGGAAAAATTGTGACGTACCTCACCCGTGACAGTGCTGAGACGGCATTCAGGCGACGTCAGAAACGGTAGCGCACCCCGAACTGCATCTGGTAGGCGGACCCGACATGGCGTCGGTCGTATTTCTCGGTCGCCGGATCGAAGGTGAAAATTCCCTGAGATCCGTTCGGTCCCGTCAAGCCGCCGGCCGTCTGACCGACATGCGTCAGCAGCGGGACCGATCCGCCGCCGTTGGGCGGGAGCGGCTGCTGCCCCCAGTCCGCGTTCAAAAGGTTGAGGAAGTTGAAGATGTCGAGCTGAACGGCCAGCGTCTGCCCGAGGATGGCCGGCAGGGCCTGCCTCAGCGAAAGGTTCACCATGTTCGTCCACGGCGAACGGCAGCTGTTGCGCGTCATGATGCGCCCGCGCTGGGCGTTCAGGCAGTCGATGCTCGTGACGTAGCGCTCGAAGGCGGACCGCTGTTCGGCGATTCGCTGCTGCTGTGCCGCCGGCGAGTTGTCCGCGCCGGCGACCGGAGACACGCCGCTGAAGCGGATCTCGCTCTCCTTCGCGACGTCGGACGGGATGTAGATCAGGTCATTGCCCTGGGCGCCATCCGCATTGAGATCGCCGGCACCACCACTCCCGCCGTAGACGAAGTCGTAGTTCGATCCGGATTGGCCGAGGTAGATCAGCGAGATGTCCGTCCGCGTCGACAACGACGAGAACGTCCCGTACGCGACCACCCGGTTCGGCAGCTCGAAGCGCGATCGATCGAGATTCTGCGAGTATTGATCGCCGGAGATCGCGCGACCGAACCGCCAGTTCGACGTCGCCACGCTCGACGTTAGGCTCTGGATGTCGCGCGCCTGGCCGTACGTGTACGACGCGTGCGCCTCGAACCAGTTCGTGAACCGCCGATTGAGCGCCGCCGTCAGGCTGTACGAGTAATCCTTGCTCGCGTTCTGCACATCGATAACGTTGCGGCGCGATCCCGAGAGCACCGGCGTCGCCTCGCCCGTCGTGGAGATCGTCCCGTACACGACGCGGCCATTGCGGTCGAGTCCCTGCGAGCCGGCCAACGCCAGGTTCGTATAGAAGAACGTGGACATGGCGCGCGTGTACATCGCCTCCAGAGACGCGATCCACGCATGGCCGAAGCGATGGTCGTAGGCGAGCGACGCGCGGGCGAACTGGGGAAAACGCAGGTCGTTCGACAGGAGCGCAATGTCACCGGTGGTGGCCGCCGTCGCGCCATTCGCACACGCCGACGGCGGAGACGCCACACTGCTCGGCGTGAAGCGAGGGACCGACCCGCTCGACGCGCACGTGAGCTGACCGAGGCCGGTTCCCGAATTCTGATACGCGTTGCCGAGCCACACGAATGGCGGCCTGCCGACGAAGAGGCCGAAACCTCCACGCAGCTGCTCGAGTCGGTCCCCCGACAAGTTCCAGTTGAAGCCGATCCGTGGCGAGAATTGCACGTTCCCCGACGGCACGTCCTGCGTGTTTCGTCCGTACTCCTCCAGGACCGCCGGGTTCTCCGGTGGCTTGTCCAGCAGGAACGGCACGTCGAGTCGCAATCCGGCGGTGAGCACGAATCGGTCAGACGCCTGCCAGCGATCCTGCACGTGGAGTCCGAGCTGCGCGGCATCGAAGCGCGCGTCGATCGGCCCGCCGAGTCCGACGCCCGCCTGGTAGCGACCGGCATCGCCGCGTGCGAGCGAGTCGAGACTCGAGAACTCCCACACGCCGTACGAGTTTTGCGCGAAGAGATTCCGGATCCGATAGAGCTCGTTCTGTGTTCCCGCCGTCACGCGATGCCGCCCCAGCGGGAGCGTATAGTTGTCGGTGAGCTCGACGACGTCCTGATCGACCTCCGTACCCTGCGAAGAATTCTCCGAGCCCGCGCGCAATCGCGCTGTCCCGCCCGTGACAGTCGGCACATCGACCTGCACCTGCGGCGCGACGATCGCCGCGTGGCGGCGGTCGCGGATGCGACTATAGCCGACGATCAGCTCGTTCCCTGCCCCACCGTCGAAGCTCGTGAACAGCTGCGCGACCGCGCTTCCCTTCGTCGACCTGAACGAGTGCGCGTTCGACGTTAGGCGGAGCAGTGTCGGGTCCCGCGTCAGCACGTCGTCCTCGG
>Ga0209382_10008289_pt1 | contig 13113 bp, 13 predicted proteins | sample SoiMetdeltSBSDD5_FD_187599 | JGI IMG/M metagenome (GOLD analysis project Ga0209382, IMG submission 187599) | Bulk soil microbial communities from a Populus tree surrounding site in Tennessee, USA - Soil MetaG P. deltoides SBSDD5 (SPAdes) (version 2) | ecosystem: Environmental > Terrestrial >... | reverse complement strand
TGCGCCTCGATCTGGAGCATTTATGGCTCAAGACAAGGAAGACGGTGCTGTTTATTACGCACTCGATTGACGAAGCGGTACTGCTGTCCGACCGTGTGGTGGTGATGTCGCCGCGGCCAGGTCGGATCGACACCATACTCGACATCGACCTGCCGCGGCCACGTGGGCTGGCCGCGCGCAAGGATGCGCGCTTCTCCAGCGTGGCAGAGTCGATTACCGAGATCTTCCTGGCGCACGGGGTCTTGAGCCGGACCATGCCAGCATGACGACCATCAATCAGCGCCTCGAGGCGGTCCTCGACGAGATGCGGGACGTGTTTGCACGCATGGACGCCGGTAGCGTGCCGCGGCTCGCAGGTTCGATCATCGCGGCAAAGCGCATCTTTCTCTACGGTGCCGGTCGAACCGGTCTCGTCCTGCAGGCCTTTGCCATGCGCCTCGCCCATCTGGGACTGGAGGCTCACTATGTCGGCCAGCTGTCTGCGCCGCCGGCCACGAGCAGCGATCTGTTCGTGGTTGCCCTGGCCGTTGGCACGCTGCCGACGGGGGATGCGCTGGCCGCCGCGGCCCGCGCAGCCGGAGCCAAGGTTGCAGTTATCACGGCCCGGCCGCAAAGGGTTGTCGGCGCCGATCTCGTCGTGCATCTGCCGGCACAGATCATGGCCGATCCGATGACCAGCGTGCTCCCGCTTGGCAGTCCATTCGAGCTGGCCTTGTCGTTGTTGTGCGACTTGACTGTCGCTGAGCTGATGCTGCGCCTTGGCCGCAGCAACGACGACCTTGCCAAGCGTCACACCAATCTTCTCTGAAGCGGACCAGAGCGCGGCAAAGCCTAGGAGGTGAGGGCACCCGCCGTCATGCCCTGCACCATATAGCGCTGCAGAAAGACAAAGGCCACGACCAGCGGCAAGCTCGCTAGGACCGAGAAAGCCATCATGGCATTCCAGTCGGTGACGAACTCGGCCATCAGGCTGTAGATGGCCATGGTCAGGACACGGTTCTCCCAGGCTTCAATCAGCACAACCGCGAAAAGGAACTCGTTCCAGGCCAGCAGGAAGGTGTAAAGCCCCGCTCCAATGAAGGCGGGATAGGACATCGGCACCAGCGTCCTGAACACTGCACCCAGTCTTGTGCATCCGTCGACCATCGCCGCTTCCTCGATGTCGCGCGGGATATTCATGAAATAGCTGCGCAGCATCAGAATGCAGAATGGCAAGGTGAAGGTCAGGTAGACGATCACCAGCGACGTACGGGTATCGTAGAGGCCAAGCGTAATGAAGATGCGAAAGTATGGGATACAGAGCAGCACGAGCGGGAACATCTGCGTCGTAATCAAGAACATCAGCACCGTGCGCTGGCCTGCGAACTTGAAACGCGCCAGCGCATAGGCTGCCATCGCGCCAAGAAAAAGCGAGATCGCCGTGACAGTGAGCGACACGATCGTCGTGTTGAGAAAGACGACAAGATAGCGCGGGTTGCTGAAGATCTTGGCGTAGCCCTCCAGCGTAAAGACTTGCGGGATCCAGTCTGGAGGCATCTTCATCACCTCCAGGTTGGGCCTGACCGAAACTGTCAGCATCCAGGCCAGGGGTAGGAAGACGATGATGATCGCCACCATGAGCAACGCATAGGAAAGCGCATTGATCAGCCGCTCGCGGTTTTTCAAACCCAGATTGACCGTCAGAGCCGCTGGCATGCCGTGCCCCCCGCGCTTCACTGAGCGTTGCTCATCGCGCGGCGCACATAGAAGGCGCTTACGACGAAGAGAACGAGGAACATCACAACGGCCTGCGCCGAGGCGTAGCCGAATTTGAGCTTCTGGAACCCGTCGAAGTAGATGGCCGTTGCCAGCACCTCTGACGCGTGCGCCGGGCCGCCGCCGGTCATGACGAAGACAGGATCGAAGGCGCGGAAGGTCCAAATAGAATCGAGCAGGACAATGGTAGCGATCACACCACGCAGCTGCGGCAGCGTGATGAAAAAGAATTCGTGGAGCAGGTTGGCGCCGTCGATCGCTGCCGCTTCGTACAGCTCACGCGGAATGGACTGCAGCCCGGCGAGCAGCATCACCATGAAGAATGGGAAAGCGCGCCACACGTTCATGGCCGTGACCGAGCCCAGCGCCGTGGCCGGGTCGCCAAGCCAGGAGATGGTGAAGTTGCTGTCCATCAGCCCGGCGGAGGACAGCAGACCGTTGATGACGCCGAACGGCGCCAGCATCAGCACCCAGATCATGCCAGCCACCGTGGGAGCGAGAAGCCAGGGCACGATCAGCAACCCGCGCGCCAGCGAGCGAAAGGTAGCGTTGAGGTGCTGGTTGAGCAGCAACGCAAGCGCAAGGCCAATGACGAGGTGTAATACGACGCTAAACACGGTGAAGATCACCGTCTGCAGGAACGCCCTCCAAAACAGCGGGTCATTGAGCAAAGTGAGGTAGTTGCCGAGGCCGACCCACGTCTGACTGCGCAGATTGCTGTCGTAGAAGCTGAGCCGGATGACATCGCCGAGCGGATAGATCAGCAAGGCGGCCAGAACCAGCAACGATGGCCAAAGGAAGGAGGCAGCCAGCAGTTCCTGTCGATACTTTCTTTTGAGCGACAGCATGGCTCGCCGATCGATACGGAGCAATCGCCCGCCGCAACGGGCCGGCTGCCCGGGCCCATGACCAGCCCTGACCAGGGGCGCCGGCACAGCAGGCGCCCCTGCATGGCTTCCTTAGGAGTGCTACTTTGCCGAGGCCAGGATCTTGTTCCACTCCGCCGCGGCGTCATCGAGCGCCTGCTTAGCGCTCTTTTTGCCCTGTACCGTATTCTGGATTTCAGTCGTCATGATCTTGTTCATCTGCACGGCATTCGGCATCACCAGGAAGGGCGACTGCGCGTTGTCCAGGCTCATCTGCGTGACGAAGGCCTGGAAAAGCTTGCGCTCCTTGAACCAGTCCTGGCTCGACACGTCTGTGCGCGCCGGGAAGCCTCCGGTTCCCTTCGCCCACATCTCGATGCCCTTCGGCCCCGACATCCAGCGCATGAAGGCCCAGGCCGCATCCTTGTCCTGCGCCTGGCTGGTGAGCGAATTCAGAGAGCCGCGCACCATCGTGCCGGTCGTCTTGCCGGCGGGCAGGGTCGCGATATCATAATTCAGATTGGGGTTGAGCTGCTTCTGGATAGCGATGCCCCAAGGCCCTTCGAACATCATGGCGATGTTGCCGGAGGCAAAATTGGCGCGCTTCTCCTTTTCCCCGTTGCTCAGCACGCCAGGGACCGAGATCTTGTCCTTGTTGATGCGGTCGACGTACCATTCAACGGCGGCGACCGCTTCGGGACTATTGAACACGGCCTTGTTGGTGGTCGTATCGATCAATTTCGCTCCGGCCTGCAACAAGAGCGGGTAAATTTCGTAGGTCATGTTGGTGGGCGGCTCGCCTGCAAGCGTGCCCGTGGTGGCAAACTGGCGCTTGTCTGGGTTGGTCAGCTTGCGCGCGTACTCAGCGAACTCGTCCCAAGACTTCGGCGGACCAGACAGGCCAGCTGCCTTGAACAGGTCGGTGTTGTAGAACAGAGCGACGGCGCCGCTCTCGATAGGAAGATAGTATTGCTTGCCTCGCCACTTCTGATGGAAGGTCGTGGGGATGTTGGCAAAGAACTCTTTCGGCTCCTTGGCAATGCGCTCATCGAGCGGCTCGATCATGCCGAGGTCAGAGAACTCCGCCACCCAATCGACTTGGATGAGCAGCACGTCAGGCAGCTTCTTGGCCTGATGCAGGACGATGGCACGGTCATGGAAGCCGGTGAAGGGCGAGTCGACGGGTACCAGCTTGATGTCCGGGTGGTCCTTCTCGAAGGCCGCCTTGAGCTCGGACATGAACTTCTCGCCGACCTCAGTGCCCTTCCACTGGCCCCAGCGAACCTCCTTCTGTTGGGCCTGCGCCGGGCCATAGAGGCCGAGCACAGCTGCGATGGCTGTCGCCGCAAGCGTCAGCGAAAGTGATCTGTGCTGCACCGTCATCGTTCGTCTCCCTAGGTTGTCCACGGTGATCCCATGGTTTGTGTTGGTTATGCCCATCGATCTACCTTGGCTGGATTTCTCCTCAAACCGCTATGCTGAGCATCGCAGGCCAAACATGGTGCCTGCCGTGCGGGGCATGGATCAGGCGAGCACGCGCCGGAGCACTTCGGGTTGGGGTGGGGCGACCTTGGTTACGGTCGTGTGCGCCGCAACCAGGTCACTCGTTGCGCCAACATTCATCCAGGTGAACATGTCACGAAACATCGCTTGCAGCGATGTCATGATTTCCTCCTCAGCCTTACTGCCCATGTCCCAGAACGGCTTCTTCATCACTTTCCACGCCTTCTTGCGTGAATTGTAGAAAAACTGCGTGTCGTTATCGTCCGCACCCCGCTCGTGGGCATGGTTGGCAAAGGTGTAGTCGCGGATCTGGTCCTTCAGCGCCTGCGGCAGGCTCGGGTGGTCGAAGATCAGGTTGTTGAAGCCGAGAGCCAAGTGAATCTCGACCGTGCCGGTGCCGGGGAACTTTGCAAGCTGCACACCCGGCAACGTCGAAGCGCCGTGCTGGACCGCGCCGCCCATGTTGAAGGATTGCCGGCAGATATCCGAGATCGTCTGCAAAAGCGCATAGTCAACGGTCACCGGCGCGAGCCTGCCGTCGGCCTGCATCTTGCCGCCATGGTAGGTGCCGGAGTTGATGCTGATCTTGCTGACGGGGATGAGCTTCTTGCCCCTGGCAGCGAGATCCTCAAGGTAGACTGCCATGAACTCGCGCAGTTCTTCCGGCGTGGTGTTGTCGTGGCCGACCTCGCCGATTTCAGCGCCAAGCGAGATGGTGACGCCGTTCGGCTCGATGCTGCGGATGAACTGAGTGAAATGCGCTGTCAGCTCCGCATTTAGGCGCTGCTGCTCCCGCACCGTCGCCAGCGACAGGTCGACCACGGTCGAGGCGTCGATGTCGATGCTGTAGTAGCCAGCCGCGACCTGCTCGCGCATGATCGTCTCAAGCCGCCGGACCTCCGCGTCGCGGTCTTTCTTAAGAGCTTTGGCATCGACCTGATCGTGATCTGCCTGGAGGAACACCGGGCCGCGATGCCCCTCCCTGAGCGCAGCCGCCAGCACACCTGCCGTGTACTCGGCGGGAGGCTGCTCGGCGTACAACCACTCGCCGACGGCTTGCTCGAAGATGAAGAGCTTCGCGTCCAGATCGCGGGCGGCGCGGAAAACGGACCGGCAGGTATGGTAAGTCCAGCCGCGCAGGTTCATGGCCGGCACCGTCCTGCCGGACCATGTGCCGGCGGCACGCGCCAGATACAGCTCCTGCACCGAGCAGGGCACGATGTCGGCCGCAAGCGCGGCCTGCCTGATCGCCCAGATGGCCAGCGCTCGCGCCTGCGGCTCAGCCAGTGCGGCCGTCTCGGCCCACCGATCAATCATGTCGGCCGGTGGTTGCAGGCTTGCTGAGAAATCAGGCGAAGGCCGCGAAACATCGACCCGAAGCGCCTTCAGGTCGGCGACAAGCTCCGTAAGCGACGAGCATGCCATAGGCTGAACCCCTGTAGTCGAGCGCGTACCTCTGGGCACGGGGACGTGCCCACCGCTTGCTGCCGATTGATACACCAATGTTTCGCTATCGCAAGCGTGATTTTCGCTATCGCGCGCAATGCGCGATCTCATGTTCGGCAGCGCGCGTTACGGTGACCCCGATGCCAACAGTGCCTCGACGGCGGCACGATCACCCATGCCGGCCCAACCGTTGCCCCGCTGCGCCTTGATGGCAGCTGTGGCGCTGGCAAAGCGCGCGGCGTCCAGCGGCATGCGGCCTTCGCTCAGGGCGAGCGCGTAGGCTCCATGGAAAACGTCGCCGCATCCCGTGGTGTCTGCCACCGGGACCCGGAAGGCGGGAACCGAAAAGCATTCCCCGCCGATCAGCCACAGGCTCCCCGCCGCCCCGCGGGTCACGGCAAACACCCGCCCCGGACCTTGCGCGCAGCGCCGCAGCAGTGCCTCCGGCTCGCCGTCGCCGACGTGATCGCGCAAGCCTTCGCTCGAGAAGACGACATGATCGGCCTTGTCGATCAGGATCTTGTTCTCGCCGAACGTGCCGCCGTCGGCATCCAGCACGGTGGTCAGCCCGGCTCGGCGGGCGCGATCGAGGGCAATGTCGGCGCCGGCCGGCCAGCGGCTGTCGACCAGCACAGCGCCGGCATCGCGCAGGTCGTCCGATGGCAGGACGCTCGCGTCGGTCGATAGGCTGGTGCGATCCGAGACGATGCTGCGCTCGCCGCGCTTGTCGACCAGCACGATGGCGCGCAAGGTGCGCCCGTCGGCCAATACCGCAACGCCGCTGCAATCGACGCCGAATTGGCGCAGCTGGCAGAGGGCCGCCTGACCGGCGGCGTCGGCTCCGACGCGTCCCCAGTAGGCCGCAGTTCCGCCAAGCCGGCAGATGGCGACCGCAGCCGTCGCCGCCGGCCCGCCGTAGCGCTGTTGATAGCCGAGCACGCCGGTCTTGATGCCGGATGCGGGCAACGATTCGACCTGGAAAACCTCGTCGTGCACCAGATTGCCGACGCATACAATCTTGCGCGCCTTCATTACCGCAGCCTAGCTTTGCCATTGCTCGATCACCGCCGATGATGCAGCAAGCTTTCTTTTTCGCAATATGCATTTTCGCAATCGCACGCGGCGCTTGACGCCACGGCAAAACTTTGGGCCTTACCCCGCCATGAGCGACCTGAACAAGCGCCATAGCGAAATCCTGGATATTCTGTCGCGCCGCGGCTACGCGGCGATCGAAGAGCTGGCGGCCACCTTCAAGGTCACGCCGCAGACCCTGCGCCGCGACCTGCAGGAGCTGTCGGACCGCGGTTTGCTCAGACGCCACCATGGGGGTGCCAGCGCCAACCTGAGCACGGCCAACGCCGACTACGATTTGCGTCACGTCGAGACGGCTAAGGAAAAAGCTGCGATCGGTCGCGCCGCTGCCGAACTTGTCAGGCCCGGCAGCTCCATGTTCTTGACGCCGGGGACAACCATCGACGCCCTGGCGAAGGCCATCGCTGAGCGAGCTCTTAGCGGCTTGCGCATCTTCACCAACAGTACGACTGCGGCATCGGCGCTCGAACGTTGCCCGGGCATCGCCATCCAGATCACCGGCGGCTTGTGGATGGGCCACAACCGCGCGGTCGCCGGTGCCGCGGCGGCGGCGGCTGTCGAGAATTATCGGTGCGACTTGCACATGATGAGTATCGGCGGAATTGATTCCAGCGGTAACCTGCTCGAGTACAAGGACGATGAAACCATCGTTGCGCGCGCCATGCTCGCAAATGCGCGGCGTTGTGTGCTGCTGGTCGACCACACGAAGTTTGCTCGCGTTGCAACCTGCCGGGTGGCGCATCTGCGCGATATCGATACGCTTGTCACCGACCGTCCGCCGCCGGCAGTCATACGAGGCATGCTGGAAGGCGCCGGGTGCGAACTGATCGTCGCTGCGCCAGAAACGGATTGACGCCATTTTGTGAAATGGCATGTCGCCGGTCGATGCACGGCCCTGACTAGCAGCTCCTTGCCCTCGCCGCGCCGACCACCCGCCGTTCCAGATTCTCAAAGTTCGCAACCATGCGCTGCGTAATCAGCGATATTAGGTAGAACCCAAGTTCGTGGTTGTCGTTGCACAGGGCGATGACACGGTCCTCGGCAATCGCCATCAGGTCCACAGGGGTGATCGCGACGGCGGTTGCGAGGCGCGCCTTATGGGGAGAAAAAACTCCGATCTCCCCGATTATACCGCCGTCGCTTACTTCGACGTTGAGCTCTATCAACCGCACGGTGCCCGCGGTTATCAGAAATAGCTCGCGAGCTGCATCGCCCTTGCAAAAGATGGTTGCCCCATTCTCGTAGCTTCGCAAACTGGCATGCGGCAAAAGACTATCGAAGCTGAGGTCGCCATTCGTCGCGCTACGAACCCTCCTCAGCAATTGCAGCACCTGCTGCAATCGCCAGGCATTGAGAGGCAGAAGGCCCAGGTGCAAGATGAAGATTGGGGCCATTCCGCCCACATAGCCATAACCAATGAAAGCGATGTTGCTGGCCATGGCCACCAGCCGCAGCGGTACCATCGTCCGCATTGAGAACGTGATGAACACCAGCGCCGCCGCCAGGTAGCCGATGCCTTCTGCCCAAGGGTCGCCCATCTTCCTACCTGCCAGATGCAAGCGACACGCTCAGCCTTCACGACCGCCGTGGCGCAGACAAGCAGTTGGTCGCCGCGTGCATGCCTTTGGTTCAAAGCCGCGTCCGGCCTGCGCACGGGCAGTGGGCTTGAGCGCTGTCAGCAAGGTTGGGCATCCTCGAGCCGTTCTGCTCAAGCTGACCTTGCACGTCTGCACGGGAATTTGTTGCGCGCCCAGTGCCTCGGTCCGGAACACGGCTCGCAAGCGCGCGTTGCCGTGCACATTCCACGAGGTGCGTATGTCCAGCTCGATCAAGCCCGCCATAGTTCTCGTTGCATGCAGCCTGTTTGTCCCCGGCAAACTGTCGGCCGAACAGGCGCAGGGATATGGCCCAGAACCAAAGTTGCCGGCGCCAAACCAAACCTGGATTCCCACCATCAGGTGGTCGGTAGCAGACGAGCCATGGCCGAGCGGTGCGACCCCAACACCTGCTGCGGGCCTGCAGGTGCGCGCGTTTGCACAGGGCCTCAAGCATCCGCGCTGGCTACTGGTGTTGCCAAACGGCGATGTGCTCGTGGCAGAAGCGGCCAGCGAGCCTGCCAAGACCGGCTGGTCGCCGCGGGCCATCGTGCAAAGCTGGGTCCAGCGCCGCTCCGGCTCGATCGTGGAGAACGCCAACCGCATCTCGCTGCTGCGCGATGGCGATGGCGACGGCGTCGCCGAAACCCAGGCCGTGCTCCTGGAAGGCCTGCGCCAGCCATTCGGGATGGCCTTGGTCGGCGACAATCTCTACGTCGCCAACACCGACAGCGTGCTGCGTTTCCCCTTCCGCGTCGGCCAGACCCGCATCGCCGAGCAAGGCACCAAGCTGCTCGATTTGCCCGTCGGCCACCATTGGACCAGAGCCCTGCTCCCGAACAAGGACGCTTCGAAGTTGTTCGTGACGGTCGGCTCCGGCAGCAACATCGGCGAGAAGGGCATGGATATCGAGAAGGGGCGCGCCACCATTCTTGAACTCGACCTTGCGACGGGACAATCGCGCATTTTTGCGTCCGGCCTGCGCAACGCCAACGGCATGGCCATAGAGCCGACCAGCGACGCGCTGTGGACGGTCGTCAACGAGCGCGACGAATTGGGGGATGACCTTCCGCCCGACTACCTGACCTCGGTCAAGGATGGCGGCTTCTACGGATGGCCGTACAGCTATTGGGGCAAGCACGTCGACGCCCGCGTGCAACCGCAACGGCCCGATCTGGTCGCAACCGCCATCACGCCCGACTATGCTTTGGGCGGACACACAGCTGCGCTGGGGCTGGCCTACTACAGCGGCGACCAGCTGCCCGAGCAGTTCCGGGGAGGCATGTTCATCGGCCAGCACGGCTCCTGGAACCGCACGCGATATAGCGGCTACAAAGTCGTGTTCGTGCCATTCAAAGATGGGCGACCCAGCGGTTTGCCGGTCGATGTTCTGACTGGCTTCCTGAAGGATGACGGCAGCGGCAAAGCGTACGGTCGTCCCGTTGGGGTGGCCGTCCACAGCAAGGGCGCGCTTCTGGTTGCCGACGATACCGGCAACACGATCTGGCGCGTCACCGGCGACCAACGCCAGTCGCAAGCCCAATAACCGGGCACGCGCGACACGTCGAACAAAGCGCCACAATAGCTAGGCCACCGTGCGCTTCTTGGCAGGCCGGCGGTAGACAAACGGCGGCGAGGCGCCACTGGACTCAGTCTCGGCAAGGCGCGTGAAGGCATTGTGATGGGCAGACTTCGCGCATGCCGGGTCGGCGTTTTCGGCGGCGCCGGTGAAGGCCAGGGCCTGGCATCGGCAACCGCCCCAATCGATCTCGCGGTACGCGCAGGACCGGCATGGCTCGCGCATCCATTGCAGCCCGCGGAATTTCTGAAATGCATCGGAGGCGAGCCAAATCTCGCGCAGCGGCCGCTCCCGCACGTTGTCGAACATGAGACCCGGAATGCTCTCGGCCGCATGGCACGGCAACACCTTGCCCGATGGCGTGATGTTGATGATGCCGCGGCCCCAGCCACCCATACAGGGCTTGGGCCGCGAGGCGTAGTAGTCCGGTGCCACAAAGTCGATGACCAGGACGCCCTTCAGGCGCTCGCGCGCTTGCGCAACGACATCGGCGCTACGCATGACCTGGTCACGAGTTGGCATCAAGGCGGACCGGTTCTGCAGCGCCCAGCCATAGTACTGGACGTGGGCTACCTCCAACCGCTGCGCGCCCACTCGTTCCGCCAGCTCGATGATGGCCGGCAGGCTGTCGAGGTTCTGGCGATATAGCGGCGCGTTGATGGTAAGCGGCAGGCCAATCTCGCGCACCCAGTCTGCAACCTGGAGTTTCTTGGCGTGGCCGCCGGGATAATGCGCGACGCCATCGGCATTGCCAGGGTCTGGGGCCTGGATCGAGATCTGCACATGATCGAGGCCAGCCTCGGCCAGCGCCTGCAAGCGCTCGCGCGTGAGAAGCACCGCTGCCGTGATCAGGTTGGAGTAGAGACCAGCCTTGGCGGCTGCCATCACGATCTGTTCGAGGTCACGACGCACGGTCGGCTCGCCGCCGGACAGGTGCAGTTGCAGCACGCCGAGCCGAGCCGCCTGCGCCAAAACGTCGATCCACGTCTGGGTCGGCAACTCGCTGGCGACACCCTCCAGAGCCAGCGGATTGGAGCAGTATGGGCATTGCAGCGGACAGCGGTGGGTCAGCTCGGCCAACAGGCCAATTGGCGCCGGGGCGCGCACGGACTTGGCCTCGCCGATGTGCGCCCCAGCGCTCACGCCTGCACGACTCCTTTGTCGGCCAGATCCTGCAACATGGCCACCACGTCGGCCAGGATCTGCGTCTTGGGTGCGGTGTAGGAGTGAGCCAGCTGCTCGGCTATGTCGTCAGTCGTGCGCGCACCATCGCACAGCTGTAGAACGGCCAATGCAATGGCGTCGGGCGCGAACACGCGTTCCGGAGCCAGGATGGTCCATCGATCGCGCGCTGCATCGCGGCGCAGCTTGACGTGCCGCGGCAGCACCGGCTTCGACAGCGGGCCAATCAGGACACGTGCTGCTCGCCCATCGCTCATGCCTGCCCCGGCCGGAAGGCGCCTGGCGGAATGAGGCCGGGCGTTACGTAGGCGTGATGCAGCGCATCAAGCTGCGCCCACAGCACGTTGCACTTGAAACGGACTGCCTCGACCGAAGCCAGCTGCATGGCGGCGGTGGTCGCATGCCGCTTGACATAGTCGAGCGCGAAATCGGCATCACGATTGGCTTGATCGAGGCGGCGGCTGAAATACTGCATGGCCCGCTCACCGATGAAGTCGTAGCTCTCCAGCATGCCGGCGATGCGTTGACGATGGATGGCGGGCGCGAACAGCTCGGTAAGCGAGGAAGCGACGGCCTCCAACAGCGAATGCTCGCGCACGAAGTTGACATAGGCTTCGACAGCGAAGCGTGTGGCCGGCAACGCACCCTGCATGGACACGACGTACGTGCGGTCGAGACCCAGGGCATCGGTCAGCACCAGCCAGCGCTCGATGCCGCCAGCCTCGGTGCCGTCGCCGTCGTGATCCTGGATGCGGCGCAGCCATGCACGCCGCAGCTCGCGATCGTGCACCCGGCTGATCAGGGCCGCATCCTTGCGCGGCACCGCCGCCTGGTAGCAGTAGCGGTTCAGCGCCCAGGCCTGCACCTGGCCTTTGTCCAGCTCGCCGCCATGCAGAAGACGGTGGAACGGATGCTTGTCATGGTAGCGCTCGGCGCCGACGGCGCGGATCGCGGCTTCCAGCTGGTCCGGGGCCAGGCGCGCGCTCACAGCTCAATCTCCATGCCGTCATGAGCGACTTCCCAGCCAGCCCGCTCGACGACGCGTCGCTCGGGGCTGTCCTCGCGCAGAACCGGATTTGAGTTGTTGATGTGCACAAAGACCTTTCTCTTGGCGCCAATACCGGCCAGCGCCGCCATGGATCCTTGCGGCCCGGCGATGCTCAAGTGCCCCATACGACGACCAGTTTTGCCCGACAAACCTTGCAGAACCATCTCGTCGTCGGTGTAAAGCGTGCCGTCGAACAGCAGCAGCGTGGCCCCGCGCAGGCGCGCAGCCAAACATACATCCACCGTGGCGCACGCTGGAATATAGAAGGCCGAAGCGCCGCTGCCGAGCTGGCTCAGTTTGACCCCTAACGTGTCGCCGTCGTCGGTGTCGGACTTGCCTTCGAGGTAAAGCGCGACCTTGCCGCCAACCGCGAACGCCTCCATCAGCAGTCCGCCGCCAAGCTCTACCGGTCGACCGACCGGCAGCACGGCACGCTCGACGGCACGTGCATCCAGCACGTTGAAGATGGAGTTGGCCGCCAGCGCCGCATGCACGCGCGCCGAGGCATGGAGCGTGAAGGCGAAGCCCTCGCGCAGGCTAAGCAGTCCGCCAACATGGTCAACATCGCCATTGCTCAGTACGACCGCCGTTATCGGACTAGAGCGGAGGCCACCACCCACCTGGGGCCACAACTGGGGCGTCACGGCAATCTGCTGGCGCAGGTCCGGCGAAGCGTTGAGAAGTGTCCAACATCGCCCATCAGCACTCACGGCCAGGGACGACTGGGTGCGCGGCTGCAGACCCGGCACGTGGCGGCGCACATCGGCGCAGTTCCGGCAGTTGCAGTTGGCCTGCGGAAATCCACCGCCCGCGGCCGATCCGAGCATCTTGATGATCATGGCGGGGTCCGCCGAACACGGCAAAGCGCCTTCACATAGGCCAGCGGCGGCCGAAGCATCGACCGCCGCTTGCAGATCCGACCTTGCCGGTGAATGTTCAGTCCTGATCCAGCTCGGCCGACTGATAGCTCGTTACCTCGAGGCCGACCTCTTGCTCGGTCACGACCGGCTTGCGCCATTCCAGCTTCATGCCTTCCTCCAGCAGTGT
>Ga0209382_10008287_pt1 | contig 13115 bp, 14 predicted proteins | sample SoiMetdeltSBSDD5_FD_187599 | JGI IMG/M metagenome (GOLD analysis project Ga0209382, IMG submission 187599) | Bulk soil microbial communities from a Populus tree surrounding site in Tennessee, USA - Soil MetaG P. deltoides SBSDD5 (SPAdes) (version 2) | ecosystem: Environmental > Terrestrial >... | reverse complement strand
GATCTCCTTGGCTACGGCGTCGGCATCCGGCCCCGGCGTGAGGCGGACGTCGAGGATGGCCTGGGCGAGGGCGGGGATCACGTTCGATTGCGGGACGCCTTTGACAGGCGCCGACATGACGGTCGGCGTGACGGTGGGCGGCCGCAGATAACGGCTCCGTGCGCAGAGCGTCCGCAGACGACGCTCGAGCCGCGGCGCCTCGCGGACGAGCGCCGACAGCGCGACGATCGGATTGACGCCCGCCTCCGGCATGGCGCCATGGGCCATGCGCCCACGGGCCGTCACGCGCGCCCACACCACGCCGCGCTGCTCGAGGCAGAGCTCGTTGTCCTCCGGCTCGCAGATGATGGCGGCCGTGAGCTCACGACCGAGCGGCGTGCGGACGAGGTGCTTCACGCCGAGCATGTCGGCCTCCTCGTCGACCAGCGCGCCCACCACGAGCCGGCCGCCGAGCCGCGCGCCGCTGCGCTTGAGAGCGGCGGCGGCGATCATGGCGGCGGCGAGACCGCTCTTCATGTCGGCGGCGCCGCGTCCGTAGATGCGTCCGTCGACGAGGTCGGCCGCGAACGGCGGATGCGTCCACTGCGCCGGGTCGCCCTCGGTCACGACGTCCGTGTGGCCCTCGAGCAACAGCGTGGGCCCGGCCGTCCGGTCGCCGAGCACGGCCAGCACGTTGGGGCGTCCCGGGACGACCGGCTGCGCCTCGACGTCGAAGCCCTCCTGGCGAAACCACTGCTCGACGTGCGCGGCCACCGCCGCCTCGGTGGCGGCCGGGTCGCCGGGGCGGACGACGCTCGGAATGCGAATGAGATCGCGCGTGAGCGCGATCAGCTCATCGGGATCGACACGGGCGAGCGCAGACTTGAGCGCGGACACCAGACAACCGCGGGTCCAGCGGCTACTCGTGCGGGAAGGACAGAATCACGGAGTCGAGCCGGATCACGCGGTACTCCTCGAGGGCGATGTAGAAATAGTGCCCCTCCACCTCCTCCGCGCTCTCCTCGAACGCGACCACGGTCTTGAGCTCCGGCATCTCGCGGAAGGCGTTGGCGCCTTCGTCGAACCCGTCGCCGCGGGCCATCACCGCGCCGTAGCGGATCGGCGAGCCCTTCGGACAGTTGACGCGGATGTCGGCAGGCGCTTCGGCCATCATCTTGACGAGGAGATTGATGCCGTAGACCTGGATGGGGATGTTCGTCATATCGCGACTATACCATGCGACATCTCGTGGCTTGACGCCGGCCCCCTCCGCACCATAGCCTGCCCGGAGCGATGGCTCTGCGCCGGCCCCTGGTGGCACTCCTCAGCCTCGCGGCCTGTCTGGCGCTCGTCTCGAGCGGCTGTAGCCGCGGCGATGCCAACACCCTCAAAGTCGTCATCGCCGACTACAGCAAGGACCACACGAAGCCGTTCTGGCAGTCGCTGGCGGCCGACTACACCAAGCGAACGGGCGTCAAGGTGGACCTGCAGGTGATCGACTGGAACTCGATCGACCAGCAGGTCACGACGATGATCCAGAACAACCAGCCACCCGACGTCCTGAACCTCAACTCCTTCTCGAGCTACGCGCGCGACGGCCTGCTGTACGCCGCCGACGAGGTGCTCTCACCGCAGACGCGCGGCGACTTCCTCCCCGCGTTCGCCCAGGGCGGCGAGTTCCGCGGCGTCCTCTATGGCCTTCCGATCCTGGCCAGCGCGCGCGCGTTCTTCTTCAACAAGCAGCTCTTCGCCCAGGCCGGCGTCGAGGCGCCGCCGCGGACGTGGAACCAGCTCGTCACCGCCGCCGCGCGGATCCGCGACAGCGGGCCCGGCATGATCGGGTATGCGCTTCCGCTCGGCCCCGAGGAGGCGCAGGCGGAGTGGTCCATCTGGATGTGGAACAACGGCGGCGACTGGAAGAAGGGCGACCGCTGGACCATCAACAGCGAGCAGAACGTGCAGACACTGCAGTTCCTCGCCGACCTGGCCAACCGCCACCGGGTCACGCAGGTGAATCCCGGCAAGACGAACCGCACCGACGGCGCCTTCCAGCTCTTCAAGGACGGCAAGGTCGGCATGGTGATCGGCTTCAGCCCGCTCGCCGCTCAGCTCGACGCCGAGGGCAAGGTGGACTACGGCGTCACCGCCATGCCGACCAACGAGCGCGAAGCGGTCACCCTCGGCGTCCAGGACTACCTCATGGCCTTCAAGAAGAAGACCAACCGCGAGGCGGTCCGCCAGTTTCTCGAGCTCTACTATCAGCCGGACAACATCACGCGCTGGATCGCCGCCGAGGGCTTCCTGCCGGTGACGAAGGCCGGCGTCGACCGCCTGAGCGCCAACGCGAAGCTGCGGCCCTATCTCGAGGTCCTGCCGAAGGCGAGGCTGGCGCCCACCAGCGATCCCGTCTGGGACAAGGTGAAGCTCGACGTCCAGCAGAACATCGGCCTCGCCGTGCAGCCCGGCGGCAATCCTCGGCAGGTTCTCGATGGCCTCCAGCAGCGGGCGACCGCGGCGGCGGAGGAACGCCGGTAGCGAGCCGACGGACGGCGAGCGGCTGGCACGCGCTTCTCTGGCTCGGGCCCGCCCTCGCGCTCATCGGTGCCGTCGTCGTGTACCCCGCGGTGGAGCTGCTCCGGGCCTCCGTGAGCCGCTACTCGATCACGGGTCTGTACCAGGGCGCCGTCGGTGGCCTGAACTATCGCCGCCTCGTGGAGCAGGACGCGCTCCCGACCGTGGTGGCGAACACGCTCATGTGGGTGATCGCCGTGGTCGGGGTCACCGTCGTGATCTCCCTCGTGCTCGCGCAGCTGCTCGACGCGAGCTTTCCGGGCCGGCGCGTCGTCAGGTGGGCGGTCATCGTGCCGTGGGCCGCCTCCCTCATCATCACCGCGAAGCTCTTCGTGTGGGTCTACGACTACTACTTCGGCGCGCTGAACCACGTGCTGACGGCGCTCCGCCTCGCGGAGCCGGTGGACTGGCTCGGGAACGACGCGACCGTCATGGGGGCGATGATCGCCGTCGGCGTCTTCGTCTCGTTGCCGTTCACGACCTACGTGCTGCTGGCCGGGCTGGCCACCATCCCGGGCGACGTGTACGAGGCGGCGCGGCTCGACGGCGCCTCGGCGTGGCAGACCTATCGGTCGGTGACGCTGCCGCTCCTCGGCCCTGCCCTGCTGGTCGCGACCGTGCTGAACCTGATCTACGTCTTCAACTCGTTCCCGATCGTGTGGACGCTCAACGACCGCAACCCCGGCTTCGGGCACGACACGATGGTCACGTATATGTACAAGGTCGCCTTCAAGAGCGCGCTGCGCGACGTGGGGCTGGCGGCGGCCGTGGGCGTCCTGAACCTGGTGCTGGTGCTGCTGGCCGTCGTCGTCTACCTGCGCACGGTGCGGTGGCAGGACGCCCAGGCGTGACGCCGCGCCGCCGGCTGCACCGCGCGGCGCTGACCGGCGCCGGCCTTGCCGTCGCGGCCTTGTTCGTGGCCCCCTACGTCGTGATGCTCCTCGACGCCCTCAAGCCCGCCGCAGAGCTGCGCGCCTCGCCGCCGCGCTTCCTCCCGCGCGCCTGGCAGCCGGGAAACTTCCTCGACGTCGTACGCGATCCGGTGTTTCGCTCGGCGCTCCGGGTGTCCGTCACCGTCGCCCTCGTCTCGACACTGCTCGCCGTCGCCGCCGCCATTCCGGCCGCGTATCACACGGCGCGCCACCGCTTCCGCGGCCGCAGCGCGTTCCTCTTCCTCGTCCTGGTGACCCAGATGTTCTCACCCACGACGCTGGTGGTCGGGCTCTATCGCGAGTTCTTCGAGCTCGGCCTCGTGAACACGTCGGCGGCGCTGATCCTGACCAACGCCGCCTTCAATCTGGCGTTCGCCGTGTGGATCCTGCGCGCGTTCTTCGCCTCGATCCCGCGCGAGCTCGAGGAGGCGGCCGAGGTCGATGGCTGTAGCCGGCTCGGCGCGCTCGTGCGCGTGGTGCTGCCGCTCGCCCGCCCGGCGATCGTCACTGCGGCCATCTTCGCCTTCATCGCGGCCTGGAACGAGTACATCGTCGCCCTCACCCTGATGACCGATGCCGACACGAAGCCGATCACGGTGGCGCTGACGTCGTACGTGACGGCGTACGTGCAGCACTGGAACTTGCTGTTCGCGGCGTCGATCCTGGCCATCGTCCCGGTGATCGTGCTCTTCGCCCTGATCGAGCCCTATCTGGTCAGCGGGCTCACGGCCGGCAGCGTGAAATAGTCGAAGGGGCCTCGGCGGGAACGCCGCCGCTCGAGCGGTGCTAGGTCCCAGGAAGCTCGGGCTGTGGCGGTCCGTGACCGCCGCCCTTGCGGCCAATGGACTCCAGGCGGGTGTCGAAGCGCTCCATCGCGCGCTGGGCTTCCTCGAACTGCTTCTGCGCGTTGCCGAGGTGGGTCCCGACCTTGCCGAGCGGCTCGCGCACCTTGGCGAGGTCGCCATTGAGCCGTGAGAGGTCGTTCTGGATCTCCCGCGCGTTGGCCTCGATCCGGAGGCCACGCAGGCCGAGGATGATCACCTGCAGATACGCGAAGAGCGTGTTCGGCGAGACGGGCACCACCCGGCGTGAGAGCGCGTAGGCGGCGATCGCCTCCTCGTCATCCTCCTGCCGGACGGTGATCTCGTAGTAGACGTTCTCCGCCGGCACGTACATGAGGGCGAAGTCGTAGGTCGCCTCGTCCGGCAGGATGTACTTCTTGGCGATCTCGTCGATCCGCAGCTTCACGTCGCGCGTGAAGCCGCGCCGGTGCGGCCGCCGGCGCTCCTCCTCCGGCTCCTCCAGCATGCGACGGAAATTCTCGAGCGGGAACTTGGCGTCGACTGGCACCAGGCGCTCGCCGATGCGGATGACGGCGTCGACCTTCTCGCCGCTGCGGAAGCCGTGCTGCATGGTCCAGTGCTCGCGCGGCAGCATCTGGGCCAGGAGCTGCTCGAGCAGCGTCTCGCCGAGGCCGCCGCGCACCTTCGGCGACTTCAGCACCTGCTCCAGTCCCTGGATGTCGCGGCCGATCTCGACCACGCGCTGCGTGGCCTCGCCGAGCTTGCCGAGGGTGCCCTGCACGTCGCCGACCACACGCGCGGTGGCGTCGAGGCGCTGACCCATCATCGCCTGCGTGCCCTGGATGAGCGTCATCCCTTCCTGCAGCTGGCGCGTGACCTCGCCGGTCACCGACTTCAGCTCGGCCGCGACCTGCCGCTGCAGGACGTTGAGCTCATCCTTCACCGCCACCGCCATCGCGCTCACCTCACGCCGAAGCCCGTCCTGACCGTCGCGCCCTTCCTTGCGCACCGCCTCGATCTGCTGCTGGAGCATCGGGGCCGCCGTGTCCGGCACCGCCGCGCGCGCGCGCAGCTCGCTCACCTCGCGGCGCGTGCTGAGGAGCGTCCACGCCAGCACGCCGAGGACGACCACCAGGCCGCCGAGCAGGACGCCGATGATCTCGGTCATCGGTGTCGCTTCACTGTTCGCCAGTGGCGGCAGATTGGGCGGAGGCGGCAGGGGGCGCAGATGACGGCGTCGCGGCGGTCGAGGCAATCGCCGGACATGCGCTTGTGGCAGAGGGCGAAGTCGTACTTCACGGGATCGGCGGCGTCGACGGCGGCCAGCCGCGCGGTGATCTCCTCGGCCATCTTCCAGCTGCGCGAGCGGCGGCGCGTGAGGCCGATGGCACGGCTCATGTTCTCGACGTGCGTGTCCACCGGTATCAGCAAGCGCGCCGGTGAGACCTCGCGCCAGAGGCCGAAATCCGGCGGCTCCCGGCGCACCATCCAGCGCAGGTAAAGGAGGAGCCGCTTGCAAGGCCCACCCGCGGACGGCAGCGGAAACAGGTGGCGGTAGCCACGGGACCGGCGGCCGCGTGGGAATACCTCACCGACGTCCCCGTCGAGGAACGCCCGCGCGAACTGCTCGAGCGGCGGGCCGATCGGGCCGCGCGGCTCGGGGTCGCCGGCCAGAAAACACTTCTCGAGAGTGCCGTGGCGCGCCAGCACGTCGCGGGCGGCCACGCAGAACGCCACCAGGTCGCGCGGTCGGTTGAAGCGATAGAGAAAACCGTCGAAGGCGTGGTCCTGACGGCGCGGATCGAACTCGCGGACGAAGGCCGCCGGCGACGGCCCCATGACACCGAGCGCGCGGTCGAGCTCGCGTCCGAAGAGATCGACACGGCCATAGGCGAGGCAGCACGTGAGCAGTGAGACGAGCTCGCGGTCGCCGGCATCGGCGTAACGGAGGGGGAACTGGATGGCGTCGCGCCCGAGGCGCGCGTCGTAATCGAACTCCCGGTAGAGCCGCTCGAGCGGCTGCCGCAACGCGCTCGCTGACGTCAACGTGCCGCATGATACCATTCACGCCGCCATGAGCGCAGCCGCCAACGTGCGCGACCCGCTGCGCGTCGGCGTGGTCGGTCTCGGCGTGATCGGCCGGCACGTCTGCCGCGCCCTCGACGCGGGCCTGACCGGCGTCGTCCTCGCCGGCGCCACCACGCGTCGCCGCGATGCCGGGGAGGCCTTCCTGGCCACGCTCAAGTCGTCCGTCCCCTTCTACGCCCTCGACGATCTCGTGGGCGCCGCCGATCTCATCGTGGAGGCCTCCACGCAGGCGCACCTCGCCGAGATCGCGCCGAAGGCCCTCGGCGCGGGGCGAGATCTGGTGGTGCTGTCGTGTGGTGGATTGCTGGGACGCGACGACTGGGTGGCGCTCGCGGAGCGCCACGGGGCGCGAATCCTGGTGCCGTCGGGCGCCATCGCGGGCCTCGATGGCGTCAAGGGCGGAGCCGTCGGCGCGGTGACGTCGGTGACCATGGAGACACGCAAGCCGCCGCAGGGTCTCGCGGGGGCGCCGTGGATCGTCCAGCAGCGAATCGACCTCGAGGCAATCCGCGAGGAGACGCTGATCTTCGAGGGGCCGGCCACCGAGGCGTGTCGCGCCTTTCCCGCCAACGTGAACGTCCTGGCCGCCCTCTCGCTGGCCGGGATCGGACCCGAGCGCACGCGGACGAAGATCTACGCGGTGCCCGGCCTCACCCGGAACATGCACCGGATCCGCATCGAGGGCGAGTTCGGCGCGCTGCGGATCGAGGTCGAGAACGTTCCCTCGGAGAACCCGCGCACCGGACGGCTCTCGTATCTCTCGACGATCGCGCTGCTGCGCGACCTCGGCGCCGCCCTCAGAGTCGGTACGTAGCGCTCAGCCCGCGTGCGTCTGCTCGAGGTACCGCTCGGCCTCGAGGGCAGCCATGCACCCGGTGCCGGCCGCGGTGACGGCCTGGCGGAAGCTGAAGTCCTGGACGTCGCCGGCAGCGAAGACACCGGGCACCGACGTTCGCGTCGTGCCCGGATCCACTTTCACGTAGCCGTTCGGCAGCAGCTCGATCTGACCGCGCAAGAGCGCGGTCGTCGGCTCGTGACCGATGGCCACGAAGAGCCCATCCACGGGCCGCTCACTGAGCGCGCCCGTCTTGGTGTCGCGCAGCACCACCGCGCTCACCTTGCCGTTGGCCGGGTCCTTCACCTCGGCCACCTCGCTGTTCCAGAGGAACTCGATCTTCGGATGGGCGAAGGCGCGCTCCTGCATGATCTTGGACGCGCGCAAGGTGTCGCGGCGGTGGACGACACTCACCTTGCGGCCGAGGCGCGCCAGGTAGAGCGCTTCCTCGATCGCCGTATCGCCGCCGCCCACCACCATCACGTTCTGATCCTTGAAGAAGAAGCCGTCACAGGTGGCGCAGGTCGAGACGCCGCGTCCCATCAGCGCGCGCTCCGAGGGCAGACCCAGCAGCTTGGCGGTGGCGCCGGTGGCGATGATCACCGTGTGCGCCTCCCAGGCGTGCTCGCCGGCGCGCACCACGAACGGGCGGCGACTGAAGTCGACGGCGGTGACGTCCTCGGCGATCATCTCCGTCCCGAACCGCTCGGCCTGCTTGCGCATGGTCTCCATCAGGTCGGGACCATCGATGCCGTCGGCAAACCCCGGGTAGTTTTCCACCAGGGTCGTGAGCATGAGCTGCCCGCCGGACTGCACGCCCGAGATCATGAGCGGCGCCAGGTTCGCCCGGGCTGCGTAGATCGCCGCCGTGTAGCCGGCCGGACCAGAGCCGATGATAACGACTTTGCGCGCCGCGGACATATCCCCGTTTCCCTCCTTCTGCGCTTGAGATGCAGGTCGCGTGCCCCTGGGTTCCAGCGGCCGCGCCACGTGGGACGCTCAGGGCCGGGCGGCAGCCAGGATGGGCTCCAGCTCGGCGAGGTCGCGGATCTCGTACTCGGGGGACCGGACCCCCGGCGGCAGCGGCGAGCGGTCCGGATTGATCCACGCCGCGTGCATGCCGACGCGATGGGCGCCGGCGACGTCCAGCTCGGCCTTGTCCCCCACGAACAACGTCCGCGCGGGGTCGGCGCCGGTGGCGTCGAGCGCATAGCGAAAGATGTCCGGCCGCGGCTTGCGCCAGCCGACGTGGTCGGAGACGACCACCGCCGCGAAAAGATCCCGCACGCCGGCGGCGTCGAGGATGGCCAGCGCGGTCGGGCTGTAGTCGAAGTTGGAAACGACGGCGAGCCGGTGGCTGGCCGCCAGACGGCGGAGCAGCGGCCCGTAGTGGGCCGGAAACGTGGCTGCCGCGGCCAGGGCCGCCCGGTGCGCGTCGATCAGCGCCTGGGCCACCGCGGGTGCCGGCTCGAGCGAGAGCCGCGCGAAGAAGTCGCGAAAGCGCTCGGGCGCCGCCACCTCGCGATGGTCGATCGCACGCTGCCGCTCCGCCTCCTGCCAGCTTGCCAGCAGCGCGTCGTAGCACGCGGGCAGCGTGACGGCCGGCGCATGGGCGCGAAGAAGCTCGTGCAGGCAGCCGGCCGTCGACCGGACCGTTTTTCCGTGAACCTCGATGGTCGGGAGCTTCTCGCGATCGAAGTGGACGAGCGTGTCGAAGAGGTCGAAGAAGATCGCGGCGTAGCGGGAGCTCAGAGCGGCCTCCGGCTCGCGTAGCCCTCGTCGAGCCCGTGCCAGTGCCGCACGGCATCCTCGCCGAACTTCCAGCAGAGGTTCACCTCGCGGCCCTCCCGGATGTGCAGGAAGTCGACGAGGCCGAGGGTCACGTCCTTCGTTACCCCGCCCATCTCGGAGATCTCGCCGAGCGCCTGCCGCACGATCTCGGTCAGCTCCTCCAGGCGCTTGGCGTCCGCCTGCCAGGCGGCACGATCGATGGTGCCGCCACCCGAGAGGCCGATCCGCTGTCGCTCTTGCTCGAGCCGCTGGGCGATGGCGGCACCGGCGGCGTGCGCGGTCATGGCGCGCTGAATCACGCCCGACAGCCGGGGGATCAGCCGGTCGACGTCGGCGGGCTCGAAGTGCTGGGTCATCCGCCGGCGCGCAGTCCGGCGTCCACGAAGATGGCGTGGACCTCCTTCGGTCCGTGGACGCCGCGGGTCAGCGTCAGCTCGATGTCGGCCGTCCGGCTCGGCCCGGTGATGAAATTGATCACCGCTCCCTGCCCCTCGGGCGGCACGCCCTCGTGCCAGGCCTCGAGCGCGATCCCGACCTGCTCCAGTGTCTCCACCAGCGCGGCGCGATCGAACAACGCGACGTGGCACGCGGGCAGCAGCGACGTCGAGCGCGGCTGTCCGGCCGCGGAGCGCAGCACGAGCGTGCCGGTCTCGGCAATGGCCAGCTCGGCGCCGGTCACGCCGACCTCCGCGTGCGCGATCACCTCGCGCAGCCTCCGGCGCTCCTCGAGTGGCGGGACGGTCGCGGGCATCGCGTGCACGGCGATGCCGGCCGCGGCCAGCGTCGGACCCGCGTCGATGCCGAGCCTCGGCGTCGCCCACGTCACCACACTGTGCGCGCCGCCCGCGCGGCAGATGCCCTCGAGCACCGCCGGCACCTCGGAGGCCGACGCGACGCGGTGGAAGACGCCGGCCACCCGCTCGAACTCCACGCGAAATCGCTCGAGGCTCTGCGGCCAGCGCTCGATCAGCTCGCGCCGCAGCACGTCGAGCCGCTCGCGCGGGCGGGCCGGCCGCTCGGCCGCCGCCGCCGGAAACAGGCCGCGCGTCTTGGCCATCTCGCCGCGGATCCGGGCCAGGAAGTCGGCGCGCGCGGTCATCGGATCTCCCGCTCGAGAGCCGTCCAGCGCTCCTGGAACGTCCGCGCGGCAACGGGCGGAAGGTCGCGCGTCCGCGTCCAGTGACCGAAGAACAGCGGGAGCGCGCGGATCCGCCCGCCGCGTACGAACGGCCGCTGAAGCAGGCGCCCGAGCGGGCCGCCGAGGCGATAGAGCGCAGGAAGGCGCAGGAGCCGGGCGAAGGCCTTGAACACGACGCGCTCGGGCCACGGCGCGAGCTTCGCCTCGTCGACCTCCTTGCGGAGCTCGATCAGCATCTTCGGGATATCGATGCGCACCGGGCAGGCATCGGCGCAGGCACCGCACAGCGACGAGGCGTGGGCGAGCTCCTTCACCGAGCGCGTGCCGTTCAGCATGGCCGTCAGCAGGATGCCGATCGGGCCCGGGTAGGTGTAGCCGTAGGCGTGGCCGCCGATCTGCCGGTAGACCGGACAGACGTTCAGGCAGGCGCCGCACCGGAGACAGTAGAGCGCCTCGCGCAACGCGCCGCCGATCTGCGCGATGCGGCCATTGTCGAGCAGGACGAGATGGAACTCATCGGGCCCTTCGAGCTCATGCGCCCGCCGCGGACCCTGGACGAGCGTCGTGTAGACGGACAGCTTCTGTCCGGTCGCGCTCTTGGCCAGCACGCTCAGGAAGACCATCAGATCGGTCATCGAGGGGACGACCTTCTCGACGCCCATCACCGCCACGTGCACGCGCGGCAGCGAGGTGACCATGCGGCCGTTGCCCTCGTTGGTGACGAGAACCACCGTGCCCGTGTCGGCCACGGCGAAGTTCGCGCCGGTGATGCCGAGGTCGGCCTGCAGAAATTTCTCGCGGAGCTCGGCGCGGGCGATGCGCGTGAGCACCTCCGGGTCGGCCGCCACCTCGCGCTTCAGCTCGCGGGCGAAGAGCTCGGCCACCTGGCCTTTGGTCTTGTGGATGGCCGGCGCGATGATGTGCGACGGACGCTCGTGCGCGAGCTGGATGATGTACTCGCCGAGGTCCGTCTCCACCGGGGTGACGCCGGCCGCCGCCAGCGCGTCGTTGAGGTGGATCTCCTCGGTGGCCATCGACTTCGACTTCACCGCCATGCGGGCGCCGGTGCGGCGGGCGATGTCGAGGATGACGTCTCGCGCCTCGTCGGCGGTGGTGGCGAAGTGCACGTGCCCGCCGAGGCGCTCGACGTTGTCGATCAGCCGCTCCAGATGCCGGTCCAGCTGCTGGAGCGTGGCCTCCTTGATGGCGCGCGCGCGATCGCGCAGCCCCTCGCCCTGCGGGAAGTCACCGAAGGCCTCCCGGCGCAGATCGATGAACTTCGTGGTGGCGATGTCGAGCGCCTCGTGCAGGAACCGATCGCCGAGCGCCTGCTGCGCGCGCTCGCGCAGCGGCGTGGTGATCAGCGGCTCGCTCACCGCACGCCTCCGCGCTCACGATCCAGCAGCTCCGCGAGGTGCACGGCGCGGACGCCGGAGCTGCGGCGCCCGAGGCCGCCCTTCATCTGCATGAGGCACCCGGCATCGCAGGCGACGACACAGCGGGCGCCGGACGCCTCGACGTTGGCGAGCTTTCTGTCGAGGATGGCCGTCGAGACCTCGGGCAGGCGCACGGAGAACGAGCCGCCGAAGCCGCAGCACTCGTCGCTGCCGGGCAGGTCGACCACCTCGGCGCCTTGCAAATTGCGCAGCAGCGCTCGCGGCGACTCCGACTCGTGCAGCCCGCGCAGCAGATGACAGGAGTCGTGGTACGCCACGCGCTCGCTCGTGTCCGTCTCGAACGCCGTCCGGCCGAGCGCGCGCACGAGGTACTGCGAGAACTCCCAGGTACGGCCGGCGAGTTGCCGGGCGGCGGCGGCATCGGAGCCTCCCGCCAGCAGCCCCGGATACTCGTGCTTCACCATCCACGCGCAGGATCCCGACGGGACGACCACCGCCTCCGCGCCGGCGAAGATCGCCACCGTGCGGCGGGCCACCGCCGCCGCGTCGGCGTGGAAGCCGGAATTGAACAGCGGCAGACCGCAGCATGTCTGGCCGGCCGGCAGCGTCACCGTCACGCCGAGCCGGCGGAGCAGACGCACGATGCGCTCACCGATCTCCGGATAGAACAGGTCGGCCAGGCAGGTGATCATCAGCGCGACGCGCGGCGACGCCGTCATGCGTGCGGCGGCGGCGGACTGACGACGACGAGGAGAAGCAGCCGGGCGCCCGAGTCGTTGGTCACGCCGTGCGGCGCGCCGGCCGTCGCGACCACCGCCTCTCCCGGGACGACGGCGTGCTGCTCGGCACCGACGGTGACGCGCCCCTGCCCCTCCAGCACGACGTAGATCTTGTCCTGAGCGTCGTGGCTGTGGACCTTCTGGCTCTGGCCCGGCTCGAGACAGTAGAGATCCAGTTGCGCTCGTGACGTGGTCGCGAGGGCGATCTTGGCCATCTTGTCGCCCTGGAACTTCGCATGCTCGGCCAGTCGGATCTTCATGGCGCCTCCCATCGCACCGCGCGCGCGAGCAGCGTCACCGGATGGACCACCTCGACGGTGACGCCCCGCCGCCGGCAGCCGCTCGCGATCTGCAGGAGGCAGCCGGGATTGCCGGTCACCACCGTGCGCGCTCCGCTCTCGATGATGCGGTCGACCTTCTGCGCGAGCAGCCGCTCGGCCATGTCCGGCTCCAGGATGTTGTAGATGCCCGCGCTTCCGCAGCACAGCTCGCTGTCCGCGAGCGGCACCAGCGTGAGGCCGGGGATCCCGGCGAGCAGCGCCCGCGGGGCGGCGCGAACCTTCTGGCCGTGGGCGAGATGGCAGGCGTCGTGGTACGTGACCGTGAGCGGCAGCGGCGAGAGCGGGAGATCGGCCTCGGCCAGCAGCTCCGTCACATCACGCGTCCGCTGCGCCACCCGGATGGCCGCAGCGTCGGACGTCCAGTGCCCGTACTCCCGCATGGCGGAGCCGCATCCAGCCGCGTTGGTCACCACCCAGTCGACGTCCGCGGGGAACGCCGCGCCGAGCGCACCCGCGCGCCC
>Ga0209382_10008286_pt1 | contig 13115 bp, 14 predicted proteins | sample SoiMetdeltSBSDD5_FD_187599 | JGI IMG/M metagenome (GOLD analysis project Ga0209382, IMG submission 187599) | Bulk soil microbial communities from a Populus tree surrounding site in Tennessee, USA - Soil MetaG P. deltoides SBSDD5 (SPAdes) (version 2) | ecosystem: Environmental > Terrestrial >... | reverse complement strand
GGGCGGGTCGACAATGTCCATGGCGACCGCAATCTGGTGTGCGCCTGCCCGCCGCCGGATGCCTATCGCGAGGCGGCGGAGTAGCGGCTCAGGGGTGGAAGATCAGGGGTTGCTCGGGCTCGGCCATCGCCTCAAGTGGCTCGACGAAGTGGATTTTGTGAAAACCATTGGTTCTCAGGAAGGCTTCGCAGCCATATTCGAGGGCTTTGATGACCTCGACCGGATCTCCGCTGGCATATGCCCCGGCTAGATGCTTGTCCGTTTCTGCCCTCGCCCCGTGTTCGAGGTTCACTATCGAGAACTTCGCCGTGGTGCCGAAGCCATCATCCTGCTCGCGCACTTCGATGAAGTATTTGGCGACGATGCTGGCCATCGCGAGGAGGGCCTCGCGGGGTTCTTCGTTCAAGTCGACCTTCATCATCTCAGCGGCAAAAATCGGGTCCGGTTCTCCAGTGGTGATCTTCAGCATTTGGCTCAACGACTGGCGTTCCCATGCGGTGATTTTCCGGTCCGCGCCGATGTTCCTCGACAGATCGCGCAGATGAACGATGCTTAACGCCAGACCCAACGTGTCGCTGTTGAGCCTGGCATACTCATGTGACCAGAACGTGCTCGACTCGAACAGCTCGCGGTGGTCGGCAAGGAGGTCAAAGAATGCCTTCGGCTCAGGTTTCACATCGAGTCTGCTTGTGGCCGAGGAATCTCGGAGGGGCAGGTTGCGAGCCCTCTCCTGCACGCGCTTCGGGGTGAGACGATCGAGAGCTGCGACGATGTCGGCGTTGTCGGCATGGTTCGTATCGAAGGGCTTGGGCTTGATCTCGTTGGCGCGCATGCCGCGCTTGTGCATCTCGGCCGTGAGGTCGCGCGCCACGCTCGTTGCAAAATCGTGGAGCTCGCTCGGATTGCCATGGATCTCGGCGATGGCGGTGAGCAGGGAAGCGTTACGCTTGACGTTGTTGTAGACCTGGACCAGCTCGAGATCGCTCAATTCCGCAATCGGTTGGCCTGTTCGGCGATATTCGAGGAGCTGACCGAGGACGGCCTCGACGCCATGGCTGCCCGTGAGCTTCACGCCGGCGAGGCCGCGCAATCCGGACCACTCTATTCCCTTGTCGCGCGACTCCTCTCTTCGAACGTTGCGAAGATCGACTCCGGCGGTCTGCGCCACGCCGAGCTTGATGTCGGCCTTGAGACGCTTCCAGACCCGTGGCGAGGGAGGATCATTGTTGGGTGCGGAAGTCTTGCCGAATCCCAGCGCCCGGAAATGCGAGCTGATGCGCGGCATGGATCCCCCTCCTGTCTGCCCACAGGTCGATGCGGCGCTGAAATCATAACATCGGGTGATGGGTGGCCCTGTGCTGTTTGGCACAGAGGGCAATTCAGGCAGTAGGCATTAGGCAGGAGGCAGGGCGTGGATCGCAGGTCACGGCCTACTGCCTTATTGCCTACCGCCTATTGCCTACTGCCTACCGGCAACCACCCAGGCGGGATCGAACCAGCGATCGGCATCGCCGTCATAGGGCAGGCGGGTGATGTCCCAATGGCGGATGAAGGGGGCATAGGCTTCCCACACCGCCGGGCCGCCCCCGACGAACACCACCCGGCCGGGATAGCGGGCGAGCACCGTTTCCGGCGGCTCGCGCGAGCGGATGGCCACGAAGGTGCGATCGGCGCGGGCCCAGTCAGGCACCGAATTGATGGTGGCCGGGCCGGCGATCAGGACATGGCCGCGGGTCAGCTCGAAAAACCGTTCAACATCCTCGACATAGGCCCGCTCGGTCGAGCCTTCCCACGGCAGGCGGCCGTTGAGGCCGAGTTGGCCGCGCTGGCCGATGGCGCAAATGCATCTGACGTCGCTCATTTGGCCGGTTCAACGACCGAGCAGCCGGTCGGGTTCAATTGAGCCTCTTCTTCAGGCCGGCGATCGAGTCCTCGATCAGCCTGGCGGCCTGCTCGCCCTTGGCCTCGGCGGCGATGATGCGCTCGGCAGCAGCGACGGCGAGGTCGGTGGCAGCGGCCCGGACGTCCTTGACGGCCTGGGCCTCGGCCTGGGCGATCCGGTCATTGGCCATGCGGGTGCGCCGCTCCACCATGTCGGCAAGCTTCTGGTGGGTGTCGGCCGCATAGGCCTCGGCATCGGCGCGGGCCCGGCGAATGATCTCCTCGGCCTCCTTGCCGGCGTCGCGGCGCTTCGACTCATATTCCGCGAGCAACGCCTGCGCCTCCTCGCGCAGCCGCCGGGCCTCGTCGAGATCCTTGCGGATGCGCTCGGCGCGGCGGTCGAGCATGCCGGTCACCGCACTTGGCAGCTTGGCGCGGAACACGATGTACAGGAACAGGAGAAGGGCGATCAGCGCCCAGAAGGTGGCGTCCATCAGCGGCCTTGCTCCCGTTGGGCGAGGATTGCCGCCTTGACCTCGGCCGGGCCCGGCGTGCGGCCAATCAGGCGGTTGACGATGTCGCCGACGACGGTGGTGGTGATGCCCTCGACCTCGCCCATCGCCTTCTTCCGCGTGTCGGCGATCTCGCTCTCGGCGGCAGCGATCTTGGCGACGATCTCCTCATCGACCCGGCTGCGCTCGGCATCGACCTCGGCAGTGAGCTTGGCGCGCATGTCGCCGGCAATGCCGGAGGCCTTGCCGCGCGCCTCGGCGAGCGCTGCCTCATAGGCCGCCGCCACGTCCTCCGACTGCTTCTGCAGCTGGCGGGCGCCGGCGAGGTCGGCCTCGATCTGGTGACGCCGCTGCGCCAGCGCGCTCTCGACCCTCGGCAGCAGCACCCGCGACAGCAGCAGATAGAGCAGGCCGAAACTGATCGCCAGCCACAGGAGCTGCGAGGGGTAGTGCGAGGAGTCGAGCTGCGGCAGGCCACCTTCGTGGCCGCCTTCGGCCGCGGTGGAGCCATGGGTCTCGCCATGACTCTCGGCGGGGGCGGTTGGGGTCGCTGTAGGTGTCTCGGTGGTGGCCATCGCCCGCTCAGGTGAACAGCAGAAGGAGGGCGATGACCAGCGAGAAGATGCCCAAGCCCTCGGCCAGTGCCGCGCCGATCAGGGCGTTGGTGAACTGGGCCGGCGCGGCAGAGGGATTGCGCAGGGCGCCTACCAGATAATTTCCGAAAATGATGCCGACGCCGACGCCGGCGCCGCCCATGCCAATGCACGCAATGCCCGCGCCGATCAGTTTCGCCGCATCTGCTTCCATTTCAGATCTCCTTCATGAGCTTGGATTTTTCAATGACCGGGGTGCAGCGCGTCGTTGAGATAGACGCAGGTGAGAATGGCGAAGACGAAGGCCTGCAGGAACGCCACGAGGAACTCGAGCGCCGTCAGGCCGACGGCCATGCCAAGCGGAAAGATCGCGCCGAAAATGCCGGTGATGCCGAGCGCCGAGAGCGACACCACGAAGCCGGCGAAGACCTTGAGGACGATATGCCCGGCCAGCATGTTGCCGAACAGACGCAGGCCCAGGCTGACCGGCCGCGACAGGAAGGAGATGACCTCGATCGCCGAGATGAAGGGCAGGATGGCGATCGGCACGCCATGCGGCGCGAACAGCCGGAACCAGCCGAGACCGTGGCGCATGATGCCGACGGTGATGACGAGCAGGATGACGAACACCGCTAGCGCGGCGGTGACGATGACATGGCTCGTCACGGTGAAGAAATAGGGGAACATGCCGAGCATGTTGGCGACGAGCACGAAGGAGAAGATCGAGAACACCAGGGGGAAGAACTTCATGCCGTCCTCGCCCATGACCTGGCGCACCATGTTGTGGACGAACTCGTACCAGACCTCGCCGACCGACTGCAGGCGCGACGGCACGAGCTCGGGATTGGCGAAGGCGGCATAGAGCAGGGCGCAGATGATGGCGACGATCACCAGCATGAACAGCGCGGCATTGGTGAAGTTGAACTGGACGCCGAAGATGCTGAACAGCGGCGCAATGACATGGATCTCGAATTGATGAAGGGGATCGGTCATCTAGAATTCGGTCCTCGTCCTACTCGTCCTCGTCCTCATCGATCGGCGGGCTGGCCTTCGCCGCCGCAGCCGCCTCGCTGTTCGCCATGCGCCGCGAAGCCCGCGCCATGTTCAGGATCCCGGCGCCGAAGCCGAGAAGCAGGAGAATAATGAGCCCGAAAGGTGACGTTCCGGCAAGCCGGTCCAGCAACCAGCCAAGACCGGCACCCACCAGGACGGCGGCGACGAATTCCGAGGCGAGACGAATGGCCACCCCGTAACGGCTGCCGTGATCGCCGGCGCCCGGCCCCTTGGGAGGCGCGTGCTCGGCGGTCTCGGTGCGGATTCGCTCGGACAGATCGTGGAGACGCTTCGAGAGCCTCTCGGCGTCCGAACCGCCAGCGGCGCCCCGCCGCGACCTGTCTTGAGGCGTCATGGCTGGTCCCCAAACCTCGGCCGCGACACTCGGCCTGTCCAAGCAAACAAATGCTCGCGGGCCGTTGCCGCCGCCCCTCGAGCCGGGCGCACCATAGGGGGGCGCCAGCGTTTGTGTCAATCGGGGGAATAGGCATTAGGCAATAGGCAATAGGCAATAGGCAGTGAAGGGAGTTCTTCCCGACTGCCTACTGCCTACTGCCTCAGCCGGCCTCCCGCAGCCCCTCGGCGGTCTGGAGATCGACCGAGACCAGCTGGCTCACGCCGCGCTCCATCATGGTGACGCCGAACAACCGGTGCATGCGGGCCATGGTGATGGGGTGATGGGTAATGATGAGAAAGCGGGTTTCGGAGCGCTCCAGCATGCTGTTGAGGAGCTTGCAGAAGCGCTCGATATTGTGGTCGTCGAGCGGGGCATCGACCTCGTCGAGGACGCAGATCGGCGAGGGATGGGTGAGAAACACGGCAAAGATCAGCGCGAGCGCCGTCAGCGCCTGCTCGCCGCCCGAGAGCAGCGAGAGCACCTGCGGCCGCTTGCCTGGCGGATGGGCGAGGATCTCGAGGCCGGCCTGCAGCGGGTCGTCGGATTCGATCAGCTGAAGCTCGGCGCGGCCGCCGCCGAACAGGGTGGTGAACAGGGATCCGAAATGGCTGTTCACCGTGCCGAAGGCGCCGAGCAGCCGCTCGCGGCCCTCGCGGTTGAGATTGGCGATGCCTTGCCGGAGCCGCTGGACCGCCTGCAGCACATCGTCGCGCTCGCGCACGATCCCGTCGAGCTGGCGTTCGACCTCCTCGGCTTCCTGCTCGGCCCGCAGATTGACGCCGCCCAGCCGTTCACGCTGGTCCTTGAAGGCCGCGAGCCGCGCCTCGATATCGGCGGAGCCAGGCGATTCGCCCGGATCGAACTCGAGGACGCGCGGCAGATCGGCCGGTGCGACACCTGGGCCATCCTCGATGCGGAGCGCCAGCGACTGGCGCTTCTCCTGGGCGGCTTCGAGTCGAGCGCCGCGGCGCGCCTGCTCCTCGCGGGCAGCGGCGAGCTGCTCCTGGACGGCACGCATGTCCTGATTAAGGGCGCGCAGGCCGGTCTCGCTGTCGGTCAGCGCATCGCGGGCGTCTGCCAGCTCCTGCTCGGCGGTGGCGGTGAGGGCGAACAGACCGCGCCGGCGCTCGGCGATCTGGCGCGGCAGCTCGGCGAGGGCAGCGAGATCGCCGCGGAGCTCGGCGCTCCTGGCCTCCAGCGCTTCGCTCTGGCGGGCGGCGCGGCCGGCGCGCTCCTCCCACTGCACCCGCTCGGCGGCGATGGCGTTCAGCCGATGCTCGCGGCGGCGAGCCTCGTTCTCGATTCCCTCGGCATGGGCGCGGGCCAAGGCATGGGTGCTGCGCTGCCCCTTCAGGCCATCGCGGTCCTTGTCATGGGCCGCCGCCAAGGCATCGATGTCGGGTAGGGCGGCCATCTCGGCGAGGACATCGAGAAAAGCGGCCTCGGACTCCTCGATCTCGAGCCGGACGCGGCGGCTCGCCTCGTCGAGGGCGCTCGACTCGGACAGGCGCTCGGCGGCCTCGCGCTCATGCTGCGCCATGGCGCGGCGGGCATCCTCGAGGGCCCGGGCGGCATCGCGCCAGGCATCGCGGTCAAGGCGCTCGTCGCGCATCGCCAGCTCGGCGGCAGCCTCGGCGGCATCGCGCGCCAGGCGGCATCGATCGGCGTCAGCGCGGGCAGACTCGGCGGCATCGTTCAGGGCGCCGAGGCGGTTGCGCTCGCCAAGCCGGCGGGCCGCTGCGGTCGGCGCGTCGGCGGCGGCCGTAAAACCATCCCAGCGCCACAGATCGCCCTCGCGCGACACCAGCCGCTGGCCCGGCCTGAGCCCGTGCTGGACGGCCGGTCCGAGATGACGGGGCACCAGGCCGGTATGCGACAGCCGGCGGGCCAGTGCCGCCGGGGCACGCACATGTTCGGACAAGGGCGCGCTGGCATCGGGCAGCGGCGGTGCCGGAATGGGGGCGAGCGCCCGCCAATGGGCCGGCGCAGATTCATCGGCCGGCGCCTCGATATCGTCGCCGAGGGCTGCCGCCACCGCCGCCTCGAAGCCCGGCGCGACGGTCATGCTGTCGATGAGCGGCGGCATGGCGTCGCCATCGGCGATGTTGAGAAGCTTGGCCAAAGTCGCGCTCTCGGTGGCGAGCCGGTCGGCATGGCGCTCGGCCGCCTCCCAGGCCGACCGGGCGGCAGCCTCGTCGGCCCGCCTGCGCCGCGCCTCGGCCTCGGCGGCCAGTGTCAGCCGCTCGGCCTCGCCGACGCGGGCAGCGGCGGTCTCGAGGGCGGCGGCAAGGCGGGCGCCGTCGTCGGTCGATGCCGCGCCGCGCTGGAACGCCTCGCGACGCTGATCGATCGCGGCGATCTCGGCGGCGAGCCGCTTGATCCGGTCGGCCAGCTCCTGATTGCGGCGGGCCAGCGCATCCTTCCGGGCGCGGTGGGCAGCCAAGGCGCTGGCGGCCTGGTCGGCGGCAGCCTCGGCGGCACTGAGCTCGTCATGCGAGGCCTGCAACCGCGCCGTGGCGGCCGCCCGATGCTCGGCGTCGAGCGCCACCGCCTCGGCCAGCTCGCGGCCCTCGCGATCGAGCCGGTCGAGGCTCTGCGCGGCATCGTTGCCCAGCTCGCCGGCGCGTGTCATGTCGTCGGCCGCCTCGGCAAGCCGCCGGGCCAGCTCCTGCTCGCGCCGCTTGGCGTCCCCTTCCTCGCGCTCCAGGCTCGCCCCCTCGGCCTCGAGGCGACGGAGCGCCGCGGCGCGGACCGCCTCGGCTTCGCGCAGGGCCTTCAATGCGACCGCGGCGTCGTCATGCCGCCGGGTGGTCTCGGACAGGGCGCGGGTCGCCTCGGCGAGCTGCCGCACCACGCCTTCGAGAGCCTGCGATTCACGCTCGACGACGGCGGAGGCCTCGGTCCAGCCGGCATAGAGCTGCATCGCCTCGAGGCGGCGGATCGCTGCCGACAGCTCCTTGTACCTCACGGCCTGGCGGGCCTGGCGCTTCAGGCCGTTGAGCTGCTGGGTCAGCTGGCCGACGACATCGTCGAGCCTGGTGAGATTGTCCTCGGCGGCCTTGAGCTTCAGCTCGGCATCATGGCGGCGGGTGTGGAGCCCGGTGATGCCGGCTGCCTCCTCCAGAATGCGGCGGCGCGCCTGGGGCTTGGAATTGATGATCTCGCCGATCTGGCCCTGGCGGACGAGCGCCGGCGAGCGGGCGCCGGTCGAGGCGTCGGCAAACAGCAGCTGGACGTCGCGGGCGCGGACTTCGCGGCCGTTGATGCGATAGGTCGAGCCGCGCTCGCGGTCGATGCGGCGCGACACCTCGATCACGTCGCAGTCGTTGAAGCCGGCCGGCGCCAGGCGCTCGGCATTGTCGACGGTGATCGTGACCTCGGCGACATTGCGCGCCGGGCGCGTGGCGGTACCGGAGAAGATGACGTCGTCCATTCCCGAGGCGCGCATGCTCTTGTGCGAGCTCTCGCCCATCACCCAGCGCAGGGCCTCTAGCAGGTTGGACTTGCCGCAGCCATTGGGTCCGACGACGCCGGTCAGGCCATCCTCGATCTCGATCTCGGCCGGTTCGATGAACGACTTGAACCCGGTGAGCCGCAGCCGCCTGAATTTCATGCCCCGCCCCTGGTCCCGTCACACCCCCCGACGCGACAACCGGCCAATGGCGCCCTCAGCTCGCCGCCTCGCTGATGAACTTGCGGAACTGATCGATCGAGTGCTCGCCGCGAATCAATTTGCCATTGACGAAGAAGGTCGGCGTCGCCTCGACACCATAGGTGTTCGCCGCCTTGTCGCGGATCGCCATGATCCCCTTGGCGAGATCCTCGTTCTTCAGGCATTTGTCGAAGCCGTCCTCGCCGATGCCGGCGAGCTGGGCGATCTTGCCGAGCTCGACGCGCGCCTCCTTGCTCGCCCATACCTGCTGCTGCTCGAACAGCACGTCGAGCATCGGGAAGTATTTTTCCGGCGGGGCGCAGCGCGCCAGCATGAAGGCGGCAAGCGCCAGATCATCGAAGGGGAACTCGCGGAAGATGAACTTGACCTTGCCGGTGTCGATGAACTCGCTCTTGAGCTGCGGGAACACGTCCTTGTGGAAGGCGGCGCAGTGCGGGCAGGTGGCCGAGGCATATTCGACGATGGTGACCGGCGCATCGCTCTTGCCAAGGATCTTGTCGCCTAGCGCCGGCGGCTCGAGGAGGGTCGTAAGGTCGGGCGTGGCGGCCTTGGCGCTGGGCACTGCCGTGAAGCCGTCGGTGAGCCGGCTGCTGGCGAACAGCCAGGCGGTGATGCCGGCGGTGACGACAGCGCTGCCGCCGAGGATCAGTAACTGCCTGCGATTGACTGTCATGACCGTGGTTACCTACCGATTTTCCATCCGTTTGCAAGCCCTTGCTCGCCAAGCCTCCCCAGCGCCTCGCGCAGGCGCTCGTCGGTCACGGTCCGCAGGCGCGCCCTGAGCTTGACCCGGTCGCCGGGCTCAGGCTGTCGTGGCGGCGGCGACGCCGGGCTCTCGACCAGCGTGTCATCGGCCAGGATCTTCAACCGCTCGACGACCGGATAGCCAAAAACCGCGTTGATTCGCTCGATCAGACGCGGCGCGTCATGCTGAACCAGGACGGCATGGCCCGGCGCGACGTGCAAGGTGAGGATGGCGCTGCCGTCCCGCCCAGCCTGGCGAAGGCGCTCGGGGCGGCTGACGCGAGCAAGGCTTTCGCCGGCAATGGCCGGCCATTGGCGGAGCAGCTCGGCATAGGCGTGGCCGAACCGCGCGAAGACGGAATCGGTCAGCTTGCGGAAATGCTTGTCGAGGCGGTCCATCGGGCGGTTGCTTGGAGTGGCTTTTGTGGTCGCGCCATTATAGGACGGGCGGGGATGCGGGGGTAAGGGCATGGCCGACCATCGTCAACATGAACCGATCGCCGGAGCGGTGCTCGCCTGGTATGAGCGCAACCGGCGGGACCTGCCATGGCGGGCGCGCCCGGGGGAGGTGCCGGACCCCTATCGGGTGTGGCTGTCGGAGGTCATGCTGCAGCAGACGACGGTGGCGGTGGCCGGGCGTTATTTTGCCGCCTTCCTGGCGCGATGGCCGATGATCGAGAGCCTGGCAGCGGCGTCGCTCGACGAGGTCCTGGCGGCCTGGGCGGGACTTGGCTATTACGCCCGGGCGCGCAACCTCCATGCCTGTGCCCGGGTCGTCGTCGCCGAGCATGGCGGCAGGTTTCCGCAGACCCTCGCCGAGCTCGCCAGACTGCCGGGCATCGGCCGCTACACGGCGGCGGCGATTGCCGCGATTGCCTTCGATGTGCCGGCGGCGGCGGTCGACGGCAATGTCGAGCGGGTGGTGGCGCGGCTCGCCGGGATCGCGACGCCGCTGCCCGATGCCAAGCCAGTGATCGCGCAGGTGGCGACAACGCTTGTGCCACGCGGGCGGCCGGGCGACTTCGCGCAGGCCATGATGGATCTCGGGGCGCTGGTCTGCACGCCGCGCCGCCCCGATTGCCGCAGCTGCCCGCTGGCCGGCGTTTGTGTCGGCTGCCGCTCCGGCTCGCCCGAGCGGCTGCCGGTGAAATCGCAGCGCGGCGAAAAGCCGAAGCGGTTCGGCGTCATCTTTTTTGCCGAGCGCGGCGACGGGGCGGTCCTGCTCAGACGCCGCGAGGAGCGCGGCCTGCTTGGCGGAATGCTGGAGTTCCCGTCGACCGAATGGGGGCCGGCACCGCCAAGCGATCCGCTGGGGGCAGCGCCGCTTGCCGCCTCATGGCGCGCCGTGCCCGGGCGGGTCGAGCATTCCTTCACCCATTTCAATCTGGTGCTGACGGTCCAAGCAGCGCGTGTCGGGACGGCGACAATGGACTGGGATCCCTCCTGGCGGTGGATTGCTGTCGAAGCGCTCGACGGGTGCGCGCTGCCGAGCGTCATGCGCAAGGTCGCGGCCCATGTGTTCGGCAGTCGGCAGTAGGCAGTAGACGTCAGGCACCGTCGCGCGACAGCTCGGCGCGGAGCTCCTGGCGCAGCAGATCGATCGGGATGAGCCGACCGCCGCGTCGGATGTGCCAGAAGGTCCAGCCGTTGCAGGCCTCGGCCCCCTGGACATGGGCGCCGATCTGGTGGATCGAGCCGGACGCATCGCGGCAGGCAATGGTGCCGTCGGCGCGGACGCGGGCGCCATGGCGCTCCAGCGGATCGCTGAGGATCTCGCCGGGGGCGATGCGGCCGCGCTCGACCAGCATGCCAAAGGGGATGCGTTTCTCGGTGCGCTTGCCCTCGGATATGGCGAGGGCCTCGCCGGCTATGGGGGTGGTGGCCTCGAGGCGCTCGAGGGCGGCGGCGGCATAGGGCGGGTGGCGCTCGATGCCGATGAAGTGGCGGCCGAGGCGCTTGGCGACAACGCCGGTGGTGCCGGTGCCGAAGAACGGATCGAGGATCACGTCGCCCGGTCGCGACGAGGCGAGGATCACCCGGTGCAGCAGCGCTTCGGGCTTCTGAGTGGGGTGGATCTTGGCGCCGCCGCCATCCTTCAGCCGCTCGGTGCCGGTGCAGATCGGCAGCAGCCAGTCGGAGCGCATTTGCAGGCCGTCATTCAGCGCCTTCATGGCATCATAGTTGAACCGATAGGTCTTCTGGTCGGCGTGCTTCATCGCCCAGATCAGGGTCTCATGGGCATTGGTGAAGCGGCGGCCGCGGAAATTCGGCATGGGATTGGTTTTGCGCCACACCACGTCATTGATGATCCAGAAGCCGAGATCCTGCATGGCGACCCCGACGCGGAAGATGTTGTGGTAGGTGCCGATCGCCCAGAACGTCGCGGTGTCGGTCATCACCCTGCGGCAGGCGGCGAGCCAGGCGCGGGTGAAATCATCGTAGTCGGCAAAGCTTGCGAAGCGGTCCCACGGCTCTTCGACGCCATCGACCAGAGTCTGATTGGGACGCTTGAGGTCGCCATTGAGCTGCAGGTTGTAGGGCGGATCGGCGAAAACCAGGTCGACCGATTTGGGCGGAAGCTTGGCCAGCTCGGAGAGGCAATCCCCGAGCAGGACCTGATCAAGAAAGGGCCGGATGTCCGGCCTTCTGGTGAAACCCATTTTTGTGCCCACGCTCGCCGCCGCTCTCTGGAGGCAGGCATGGTGAATCCCGACGGGCTCCGGGTGAATCGAATTGTTAAAAAATGGTTAATCTGGATGGGTCAATGAAAGTCGTTGAAAAGCACCCAATGCCCAGTTTTCCTGGATTCTCAATGGTTAACAAATGACCGAAAGTGACGTTTCTTACTGTTGAGGGGTGTCGAGCCTCGATCGCGCGATCATCGGGCTCCCAGGCCGGTAAAGGCCAAAATGCCCCGAAATCTGCGGAACGGATTGGTTGTCGGATCGTTCAAAGTGGCACTTGGGCTTGCCATCATCGGGTTGGAAAGAAACGCGGGGGCGCACCCCGTACGCATGACGCAACATACCTACGCCCCCGCGGTTGATCGGCCCAGCAGGGAAGTTTGCCCCGACCAACGGCAAGCCTAAGTTCCTGGTCTTGTAAATTGTTCCCTAGCCGCGCGTCAGTTGGGGGGCAGGCCAGAGCTGCTGTCAGATTTCGTCTCGGCTTCCCAGCAACTTCGGGCCGATCGTCACGAGTGCCGTGCCAGCAGGGCTGACCTGCAGCATTGCGAGCGGCAATGTCGTGCCGTCCTCCAGCTCCAGATGCACTTGAAGCGCCGTTCGAGCCATCCTCAGGACCTCTGTCCGGCCGCTCAGGAAACCGAAGGCTTGCGGCCGGCCGTCCCGTTCTATGGAAAGGTTCATTCCCTCAAACCGCTGACCATCGATGATCAACACGCAATTTCCTGTTTCGGTGACCATTTACGAGCAGCAGCAACCACCAGTAGTTGTTCCTCATTGAGAAAAATATCCCGCCACATACCATCATATGATTTACCGCCGGATCTTCCCGGTTGGTATAATTGGGCCATCGCCGACCATGACTTTCTGGGCGTCGGCGGCTGAGAGACATGAGTTGCGCTCCCGCTCGAGTGGCTGAGGAGGCGGTCATGCCAAACCCAATCGGTCTTACAACCCCGATGATCTCAAGATGCTTTCACGCGTCCTCGAGGAGGCGTTGGAAGCAACCATTAACGGTGTGGGGCTCGCCGATCGGGCGATGCAGGATCTGAGCTCGCGACTGGGCATGGTTATCATGGAGCGCTTCACGGCAGGCGAGGGCGACCCAGAAAGACTGAAGACGATCGCCATCGAGAGCCTCAGGCTCCGAAGGGTACTTGTGCAGATCTCTGAGTAGATGGCGCAGTCTAGGCGACCTTCCCCGGATTATTCATTCTGCATCCGTCTGCGGGCCCTCAACGTAATTGGATGTGGGACGGCGCTGCGGCCGCAGCGGGGGCAGGTCTGCCCTGTATGAACCGTCTCGCAAACGGGACAGGCATGCGGGCTTGGTGAAGATCTAGGCGGGCGAGGCATATCGACTTCTCTGTCCATGTTGCACTGAACAGACTGCCAGGGGTGTAGTTCCGAGGGCCGGGATGCGTCTGGCAGCATCGACGAGGCGGGCACCTTGAAAGCGGAAAGGCGGCCCCAGCTTGGCGGCCGCCCCTCCCAAAATGCCGACCATAACGCTGCCGACAGACTTGCCCACCAATGGACTGTGAAGGCCATCGTTCCCATGCGGTGCCACAGCGCCGG
>Ga0209382_10008285_pt1 | contig 13116 bp, 15 predicted proteins | sample SoiMetdeltSBSDD5_FD_187599 | JGI IMG/M metagenome (GOLD analysis project Ga0209382, IMG submission 187599) | Bulk soil microbial communities from a Populus tree surrounding site in Tennessee, USA - Soil MetaG P. deltoides SBSDD5 (SPAdes) (version 2) | ecosystem: Environmental > Terrestrial >... | reverse complement strand
CTCAGCCCCGCGGCGTCGAGGTAGCGGCGGGTGTCGTCGTAGTGGTGGCCGGTCTCGGGATCCACCCCCCGCACCGCCCCCACCATCTCGGACGCGAACAGCACGTTGTCCGCCGGGATCACCGCCACCAGGCAGTCGATGCCGGCCTGGTGGTACACGCAGGTGTCGAACCACACGTTGCCCAGCAGCGCCTCGTCCAGCGGCGGCCGGCCCATGTCCTGGGCGAGGCCCCGGAAGCGCCCCCAGTGGTAGGGCACCGCGCCGCCGCCGTGCGGGATGACCAGCCGCAGGTCGGGGAAGTCGGCGAACAGGTCCGAGGTCAGCAGCTGCGTGAACGCGGTGGTGTCGGCCCCGAGGTAGTGCGACCCGGTGGTGTGGAAGTGCGGGTTGCAGGCCGCGCTCACGTGCACCATGGCGGGGGCGTCCAGCTCGCACAGCACCTCGTACAGCGGGTACCAGAAGCGGTCGGGCAGCGGCGGCCCGTCCCAGTAGCCGCCCGACGGGTCGGGGTTGAGGTTGGCGCCTACGAAGCCCATCTCCTCGACGCACCGCCGCAGCTCGCGAACCGACGGCTCGATGGGGGCGCCCGGCGATTGCGGGAGCTGGCACACGGGTGCGAAGTTGTCGGGGTACAGGTCGCACACCCGGCGGATCAGCTCGTTGCAGTGCTCGCTCCAGAACCGGCTGGTGTGGGCGTTGCCCTCGTGGTGGCCCATCCACGACGCCCGCGGCGAGAACAGCGTGAGGTCGGTCCCCCGCTCCCGCTGGAGGCGCAGCTGGGCGCCCTCCAGGGTCTCGCGGATCTCGTCGTCGCTGATGGCGACGGTGCCCTTCTCGCCCACGTGGTCGGGATCGGCGGCGAGCGCGGCCCGCTGGGCCTCGCGGTAGTCGCCCAACTGGCGGGGAGCGGTCGTGTAATGGCCGTGGCAGTCGATGATCATGGCCAGTCGCTCACACAGTCTCGCCGATCATTGTGAACAATCCTGTCAACAGGATACCCTCGGTCGTGATGCCGTCTCGCCGTGACTACGACGACATCCCGGGCACCATCGTGTTCGACGGCCGCCAGGCGCGCCGCGGCTACGTGCTGAACAAGTTCCTCATGTCGCTGAACCAGCCCGCCAACCGCGAGGCCTTCAAGGCCGACGAAGCCGCCTACCTCGACAGTTTCGCCCTGGACGACGAGCAGCGCGAAGCCGTCCTCGGTCGCCAATGGCTGCGGCTGCTGGAGGTGGGCGGCAACGTCTACTACACGTACAAGCTCGCGGCCTGCGACGGCATGACGTTCCAGGACCTCGCGGGCGAGCAGACGGGCATGTCGGCCGAGGACTTCGCCCAGATGATGCTGTCGGGCGGCCGCTCGCCGGAGGACCGGCCCTGATGGCCGCGGTGGCTGGGGGCGTCGGCTGCTCGCACGTGCCCGCGGTCGGCGCGGCCATCGACAAGGGCCGCACCGGCGAGCCCTACTGGGCGCCCTACTTCGCCAAGCTGGAGCGGGCCCGGCGCTGGATCGCCGAGGTCGACCCCGACGTCTGCATCGTGGTCTACAACGACCACGCCAACGCCTTCTCGCTGGAGGTCATCCCCACGTTCGCGCTGGGGCTCGCCGACGAGTTCCCGCCGGCCGACGAGGGCTACGGCCCCCGACCGGTGCCGGTGGTGCAGGGCCACCCGGAGCTGGCCTGGCACCTGGCCGAGTCCCTGATCCTGGACGAGTTCGACCTCACGCTGGTCAACGAGATGCCGGTCGACCACGGGCTGACCGTGCCGCTGTCGGTGATGTTCGGCCAGCCCGAGGCGTGGCCGTGCCCGGTGATCCCCCTGTGCGTGAACGTGGTCCAGTACCCGCCGCCGACCGGGCACCGCTGCTACCAGCTGGGCCAGGCGCTGCGGCGGGCGCTGGAGTCCTACGAGGGCGCGGAGCGGGTGGTCGTGTTCGGGACCGGCGGGCTGTCGCACCAGCTCCAGGCCGAGCGGGCCGGGTTCATCAACGTCGACTTCGACACCGCGTTCCTCGACCACCTGGTGGACGACCCCGAGGCCGTGGCCGCCATCCCCCACCTCGACTACCTGCGCGACGCCGGCTCGGAGGGCATCGAGCTGGTGATGTGGCTGGTGATGCGCGGCGCGCTCGGTCCCCGGGTGCGCGAGGTCTACCGCGCCACCCACCTGCCCACCTCGAACACGCACAACGGCCTGCTCATCCTCGAAGAGGCGAGCTGACCACAAGGCCCCAGCTCGTCCCGGGCCAGGGACGAACGGCCCGCTCGCGGGTGACGAGGCGCCCTGCCCAGGCGCGAGCGCGGGGCGCATCCTGAGGGTGCGGGGCAGAGCTTTCCCGCCCCGCTCAGCTAGGCCAGAGGTACCACCATGAGCCTGATCACACCGTCCGAACCGGTCGAGGCGGTTCCGGAGGGCGCGGTTCCCGCGCCCCCGCGTGATCGCAAGCGTCGCGGGCTGATCGCCGCGCTCGTCACCGCCATCGCCGTGATCGCGGCGCTGGTGGCGGTCATCGCGTGGCCCGACGAGGGCGACGACGCCGTCACGACCGAGCCCACCACCACCGTGACCGCCGCGGCGCCGACCACGGAGACACCGACCACCGCCGCGCCTTCCACCACCGCCCCGCCGACGACCGCGGCACCCTCCACCGCCCCGCCGGCGGTGGACACCACCACCGCTGTGTTCCCCTCGGCGGGTGCGCCCCGCTACGACGATCCCGTCGCCGCGGCCCGGGCGTTCGCCGTCGACTTCGTCGGGTTCACCGATCCCGTCGTCGGCGCCTACCGGGCGGGTGACAGCCGCTCCGGCGAGGTCGAGGTGCGGGCCAAGAGCACCGGCCCCGCCACCACCGTCATAGTCCGCCGGCTCGGCCCCGACGGCTCCTGGTGGGTGATCGGGGCGGCCACAGACACCGTGACCGTGACCTCCCCCGCGGCCGGCGAGGTCATCGCCAGCCCCGTGGCCGTGACCGGCAGCGCCCTCGCCTGGGAGGGCAACGTCCAGGGCGAGATCCGCCAGGACGGCAGCCGGGCGCCGCTGGGCACCGGCGTGTTCACCGGCGGCGGCGACGTGGTGCGGCCCTTCTCGGGCGCCATCAGCTTCACGACCCCGAGCCGGCCGTATGGCGCCCTCGTCCTCGTGACCCACTCGGCCGAGGACGGCCGGGTCTGGCAGGCCACCGTGCTGCGCGTGGCCTTCGATCGGTAGGAGGCGGCATGACCAAGTCCATCGTCGTCGGCGTGGACAGGTCCCCCAACTCGGCCGCCGCGCTGCGCTGGGCCTACGCCGATTCCCAGCGCCGCGGCCGCCGGGTGCTGGCCCTGTACGCCTGGGGCTTCATCCCGCCCGGCCACGCCGGGGGCGACCACACCTTCGACGCCGGCTACACCACGGCCCGGGCCCGGGACGAGCTGGCCGCGTTCGTCACCCAGGCCCTCGGCTCGGAGGCGGCCCGTGATGTCCAGCAGCGGGCCTCGTACGCGTACGCGCCGACCGCGCTGCTGGCGGCGGCCGGCTACGGGGAGCTGCTGGTGGTCGGCGCCTGCGGGACCAGCGGGCTCCGCAGCCTGCGCCTGGGCTCGGTGAGCCGGCATCTGTTGCACCACGCCCAGCGGCCGGTGGCCGTGATCCCGCCCATCGAGCGGTGCACGCTGAGCCGTATCGTGGCCGGCTTCGACGGCTCCGGGAGCGCCCGGCGCGCGCTGACGTGGGCCGCCGACGAGGCCCGCCGGCGCGGCGCCCGGCTCGACGTCGTGCAGGCCTGGCATGTCCCCTACTCCGTGGCTGCGCCCGTGTCCGGCTACTCCGTGGTGGCCGGCGCCCTGGAGTCGACCGCGCGCTCGGACATCTGCGACGCACTGGCGGCACCCGACCTCGCCGATCTCCCCGTCCCGGCCACGCCGGTCGTGGTGCAGGGCCCGGCGGGGCCCGCCATTCTCGACGCCGCCGAGGGCGCCGACCTGATCGTGCTCGGCACCCGCGGCCTCGGCACCGTGGCCGGCGCCCTGCTGGGCTCGGTCACCCACCACGTCGTCCACCACGCGACCCGGCCGGTGGTGGTCGTCCCGTGACGCTGCGCCCGCGTCTGGCCCGACGGCCGGGGCGGGCGTGACATTCGGCCCTACTGGCGCCCCAGACGTGTTCTTACCGTCGAAAGCAGCCGGGTCGGGGGATCCGGCGATGAACGGAGGCGGTTCCGATGAGCGTCACGGACCTGACCAAGCCCACTCCACCTACCACCGACAACGGCGACGGGGGCGGCGTCCGCGTGCGGCGCCGGACCATCGACCTGCTCCTCATCGGCATGGGCGTGATCGCCGCCATCGTGTTCGCGGTGGCCGGGGGCCTGCTGACGTGGGGCTCGAACTTCGCCGAGGACTACGTGCACGACGAGCTCTCGTCGCAGAACGTGGTGTTCCCGGACGCGGCCAGCCTGCGGGACGACGGCCGCGACGACCTCGTGAAGTTCGCAGACCAGCAGGTCACGACCGGCGCCGAGGCCGAGGCGTACGCCAGCCTGATCGCCACCCACATGGAGGGCATCGCCGGCGGCCAGACCTACTCCGAGATCGACGACCGGGGCGCGGCCCAGGCCGTCACCGATGCCCAGGAGTCCGGGGCCAGCCCCGCGGAGATCGCCGAGCTGCAGGCCACGGCCAACCAGCTCAAGGGCCAGCGGGACAGCCTGTTCCGGGGCGAGACCCTGCGGGGGCTGCTGCTCACCAGCTTCGCCTGGGCCCGGATCGGCGAGATCGCAGCCATCGCCGCCTCGGTCGCCTTCGCCGGCGCCGTGGTGATGACCGGCCTCGTGATCGCCGGGATCTTCCACCTCGTGCGCCGCCCCAGCTGAGCGCGTCACAGTTCGGATGGTGGCCGGGACCCACGCCCCGGCCATCATCCGCGTCTAGGGGCGATCGGCGCGGCGGTGGAGGCCGGCGACGCGTTCGACCGATGCGACGTCCAGCGGGGGACCACCGCGGCGCTCGGCCTCGGCGGCGAGGGGGGCCAGGGAGGCCCGCCAGGGCAGGGCATGGGGACGCGGGCCGCGGGGCCCGGAGGAGCTGATGAACGTCAGCCCCGCGGCCTCACCCGCGGCGGCGCCAGCGGCCGCCGGGCGCCTCGACCAGCACCCGCGGCCGGGCGGGGTCGGGCCGGCCCGGGCCACCTTCGGGCCACACCGGGGTAGGCCGGCCGTCCCCACCATGAGCCGCAGGCTGACCCAGTCCTCGGACGGCAGGCCGGCGTAGCCCCGGGCCCGCAGCAACGTGAGCATGCGCGGGTTGGTCACCAGGACGTCGGCCTCGAGGTTGGGCACGCCCGGGCCGACGCCATCCCCAGCTCGCCGTCGCCGTCGCTCAGCCGCTCGTAGTTGGCCTCGCCCACGATGCGGCCGCCGGCCTCGACGGCCACGACCCCGAACCCGCCCCGGCCCTCGACGGTGGCGAGTCGCTCGCAGAAGGCCCGGTCGGGCACGAAGGTGGAGAAGAAGCGCAGGTGGCGGTCCTCGTCGGACAGCGTCCGGTACAGCGCCACCAGGCCGTCCACGTCGCCGGGCGCGACGGGCCGGATCCACAGCTGCCGTCCTCCGGGTAGCACCACGCGGTGGTGGCCGGCGTCCTGGTCCGTCGTCGCCATGCCGGCATCGTCCGCTCCCGCTCGGGTCGCCCCATAGGGCCAAAGGCCCCGTCCTTGTCCTCTACCCGCGCCGCCCCACCCGTGCGCCTACTGAGGCCACAGCGGCGCCGGTTGCCCTCACCTCCGCGGCAGCCGGCGCCGCCTGACTACAGCGCCGACGCGGCGGGCTCGTGATGCCGGGCCTCGCTCTCGGCCCGGGCGTGGGCCGGGACGACCAGCACGGGGACCGGCGCGTGGTGGACCACGGTGGCGGTCACGCTGCCCTGGTGGATGCGGTCCCAGCCCGTGCGGCCGTGGTTGGCCAGCACGAGCAGGCCGGTCGGGTTCGCCTGGTCGGAGGCGGCCGCGGCGAGGGCTGCGGCGGGGTGGTCATCGTGCAGCACGTCCCAGCCGTCGGCTCCGACGTCGTGGCCCAGCAGGGCCAGGCGTCCACCCTCGACGACGTCCCGGGGCAGGTCGTCGTCGAACGGGTCTCGGGGGCGATCGACCTCGAGCAGCCAGAGGGGCTCCTGCGTCAGGTCGGCCCAGGCGCGGGCCGGCGCCAAGGTGAGCTCGGAGACGTCCGAGCCGTCCACGCAGGCGACCACCCGGCCGGCGAAGGCCGGCGTCGTGACCCGCGGCCCGACCACCAGCGCGGGGCGGTCCAACACCCGCAGGAGCGCTTCGGCGATGCTGCCCATGATGGCCCGGGCCAGCCCGCCCCGGCCGTGCGAGGTCATGCACACCAGGCTGTCGGGCCCGAGGCCGTCGAGGATGGCGTCGGGGATGCTGTCCCGCAGCGCCACGGTGGTGGCGACGGTGACGTCGCCACAGCGGGCGGCCAGCTTGGCCAGGTACGTCGCGACGGCGCCGGACTCGTCGGGGAAGCACCGGCTGAGCAGCCGCACCGGCACGCCCGTCCGGCGGGCGAGGTCGAGGGCCGGCCCGAGGGCGCGCTCGGCCGCGGGCGAGCCGTCCAGCGGGACGACGATGTCGCTGAAGGGCAAGTCGCTGAAGGGCAAGTCGCTGAAGGGGGTGTCCACGATCGCTCCTTTCAGTGTGGTACGCCCTGATCGTGCGCCCGCCTGCGGAGGCGCGGCAGGGCCGTAGGTCCCGATCTGTGACCTTCGGCCCTGTCGGTGCGGCAGTCGGGCGGCCGAGCATGGCGGCATGACGGCACAGCTCGACGTCCTGGTCATCGAGAGCCAGCCCGGCGCCGCAACCGCGGCGACCGCGGCTCTGGAGGCCGCCGGCCACCGCACCACCACGTGCCACCCTGCCGAGGCGAAGGCCGCGTTCCCGTGCCGGGCAGTGATCGATCCGTCGGACTGCCCGCTGAACGCACGGCCCGCCGTGGCCCTGCTGGTGCGGGACGGCACCGTCGCGCCGGGGGTACGCGAGCAGGGCGCGAGCTGTGCCATTCGTGCCGGCATCCCCCTGGTGGAGGCCGGCCCGTCTGCCCTCGACCCCTACGAGCCTTGGCTGGCCGGGCGGGTCGAGGGCGACGACGGGGACGTCGTGGCGGCGTGCGAGGCTGCCCGGACCGCTGCGTTGGGGGCGCTCCGGAGGCGCATTCTCACGCTCGTGCGCCCCGGCCTCGCCGCCGCCCGCATCACCATGGCCGACGTCGCCTGCGGGATCGAGCCCCGGGGCCTGGGGCTGCACGTCCGCTTCGACATCGGCACCCCGGTGCCCGCCGGGCTACGCCAGGCCCTGGCCGTCCGCGTGCTCGACGCGGTGCGGGGCGGCCGCCAGCCCTACGAGCACGTGTCGGTGTCGGTCAACGACGGGAGCTAAGCGGCGATCGCGCCCAGACCCAGCGCCACGATGGTCAGCCCCACCAGGATGAGGAGCAGAGGCCACACCCAGCGCAGGTACTTGCCGTAGGGCACGCGGGCGATGGCGAGGCCGCCCATGACCACAGCAGACGTGGGGGTGACCAGGTTCAGCAGGCCCGAGGCACTCTGGTAGGCGGTCACCACCAGGCTCCGGCTGGCGCCGGCGAAGTCGGCCAGCGGCGCCATGATCGGCATCGCCACCGTGGCCAGCCCTGACGACGACGGAATGAGGAACGACAGCGGCAGGAACAGTACGTACATCACAATGGCGAACCCGGCTTGGCCCACGTCGCCCAGCGCGTTCTCCGCCCAGTGCAGGACCGTGTCGGTGATCTCGCCGTTGTTCATGATCACCGTGATGCCGCGGGCGATGCCGATGATCAGCGCCACGCCCACGAGGTCGCGGGCCCCGTCCACGAAGGTGGAGGTGAGCTCCTCCTCCTTCATGCGGCCGACCAGCCCGATGATGATGGCGAACGCCAGGAACGACGCCGTCATCTCGGGGAACCACCACCACAACGTCGGCAGCCCGATGCCGAGGTCTTCCCAGGGGACGACGCCGAACACCATCACCGCGAAGGCCCCGCCGAACAGCACCAGGACGATCTTGTGGGTGCGGGTGAGGACCACCGCCCCGGTCGACTCGTCGGCCGCCGCCGAGAAGTGCGCCTCGTTGGCCTCCTTCATGTCGTACACGATCGATCTGGACGGGTCCTGCCGCACGCGCTCGGCGTAGCGCGACACGAACCAGATGCCCGCGACCAGGCTCACCACCAGGATCACGAGCCGGAGCACCAGGCCGTCGGTCAGGGTCACGTCGGCGAAGCCGGAGGCGATGCCGGTGGCGAAGGGGTTGACGGTGGAGCCCATCGTGCCGATGCCACAGCCCAGCAGGATCACCAGGGCACCGGTGAAGGCGTCGTAGCCCGCGGCGATCATCACCGTGATGATCAGCACGTAGAATGCCAGGCTCTCCTCGGCCATGCCGTAGGTCGTGCCGCCGATGGCGAACACGATCATGAGGACCGGGATCAGGCGCCGCTCCCGGCCGTGCATGCGCTGCACCAGCAGCGCGATCCCGGCCTGGATGGCGCCGGTCTTCATGGTGATGCCGATGAAGCCGCCGATGACGAGGATGAACAACGCCACGTCGATGGCCCCGAACAGCGTGCCCGTGTTGAACACGTCGATCTGGCCCGTGGTGGGGTCCTCGATGCCGTACATGCCGTTGATCGGCGCCTGCAGCGAGTCGAGCACGATCCGCTGCGGCTTGGCGTCGATCTCGTGGTACGTGCCCGGGATGGGCGCGCCCTGATCGTCGACGTCGTACTGGCCCGCGGGGATGATCCACGTGAGGATGGCGGTGATCACGATGAGCGCGAACAGGATCGTGTAGGCGGACGGCAGGGTGAAGCGCGACTTGCGCTCACCCGTGCCCTCACCCGTCCCGGCACCCCCGTCGTCGACGGGGCCGGTCTCCACCGGGCCCTCGTCGCGGGCCTGGACCTCGCTCGACATGACCGTCCCCTCCCTCAGCCGGTCTCGATCACGACGACCCGCACGTCCTCCGGGTCGGGGATGCGGCCCCCGACAGGAGGCTCGTTGCGGGCGTAGGCGAGCAGCAGGATGATCCCCAACGCCGCGAGCATCGAGACCACCCAGCGGACGGTGTCGCTCATGGCCTCACCGCCTCACACCGGGTCCCGCTGGATCGGGCAGGTCATGCAGTGGCCGCCGCCGCGGCCCTTGCCCAGCTCGAAGCCGGCGATCTCGACCACCTCGACGCCCGCCTCGCGCATCTTGGCGATGGTGTAGGTGTTGCGCTCGTAGGCCACGACCACGCCCGGTTCCAGCGCCACGACGTTGTTGCCGTCGTCCCACTGCTCGCGCTCCTGCTGGTAGGCGTCGCCGCCCGTCTCCACCACGTGGAGCCGGCCGACGCCCAGGGCATCGGCCACCGCGCCCACGAAGCTGTCCTCCACCGTCACGTGGAAGTCGCCTGCCGTGGTCCCGGGGCGGAGGCTGACGGCGCGGATGTTGTCCACCACCTGCGGGTAGGCCGTGGCCTTGTCCCGGTCGAGCAGCGTGAACACCGTGTCGAGGTGCATGTGGGCGCGGTCCTTGGTCATGACCGCGGCGATGACCCGCTCGGTTGCGCCATTGGCGAAGAGCGTCTTGGCGACCTGCTCGATCATGCGGCCCTGCGAGCGCTCGCTCATGCCGATGAGCACCGTGCCGTTCCCGATCGGCATCACGTCGCCGCCCTCGAGCGACGCGAGGCCGAAGTCGGCGGCCTCGAAGCGGCCGTCCGGCCCCTCCAGCGGGTACCAGAACTCGAAGTCCGACTCCGCGAACATCGGGTGGTACTTGTAGATGGCAGCGACGTTGTAGGCCTCCCGGCGCCGGGCCGGCCAGTACATGGGGTTGACCGACACGCCGCCGTACATCCAGCACGACGAGTCCCGGGTGAACAGCGTGTTGGGCAGGGGCGGGAGCACGAACGTGCTGGTGTCACCGCCCATGGCCGCGCCGATCAGCGACACTTGGGCGAGGTCGGCCGGGTCGAGGTCGGCCTCGGCCACCGTCAGGCCTCCCACCAGGTGGCGGGCCAGGTCGTCCGGCTTGAGGTTCGCCAGCATGGCCCGGATCTCGTCCACCAGCGACCAGCCGACCGTGTGCTCGGAGGCGACCAGCTCGATGAGGCGCGTGCGGGCCTCCTCGCTGGCCAGTGCCTCGCCGAGCAGGTCGACGAGCAGGAACACCTCGACGCCGCGCTCGCGCATGCGGGCCACGAACTGGTCGTGCTCCCACTGGGCCCGCTCGACCCACAGCACGTCGTCGAACAGCAGGTCGTCGTGGTTGGTCGGGGTCAGCCGCTGGAGCTCCAGCCCCGGTCGGTGGACCATGACCTTGCGCAGCTTGCCGACCTCGGAATGTGCGCCCAACTCACTCATGTCTGGCCCTCCTTGGCCGGCTCGGGCACGACCGACGTGCCGGCCTTGCCCTCCACGATCTGCTCGATGTCCGCCAGCGCGCCGATGGCCGCTCGCTTGCCCGACCCCTCCACGAACCGCGCGGCGGCATCGACCTTGGGCCCCATGGACCCGGCCGCGAACCCCTTCCCGGCCAGCTCCGCGGGGGTGACATGGTCCAGGCGGCGCTGGTCGGGCGTGCCCCAGTCCTCGTAGACCCCGTCCACGTCGGTGGCCATGACGAACAGGTCGGCGTCGAGGTCCCGGGCCAGCAGGGCGCTGGCCAGGTCCTTGTCGATCACCGCCTCGACGCCGCCCAGCGTGCGCTCGTCGTCCGACACCCAGGCGGTGGGGATGCCGCCGCCGCCCGCGCAGATGACCAGCACGCCGTGGTCCAGCAGCCACTTGATGGGCCGGATCTCGAACACCCGCTTGGGCTGCGGCGAGGGCACCACCCGCCGCTGGTGCTCGCCGTCCCGCTTGAAGGTCCAGCCTTTCTCCTCGGCCAGCTTGGCCGCGTCGGCATCGGTGTAGATGGGGCCGACGAACTTGGTCGGGTTCCCGAACGCCGGGTCGGACCGGTCGACCTCGATCATGGTGAGCAGCGTGGCGAAGGGGACCTCGGGCGGCAGCAGGTTGCCGAGCTCCTGCTCGATCAGGTAGCCGATCATCCCTTCGGTCTGGGCTCCCAGCACGTCGAGCGGGTAGGCCTCGACCTCCTTGTAGGCCGCGGCCTGCAGCGCCAGCAGGCCGACCTGGGGGCCGTTGCCGTGGGAGATGACCAGCTGGTGGGCCTCGGCCACCGGTGCCAGCGCCTGGGCGGCCACGCGCACGTTGGCCCGCTGGTTCTGCGCGGTCATGGGCTCGCCCCGCTTCAGCAGGGCGTTGCCGCCGAGGGCGACGAGGACGCGCACGGCCCGCTCAGCTCCCGAGGGTGGCCACGAGCAGCGCCTTGATGGTGTGCAGGCGGTTCTCGGCCTGGTCGAACACGATGCTGGCCGGCGACTCGAACACCTCGCCGGTGACCTCGAGCCCGTCGGTCATGCCCGTGTGCTCCATCATCTCCTTGCCCACCACCGTGTTGGGGTCGTGGAAGGCGGGGAGGCAGTGCATGAACTTGACCCTGGGGTTGCCCGACTTCTCCAGCAGGGCCGAGTTCACCTGGTAGGGGGTGAGCAGGTTGACCCGCTCGGTCCAGACGTCCTTGGACTCGCCCATGGACACCCACACGTCGGTGTGGATGAAGTCGGCGCCCTGCACGGCCTGGGCCGCGTCCTCGGTCACCGTGATCTGGGCCCCGGTGCGGCCGGCGATGTCCTTCGCGATGCCCACCACGTCGTCGGGCGGCGCCAGCGCGGCCGGGCCGGCCAGGCGGACGTCGGCACCGCACAGCGCCCCCATCACCAGCAGGGACCGGCCCATGTTGAACCGGCAGTCGCCCACGAAGGCGTAGGTGAGGGCGTCGTAGGGCTTGCCGCTGGCCTCGTGCATGGTCAGGAAGTCGGCCAGCATCTGGGTCGGGTGCCACTCGTCGGTGAGGCCGTTGTAGACGGGCACGCCGGCGTACTCGGCCAGCGTCTCGACGTCGGCCTGCCGGTTGCCGCGGAACTCGATGGCGTCGTACATCCGGCCCAGCACCCGGGCGGTGTCGGCCACCGACTCCTTGTGGCCCAGCTGCGATCCGGACGGGTCGAGGTAGGTGACGTGGGCGCCCTGGTCGAAGGCGGCCACCTCGAAGGCCGACCGGGTGCGGGTCGAGGTCTTCTCGAAGATCAGCGCGATCTCCTTGCCCTCGAGCCGGCGGGCTTCGGTGCCCGCGTACTTGGCGGTCTTGAGCGCCTCGGACAGCTGCAGCAGGAAGCGCAGCTCGCGGGGCTCGTAGTCGATCTCCTTCAGGAAGCTGCGGTTGCGGAGGCTGAACATCGCGCGTGCTCCTCGTAGTTCGACGGGGACTACTCCAGCCTCCGGCGCGCCGGGGTGGGTGGACGCCACCCGCGCGAGGGTGGCGTCCACCCACCCGCGGCGGCGCGACCGTCGCAAGCGACCGCACTATGTCGTTGCCGCCGCGCGCGGGATGGAGGAGGAAGCGTGGAAAATTACTACCAGGGAGTGCCCGCCGAGGGGCCACCGAAGACCGGCTGGCTGGCCTTCGCCGCCACGCTGCTCGTGGTCAGCGGCATCTTCAAGATCTTCGACGCCCTCTGGGCCTTCAAGTACGACGACGAGGTGTCGCCCGAGGTCCAGACCTTCCTGTTCGAGCACGACCTGCAGTCGTGGGGCTGGGTGTGGCTGATCGTGGGCATCGTGTTGATCGTCGTCGGGCTGGCCGTGGTGACCGGCTCGGAGATCGCCCGCTGGATCGGCATCTTCGCCGCCGCCTTCGCGGCCATCACCTTCCTGCCCTGGATCTACTTCCAGCCGCTGTGGACCATCCTCAGCGTGAGCCTGGCGGTCATGGTCATCTACGGGCTGGCGGCCCAGGGCGGCCGGCGGGCCGCCGGCACCGGCGGCACCCCGGCGCCCGCCTGAGGAGGAGTCCGACACCATGACGGCGACGGTGACCCCGATCAGGCCCGGCGAAGAGGAGGGCACGGACTGGTACGGCCTGCCCGCCGGCGAGGTGTGCCGGCGGCTCGGGGTCGACCCCGCCGCCGGCCTCAGCTCGACCGAGGTCACCGAGCGCCGGGAGC
>Ga0209382_10008284_pt1 | contig 13116 bp, 14 predicted proteins | sample SoiMetdeltSBSDD5_FD_187599 | JGI IMG/M metagenome (GOLD analysis project Ga0209382, IMG submission 187599) | Bulk soil microbial communities from a Populus tree surrounding site in Tennessee, USA - Soil MetaG P. deltoides SBSDD5 (SPAdes) (version 2) | ecosystem: Environmental > Terrestrial >... | reverse complement strand
GGCGGCAGCTTGTCGTCCGTCGTCTCCTTGGTGCCGTAGGCGCCAAAGTAGCGCTTGTAGGCGCCGGTCTTCATGTCGAACACGATGACGCGGCGGTTGAGGTAGCCGTCCGCCACGTAAAGCTCGGCCGCGGCGTCGTCCGTCACCATGTGGGCGGGGCGCCCGAGCTGGGACGTGCTCTTGGAGCCGCCGGTGGAGCCGGACTTGCCGATCTGCTGCAGGAACTTGCCGTCGGGCGCGAACTTCAGGATCTGGTGGTCGTCCTTGCCGTTGCCGGCCACCCAGACATTGCCCTCCTTGTCGACATGGATGCCGTGCTCGTTCTGCGGCCACTCGTAGCCGGTGCCGGCGCCGCCCCAGCTGCGCAGGAGCTTGCCGTCCGGCGAGAACTGCAGGACCGGCGGGGGGGCCTTGCAGCAGCGCGTCGCGGGCGGGTCTTTCTGAGCACCCTTCTCGTCGTCGACGAGGGAGGAGGGCCGGTGCACGATCCAGACATTGTCATCGTTGTCGACGGCGATGCCCGCCACCTGCCCCAGGATCCAGGTGTCGGGCAGCGGCTGCGGCCAGAACGGCTCCACCTTGTATTGCGGCGCCTCGGCGGCGGCCATATTGGCAAGGCAGATGGCGCCGGGAACGGCGAGCAGGGCGGCCAGCGCCGCAATCCTAAGTCGCTTCATGGGCGTTTCTCTCCCGTAGTTGCAGGTGAACGGCGATGGCTTGCGTCGTTGCGCGAGCCCCGTCTCGTCTTGGACGCCTCCGCAGGATGAGCCTGCAGCTTCGGCAGCGCGCATCACATTCTCGTTGGTTTGCACGCGCACAATCCCTGGTGCGCCGCAAACGGCCGCTCTGCCGCCCGGCCCTGGCGAGGACGAGCTCCGGGATGCGAAGTTACGGCGCGCGGGTCTCGCGATCCGGACCCTGCCGGCTCCGTGTGATACGCTGTCGCGAGCCCTCCGGCAGGGAGACGACGAGATCGCCGTCGATGACAGCGACCTTCACGGGGAAGAGCCGCATGCGCGGGTTGCCCTGGTGGCGGCCGGTGGCAATATCGAACTCGTAGCCGTGCCAGGGGCAGACGATGTTGGTCTGGTCCCTGGAGAAGGCGAAGCCGAGGCTGGTCTTGTCGTCGGCGAGCCGCTCTTCCACGCGGGCGATGATCTTGCCGCGGCACACCGGCCCGCCCATGTGCGGGCAGACGTTCTCGTAGGCGATGAACTTACCGTCGAGACGGAACACGCCGACGGCGATGCCGTCGACCTCGATCACCCTGCGGCCAGGGTCGGGGAAGGCATCCGCTCTGCCGATCACGACTTCTTTCATGGTGGGCTCCCGAGGTCAGCGCGCGCGGCGGTACCACATGGACAGGTCGAACAGGTTGAGATTGACGGCGCGCATCGTCTCGCTAATGACCACGACCGCCTCGGTCGGCGTGAGCGTCTCGGCCGACACGGGTGGAGGCGGCGCCGCCGCACCGTCCGCCTCGGCCTTGGCGGCGTAGAGCTTCATCGCCGCAGTCAGCACCCGCTCGATGTCCGCGCTGTCGACTTGCGCGGCTGCGCCGCTCGCCAGTAGGCGCTCTGCTGTCTCTGCGAGCGCAGCTGCGGCGCTGGGGAACGTCTGGTGTGGTTCGATTGTGGAACTCATCTCTGCTCGCCCGGTGCGTTCGTTTCGTTTCAAAGGCAGCGCGACTTCACGAGCCCAGAGACACTTGTCACCGCGCCAGTGCCGTTCGCCTTCCAGAGAACAATCCACTGGGTCGCGCACGGGGCTTCTTGTGTCACGAAATCGACGAACCGCGTGTCCTTGTACGTGCGAAAGCCCTGCCTCTCCAAGTTGGCGCGCAATTCCACCTCTGCGAGCCCGATCGGAAAGGTAGATTTAACCCTTTGGTCGAAGGCGCTTTCCGGGTCTTGAGCCCTCCTGAAAAAGACCAATGTGCCGGCAAGGTCGCGTACGAGGGACGGGCGGCTGAACCAAAGCCACGCCTCGAATGCTCCGGCCACAGCCGCCACGATCATCAGCAGCCATTTGACGACGCGCCACACGTCATATCGCCTCCGCACGCGCAGCGTGCACGTCCCTTGCCTTGGGGCGCAGGCGCTTGACTTCAAGGTTGAAGACGCGCGCTGCGTTGAGGCCCAGGATGTTGCGCTTGGCCTGCTCGGAGAGGAACGGGATGGTCGTGACGGAGCTGGGCGGGTCGAAGTCCCAGTGCGGCCAGTCGGAGGCGAACATGAGCTGCGTCTCGGCGTTCATGGCGTGGAGCGTGGCCTCGAGCAGCTTCATGTTGGTCTTCTCCATGGGCTGGCTCGTGAAGTACATCTCGCGGATGTACTCCGACGGCGGCCGCTTCAGCAGGGGCGCCTCGCACACCCGCATCATGAACTCGTGGTCGAGGCGCTGCATGATGAAGGGCACCCAGGCGAGCCCGCTTTCCACCCACACCAGCTTGAGCTTTGGGAAGCGCTCCGGCAGCCCGTTGATCACCCAGTTGGTGAGATGGATCATGCTGTAGTGCACGAACGACAGCGCGTGCATGGAGAGGAAGCGGTTGAGCTGCAGGAACGACGGGTCGCCCCAGTGGAAGCCAGAGTGGAACGCCAAGGGCTTCCCCGTCTCCTCGATCATGGCATAGAGCCGCATGTAGCGGTCGTGGTGCACCGGCTTGTTGCGCGTGGCTGTCACGGCGAAGCCGATCACGCCCTTGTCGTCGCCGTAGTCCCTGACGATGTCGATGCAGGCCTCGGGCGTGTTGAAGGGCAGGTAGAGCAGCCCCTTGACGCGCTCGTCCTCGGGCAGGATGCGCTCCACCATCCAGCGGTTGTAGGCCCGGCCGATGGCGACCTCCATGTCGTCCTGCGGGTGCATGCCGAGCACCAGCATGGGCGTAGGGAACACCACCTGGTAGTCGAGGCCCATCGCATCCATGGAGCGGCGCGCGAGCTCCGTGAAACGGTGGCACTCGCTGCCGTCGACCGCCTCGTTGAGCGCCAGCTGGTGCGGGATGCGGCCGTAGACGTTCTGGTAGAGCATACCCGGCTGGGTGTTGAGGAGCGCTGCCGAGACGCCGGGCCGCGACTGCATGGCCTCGGCCATCTGCCGGATCACGTCGTTGTCGATGCGCTCGATGATCTCCGGCCAGAAGCTTGTCTCGGTGACGTGCGCGTCGATGTCGACGAGGAAATAGTCCTCCATCGCCTCGGCCTGCATGGTGGCGTGAGTGAGGATGTCGCGCGTGTCGGTCTCGATGGTGATCTCGGGAAGCTCCTTCACCTCCCGCTTCACGCGCTCCTGCATCGCCGTCCTCCCCTTCGACAAGCCCCTCTGCGGGTGCGTCAACGACCTGTTGCGAGCTGGCCAAGCCTAGCCAAGTCACCGCCATGTGCAACGCATGGCTGCAGAAACAGGAATCTGTGGACGACACTCCAACAGAATTGTAGAATAGAGCCATGCGCGAGGATGTCCACAGCATCGAGCCCCAGATTGTCGAGCTCATCGAGCGGACCGTTCGCGAGAGCATGCAGCCCTTTGGCCTCAAGTCGGTCGACGTGCGGGCGGGCGAGGATCACGACGGCGATCCGGTCATCTTCGTCGAGGCCCACTACGAGCTGAGCGAGACGCCTGTCGAGACGATGGTCATTTTGGAGCTCGACGGCATTTTGTGGGAGCGCCTTTGGAACGCCGGCGAGAGGCGCTTTCCTCATGTCCGCCACAAGTTCGACGAGCGGCAGGAGGTCAGGTCTCGTCGGAGAGTCAGGGCTTGATTGTCACGGCGCGCAAGCTGGCGCGGTCGAGCCCGAGAAAGCCCCGTCAAGCGGAGCTGAAGCGTGCGGTCAGCACGGCCTACTATGCTCTCTTTCAGGCGATGGCGAGGGACGCCGCGGACATGCTGGTGGGAATTGGGCCGAGCCGTCCCGACAAGGCCTGGACGCATGTCTATCGGTCGCTCCAGCATGGCGATGCAAAGACTGCGTGCGCGGCCGTCAGGAACCTCGCCTTCCCGGTAAACATTGTCACGTGTGCCGCGGCGTTCGTAAAGCTGCAAGAGGAACGGCATGACGCGGACTACAATCCCGATCATCGGGTCTTGCGGGCGGATGCCGTAGCGGCGATCGACCGGGCGGAGAAGGCGATCGAGGATCTCAGGGCCGCTGCGAGGAGGGATCGCAAGGCCTTCGCTGTCCACCTGCTGCACAAGAGGCGGCGATAGGGACGCCTGACGCCAAGAGCCTCTCCGCTCGGCGGCAGTCTCATGCTCAGCCCGGCGGGTGGATCTTCGAATTGGACGTCACCCGCATGACCGCCGAGGAGGCCGCCCTCGCCAGCGCCTCGCACACCTGACGGCGGGCGCGTCTCAGGCATTGTCAGTTCTCCAGTAGGTGCTTGACGTTTTCGGCGAGAATGTCGGCGATGGCACCCGCCGATAGCGCCGACAAGGACAGCTCCACACCGTCGCCCCATGAATGAGCGCCCCCTACGTGGAGATGTTTCTCACTCGCCGCTACATACTGATCGCCGTTGTAGGCTAGCGAGCGACCAGCGCCGACCAGCCTGCACGTAACTCCGAAACCACCTGGATCGTCCTTCGGCCACATAAAATCTGACCCAGAGGTAAGCAAGTGCATGCCATGCGCGCTCAACTGAGCGTTTACGAGATCGACGGCGTTTTCGACGACTGGTGCCGCGCCACGCCAATTGTAACGAAGGCGTTGTAGACGGTCTCCCTCGGCTTGTTCGTTTGCCGCAGTCGCGCGCCGCATGCGGGCGACGTGGGTGCCCAAATCATCGACGCGAAACGGGGGTGGGGAGTCCGGCTTCTTGTAGGCCTGTACTGGGGAGACCTTCTTGTCGCCGGACTCGAGAATGCCGACCAGCATAAGACCAGCGATAGGCCCCAGCAGCGCAAAGAACGCGAGAATGTTGGCGAGGGTCCGATCTTCCGGCCACGCCACAGGGTAGCCTAAGACGTGTCGCCAAACGGCGTACGCAATGAAGGCCGCCCAGTACGTAGCCAACCCGACCACAACGAACATGCGCGACCTGGGCACCACGCGCGACCCCAATAAAACTCCGCACGCCGGCATTTTCCCCCGGCAGGGCGCCCCCCGCAAGCTGAAATATCCGATGAGGAAATCAGACGGCCACCGCTGCAGCCTAATCCCCATTTCCCAAATCCCTACTCCCCAGGGGTCAGACCCACAGGGTCCGATCCCGTTCACCCCTACGCCGCGACGATGCGCTCGCGCGTGATCGGCAGGTCGCGCACGCGCACGCCGAGCGCGTCCTGGACGGCGTTGGCGATGGCGCCGGCGACGGGCCCGTGTGCCGCCTCGCCGGCGCCCATCGCCTTCTCCTCGGGCCTGGCGATGATCTCCACCTCCACCTGCGGCACCTCGGAGAAGCGCAGGATCGGGTAGGTCTCCCAGGTATCGCTGGTAATGCGCTCGCGGTCGAAGCGCACCGCCTCCTTCAGCACCCAGCTCGTGGCCTGGATCGCGCCGCCCTCGATCTGGTTGGCGACGCCGTCGGGGTTGATGACCTCGCCTACGTCCACGGCCAGCACGAGCCGGCGCACGCGAATGTCGGGGTCCGTCTCCACCTCGGCGATGGCCGCACAGTAGGCGCCGGCGTTCTTGTAGCGCGCGAAGCCGATGCCGTGGCCGGTGCCCTCGCGCTTCGGCCAGCCCGCCCAGCCGGCGCGGCTGGCGGCGGCCTCGATGACGGCCCGCGCGCGCGCATCCTTCAGGTGGCGCACGCGGAACTCGACCGGGTCCTCGTCCAGCTCGATGGCCAGCTCCTCCATGAACGACTCGATGGCGAACACGTTGGCGAAGGCGCCGAGCGTGCGCAGCGACGAGGTGCGGATCGGCATGGTGAGCAGACGGTGGTTGGTGATGCGCCAGGCCGGGAAGTCATAGAGCGGCGTGGCGTTGCGCTCCGAGCCGCCGCCGCTCGCGATCGGCGGGTTGATCGCGACGTTGCGCGGGAACGGCTCGGCGAGCTGCCAGGCGGCATGCAGGGTCGGCGTCTTGCCGCGGCCGGGGCGCGACACGTGCCCGTTGCCCCACACGTCGTGGCGCCAGGCCACGATCTCGCCCCGTGCGTCGATGTCGGCCTCGAGGTCGATCGCCTGGCAGGCGCCCACGGGGCCCCAGGCCATCTCGTCCTCGCGCGCCCACTGCAGGCGCACCGGCCGCCCCGCGACCGCGCGCGCCAGGAGGGCCGCCTCCAGCGCCACGTCGTCCGCCCCGTTGTGGCCGTAGCAGCCGGCGCCCTCGGCGTGCTCCACCACGATCTTCTCGGGTGGCAGCGGGAAGATCATGGCGAGCTCGGCGCGCAGGTTGAAGATGCCCTGGCTGTGCGTCCACACCTTCAGGCCCTCGCCGGTGAGTTGCGCGACGGCGCAGGAGGGGCCAATCGAGGCGTGGGCGATGTAGGGCCGCATGTAGGCGTGCCGCACGGTACGCACCTTCGAGGCCGCGACGGCGGGCTCGCGCACGTCGATGGCGGTGGTTTCCACCGGCTGGCTTTTCACCCAGTCGCGCAGGCTGGCCTCATCCGGCAGCGGCTCGCCCGCCCGCCAGTCGGCGCCGCCGGCGAGTGCCTTCAGCCCCGCGGCAGCGGCCTCCTCGGTCCCGGCGACGACGCCGACGAAGCTGCCGTCGCGCACCACCGCCACCACGCCGGGCACGGCCTTGGCCTTGGCGTCGCCGAGCCGGGTCAGCGTTGCGCCCGGCGACGGGGGGCGCAGGATGCGACCGTGCAGCGTGTCCGGCAACGTCAGGTCCTGCACGAAGCGCGGCCGGCCGAACACCTTGTCCGGGATGTCGAGGCGGCCGGCGGGGGTGCCCGCAATCCGCCGCTGCGACGCCGGCTTCGGAGGCACCCCGGCGGTGGCGTCGCGATCCAGGAGGCCGAGGTCGCCCAGCTCCCAGTAGCTCGTGCGCAGGTTGCCCGGGCCGACCATGGTGCCGTCGTCATGGATCGAGAGGCTCGATGCTGCGACGCCGAGGCGCTGGGCCGCGGCGGCGAGGAAGATCGCGCGCGCCTCGGCGCAGGCGTACCGGAGCGCCGAGCCCGAGTGCTCCACCGAGAAGCTGCCCGAGGTCACGCCCTCGTTGGGGCTCGCCGCGGTGCTCGCCTGCACCATACGCACGCGGGCAAGGTCGACGTCCAGCTCCTCGGCGACGATCTGGGCGATGGCGGTGAGGATGCCCTGGCCGATCTCGACCTTGCCGCAGAACGCCTCCACCACGCCGTCGGCGCGGAAGCGCAGCCAGCGCGCCAGCTTCGGGTTGGTCTGCAGGTTGCCGGGAAGGCCGGTGCCCGTGTCGACGACGTGAAAAACGGGGGAAGCGGCGTTGGCGCTGCTCATGACGGCGTGCCCTTGTTCCTGGCCTCGCGGGCGGCCCGCAGAACGGCGCGCACGATGCGGTTGTGCGCCCCGCAGCGGCAGAGGTTGCGGTCGAGCGCGGCGCGCACCTCCGCATCGCCGGGATCGGGGTTGCGCCGCAGCAGTGCCGCGGCCGACACCAGGATGCCGGAGATGCAGTAGCCGCACTGCATCGCCTGCTCGGCGATGAACGCGCGCTGCAGCGGGTGCGGCGCCTCCGGCGTGCCGAGGCCCTCCACCGTGACGATCTCCTTGCCCGCGGCGGCCCAGAGCGGCGTGTCGCAGGCCGCCACCGCCTGGCCGTCGATCAGCACGTTGCAGGCGCCGCACTGGTTGACGCCGCAACCGAAGTGCGACGCCGTTAGCCCGAGCGTGCCGCGCAGCACGCCGAGCAGCGGCGTCGCCGGGTCGGCCTCGATCGCGTGCTCCGTCCCGTTCACGCGCAACCTGAAGGCCTCCGCCATCGCCGGCCTCACTGGATCTTGATGCCGGCGGTATTGATGACCTTGGCCCACTTCTCGATGTCGGCGCGCAGGTAGGCGTCGAACTCGGTGGGCGACATGATGATGGGGATGGCGCCCTGCTTGGCCCAGGCCGCCTTCACGTCCGGCCGGCTCAGCACCTTGTTGACCTCGGCGTTGAGCTTGTCGACGATCGCCTTGGGGGTGCCGGCGGGCGCCATCAGCCCGAGCCAGATGGTGGCCTCGTAGCCGGGCACGCCGGCCTCGGCGATGGTCGGCACGTCGGGCAGCAGCTCGGAGCGGGTCTTGCCGGTGGTGCCGAGCGCGCGCAATTGCCCGCCCTGCACGTTCGGCGCCGTGGTGGTGATGGCATCGATCATCATCTGCACGTGGCCGCCGAGCACCGCGGTGCGGGCATCCCCGCTCGCCTTGTGCGGGACGTGCACGATGTCGGTGCCGCTCATGGCTCTGAACAGCTCGCCGGCCATGTGGTAGGGCGTGCCGAGCCCCGAGGAGGCGTAGTTCAGCTCGCCCTTCTTCGCCTTCAGGAGCGCCAGGAACTCCTTCAGGTCGGTGGCGGGCACCGAGGGGTGCACCACCATAATGAGATCGGAGTAGTTGACCGGCGCCACGCCCACGAAGTCGCGCATGAGGTCGAACGGCCGTTTCGGGCGCAGCGTCTCGTTGACGGTGTGGGTGTTGGACATCATGAGCAGCGTGTAGCCGTCGGGCGGGGCCTTGGCGACCTCGCCGGTGCCGATGAAGGAGCCGGCCCCGGGCCTGGCCTCGACGACGAACGGCTGGTTGAGGGCCTCCTGGAGGTGCTGGGCGAGGATGCGGGCGTAGTTGTCCGCGGGCCCGCCGGCGCCGAACGGCACGACGATCCTGACGGACCGGTTGGGGTAGTCCTGGGCCGCGGCAGGGCCAGGCAGTGCGCCCGCCAGCGCCAGCCCCAGTGCCAATGCCGATCTCCAAGTGCGCAACATGGGCTTCCTCCCTCGCAAGCTCTTGTTTGTCGTAACCGCCGGGCGGCGCACTGGTATACCAGATTGCGCCGACCGGTGTAGGCCGACGCGGCGAATGCCGCAACCCGGCAGGGACCTCTCGCGATGGCGCTGCAACGAGTGGGGCCGGGCGGCCCGATGCGCGACGTCCCTACGGAATGCCGTTTCCCGGGGCGGGGAAGCGATTCCAGGGCCATCGCTGGCGCGCACGCGCCTGGGAGCTCTCCAAAGCTGCTGGCCCTCCTGGACCCCTCCAGGCCACGCAGAATCGATTTGACGAAACGGACGTAGCAGCGGCCCCCGGCGCTCCATGTGCAACTCTGGAGCGCGGCCGCCAGCCTGAGCAAAACCTGCTTAGGACGCTGCACCAATAAGTGCGTCGCCCGGGCCACGTGGCGAGGTACGCTATCGGCGCACGCCGCCCCCCTCTCCCCTTGGGGAGAGGACGTGAGGACCATGACTTACGGCCGCGTGCGCGCCAGCGTCCAGGTGCACAAGCCTTGCAGGCGCGGCCGTAAGTCATTGGCCGAACTGGTGAGGGGGGAGTTGCTTTCCTTGGGAAAGGCCCCCTCATCCGGCCCTTCGGGCCACCTTCTCCCCAAGGGGAGAAGGGGCGCCTACGGCACGCTCTGCAGCTCCACGGCCGCCGCCGAGCATGCGGCAGGCTCGCTGTTCAGCGATTCACTTGATGTTGCGCGCATCCTTAGTGGGCGGACCCGGTCTTGAGCGTACCGTCGGGAACGCCGAGGCGGCGGAACACGGCCAGAAGCCGCCGGCGCTGCTCGGCGACAATCTCGTTGCGCGCCGGGAAGTCCCGCTGCAACGTTGCAATCGACAAGTGTGGCGACCGCTTCAGGTAATCGGCAATCAAAGCGCGGCCCTCTTCCTCGCGCCCGGTCTCGGCATAGGTCACCGCCAGCAGTGGAATGGGGATGCGGTAGAGGGGCCTGGCCTCGCGCGCCTTCTCGAGCCACGCGACGGCCGTCTCGTACCTGCCCGTATGCGCGGCAGCAAGCCCCGCCCACCAGTACCAGACATAGATGGCGTGGTCGGACGGGGTCATGCCCACGGCCGCCTCGATGTCGCCGAGGCCCTCCTCGGCACGGCCGAGATCGGTCTTCACACGGCCGATGATGGCATGCGACCACGCGGCGTTCGGGTTGAGGGCGAGGGAGCGCCGCAGGGCGGCCAGGGCGCCGTCCGCATCGCCCCGCATCCGCAGTACGTCGCCCAGCGCCTGGTGCGCCAAATAGTTCCCCGGATCGAGATTGACGGCACGTTCGACGGCAGCCTTGGCCTGGTCGAGCCGTGCCGCGCGTTCGGGCGGCCGCACCCAGCCCTCGCCCACATCGATCAGCATCACCGTGGCATAGCCGAGCAGCGCCGGAACCCAGTCGGGATCGATGGCGAGCGCCTTGTCGAAAAGGGCGAGCGCCTCGCGGTTGGCCTTGGCGGAGCGTTCGCCGTCCAGAATCGCGCGGGCCATGATGGCGTAGTGGGCGGCGTTGCCTGCGAGGGGCGGCTGCGGCCGCAGGGCCCAGGCGCTGACGCCCACCGCAGCCAGGAGCAGAGCGGCAACGAGCAGAGCAGCCGCGCGGCGTCGGCCGTAATCAGCCAGTCGCAAAACGACCGCAACCGGTCCCCTCTCCCCGCTTGCGAGGGCAACCACGGGGAAGGGGTCGGACTCCTCGCCACCAGGTCCGCCAGAGAGCTGCACGGTCAACGCGAGGGGTCTCACGTCTTCTGCAATGCGAGGCTGCCCCTCACCCCGGCCGTCGCCCCGAGCCGTTGTCGTGCGAGGAGGGGGCAGCGCTGCGCCGTGAGAGGGAGGCAAGGCGCGGGGCAACGGGGGCTCCTCCGACTCCTCCGACACTTGTCGTGGCGGCACTGGCAGCGCCGGTTGAAGCGCAGTCCCTGTGCCCGACCGTGAAGACCTGCGCTGAGGCAAACAGCCGGTGCCGGGCGCGCCTGAAGCTCAACTGCGAGTGGTCGATGGCAAAGTGCCAACGCACCTGCATCTGGGACGGCGGCCGCTTCAACGACGGCGTCCACATCTTCTGCCGGATGTCGAGCTGCACGCCTGCAGGCAGGTAGCGGGCGTCCGCGCCGGCCGAAGCGGGCTCCATTTGCGGAGTCCCAGAATTGTCGGAGACCCTGGCAGGTTCTCAGTGCTCCGCCGACGCCGATCACGAGGGAGGAAAACGTGAAGGCAGCGGAGGTGTTTACAAGGTCTTCCACCATGGCTCCAGCATCGGTACCGCCAAAACCGAGGAGCAGGCCATTGCGCTGATCAAGGCGCACGTCAGCGCACCTATCCGCCGCGTCGAAGTGTACTGAATATCACACTCCTATGGAAGGGCGTGGCCTCGAGGCCATGTCGGCCCCTATGCGCGCTGCCGACGCGCCGGCGCACGGCCTACTGCTGCCCCGGCACCATGTACTTGAGCGCAGCGGAGGAGACCGCGCCGCCGACGATGCAGGGGATGCCCACCTCGGCGTGCCCGGTGGCGCCAGCGACGATGCAGCCGAGCGCCAGCGCCGTCTGTCCGGCCTGGCCCCACCAGGAGGCGTTGCGTGCAGATTGCGGGCCCTTGACCTTGAGCTGCTCGATGGCCGCCATGGCGTCGCGCCGCACCTTGCCGAACTCGAAGGTCTCGGCGGCGTCGATCACCTCGATGAGGACGGCCTTGGTCTCCTTGGTCTCGAACAGCAGGGACGCCTTCAGCATGTCGAGCAGCGCCTTGTCGCGCGAGGCGTTGGTGGCGAGGGTGAGCTTGGTCATGTTGCCGACCGTCAGGCGGTCGAGGTTGTCCCGGTCCTTGGACCACTCGAGGATCGACACCATGCGCAGGACGGGCTCGTACGAGCCGGTGCCGAAATACTGGCCCCACAGCATGTCGAGCGGGGTGGCGCCGGTGTCGAGCGCCATCTGCTTGAGGGTAGGCAGCTTGCCTCGGATGAAGCGGTCGATCAGCACCCGGCGCGCCGGCATCCGCTCGGAGAACTTGGCGAGCAGCTCTTTCCACTGCGGATGCCCCGAATGGGCGATTGCCCTGACGACCGCCACCTGGTCCTCGGGCGGCAGGGGGAACATCTTGGCGATCAGCGCCTCGGCCTGCTTCGGGTTGGTCTCGATGACGCCCGCCATGAAGCCGACGTAGACGCCGGCCGTCTCCATGTCGCGGAACAGGCCGATGGCGCTCGCGGCCTGAACCAGCTCGGGCACCCGGTCCGGGTCCGGCTGGGTGCGGTAGCCGTTGATCCAGCGCAGAATGGATTCCTGCGAGGTGAACGGGCCCTGGAGCCTGTTGGGGGGTTGGGCCTCGAGCACGGCCGCGCTCGAGATGGCGAGCGCAAACAGCCAGACGATCGCGGAACGCATCCACCTCCCCCATGCACCGGGCCCCGCACGGCCGCCGCGGGGGACACGAAGGCCACGGAATGGCGGATTTGTGGCAAGTCCGATGCCATGATGGCAACCGGCATTGCTCCGCTGCCGCTTGCCGGGACCGTGCAGCCGGGCGAAGCTTGCGCTGTCCTCGGTGCTGCTCGAAGGAGTGGGACAAGATGGTGCGCAGAGCGACCCTTGTGCTGGTCCTCGGCCTGCTCGCGACGGGCGGGCTCGCCCAGGACGATCGCACCGCCGAGCGCGAGGGCATGGTCGAGACGGTGGAGGCGATCGCGCGCTTCGTCGGCAGCGGCATTGTCGATGCCGGGCTCGACCCGCAGGTGCTGTGGGCGTTACGCAAGGTGCCGCGCCACGCGTTCGTGCCCGACGAGGTGGCGCACCTCGCCTACGCCGATCGGCCGCTTCCCATCGGCCGCGGGCAGACCATCTCCCAGCCCTTCATCGTGGCCTTCATGACGCATCTCCTGCGGGTGAAACCCGGCGACCGCGTGCTGGAGATCGGCACCGGCTCCGGCTATCAGGCGGCGGTACTGTCGCTCGTGGCGCGCGAGGTCTATTCGGTGGAGATCGTGCCGGAGCTCGGCCGGAGCGCCGCGGCCGTCCTGACGCGGCTCGGCTATGCCAACGTGAAGACCCGCATCGGCGACGGCTACCAGGGATGGGAGGAGCATGCGCCCTACGACGGCATCATGGTCACCGCCGCGCCGGACCACGTGCCGCCGGCCCTCGTTGCGCAGCTGAAACCGGGCGCGCGGCTGGTGATCCCGGTCGGGGGCGCATCGCAGGACCTGATGGTCGTCGAGAAGGCCGCCGACGGCACTACGACCACCAGGCGTATCATCCCCGTCC
>Ga0209382_10008283_pt1 | contig 13117 bp, 6 predicted proteins | sample SoiMetdeltSBSDD5_FD_187599 | JGI IMG/M metagenome (GOLD analysis project Ga0209382, IMG submission 187599) | Bulk soil microbial communities from a Populus tree surrounding site in Tennessee, USA - Soil MetaG P. deltoides SBSDD5 (SPAdes) (version 2) | ecosystem: Environmental > Terrestrial >... | reverse complement strand
TTCAGCGTGGCGTTGAACTTCGCGGCCAGCGCCACGGCGAACCTGCCGCTCTCCAAAGCCTCTCGGTCGCCTTTGGCCGTCAGGTAGACCGTGACGAAGTTTTCCGATTCGTTCTCGAAAGGCGGGATCAGGACCTTGCGGTTCCACGGCGAGACGAACGCGTAATCGCCGCCCGACACTTCCAGCGTGACCCAGGTTCCTGGTCTGGTTTGCTGGGCGAGTTTGATTCCGGCCAGGCCTCGATCATCTGTGAGCGCGGACGAGCCCGGGCCTTCAGTGCCGACACTGACCTTGCGGAGGGGAGTATTTTTGAGGTTCAGGACTTTGACCCACAAGATTCCAGTCTCGGCCTGCGCAACAGTGGCGGCGAGCGTCGCCAGGCAAACGAGGCCGAATGAGCGGGTGAGAGGACGCATGACGATTACCTCTTGAATTGGAGAGTCGCGGGTTCACCACCCACTTAGCAATATATATCGGCGACACCGTAGCCGCGTTTCTCCGCGCGTAACCTGACCTGTTGGTTGACGGCGGCATGCATGGGCAATTCAAAGGAAACCGAGGCGCGAGAGCGGAGTCTAGCACGTTTAACACTGGCCACGAAGCTCGGCCTGCCGGTCGAAAGTTACGCGCTGATGTGATCACTTATTACCGGCCTTAGCGCGGATCTCTTTCGCTCGAGCATCCAATTTTACAGCCTCGGCCTCACGATTCATTTTTCGCAACAACTCAGCATAGTTGCTCAAAATGATGGCGACGTTAGGATGCTCAGCGCCGAGTGTCTTCTCGACAATCGCCAGGGCGCGTTTGTAGAGCGGCTCGGCATCCGCGTATTTGCCTTGTGAGAGGTGGAGAGACGCCAGATTATTGAGAGTTCTGGCGATCTCCGGATGATCGGCCCCGAGGGCCTTCTCGCGAATGGCCAGGGCGCGTTTGAGAAGCGGCTCGGCCAGATCGTACTTGCCTTGTGCGCGATAGAATTCTGCGAGATCGTTGACGCCCTCGACAGTAAATGGATGTTCAGCGCCGAGGGCCTTTTCGCGGATGGCCAAGTCGCGTTTTAAGAGCGGCTCGGCATCTGCGTACTTACCTTGTAAGAAGTATAGATATGTCAGATTTCTGAGGCTAGCAGCGGTATTTGGATGATCGGCGCCGAGGACCTTCTCGCAGATGGCCAGGGCGCGTTTGAGAAGCGGCTCGGCCAGGTCGTACTTGCCTTGTGATTTATAGATCTCCGCCAGGTTGTTGAGGCTTGTCGCAGTTTTTGGATGATCGGCGCCGAGGGCCTTCTCGCGGATGGCCAGGGCGCGTTTGCAAAGCGTCTCAGCTTCCGCATATTTGCCTTGCGAGTTGTAGAGCGCCGACAGATTGCTGAGGCTTATGGCGGTTTCCGGATGGTCGGCGCCGAGGGCTTTCTCCGAAATCGCAAGAGCGCGTTTGTAAAGAGGCTCGGCTTCGGCGTACTTGCCCTGCGAGTCGTAGAGTGACGCCAGGTTGTTGAGGCTCGTGGCGGTATCCGGATGATCGGCGCCGATGGCCTTCTCCTTGATGGCCAGTGCGCGTTTTAACAGTGGCTCGGCCTCTGCGTAGTTGCCCTGCGAGGCGTAGAGTGACGCCAGGTTGTTGAGGCTTGCGGCTGTATCCGGATGATCAGCGCCGAGCGCCTTCTCACGGATCGCCAGGGCGCGTTTGTAGAGCGGCTCGGCCCCTGCGTAGTTACCTTGCGAGTCGTAGAGTGACGCCAGGTTGTTAAGGCTTATGGCGGTTTCCGGATGATCGGCGCCGAGCGATTTCTCGCGGACGGCCAGGGCGCGTTTGTAGAGCGGCTCGGCGTCGGCGTACTTGCCTTGTGATTTGTAGAGTGACGCCAGATTGTCTAGGCCTGCCGCGGTATTAGGATGGTCGGCGCCGAGGGCTTTCTCCTTGATGGCCAGGGCGCGCTTGAGGAGCGGCTCGGCCCCAGAGTACTTGCCTTCTGAAATGTAGAGTGACGCCAGATTGTTGAGGCTTGTGGCGGTATATGGGTGATCGGCGCCGAGCGCCTTCTCACTGATGGCCAGGGCGCGTTTGTAGAGCGGCTCGGACTCCACGTACTTGCCTTGCGAGACGTAGAGTGACGCCAGGCTGTCGAGGCTTGTTGCAGTATTTGGATGACCAACGCCGAGCGCCTTCTCACTGATGGCCAGGGCGCGTTTGCAGAGCGGCTCGGCCTCCGCGTACTTGCCCTGCGAGGCGTAGAGTGACGCCAGGTTGTTGAGGCTTGCGGCTGTATCCGGATGCTCAGCGCCGAGCGCCTTCTCACTAATGACCAGGGCGCGTTTGTAGAGTGGCTCGGCCTCTGCGTAGTTGCCCTGCGAGGCGTAGAGTGACGCCAAGTTGTTGAGGCTTACGACAATCTTTGGATGATCCGCGCCGAGCGCCTTCTCACGGATCGCCAGGGCGCGCTTGTAAAGCGGCTGGGCCTCCGCGTACTTGCCTTGAGAGTGGTAGAGCTTTGCCAGATTGCCAAGGCTTGTGCCGGTATCCGGGTGATCAGCCCCTAGAGATTTCACCCAAATTGTTAGGGCGCGTTTGTAGTGCGCCTCGGCCTGGGCGTACCTGCCTTGTAAGGCGTAGAGTTCTGCCAGATTGTTTAGGCTCCTGGCGGTATCCGGATGATCGGCGCCGAGCGATTTCTCACGGATGGCCAGGGCGCGTTTGTAGAGCGGCTCGGCCTCCGCGTACTTGCCTTGCGAGGCATACAGGGATGCCATATTGTCGAGGCTTGTGGCGGTATATGGATGATCGGCGCCGAGCGCCTTCTCACTGATGGCCAGGGCGCGTTTGTAGAGCGGCTCGGCCTCCGCGTACTTGCCTTGCGATTTATAGATTAAGGCCAGATTGTTGAGGCTTGCGGCTGTATCAGGGTGATCAGCGCCGACTGCTTTCTCATTGATGGCCAGGGCGCGATCGTAGAAAGGCTTAGCCTCCGCGTACTTGCCTTGCATGCGATAGATTTCCGCCAAGTCATTGAGGACTGCGGCAGTAAATGGATGATCGGCGCCGAGCGTTTTCTCACTGATGGCCAGGGCGCGATCGTAGAGAGGCTTAGCCTCCGCGTATTTGCCTTGCGATGCGTAGAGCCCTGCCAGATTGTCGAGGCTTATAGCAGTATCCGGATGATCGGCGCCTAGAGATTTCACCCAAATTGCGAGGGCTCGTTTGAAGAACAGCTCGGCCTCCGCGTACTTGCCCAGCGAGACGTAGAGCCCAGCCAGATTATCAAGGAATGTGGCTGTATCTGGATGATCGGCGCCGAGCGATTTCTCGGAGATAAATAGAGCGTGTTTGAAGAACGACTCGGCCTGCGCGTACCTGCCCTGCGATTTATAGAGTCCTGCCAGATTGCTAAGGCCCTTGGCGGTAAATGGATGATCAGCGCCGAGGGCCTTCTCACAAATTACGTGGGCTCGTTCGAGGAGAGGCTCGGCCTCCATGTACTTGCCCTGTAAGATATAGAGTTGCGCCAGATTGTTGAGACTTTGGGCGGTACCAGGATGATTAGCGCCGAGCGTTCCCTCACTGATGGCCCGAGCGCGGGTTAAGAGTGGCTCGGCTTCGGTGTAATGTCCGGCATGATATAGAGCGACTCCCAAATAATTGATGATATTGACGTCATCCTTCCGCAGCGCGTCGGCCTCTCGAAGTTTCTCCACCGCTTCGCGATACCTGCCTTGTCCGTAGAGCGACTGTCCTAAGGAAAACGCGACCTCCACCATTTCGGCCAGCGCCTTCTCAAGGGCTGATTTGCGCATCTCGTATGATCTCGATAGTTGCGCCGTGGCTTCAGGATAGTTCTGCTGATAAAGGGCGATCTCACCTTTATCATAAGGATCTACAGCCTTCTTGCTCCATTCGCGGATAGCGCGGTCGGCCTCTTCGGGCGTCAGTCCGAAACTCCGCGCCACCTCCGCCAGAGCCGCCTTGCGCTCCTCTTCCGTCGTCCGCTCATCCTTAAGTTTGGGCTTCAGCGTGGCGTTGAACTTCGCGGCCAGCGCCACGGCGAACCTGCCGCTCTCCAAAGCCTCTCGGTCGCCTTTGGCCGTCAGGTGGACCGTGACGAAGTTTTCCGATTCGTTCTCGAAAGGCGGGATCAGGACCTTGCGGTTCCACGGCGAGACGAACGCGTAATCGCCGCCCGACACTTCCAGCGTGACCCAGGTTCCGGGCCTGGTTTGCGTGGCGAGTCTGATTCTGGCCAGGCCTCGATCATCTGTGAGCGCGGACGAGCCGGGGCCTTCAGTGCCGACACTAACCTTGCGGAGGGGAGTATTTTTGAGGTTCAGGACTTTGACCCACAAGATTCCAGTCTCGGCCTGCGCAACAGTGGCGGCGAGCGCCGCAAGACAAGCGAGGCTGAATGAGCGGATGAGAGGGCGCACGGCGATTACCTCCTGCTGGGGAGCATATTGGTAACGCTGAAAGCGAGGCGCGAGGGCGGAGTCTAGCACGGTTAGACACTTGCCGCGAGGCAGGGCCCTCCGGAATTGTCACAGGCGCCCATTGCCCCCGCGCTCGAAGCGCCGGTCAAGAATCGCGAGTTATGAGATCACTTACTGGCAGCCTTCGCATAGATATCTTTCGCGCGGGCTTCCAATTTTACAGCCTCGGCTTGGCGATTCATTTTTCGCAACAGTTCAGCGTAGTTTTCCAAAACGGTGGCCACGTCAGGATGCGCGGCGCCGACCGTTTTCTCCCAAATTGCCAGGGCGCGTTTGAAGAGCGGCTCGGCCTCGGCGTTCCTGCCCTCCGATTTGTAGAGGTATGCCAGATTGTTGAGTTTTACGGCGGTATCCGGATGATCGGCGCCGAGGACTTTCTCACTGACGGCCAGGGCGCGTTTGTAAAGCGGCTCGGCCTCGGCGTACTTGCCTTGTGATTCATAGATTCCCGCCAGATTGCTGAGGCTTCTGGCGGTATCCGGATGATCGGCGCCGAGTGATTTCTCGAAGATGGCCAGGGCGCGTTTGTAGAGCGGCTCGGCCTCCGCGTATTTTTCTTGTGATTCGTAGAGTCCCGCCAGATCGTTAAGGCTTACAGCGGTAGACGGATGATCAGCGCCGAGGGTTTTCACCTTGATAGCCAGGGCGCGTTTGTAGAGCAACTCGGCTTCCGCGTACTTGCCTTGTAATTCGTAGAGTCCCGCCAGACTATTGAAGCCGATAGCGGTGTCCGGATGATCAGCGCCGAGGGCTTTCTCAGTAATGGACAGAGCTCGTTTGAAGAGCGGCCCGGCCTCGGCGTACCTGCCTTGTACACCGTAGAGTACCCCCAGAGCGGTGAGGCTTACGGCGGTATCCGGATGGTCAGCGCCGAGGGCTTTCTCGCGGATGGCCAGAGCTCGTTTGTAGAGCGGTTCGGCCTCCGCGTACTTGCCTTGTGAGTAGTAGAGCGCGGCCAGATTGTTGAGGCTTGAGGCGGTGTCCGGATGCTCGGCGCCGAGGGCTTTCTCGCGAATGGCCAGAGCTCGTTTATAAAGAGGATTGGCCTCCGCGTACTTGCCCTGTGAATCGTAGAGGTATGCCAGACCGTTGAGGCTGATGGCGGTAACCGGGTTGTCGGCGCCGAAGAATTTCTCGCGGATGGCCAGGGCGCGTTTGAAGAGCGGCTCGGCCTCGGCGTATCTGCCTTGCGATTCGTAGAGGTATGCCAGACTGTTGAGACTGACGGCGACATCCGGATGCTCGGCGCCGAACGCTTTCTCGCGAACGGCCAGTGCCCGTTTGAAGAGCGGCTCGGCGTCGGCGTACCTGCATTGCGCGCGGTAGAGTTCCGCCAGATTGTTGAGACTTGTAGCAGTATCACGATGATTGGGGCCGATGGCCTTCTCACGTATGGCCAGGGCGCGGCTTAAGTGCGGCTCAGCTTCAGTGTAATGTCCGGCTTGAACCAGGGCGATTCCCAGATGGACGATGATATTTAGATCATCATTCCGAAGGGCGTTGGCCTCTCGAAATTTCTCCGCCGCTTCGCTGTACCTGCCTTGTCCGTAAAGCGACTGGCCTAAAGAAAACGCGACCTCTACCATTTCGGCCAGCGCCTTCTCGTAACCCAGTTTGCGCACCTCGTATGACCTTGACAGCCGCGTCATGGCCTCCGGGTAATTCTGTTGATAAAGGGCGATCACCCCTTTGTCGTAAGGGTCGAAAGCCTTCTTGCCCCATTCGCGGATTGCGCTGTCGGCCTCCTCGGGCGTCAATCCGAAGCTCAGCGCCACCTCCGCCAGGGCCGCCTTGCGCTCTATTTCAGTCGTCCGCTCGTCTTTCAACTTTGGCGCGAGCGCGGCGTTGAACTTTGCGGCCATCGCCACGGCTAGCCTGCCGCTTTCCAAAGCCTCACGGTCGCCTTTGGCCGTCAGGTAGACTGTGACGAAGTTCTCCAACTCGTTCCCCAAAGGCGGAATCGGGACTTTGCGGTTCCAGGGCGAGACGAAGACGTAATCGCCGCCCGGCGCTTCCAGCGTGACCCAGCTCCCGGGCTTGCTTTGCGGACCGAGTCTGATCCCGGCTATGCCGCGATCATCGGTGAGGGTGGATGAGCCGGAGCCTTCCGCGCCGACGTTAATTTTGCGGACGGGGCGGTCTTTGAGGTTCAAGATTTTGACCCACAAGATTCCCGGCTCGGCTTGCGCTGTGATGGCGGCAAGGGCCACCAGGCAAACGAGGCCTAATGAGCGGATTGGGGGATGCATATGGTGATTACCTCCTATATGGTTGAGTGTTGGCGCTGCTGAAACTGAGGCGCGAGGGCGGAGTTTAGCATGTTTAGAAGCTGACTGAGAAGAAAAGTTTTGTCCCTCCGGAAAGGTCGCGGCACGGTCCTTGATCCCCACGCTCGGCGCGCCGACCCGGAGCCATGCGCGGACGAGATCACTTATTGCCGGCCTTGGCTCGGATATCTTTCGCGCGAGCTTCTAATTCTACAGCCTCAGCCTCACGGTTCATTTTCCGCAACAGTTCAGCATAGTTCTCCATAACAGTAGCGACTTTAGGATGCCCGGCGCCGAGCGCCTTCTCAGCAATTGCCAGAGCTCGTTTGTAGAGCGGCTCGGCCTCGGCGTACTTATCTTGTGATTTGTAGAGCCCAGCCAGATTGTTAAGGCTTGTGGCGGTGTCAGGATGATCGGCGCCGAGGATCTTCTCAGTGATTGCTAAGGAGCGTTTGAAGAGCGGCTCGGCCTCGGCGTACTTGCCCTGTGATTTGTAGAGCTCCGCCAGATTGTTAAGGCTTGTGGCGGTGTCAGGATGATCGGCGCCGAGGGTCTTCTCAGTGATTGCGAAGGAGCGCTTGAAGTGCGGCTCGGCCTCGGCGTACTTGCCCTGTAAGGCGTAGAGTAGCGCCAGATTGTTGAGGCTTGCGGCGGTAGATGGATGATCGGCGCCGAACGATTTCTCGTTGATGATCAGGGCGCGTTTGAAGAGCGGCTCGGCCTCGGCGTATTTGCCTTGTGAAACATACAGTTTCGCCAGATTGTTCAAGCTTGCTGCGGTCAACGGATGATCGGCGCCGAGCGCCTTCTCGCGGATGGCCAGGGCGCGGTTGTGGAGCGGTTCGGCCGCCGCATACTTGCCTTGAGATTCGTAGAGTCCCGCCAGATAGTTGAGACTTCTGGCGGTGTCAGGATGATCGGCTCCGAGCGTTTTCTCGCGGATGGCCAAGGCGCGTTTATAGAGCGGCTCGGCCTCAGCGTATTTACCTTGGAAGTCGTAGATTGACGCCAGATCGCTGACGTTTTTAGCGGTATCCGGGTGGTCAGCGCCGAGGGACTTCTCACAAATTGCGAGGGCGCGCTTGACGAGCGGCTCGGCCTCGGCGTACTTGCCTTGTGAGACGCAGAGCGTTGCCAAATTGTTAAGGCTTGCGGCAGTAGATGGATGATCGGCGCCGAACGATTTCTCGTTGATGATCAGGGCGCGTTTGAAGAGCGGCTCGGCCTCGGCGTACTTGCCCTGTGTGCGATAGAGTTCCGCAAGACTGTTGAGGTTTGCGGCGGTACCTGGATGATCAGCGCCGAGCGCCTTCTCGCGGACGGCCAGGGCGCGTTTGAAGAGCGGCTCGGCATCCACATACTTGCCTTGTGAGGCGTAGAGTTTTGCCAGATTGTCTAGGCTTGCGGCGGTATCCGGATGATCGGCGCCGAGCGTTTTCTCGCGGACTGCCAGGGCGCGTTTGAGAAGCGGCTCGGCCTCGGCGTACTTGCCCTGTGCTCGATAGAGTTCCGCCAGGTTGTTGAGGCTTCTGGCGGTGTCAGGATGATCGGCGCCGAGAGCCTTCTCCCAAATTGCGAGTGCGCGCTTGTAGAGCGGCTCGACCCCGTCGTACTTGCCTTGTGAGGCGTAGAGTAGGGCCAGATTGTTGAGGCTTGTGGCGGTTTCCGGGTGATCGGCGCCAAGGGCCTTCTCACTGATGGCCAGGGCGCGCTTATAGAGCGGCTCGGCCTCGGCGTACTTGCCTTGCGATTCGTAGAGCGCCGCCAGATTGTTGAGGCTTGTGGCGGTGTCATGATGATCGGCGCCGAGGGCCTTCTCGCGGATGGCCAGAGCGTGGTTTAAGTGTGGCTCAGCTTCAGTGTATTGTCCGGCTTGATATAGAGCGTTCCCCAGATAATTGATGATATCGGCGTCATCGTTCCGCAGGGCGTTGGCCTCTCGAAATTTCTCCGCCGCTTCTCGGTACCTGCCTTGTTTATAGAGGGATAGGCCCAAAGAAACCGTGACTTCCATCATTTCGGCCAGCGCCTTCTCGAAGGCCGATTTGCGCATCTCATATGACTTCGATAGTTGCGCCGTGGCTTCAGGATAGTTCTTCTGATATAGGGCGATCTCCCCTTTGTCGTAAGGGTCGACAGCCTTCTTGCCCCATTCGCGGATCGCGCGGTCTGCCTCTTCGGGCGCCAGTCCGAAGCTTCGCGCCACCTCCGCCAGGGCCGCTTTGCGCCCCTCTTCCACTGTCCACTCATATTTCAACTTTGGCGCGAGCGCGGCGTTGAACTTCGCGGCCATCGCCACGGCAAACCTGCCGCTCTCCAAAGCCGCGCGGTCGCCTTTGGCCGTCAGGTAGACCGTGACGAAGTTCTCCGACTCGTTCTCGAAAGGCGGGATCAGGACTTTGCAGTTCCACGGCGAGACGAACGCGTAATTGCCGCTCGACACTTCCAGCGTGACCCAGGTCCCGGGCCTGGTTTGCGGGGCGAGTCTGATCCTGGCCAGGCCGCGGTCATCTGTAAGCGTGGACGAGCCGGGGCCCTCAGTGCCGACGCTAATCTTGCGGACGGGAGTGTTTTTGAGGTTCAGGACTTTAACCCACAAGATTCCAGTCTCGGCCTGCGCCGTGATGGCGGCGATCGTCGCCAGGCAAACGAGGCTGAATGAACGGATGAGAGGACTCATGGCGATTACTTCCTGTTGGATTGCGCGTTGGCGCTGCTGAAAGCGAGGCGCGAGAGCGGAGTCTAGCATGTTTAGACAGTGGCCACGAAGCATGATTTAATCCCTTGGTGAAATCCGTTTTTCAACCAATACTTCCCGGTTCTGTCATCGGCGTTTTAGGCAGCGGCCAACTGGGCCGCATGTTCGCCATCGCCGCGCGCCGGATGGGCTACCGCGTCCATACCTTCTCTCCGGAAACCGACACGCCTACGGGGCAGGTGGCCGACGTCGAGATCAAGGCGCATTACGACGACTTGATCGCCGTTCGCAGCTTCGCCTCTAATGTAGATGTCGTGACGTTCGAGTTCGAAAACGTTCCGGCGGCGACCGCGCAGGCCGCCGCCGAATGCGCGCCCGTCAGACCTGGCGGCTCTGTGTTGCACATCACTCAAAACCGGCTGCGCGAAAAAACCTTCCTCCGCGATCACGGCTTCCCGGTCACGCCGTTCAAAGCCGTGAATTCGATCGAAGATTTGAAGGCCGGGTTGAGCGAATTCGGCTGCCCTTCGGTTTTGAAGACCGCCGGATTCGGCTATGACGGTAAGGGGCAAACGAAGATCACGGCCGCGGATCAGGCCGAAGCCGCGCTCTCTTCGGCGGGCGCCCAGGAGATGATTCTGGAGGCCTGGGTCGATTTCGACTGCGAGCTTTCAGTCATCGGCGCGCGGGGGATTGACGACTCGTTCACGCATTGGGGCGCAATTCAAAACGACCATCGCAACCACATTCTGGACGTTTCAATCGCCCCCGCCGACCTGCCGCCCGAAATCACGCGGGAAGCTGTAGCCATTACGCGCGCCGCGCTCGAAGGACTCGACGTCGTCGGCGTCTTGTGCGTCGAATTTTTCCTGACGGCGGGCGGCAAGTTGTTGATCAACGAGCTGGCGCCGCGCCCGCACAACTCCGGGCACCTGACCTTCGACGCCTGCGTGACCAGCCAGTTCGAGCAGCAACTGCGCGCCGTCTGCGGCTTGCCGCTCGGCTCGACCGAACTGCTGCGGCCCGCGGCCATGGCCAATTTGCTGGGCGATCTGTGGCCTTGCGTTCGCGGAGAGGCAGGCGAACCTGATTGGGCCGCAGCCTGCGCGTTCCCGAACGTCAAACTGCACCTCTACGGCAAGCTCGAACCGAAGCCGGGACGCAAGATGGGACATCTGACCGCGATGGCCGAGAGCGCGGACGAAGCCGTCGGCCTTGTGCGGAAAGCGCGAGAGGCTTTGCGCAGGGGCTCCGGACGGTGTCAATAGATACAAGATTCGTCCGAGCTTATAACCAACCGTGGAGCGCCGCCGTTGATGTAGGCAAGGCGTATAACCGACGATTGAAGGCTCACAGGGCGCGACTCGCCCTGGCGGCCTATGGAGCCGTTTAGCGTAGGATCCGCATACAACATCCTCAGGGCGCATGAAAACCCATGAGCCAGGCTATCGGGAAAGCCATTGACATTATCCGCCTCGGAGTATGTCAGGATGAACGAAGTGTTTGGCTGTGGTTTGATTACCCGCCCCGCGATCCGTTTTAACACGAAATTGTTGATCTCAGCCATTCTCATCCACTTCAGGCTGTGGACAACTGTGAGCAGGCTATATAAAGCGACCATCAGTAAGATCGGCGCCGTGGCTAATAGTCGGAGAGACGGACTGGGAGAATGGGAGAATGGGAGAATGGGAGAATGGGAGAAGAGGGCGCCGCTTTCCATCCAACTCTCCTTGTCGCCCTGTCGCCCAGTCGCACCGTCGCACCGTCCCTCTGTAAAGGCGCGCGCCGCAGCCCCCAGTAACAACGCCGCGGCGGTTCCGGGCAGGTAGGTGTATATGCCTGACCTCCCGCGGAGCAAAATGAACGGCGCGATTGCAATGGCGAAGAGCGACGCCGAAAGCAGAGCGCCGTTCATCGTAAATGAATCAAGGCGCGGACGGCGCCCGCGAATGATTTGAGAGAGGGCGATCGCGCACGCCATACCCCCCAATAACCCATAAGTCCGCCATCCGTAACGGCACAGATTCTCTAGTAACACTTTCAGAGACGGGGCATAGCTGTACCAATCGTTCGCCGAGAAGGTTATAGGTATCGCCTCCGACCGCCCTCTCACCAACGCGTATGCCGCGAGCGCGGCGATGAGTGATCCGAACAGCCCTACGACCGTCGCGGGCGGCAATATGTTTCTCCCATGCGATAGCCTGACGTAGATGAGTGTGATGGCGATGGCCATAGGCGCTGTGACCCCGCTCTCTTTCGAGAAAGCGGATAGAGTGGCGAATAGAACGACCGTTACAACCGCCGACTTTCTATTAGATTCCGCGTGGGAGAGCCGTAACGTGGCGAGCAGGGCCGCGAGGTAAAAGAACGTGACAATGAGGTGAGCGCGAGAGCTGATCCACATCACAGCCCACGTGTTAGCGGGAAAAAGAAGCGCGAAGCCCAGAGCCGCCCACCTCGCGGCGGTCCGAGACCTCCATAATTTGAAGGCGAATGCGTAGAGCAGCGTTATGTTGGCGATGTGCAACAACAGATTCCCCGCCGCCATTAGGAAAGGATTCTTACCCCACAGAACCCAATCGAGCTTAAACGTGAGCCATGTGATAGGGGCATAGAACGGGCCGCCGTTGGCGTGCGTCAGCCCATACCACATCGAATGGTAGGCGACGGAGTGAAGATGAACAAAATCGTCGTGAATAAAGCCGCGCCCCATGAATGGTAAAAACAGCGCCGCGCTTAAACCGGTCACCGTCAATAAGAATAGGCGCGATCTCGAAGCCTCTCTATCCTTCGGCGCCCTGACGATCGGCTCTTCGTTTAACAACTTCAAGCTCAAAGATGATCTCCTTTGCCTCGCACTATGGCGTTGACACACTGATCCCAAAACTTCCGTAGGAAGCGCATTCGTGGGCAGAAATTATCGGGAGATTGAGTAATACTGCGTTAACTATGTCTTTGCGTATTTATTTAAATCAGGGCGCGCGAGATCGGTACAGTACCGGCGTTTCAATGTTGCGTGTTTCGAGTTAGGAAAGAATATAGTTAACAGTGTAATTAATGACCTTTCTTTAAAACGTTCTTCCGACGCTGAATCGGACTACGTTCTTCCGCTCGGGGATGACGTTGTTTTCACTCCCGGGGTTGTGGGCGAATATCAGCCGGAAGGGGACGTTGATTACCGGCATCTGGACGCGGAATTCCAGCCCCAGCGACGAGTGGATGTCCTCTGGCAATCTCAATTTACCCTGTGAGGCGCGGACGATTTGGAAGTCCTGCCTCTCCCCGCTCACAAAAACCTTGGAGAAGCCGATGGGGTTCCCAAACTCGTCTCTCGACGCGGATGCGAGTTCCTCAAATGTCGCCGGGTCGCCCTGCGAATTGACCCACACACCGGTCAGCGCGTTGGGGATGAAGTTCGATGATGTGATTTGGTCTTTATATTTGCGGGCGTTGAAGACCGCGCCGATGTCTGCGAACGCCGCGATCGACAGTACGCTGACGATCGGAACACGGTACTCGATGTTATAAATGAACTGCGTATCGCCGCCGATCGGCGTGAGGATCCGGTCAAATCTGACCGTGTTGCAGTTCTTGCCAGAAATATCAGGCGCATTGAGTCCGGCGCACGCCCCTTCCGGGGCCTGGAAGGAGAATTTGCGCAGTTCGTTCGGGTC
>Ga0209382_10008282_pt1 | contig 13117 bp, 9 predicted proteins | sample SoiMetdeltSBSDD5_FD_187599 | JGI IMG/M metagenome (GOLD analysis project Ga0209382, IMG submission 187599) | Bulk soil microbial communities from a Populus tree surrounding site in Tennessee, USA - Soil MetaG P. deltoides SBSDD5 (SPAdes) (version 2) | ecosystem: Environmental > Terrestrial >... | reverse complement strand
CCGGCGCCCTCGAATAGCCGGCGCCGGTCGAACTCCGCGAGGTGCACGATCAGGGCTGCCGTGGCCCCACGCTCGCAGTGGGCGAGCCGGCTGAGCTCGGCGGTCAGCGCGGCGTTGTCGAGGTGCGACGCATGTGTGATCAACATGATTGATGAGTATCACGACGAAGCGCCAAGAGGGGTCCGACGCGGTGAGCGCTTATCAGTTTAGATGAAGACAACTCGTTCCAGAACCAGTTCACACTCCATACGCTGTTCAATGTGAATCTGATAAGTATCTGCGGACACGCCACACGCAGCCCAAGGTTCTGCTTCGTCCGGTCCGGGCTCCTACGAGCGCGGGCTGACGGCCGACCTCGGCCGGCAGGTCGCCCCCGCCGCGCCCCGCACCTTGACCTCCCCCCGACGTGGGCGGTAACGTCCGCCGTCGAAAGCAGGCGGGGCCTGTCGGGGGTGCTCGAATGGATCGCAGGGATTTCGTCCGGTTGCTCGCGGCCGTGCCGCTCGTCCCGTCGCTGAAGGCAGAGGCCGCCCCCGCGGACGGCCTGCCCAAGCTCAACGTGGTGACGAAGTACGCCCCCTCGGCCACGCCCGGCATGCCCGGTCCGTATCCCGGCCGCGTGATCGCGGTCAAGTCCGAGAAATCCGTCGACGTGGAGACGAGCGCGGCCAACGACGAGGTCGTGCGCGAGATGATGGCGCGCGGCATGTGCGCGCTCACGGGCAAGAAGACGGCCCTCGAGGCCTGGCGGCAGTTCGTTGTGCCCGCGGACGTGGTGGGCATCAAGGTCAACTGCGGCGGCTACCCCTGGTGCATCTCCGCCTACGAGATCGTGGCCGAGGTCGTGCGCCAGCTCGGCGCGGCCGGCGTCCCTCCCACCCAGGTCTACATCTACGAGCGCTTCCAGAACCAGCTCGACGAGTGCAACTACGCGGCCCGGCTGCCCGCGGGCATCACCGTCGTGGCCGCGGAGACCAGAAACCAGCGCGCGGACAACCGGGGCTACGACCCCGCCACCTACGTCGAGGCGGATCTGTTCGGGGAAGAGGACACGCGCTCGAACATGATGAGGCTCGTCTCCCAGAAGCTGACCAAGATCATCAACGTGCCGAACATGAAGGACCACGGGGCGACGGGGGCGACGGGGTGCCTCAAGAACATCGCCTACGGCAGCTTCTCCAACGTGGCGCGCACCCACTACCGCGGCAAGTCCCACACCTATTCGTTCGTGGGCACCCTGGCGTCGGTCGAGCCGCTACGCTCGCGCACGGTCCTGCAGATCATGGACGGCCTGCGCGGCGTCTGGCACGGCGGGCCCTTCGCGCGCACCCGGAAGTACGTCTTCTACCCGAAGCAGATCCTGTTCGGCACGGATCCGGTCGCCATCGACCGCCTGCTCCTCGACATCATCGACGACGAGCGCAAGCGCCACGGCGCGATCTCCATTTACGACCGGTCCCCGCAATACCTGAAGATCGACGACGGGAGGGCGCGGGACGCCGACCCCAACGTCAACATCATCATCCGCGAGCCCGGGCACGTGGAGTTCGCGGCCGGCCTCGGCCTGGGCGTCGCGGACAAGGCGCGCATCAAGGTCCAGGACGTCGTGGTGTGACCGCCCTCCTCTGGCTGGCCGCCCTGCCGTGCCTGTACTGGACGCAGGGCATCGAGAGCGCGCCCGCCCTGAAGAAGGCGGCCGTCGAGCGCGTGTGCGTGCCCGCCGACCAGGCCGAGGCCTGGAGCAAGGCGGCCGTCACCGCCGTCCCCCTGACCGACACCGACCTCGGCCTGCGCGAGACCGTCGCCGCTCCCGGCATCCGGCCCCGCGCGGATCGCGCGTCGGCCACGCGCAGTCCCTGGGTCTTCACGAATGGATCGCGCTTCCTGCGCGATCCGGCGGGGAAGTTCCTCTACGACCTGCCCGCGGGGAAGGCCGCCCTCGCCGCCGCCGAGGCCTACGCCTACGGCGCGGACGCCGTCCTCAAGATCGATCCCGCCGATCTCGAGAGCCTGGGACAGATGCTTGCGTTCCTGGCCGCTCTTCCGAAGAACGAATTGCCGGACGTGGCCGACGTGGCCGTCGTCGACGACGGTTCGGCCACCATGGGGGAGGCCCTGAACCTCCTCGTCCGGCGCAACCTGCTCTTCAAGATCGTCCCCGCGCCATCGGACAAGCACCGCGTCAGCGTGATGCTCGGTACTCCGGAGTATCCGGCGGACGCGGCCAAGGACCCGAGCGCGTTCGCGCTCAAGGTCCGCCGCCAGCTCACGGACGAGCAGCGCAGCCTGCGCATCTTCGGCACCGAGATCGTGATCGGGCGGCTCACCGGCGACGGCGCACGGGTGCGGCTGCATCTCCTGAACTACGGCGGGCGCGACACCGATGGCGTGCGCGTGCGGCTGCGCGGCACGTATCCGGAGGGCGAGGCCCGCGTCGCCGGGTCGGGGAAGGTGTCGCTCGAGGAACGCGGGGTGGTGGACGGAGGCACCGAGTTCACGGTCCCGCGGCTCGGGCCCTACGGTGTGGTCGACCTGCCCGCGGTGAAGTGAACCCGAAGGGCGATGCTCTCGTTCGCTGACGCGCCGCTCGTCGTCAAGGGCGCGGTGGCCGTCGTCCTGGCCGTGACCCTCGCCGCCTTCCTCGGCCTCGTCGTCGTGCGCTTCCTGCGCCGCGGCGCCGCTCGGTTCTGGATGACGCCCGCCTCGGCGGCGCTGGTCCTGCTCCCGGCCGTACTCGGGGCGGGGCTGACCGCGGTCCTGTTCCGGCAAGCGCTCGGCATGGTGACCCTGACCGTCTCCGGGGGAAGGGCCGCCCTGGCGGGCGGCTCCGCGGAGGCGACCCTTCCTCTGGTCTTCGGTCTGCCCGCTTCCGCGATGCTCGCCGCCGTCGCCTTCCTGGCGACCGTGATCGGCAGCGCACGCGCCGACAGCACCGTCGAGCCGGGCTCGGGCCGTGGCCTTCACCTCGGGGCGCTCGTCGTCGTGGTCCTCGCCGCGAGCCTCGTGGCGCTGGTCCTGGGGATGGTCGCCTCCGTGAACCGCCACCCCGAGGGCGCCCCGGCGATCGCGGTCTGGTTGCACGTGGCCCTGGCGGGCGCCGCGCTGCTTCTCCTCGTCCTGTGCGCGCTGGGGATCGCGACGGCCGTACGCGCGGCGCGCGGCCCTTCGCCGGCGAGCGTCAAGCTCCTGTCGCTGTCGATCCTCTCGCTCAGCGGCGTCGCCGCGCTCGCGGGAGTGTGGACGGCGCACGGCCAGATGGAGTGCCTCACTCACACCGGCCTCACCGGCCTGCCCTGCGGTGTCGCCCCTGCACTCGCGGCGGAGCCGTCGCCCTCTCCGCGAGAGGGAGCCGACCTGACCGCCCAGTCCACGTCTCCGTCTCAGGCGGACGCGGCGGCGCCGGAGGAGGCGCCCCCCTTGCGCGTCGGGAGTGCCGTCAAGGAACCGCGCAAGCTCAAGCACGTGAGCCCGGCCTATCCGGAGATCGCGCGACAGGCGAGGGTCCAGGGCGTCGTGATCCTGGAGTGCACGATCGGCCCCGACGGCCGCATCGAACAGGTGATGGTCTTGCGCGGCATCCCCCTGCTCGACGCCGCGGCCATCGACGCGGTGAGGCAGTGGGTCTATGCCCCCACCCTGGTCAATGGCGTACCCGCGCGCGTGATCATGACCGTGACCGTCAACTTCAAGCTGTCTTGAGCCGCCCGTGACGGCGGATCATCTTCCAGGCCCGCTTCGCGTCCGGGAGGAAGAAGATCGCCTCCGTCGCGGGGAGGCTCGCCAGGTAGGCCCGGCTGCGCTCGACACCCTGGACGAAGAGCACGTCGTCCAGCGCGTCACCGGCGGTGCCGGTCGCCGTCAGCACGGCGACGCTCAGCATGCCCTGCACCGGCCGCGCGGTGCGCGGGTCCATGATGTGCGAGTAGACGATCCCGTCGCGCTCGAACGACTTCTCGGACCGCCCGGCGACGGACAGGGCCCGGTCCTTCAGGGAAACGGTCAGGGCCACGCGGCCGCCTGCGATGGGATCCTGGATGTCCACGTCCCATCCGTCGCGGCCGGGAGGCGCGCCCAGGGCGAAGATCGTGCTGCCGCCCGCGCTCACCAGGGCCGCCGCCACCTGCTCGCGCCGGAGAAGGGCCACGACCTGGTCGACGGCGTAACCCTTCGCGATGCCGCCGAGGTCCAGCTCGATGCCCGGCCGGTCGAAGCGGATCGTGCGCGCACTGCGATCGAGGATGACGTGGTGGTAACCGATGCGCGCGCGCACCTCCGCGATCTCCGCGTCCGTCGGCAGCCGGCCGCCGCCGCGGAAGAAGCCCCACGTCTTCATCAAGGGCCCGACGGTGATGTCGAAGGCCCCCGCCGACTCGCGGGAGTAGCGCAGGGACTCCGCGATGAGGTCGAACAGCTCCGGCTCGACCGCGACCGGCCCCGCCGCCGCCTCGCGGTTGAGGCGGGAGAGCGGACTGTCCGGCTTGTAGTGGCTCATGAGGCGGTCGATGCGATCGACCTCGTCCAGCGCGGCTTCGAGGATGCCGGGCAGCGCGCCGGCGTCGGCGCCGTAGGCTACGATGTCGTACGCGCAGGCCATGGACATGCGGCTGGCCTCGTGCCGGACGAGCGGCCGCGGGGTTTCCGCGGCCGGCCGCGCCGGCCCGGCCAGTCCGAGCGCGCAGAGGAGGAACGGTGAGAGCCAGGGCGACTTCACGCGTGGATCGTACAGCGTTGCGGATCGTCTTCTTCTGCGGGGTCCTCGCCTCCGCGGCCGCCGCCGCCGGGGCGGCCTCGGCCGACGGCACGGTGATCGTGAGCCATCGCGCTCGCGCCGACTTCGCGCTCACCGCGGATCCGGGCGCCTCGGCCTGGAAGAGCGTGGAAGGCGTGGTCGCGGAGAAGGACCGGTTCGGCAAGGCGGTGCCCCACCACCGCACGGAGATCCGCTCGCGCTGGACGGACAAGAACGTCTACTTCCTGTTCATCGCGCCCTACGAGGAGCTCTACCTCAAGCCGAGCCCGACCACCACCGCGGAGACGAACAAGCTCTGGGACTGGGACGTGGCGGAGGCCTTCATCGGGACCGACTTCCAGGACATCAAGAAGTACAAGGAATTCCAGGTCTCGCCGCAATCGGAGTGGGTGGACCTCGCCATCGACCGCGGGCAGACTCCGCCCTCCCACGACGTCGGCTGGAACTCCGGCTACGAGGTCAAGGCCCGCGTCGATCGCGACAAGCACGTCTGGTACGGCGAGATGCGCATTCCCCTCGCGGCCATCGACGTCAAGGCCCCGAAGAACGGCGTGGAGACGCGGATCAACCTGTACCGCTGCCAGGGCCCGCCCGCGGACCGCAAGTACATCAACTGGCAGCCCGTGAACAACGAGACCTTCCACACCCCCGAGGCCTTCGGCCGGCTGCGCCTGGACAACTGAGCGCGTGCAGGGCCCAAGCGCCATCGAGCTGCGGGGTCTCGGCAAGGACTACGGGCCCAAGCGGGCCCTCCGCGACGTCTCGCTCTCCGTCGGCTGGGGCGAGGTCTTCGGCTACGTGGGCGCCAACGGCGCGGGCAAGACCACGACCATCAAGGTCCTCACCGGTCTCATCCGCCCCACCTCGGGCGACGCGCTCGTGGGCGGCCACAGCGTCCTGGAGCAGCCGCTCGAGGTGAAGGCGCGCCTGGGCTACGTCCCGGAATCGGGCGCCCTCTTCGAGAAGTTCTCGCCCGTCGAGTACCTCACCCTCATCGGCCGGCTCTATCGTCTCTCCGAGGCGCGCCTGCGGGACCGGATGGGCGAGGAGCTGCGCGCGTTCTCCCTGGAGGCGGACAAGGACAAGCCCCTGGGCGTCCTCTCCAAGGGCACGAAGCAGAAGGTCTGCTGGATCTCGGCCCTGCTCCACGAGCCCCAGGTGCTGGTGCTCGACGAGCCGCTCAACGGCCTCGACGTGGAGACGGTCGCCCACGTGAAGGAGATGATGCGGCGCCTGGCCCAGCAGGGCCGGACCATCTTCTACTCCTCCCACCTCATCGACATCGTCGAGAAGGTGTGCACGCGCATCGCCGTCATCCACGCCGGCCAGCTCGTGAGCGTGGGCACGGTGAGCGAGGTCGTGGCCGCGGCCGGCGCGGCCAGCCTCGAGCAGGCCCTCCTGGCCCTCTCCGCGAGCGCGGCCTAGGACATGAGCGCGGTCGCGCCGGATGCCCGGCGCGTCGACCGCGGCCAGCTCCGCACCCTCGTCCGCCTGACCCTGAGGCAGTCTCTGGGACCGGGCACGGACGCGAGCACGGGCAGCAAGGGCAACCCCTTGCGCCAGATCCTCTTCTCCATGACCACGCTGGGCGTGATGCTGAGCGCGCGCGCCTGGCGGGTGGCCGATCTGGCCAGCTACCTCGTTCTCCTGTTCGCCGCCGTCTTCATCATCGTCGTGCTCGCCATCAACCCGGACAGCCAGGACGTGCAGGAGCGGCGGCTCGAGATCCTGGCCTCCAAGCCGATCGCGGATCGCACGATGCTCTCCGCGCGCACCATCCTTCTCCTCGTGCTCGCGACGCTGCTCGCGGGCAGTCTCGGCCTCGTGCCCATGGCGGTGGCGGTCGCCCATTTCTCGCTTTCCGCGCCGCGCGCCCTGGCCGCCTACCTGACGCTCATCGCGGGCTCCTTCGCGGCGGCCGTGCTCTGGCTGTCCGTGCTCATGGTCGGCCTGCGCTGGGTCCCCCTCGAGCGCGCGCGCAAGATCCTCCAGTTCCTGCTCATGGCCGCCATCCTGGCCATCACCGCCACCTCCCTGGGCTGGATCCCGCTCGGCGGCGGCGGGAGCGTGTTCTCCATCGGGACCTGGCCCTCCGTTCTTCTCGCGCCCTCGTCCTGGTTCGCGCTCTTCTGGCTGCACGATCCGTGGCCGGGAGCGCCGTGGCGCCGCGCGGGCGCGGTGGCCCTCGTGTCCGCGGCGGCCATGATGTCGATCCGGGGGGTCCTGCATCGCCACTACGCGAACTTCGCCGAGCAGAGCGCGGCCCCCACCACGCGCGTCCCGCGATCCGCTCTGGTCTATGCGCTCGAGCGCGTCATGCGTGTCCCCGTCCTCGGCCGTCTCCTCCTCCCGCCTCCCGTGCAGGCGGTGGCGTCGGCCGTGCTCCTGGCCACGCGGCGCGAGGACGTCTCGCGCGCGAAGATCCTCGCCTCCCAGCTTCTCGCCCTCGGCGCTTTCGTGGTGGCCTTCAGCGGGGCCGAGCATCTGGTGACCGTCACCCTGCTGACCTACCTCGGCTTCTCCTCCGTGACCGACGGCCTGAAGGTCACGCGGCAGAGCGGGCTGCCCGCCGCGGGCTGGATCTTCTGCGGGGCGCCCATCGAGCCGCGGCAGCTCGTGCGGGGGATCTCGACGGCGCTCTCTCTGCGCTTCCTCGCCCTGCCCGCGCTGCTGCTGGCCGTGATCTTCTTCCGCCAGCATCCGCCCGCCCTGGCCGCGATGCTCGCCCTCGGCTACGTCCTCGCGGCCCGGATCGTCATCGGCGGGGGACTCCTCCTCTGGCCGGCCTTCCCGCTCTCCGAGGAGCAGCAGCGCGCCCAGTCGATGGTGAGCTACGTCATCGGATTCGCGCTCTCCATCGGCTTCGGGATCGCCCAGACGATCCTGGTCATGATCCACGGCAGCTTCGCCACCGTGGCGGTGGTCCTGGGCGCGGCCACCCTGCTGGCGATGGCGGCCGCGGCCTGGGGCCTGACCTGGGGCGCGGCCTCGCGCATGGCGCGCCTCGAGTACCCGCACTGACCTCTCGTCCGTCGTGATACTTTCCGCGGCCATGCGCGGGGCGGTCGCTCTCGTCTGCGTTCTCCTCCCGGCCGGCGCCCTGGCCCAGCCCTCGGCCCCCGGCCGCCGCTGGTACGACAGCGCCTGCGCGCGCTGCCACGGCGCGGACGGAAACGGCGGCGAGCGCGGGCCGGGCATGGTGGCGCGCCTCGTCGCGCGCGACGACGAGGCCCTCGCCGCGCTCGTGCGCGGCGGGCTGCCCGCGGCGGGCATGCCCGCGTTCGAGATCCCGGAGACGGAGCTTCGCGAGCTGGTGGCCTACCTGCGCACGCTCAAGCCCGGCCGCGGCGCCGCCCCCGTGCGCGCGCACGTCGTGACCACGGAGGGCCGCGCGCTGGAGGGCGTGGTGTTGAACCGCACGGCCGGGGACCTGCAGCTCCGCTCCGACGACCGGCGCATCCACCTCCTGCGCAAGGCCGGAGAGAGCTATCGAAAGGTGACGTCGCAGGCGGACTGGCCGACCTATCACGGGCAGTACGGCGGCAATCGGTTCAGCGCGCTTCGCCAGATCGACAAGACGAGCGTGGCGCGTCTCGTCCCCCGCTGGAGCTATCCCCTGGGCGACACGTCGCGGCTGGAGGGCACGCCGGTGGTGGTGGACGGCATCATGTACGTCACCGCCGCCAACGAATGCCATGCCCTGGACGCGGGCAACGGGCGGCGGCTCTGGGACTACCGGAGGCCGCGCACCAAGGGTCTGGCCGGGGATGCGGCGAGCGGCATCAACCGCGGAGTGGCCGTGGCCGGGGACCGCGTCTTCCTGGTCACCGACAACGCGCACCTCCTCGCCCTCGACCGCTTCACGGGCGCGCTCCTGTGGGACACGGAGATGGCCGACGCGCGCCTGAACTACGGCGCGACGTCGGCGCCCCTCGCGGTGGGCGCGCTCGTCGTCTCCGGCAGCTCGGGCGGGGACGAGGGAGCGCGCGGCTTCCTGGCCGCCTTCGATCAAGCGACGGGGAAGGAAGCCTGGCGCTTCTGGACGGTTCCGAAACGTGGCGAGCCCGGAGCGGAGACCTGGCAGGGCACGGACATCGACCATCCCTGCGCGACGGCGTGGCTGACCGGGACCTACGACGCCGCGCTCGACACGCTCTACTGGCCGACGGGCAACCCCTGCCCGGACTACGACGGCGCGCAGCGCCTCGGCGACAACCTCTATTCGGACTCGATCCTCGCTCTCGACCCGAAGACGGGCCGCCTGAAATGGCACTTCCAGTACACGCCGCACGACGTCTGGGACTGGGATGCCCAGCAGCCGGCCGTGCTGGCCGACGTGGAATGGCAGGGGAGCCCGCGGCGGGTCCTGCTGCACGCGAACCGCAACGGCTTCTTCTACGTGCTCGACCGCACGACGGGGGCGCTCCTCCTGGCCAAGCCGTTCGTGAAGAAGCTCACGTGGGCGCGCGAGATCGGGCGCGACGGCCGCCCCGTCCTCGTCCCCGAGCAGGAGCCCGTGCCCGAGGGCCGCACCGTCTGTCCGGCGGTGGAGGGGGCCACGAACTGGTTCTCGACCGCGTTCCATCCCGGGACCGGCCTCTACTACGTGCAGGCCCTCGAGAAGTGCACGCTGTACACGCGCACGGACGGGGAATGGCAGCCGGGCAAGTCCTACTACAAGGGCACGACGCGGGATCCGGGCGACGACGTGCCGCAGAAGGTCCTGCGCGCGATCGACGTGCGGACGGGCGCGATCGCGTGGGAGCTGCCGCAGATCGGACCCGCGCACTCGTGGGGCGGCGTCCTCGCCACCGCCGGCGGCCTCGTCTTCTTCGCGGAGGACGGCGGCGCCTTCATGGCCGTGGACGCGGCCAGCGGGGCGCCGCTCTGGCACTACCAGGCCAATGCGCACTGGAAGGCCTCGCCCATGACCTACGTGTTCGACGGCCGGCAGTACGTCGCCATCGCGGCCGGGCCCACGATCCTCGCCTTCGCCCTCACGGACTAGCGGGTGGGCCGGGTCATCCTCGACGGCCTGTGGCTGGTCCTGGTGCTGCTCGTCACCGGCGGGGGCATGTGGCTCTCGTCCTCGCTCGCCCGATACCTGAACGGCCCGGTGTGGCTGGCCTGGGCGCTGGGCGTGCTCACCTTCCCCGTCCTGCCCCTGGCCTGGGAAGCGCGGGCGGCGATGAAGCGCGCCCGCACGCGCAGCCTGCGCCCGCCGTTCTTCACGGTCTGGGACCGCATCGTGATGCGGACCCTCGCCATCAATCTGCTCATCGTGGGAGTCCTGCTCGCACGCTGGCCTTCGACGGCGTTCGCGGCCCTGGCCACGCGCGGGGACTGGTTCCTCGAAGGGCGCAGCGGACCGGAGGCGCGGGGGGCGCGCGTGCTGCTCTTCCGCACCGCGGGCGGGCTCGAGTGGCTGTACCGGGCCACGCACGACAACCCCAACGACGAGTACCTCGCGCGCACGAAGACGCCCGAGGGGGAGCCCCAGCCCGTCCCGGTGCCCATGGCCGACCTGGCGCGGGAGGAGCCGGACACCCTGAAGCGCCTCGCCGACGGCACCCCGGTATGGCCGCTGCCCGCGGAGATCCACCCCGCGGTGGCGGCGCTTCCCGCGAGCGAGGAGGGCAGCATCGCCTCCGTGGCGCGCTACCTCGTCCGGCAGGAGCCGGATCCCTGGATGCGGGTCAAGGCCCTTCACGACTACGTGGCCGACCGCGTGAGCTACGACGTCGAATCCTATCGCGCCCGGAAGTACCCGCCCCAGGACGCGGAGACGGTCTTTCGCACGCGGCTCTCCGTGTGCGCGGGCTACGCGAACCTGCTGGCCGCCCTGGGCCGCGCCGCGGGCGACGAGATCGTCGTGGTGGGCGGAGACGCGCGCACGAACGGCCGTGACCTCACCGGCGAAGGCCACGCCTGGAACGCGGCCCGGATCGGCGGACGCTGGATCCTCCTCGATGCGACCTGGGACGCGGGCTCGCTGCGCGACGGCCGATTCGTGAAGCAGTACTCGACCGAGTTCCTGTTCACGCCCCCCGAGGTCCAGGGGCTGTCCCACTTCCCGGACGAGGAGCAGTGGCAGCTCCGGCATCCGGCCCTCTCCCGCGGCGAGTTCCTGCGCCAGCCCCTGATGCGGCCGCGCTTCTACGCGGAGGGTTTCACGCTCGTCTCTCCGGACCGGCCACAGGTGACGGTGGAGAGCGTGCTCGAAGCCTCGATCCTGAATCCCCGCCACCGCTACGTGCTGGCCCACTACGAGCGGCGCGACGGCGGCGTGCGCCAGGACTGCGAGATCGAGCAGGGACCTTCGATCTCGGTGCGCTGCGCGCTGCCGGACGCGGGCACGTACCGCGTGGTGCTCTTCTCCAACCGACAGCCGTACGGCACGTACCATCAGGTCGGCGAGATCGAGGCGCTGAGGGGGAGCGGTCGCTGAGATATGCTCTCGACGATCCGCGGTTTCCAGCCATGACTCTCCGGCGTCGCCCGGTTTTGGCCGTCGCCCTTTCCGCCCTGCTCGGTCTCGCCTTCGCGGGCGCGGACGGAGCCGGCAAGGAAGGGGATTGGCGCAGCTACGGCGGCGATCCCGGAGGCGCGCGCTACTCCACGCTGGCGGAGATCGACCGCGGCAACGTCGCTCGCCTGCGGCGGGCCTGGACGTACCACACCGCCGACCTGGAGGGGGGGTCTTCGCCCACCGCCTTCGAGTCCACGCCGCTCGCCGTGGACGGGGTCTTGTACGTGTCCACTCCGTCCGGCCGTGTCATCGCCCTCGAAGGCGACACCGGGCGCGAGGTGTGGACGTTCCGTCCTTCGCCGCGCGAAGGACGAAGGGAAATGCGCGGAGCGCATCGCGGCGTCTCTCTCTGGGAGAGCGCCGACGCCGCCGACCGTCGGATCCTGACTGCAACCCCCGACGGCCGCCTCTTCGCGCTCGACGCACGCACGGGGCGCCCGCGCCTGGAGTTCGGCACGGGGGGCGTGGTGGACCTGCGCCAGGGCGTGGCCGACCGCTGGCCGGAGGCGCGGTTCGGGGTCTCCTCGCCCCCCGCGATCTACCGCGATCTCGTCATTACGGGGTCCCTCCTGCAGGAGTACCCCGCGCGCGGCCCCGCCGGCGACGTCCGCGCCTACGACGTGCGCACGGGCGCCCGCGTCTGGCAGTTCCACACCGTGCCCCGGCCGGGCGAGCGGGGCCACGAGACCTGGGAAGGCGAGGGCTGGAAGGACCGCTCGGGGGTGAACGTCTGGTCGGTGATGAGCGTCGATCCGGAGCGCGGCCTCGTGTTCCTGCCCGTCGGCTCCGCGACCTACGACTTCTACGGCGGCGATCGCCAGGGCGCGAACCTCTACGCGAACTCGCTCGTGGCCCTCGACGCGGCCACGGGCGCCGTGCGCTGGCACTTCCAGACCGTCCACCACGATCTTTGGGACTACGACCTGCCCGCCCAGCCCGCCCTCGTCACCGTACGCCGCCAGGGCGGTGACGTCGCCGCCGTGGCCCAGGTGACCAAGACGGGGTTCGTGTTCGTCCTGGACCGCGTCACCGGCCAGCCCCTCTTCCCGGTGGACGAGCGCCCCGTGCCCGCGAGCACCGTGCCCGGAGAGGCGGCCTCTCCCACCCAGCCCGTGCCCCGCCTTCCGCCGCCGCTCGTCCGGCAGTCGATGACGCGCGACCAGCTCAGCACGGTGACGCCGGATTCGAACCGGACCTGCACGGAGCTGTTCGACACCGTGCGCGCGGGTCCGCTCTTCACGCCGCCGGCCACCGCGCTCACCCTCACCTTCCCGGGCACTCTCGGAGGCGCGACGTGGTCGGGCGGCGCCTTCGACCCCGTGCGCCGCCGCCTCTACGTCAACGTCAACGAGGTCGGCGCGCTCGGCGGGCTGCTCGCCCTCGGACCAAACGCTCCCGTGGCCTACCGGCGCACGGGCCCCGGCGGCGAATACGCTCGCTTCTGGGACGACAACCGCTGGCCCTGCCAGCAGCCGCCGTGGGGGACACTGAACGCGATCGATCTCGACACGGGCGCCATCGCCTGGACGGTCCCCCTCGGCGTGGTGGACGAGCTGGTGGCGCGCGGCGTGCCTCCGACGGGGACGCCGAGCCTGGGTGGCGCCATCACCACCATCGCCGGACTCGTGTTCATCGCCGGAACCAACGACGCGCGCTTGCGGGCCTTTGACGCGGACACGGGGCGCGAGCTGTGGGCGGACCGGCTCGAGGCCAGCGGCCACGCGACCCCCATGACCTATCGCGGCAAGAGCGGCCGGCAGTTCGTGGTGATCGCCGCCGGCGGGGGCGGCTACCTGAGCCGCACGACCTCGGACGTCGTCGCCGCCTACGCGCTGCCG
>Ga0209382_10008281_pt1 | contig 13119 bp, 13 predicted proteins | sample SoiMetdeltSBSDD5_FD_187599 | JGI IMG/M metagenome (GOLD analysis project Ga0209382, IMG submission 187599) | Bulk soil microbial communities from a Populus tree surrounding site in Tennessee, USA - Soil MetaG P. deltoides SBSDD5 (SPAdes) (version 2) | ecosystem: Environmental > Terrestrial >... | reverse complement strand
TCCAGTTCCTCGGCTTCGTGCCGAACGCGCGCATTCATCTCGCTTATCAGCTCGCGGCCTGCTTCGTGCTCGCGACGCTGTGCGAAAGCTTTGGTATCCCGATCGTCGAGGCGTTCGCGTGCGGCTGCCCGGCGATCGTGCCGTCGACCTGCGCCGGGCCGGAAATCGCCGGCGGCGCGGCCCGGCTGATCGATCCGCTCAACGAGGAGGACATCGCCAACGCGCTCGCCGAAGTGACTGCATCCGCGGAGCTGCAGCAGCGACTGCGTGAGCTCGGGCTGAAGCGCGTGCAGACCCTCACGTGGCGCGAGACCGCACGGCGCACGCTGGCCGTGTTCAACGAGATCGTGCCGGTCGACGTGTCGCCGCGCGCCGAGACGGCGCCGCTGTGAGCGAGGTCAGCCCGACATGAAATTCTGGCTGCGCATCGCTCTCTCGATTGCACTCGTAGTGCTGTTGTTCACGTACGTGGTGGACGCGCGCGAGGTCGTGCACATCCTGCAGCGCTTCGACGCAGGTTATCTGCTGCTCTCGATCGTGGTCGTCACGCTCGACCGCATCCTCATGACGTTCAAGTGGACTCTCCTGTTGCGTGCGCAGGGATATCGACTGCCGCTGCTGCAAGGCGTGACGATCTACTGCACGTCCATGGTGTGGGGTCTGGCGCTGCCGACGACGGTCGGAGCCGACGCGATCCGCGCCGTGCTGGTGACGAAGCGTGGCTTCAACGGCACCGACGTCGTCACTTCGATCGTCATCGAGCGCATGGTGGGCTTCGTGCTGGCACTCGCGCTCGGGCTCGTGAGCCTGGCCATCCTGCGCACGATCGGGGTGCTCGATGCGAGATTCGATATCGCGCTGTACCTGGGTGTTGCGATGTTGGTGGGTGTGACCGCGCTGCTCATCGCGGCGCTCAACGAGAAGCTTGTCGGCAAAGTCGTGGCGCGACTGCCGAAGGTCGTACGCGAATCGAAGGTCATGCAGTACCTGGACCGCTTCGCGGCCGCTTATCGCGCGCTCGGTGGCGCGCGCGGCACCATTGCACAGTTCAGTGTCCTGACCGTGCTGGAACAGGTGTTCGCGGTAATCTTTCCGTGGACGCTGGCGCTGGGTCTGGGCATCGATGTGAACCTTTTGCTGCTGCTCGGCGTGTTGCCGATCAGCACGCTGATCTCGCGCCTGCCGATCTCGTTCGACGGCCTTGGCGTGTTCGAAGCCGTGTTCGTCGGTTTGCTGGTGCTCGCGGGCATCGATCCCGCAGCCGCGCTGGCCATCGCGATCAGCGGCCGCATCATTCAGCTGTTCGCATTCCTGCCGTGGTGGTTCGTGCACGTCGCGCGCTCGGGTGCTGTCCGACCGCCGACCGGATCGAAAGAGCTGCCGATCAACTGATCGTTCGCACCCAGATCACTTCGCAGCCAGCAGCTTCTCGACTGCAGCGAGCAGCACACACAGGACGACGCCCTCCGCCGCCTGCGCGATCTCCGCCGACTCAGGGAACGTCGGTGCGATGCGGATCGTGCTGTCGCGCGGATCGTTGCCGTGCGGATGAGTCGCGCCCGCCGGCGTGAGCTCGACGCCCGCTTCCTTCGCGAGTTTCACGACTTGCTTCGCACAGCCGTCGAGCACGTCGAGCGTGATGAAGTAGCCACCGCGCGGATCGGTCCAACTCGCGATACCGGTGCCTGCCAGGTTCGTCTCGAACGTCGCGCGGACTTGCGCGAATTTCGGCGAGATGATCGCGCGATGGCGGTCCATGAGCCCATCGATGCCTGCCGCGTTCTGCAACAGCCGCACGTGACGCAGCTGGTTGACCTTGTCGCCGCCGATCGTGCGCTTCTCCATGCGCTTCAGATACCACGCGACGTTGTCCTTCGAGCCGCCGAACAGACCGAAGCCCGAGCCGGCGAGCGTCACCTTCGAGGTCGAGCCGAAAATCAAGGCGCGGTTCGGATGGCCGTGGCGCGCGCAGGCGGAGTCGATGTTCGCGATGCGGATGCGCTCGGGCGTCAGGTGATGCACGGCGTAAGCGTTGTCCCAGAACAGCCGGAAATCCGGCGCCGCCGCCAGCATGCGTGCGAGCCGCTCGATCGTCTCGGGCGAATACACAGCTCCCGACGGATTGCTGTACTTCGGCACGCACCACATACCCTTGATCTGCGGATCCGCGCCGACCAGCTTCTCGACCGCATCCATGTCGGGGCCGTCGTCGCGCAACGGCACCGTGAGCATTTCGATGCCGAACTCATTGCAGATGGAGAAGTGCCGGTCGTACCCGGGCACGGCGCAAATGAAGGCTATGCGCGATTCCTTCGACCACGGACGTGCGCTGTCGCAGGTGCCCTTGAGCAGCGCATAGACCACTGCGTCGTGCATCAGACCGAGGCTGGTATTGCCGCCAATGATCATTCGATCCGGCGTCACGTCGTAGATGGGCGCGAGCAGTGCGCGTAGCTCCGGCAGGCCCTGCAGCTCGCCGTAGTTGCGGGTATCGATCGCTCCGGCCATGTAATCGCGGCGGCCCGGCAGTTCCAGCAACTCGTTGCACAGATCGAGCTGCGCCGACGACGGTTTGCCGCGCGTCAGATTCAACTTCAGGCCGCGCGCGGCAAAGGCCTGGTAGCGTTCGCGGGTCCGCTGCTGCAAGGCGCGCAATTCATCCGCGCGCAGCGTCGTGAGCTGGGGCATGGAGATCCTGGAAGTCCGGGGAATCGGCCCGATGATAGCGGATCAGAGCGGATATCTGATGGAATAAGCCCCGCCTTGCCGGCCCCGGGCTCAATCGAGGGAATCCCAATGAACAGTTCGATACGAGCCTTCCTGCTCCTGGTCTGCGCATCGCTAGGTCCGACGATGGCGTTCGCCGAGCGGGCGGTGGTAATCCCGACGCCGGCGCTGGACAACCCCAAAGCAGCCGGTCCGCCGCAGACGGCGGTGCTCGCTGGTGGATGCTTCTGGGGAGTACAAGCCGTATTCCAGCACCTGAACGGCGTTCAGCGGGCGCTGTCCGGCTATGCCGGCGGCGATCGCGCCACGGCGGAATATGAAATGGTCAGCGGCGGACGAACCGGCCACGCCGAGTCCGTGCAGGTCACGTTCGATCCGAACGTCGTTTCGTACGGCGAGATCCTGCAGGTGTTCTTCTCGGTCGTGCACGATCCGACGCAGCTCAACCGGCAGGGGCCGGATACGGGCACTCAGTACCGCTCGGCGATCTTCTACGCGGACGACAAGCAGAAGGAGATCGCGACCGCGTACATCGCGCAGCTGGACCAGACCGGCAAGTTCGGCAAGCGCATCGTGACGCGCGTCGATCCGCTGCGGGGCTTCTATGCCGCTGAGTCCTATCACCAGGATTTCCTGGTGAAGCACCCGACGCACCCGTACATCGTGTTCAACGACCTGCCGAAGGTGCGCAACTTCGAGCGCACGCTGCCCAAGCTGTACCGCACCGAGGCGGTTACACTCAGCCGATGAACGTTCTCATCGTCGGCGCCGGCGCGGTCGGCGCGCTGTTCGGATCTGCGCTGGCGCGACAAGGCGCGCGGGTGTCGGTCGTGTGCCGCTCCGACTACGACGCGGTCAGCCGCGATGGGTATGACATTCGCAGCCCGGTCTTCGGCGACCACCGGTTCCGTCCGGAGCGTGTGTATCGAAACGTCGCGGATTGCAGCGAGCCGCCCGATTACCTGCTGCTGACTGCGAAGGTGCTGGAGAACGTCGACCGCGCGGCGCTGATCCGGCCGGCGGTCGGTCCGCGCACCGTCATCGTGCTCATTCAGAACGGTGTCGATATCGAGCCGCCGATCGCCGAGGCGTTCCCGGACAACGAGTTGCTCAGCAGCCTTGCATTCGTCGCCGTCGGTCGCGGCGCGCCCGGACAGGTCAATCATCTGTCGCTCGGTTCGCTGATCCTCGGTCGCTATCCGTCGGGTGTGACGCCGGCGGCACAAGCGATTGCGGCGGCCTTCGAAGCCGGGAAGGTCCCCTGCAAGCTGACCGAGAACGTCATCGGCGCGCGCTGGCAAAAAGCTGTGTGGAACGCAGTGTTCAATCCCATCTCGATCCTGGGCGGAGTGCTCGACACGAACGCGATGCTGCGGACCGACGCGGAAGTCACGTTCGCGCGGCACGCGATGCAGGAGGTCTGCGACGTGGCGCAAGCAGCGGGCCATCCCCAGAGCCCGAACCTCATCGAGCAGATGCTCGCGACGACGCGAGCGATGCCGGCCTACAAGACGAGCATGGCGCTGGATTACGAGAACGGCCGGCCGATGGAGATCGAGGCGATCCTGGGGAACACGGTACGGGCCGCGCGCAAGGTCGGCGTCGCGACGCCAAACCTGGACGCGATCTACGCCCTGTCGAAAATGGTCGCTGGGAAATGACCCTGTAGGTCAGCCCGACTTCTTCTTTGCGAGCGCTTTTGGCGGCTGCCTGACTGTGTGCAGCACGTTATCCGCTACGCGCGACATCCAGCCGCCTGAATACAGCATCATCTTCAGGACGTGCAGTAGCACCTGGCCGGGCCCTTCGACGGCGAGCCGGCAGTCCTCTTCGATCTTGCAGTTTTGCATCTCGAACAGGCCATTGCCCTCGATGATCAGGCTCGCATCCTTGAAGTGACATTCGACGAAGGATTTGCCGTCCAGCACGACGCGCTGGCCAGTGAACGTTTTGCCGCGGACTGTTTTCATCGCAAGTCAGGTGCCGGGGGTAACCCCCCGGCACCGAATGCCTCCTACTTGCCCTTGCGCGCCTTCTTGGCGGCTTTCTTCTTGCCGCCGGAGCGCTTCTTGGCCGCCTTGCGGCCACCTTTCTTCGCGGCCTTGCGGGCCGGGCGCTTCGCACTCTTGGCCGCAGCCTTCTTCTTGGCTGCTTTCTTGGCCGCCTTCTTCTTGGCCGGTTTTTTCTTGGCCGGGGCCTTCTTCGCGGCAGCCTTCTTGGGCGCTGCTGCGGGTTTGGCGGGCGCGGCAGCCGGTGCGGCTGCTTCGGCCGGTGCCGGAGCCGTGCTCGCTGCGGCCGCGGGCTTCAGGTCGGCTGCCAGCGTATGGACGGCGAACATGGCGCCATACGGATCGACGAATTGCGCGATCCAGTCGCCGCCGGGCACTTCCATCGGGCCATTGATCAGCGTGCCGCGCGCGGCCTTCGCCTTCTTGACCGTTTCGTTCACGTCCTTGACGCGGACGTAGCCGAGCCAAGCCGGACCGCCGGGCATCGACGCCGGCTTGTTCCAGATGCCGCCGCGCTGTACGCCGTTGCTGCCGAAGAGCACGTACTTGCCGGCCTCGGGGCCCATGTCGTGCTCGGCCATCTTCTCCCAACCGAAGACCGCCGAGTAGAAGTCGACCGCTGCGCGCCAATCGGTGGTAGCCAGCTCGTGCCAGGAGAACTCGCCGCGCTTCGGCGGCGATTCCTTACCCGCGTCGGTGCCGCTTTGATACACGGCGATCGCCGCACCCTGCGGATCGGTCAGCACCGCGTACTTGCCGCCGTTCGGGATGGAGCTGATCTCCTTCGTCACGCTGGCGCCGCGGCTCTTGGCCGCCTGCACCGTCGCTTCGATGTCCGGCGTGCCGACGTAGTGCAGCCAGTGCGGTGTACCCGATGCCTGCGCCACCGAGCCGCCGATCGGGCCGCTGCCGGCCGCGAACATCTGGTAGGAGGGATCGTGTTCGAAGGGCTGCGTTTTCCAGCCGACCACCTTCCCGTAGAAAGCATGTGCGCCGCTCGTGTCCGGCGTCATCAGCTCATGCCAGACAAATCGGCCACGTACAGTGTTGTCTGCCATCACGATCTCCCTCGAGAGTAAGTTGATTGTTGGGGGACGGAAGCCGTTCGAAAACGTGAGCGCGGGAGCATACTCTGCTCGCCGCCGCAAATGTAAGGACGTCGCTGCGGCGCGCCGTGCGGTACTTGCCAAAAAGCGGCGATCAGGTACAACGAAAAATATGACAACAATGGGTGGCCCGCGGCTGTCGCGGCGTGCATTCGTAGCGGCGGCCGGCGCAGCACTGACAGCTGCCGCAGTACCAGCGCTCTCTGCCGAGACCGGCGGCGCGCTGCAGATCTGGTTCATTCGTCATGCCGAGAGCGAGATCAACGTCCCCGGTAATCCGCGTCCGGTCCCCGACGGCGGCATGACCTATCCGCTGACCCGCAAAGGGGTCGACCAGGCCAAAGCACTGGCCGAAGCGACTGCCGATGCGCCGATCGTAGCCATCTACAGCAGCACGTATTTGCGAGCGGTCCAGACAGCCGACGCGGTTGCCTTCCGTCACGACCTGACGCTGACGCTGGCGCCCGAGGCGGTCGAGGTCGACCTCGGCATCAAGCCCGGCTCGCAGGAGGATCCGCGCGCTGTATACGCCGAGCTCGCGCGCAAGTGGACGGTCGAGAAGGACGTCGAGGCACGCCACGGCGAGGGCGAGAGTTTCTCCGACGTGCAACGGCGCTTCCTGCCGTTCGTGCGCGAGGTCATGAACCGGCACGCGCAGGACAGCGGCGTGGTCGTGATCGTGGCCCACGCGGCCACGCTCGGCTTCATGGTGCCGGTGCTCGCGAGCAACGTGCCGGCCGACTACGCCCTGCTCCACCCGATGCCGAACACCGGAATCGTCAAGACCGAGCTGCGTGATAGCCGGCTGTTCTGTATCGACTGGCTCGGGATCCCGAGCCAAGAGTTGGGCAGCAAAGAGCCGTAGGTCGCTGTAGGTCGGCCGCTCCAGCGCATCCTGCGCCCGCGGCATTCGCGCATCCCTGCGCAGCAGGTTTCAGCCCGACTCTTGCTATCCTTTCCGGATGCGCAAATCCCTCTGGATCCTCGTCGCGCTGATCGGCGCATTCGCCGTCGGCGGCATCGCCCTGCACCGGGGCGAGACCATCAACGCCATGTGGCTGGTCGTGGCCGCGATCTGCGTGTACGCGATCGGCTACCGCTTCTACAGCGCCTGGGTGGTCGCGCGGGTCCTGAGCGCCGACGCCAGCCGCGCGACCCCCGCCCTGCGCCTGAACAACGGCCGGGATTTCATGCCGACGCATCGCTGGATCGTGTTCGGCCACCATTTCGCGGCGATCGCCGGGCCCGGCCCGCTGATCGGCCCGACGCTCGCGGCGCAGTTCGGCTATCTGCCGGGCACGCTGTGGATCCTGGTCGGTGCAGTGCTCGGCGGGTGCGTGCAGGACATGACCATCCTGTTCCTGTCCACGCGGCGCGACGGCCGCAGCCTCGGCCAGATGGCGCGCGACGAGCTCGGCCCGGTCGGCGGGCTGGCCGCAATCATCGGCACGCTGACGATCATGATCATCCTGATCGCCGTGCTCGGGCTGGTCGTCGTGAACGCCATGAAGCACAGCCCCTGGGCGACCGCGACGGTGTTCGCGACGATTCCGATCGCGGTGCTGATCGGCCTGTACCTGCGCAATCTGCGGCCAGGGCGGGTGCTCGAAGGCTCGCTGATCGGTATCGCGCTATTGCTGTTCGCGGTGGTCGGCGGCGGCTGGGTCGATCACCATCCGACGCTGCGCGCGCTGTTCGACATGGACAGCAAGCCGCTGGCGTGGTTCGTGATCGGCTACGGATTCATAGCGGCGGTATTACCGGTGTGGCTGCTGCTCGCGCCGCGCGATTACCTCTCGACGTTCCTCAAGCTCGGCACGGTGCTGCTGCTCGCCATCGCCGTCGTGATCATGAGTCCGGACATCAAGATGCCGGCGGTCACGCAGTTCATCGATGGCAGCGGCCCGATCTTCGGCGGCGCGTTGTTCCCGTTCGTGTTCATCACGATCGCCTGCGGGGCGATCTCCGGCTTCCACGCGCTGGTGTCGAGCGGCACGACACCGAAGCTCATCGGCAGCGAAACCGACGTACGCCTGATCGGTTACGGCAGCATGATGCTGGAGTCGGCGGTCGCGATCATGGCGATGATTGCCGCGACGCTGCTCGATCCGGGCGTGTACTTCGCGATCAACAGTGGGCCGGGCGTAGTCGGTGCGACGGCGGATGCCGCCGTTGCGACGATCAGCTCCTGGGGCTTCCCGGTCACCGCCGAGCAGATGCACACGCTCGCGCGAGAGATGGGCGAAACGACACTGTTTGCACGCACCGGTGGCGCGCCGTCGCTCGCCGTCGGCATGGCGAGCATCTTCTCCAGCGCGTTCGGCCAGGGGTTGCTCGCGCTCTGGTATCACTTCGCGATCATGTTCGAGGCGGTGTTCATCCTGACCACGCTCGATGCGGGCACGCGCGTCGGCCGCTTCATGCTGCAGGATGCGCTGGGCCATGTGTGGAAGCCGCTCGGGCAGACCTCGTGGTATCCGTCGGTGCTGTTCGCGAGCGGCCTGGTCGTCGCCGGCTGGGGTTACTTCCTGTACATCGGCGTCGTCGATCCGAACGGTGGCATCAACATCCTCTGGCCGCTGTTCGGTATCGCGAATCAGCTGCTCGCGGGCATCGCGTTGTGCGTGGCTACGGGCATCCTCGTCAAGCACGGCAAGCTGCGCTACGCGTGGGTGACGGGGGTGCCGCTCGCGTGGCTCGCGATCGTTACGACGACGGCGACGTGGCAGAAGGTCGTGTCGCCCGATGTGCGAGTGGGTTTTCTGGCGGCCGCGGAGCAACTGGCGAACAAGCTCGCCTCCGGTGCGCTGAGTCCGGAGCAAGCAGCGGTCGCCCCGCAGCTGATCTTCAATCAGCGACTCGATGCGGCGCTCGCAATGTTGCTGACGGCGATTCTGTGGATCGTGATCGCCGACATGCTGCGCGTGAGCTGGCGCGTCGTGAAAGGATTGCCGGTGCCGCCGAGCTCCGAGGCGCCGGCGGTCGCGCTGGCGGAGGTCCGCACATGAAGCGCCTGCGTGAGCTGTGGAAGTTGGTGCGGGCGCTGGCGACGGACGATGCGTACGAGAGGTATCTCGTGCATCACGCAGCAGCGCATGGCGGCGCGACGCCCCTTTCGCGACGGGAGTTCTATCTCGGCGAGCAGCAGCGCAAGTGGACGGGAGTCTCGCGCTGCTGCTGACTTCGCACGGATTGTCGAGCTAAAGCCCGACCTACAGCTCCTCTACACCGTGAATCCCTGCTTCGCGATCGGCAGCGCTCTGATGCGCTTGCGCGTCGCCGCGTAGATCGCGTTACACACCGCCGGCGCGACCAGCGCGACGGCCGGCTCGCCCATGCCGCCCGGCTTCTCGGTGCTATCGACCACGTAGATGTCGATCTGCGGCGTCTCGTTCATGCGCAGCATCCGATAGTCGTCGAAGTTCTGCTCCTTGACGCGCCCGTTCGCGATGTTGATCTCGCTGAACAGCGCGGCAGTGAGCCCGAACACGATGCTGCCTTCGGCCTGCTGATTCACGATGCCCGGATTGACCATTTGCCCGCAGTCGATCGCGCACACGATGCGATGGACTTTGAGCTGGTTGCCCTGCACCGACACTTCCGCGACCTGCGCCAGATACGTGTCGTAGCCCGACATCAAGGCGATGCCCTGGTGGTGGCCGCTCGGCGCATGTCCCCAGCCGGCCTTCTTCGCCGCCGTGTCCAGCACCATCTGCCAGCGCGGCTGCTTGTCGAGCATGGCGCGGCGGAACTCGTACGGATCGAGCTTGCCTTCGTACGCCAGCTCGTCCATGAAGCTCTCGACCGTGAAGCAGTTCAGCGCGTGACTCACCGAGCGCCAGTAGCCGACGTCGATGCCGATCTCGTGCTGCAGATAATCGACGTACACGTTCGGCACGTCGTAGGGGAAGTTGTGAGCCGCTTCCACCGCGAACGGATCGACGGCGCCATTGGCAACGGCTGCCGGGAACCAACGCGAGGTGATCGACGGCGCGACCAGATGAATCCTGACCGCGTTCAACTTGCCGCCGGAGTCGAACGAGCCGGTCAGCGTGTTGCGCGCGGCAGGACGGTACTTGTCGTGCGTCATGTCGTCTTCGCGCGTCCACAGCAGCTTCACCGGCTTGTTCACGGCCTTCGCACATTCGACGGCTGCGGGAATGAAGTCGCCCTCGAGCCGCCGGCCGAAGCCGCCGCCGAGGAATGTCGTGTGGACGAATACTTTTTCGGGCGGCAATCCCGCAGCTTGTGCCGCCGCGGCCTGCGCGATCTGCTGAACCTGCGTCGGCACATAGATGTGGCAGCCGTCGTCGCGGAATTCGGCGGTGCAGTTCTGCGGCTCCAGCGTCGCGTGTGCGAGCAGCGGCAGGTCGTAAGTCGCCTCGAACCGGCGGCCTGATCGCAGCGCGGTTTCGACATCGCCGTCCTTGCGCACTTCCTTGCCCTTGCCGCTCGACGCGGAACGCAGTCCAGCGCTGATCGCTGCATTCGTCAGCTTCGCGTTCTTGCCTGGCGTCCATTCGATCTGGAGCGCGTCGCGCGCCTGCTTCGCCTGCCACCACGAGTCGGCAATCACGGCGACGCCGGACGACGTCTGCAACACCTGCTTCACGCCCGGCATGCCTTGGGCAGCGTCTGCTTTGAAGCTCTGGACGCTCGCGCCAAGCTCGGGCGGTTGCGCCAACGCCGCGTACAACATGTCCGGCAAGCGCACGTCGATGCCGAACTGCGCGCTGCCGTCGACTTTCGCCGGCGTATCCAGGCGCGTTTGCGGCTTGCCGATGTACTTGAACTCGTTGCGCGTCTTCAGCTGCACGTTCTCGGGCTTCGGCAGCGCTGCCGCTGCTTCGGCCAACTCGCCGAACGACTTGCGGCGGCTGGTGAACACCACGTAGCCATCGGCAACCGAGCACGACTGCGGCGGCGCGCCCCACTCTTTCGCGGCTGCGCCGATCAATCGCATGCGCGCTTCCGCGCCGGCCATGCGCAGCTTTTCCCACGCGTCTCGCACGCTGGTGCTGCCGCCGGTCACCTGACCGCCCAACAGATTGTTGATGTACTCCTTGCCGGGCGGTGCGAACTCGACTTTCACCGTCGACGGTGCGACGCCGAGTTCCTCGGCGATCAGCGTCGGCAGCGCCGTGTAGACGCCCTGTCCCATCTCGGAGCGATCGCACAGCACGGTGATCGATCCGTCGGTGCCGATCTTCAACCACGCGTTCGCGGTCACTTGCTTGACCGGGCCTGCGTTCTTCGCGGCTTCTTCGGGCTTGCTGCAGGCAGGCAGATAGACCGCGATGACCAGGCCGCCGGTGGCGGTCGCCGCAGTCTTGAGGAAGCTGCGACGCGACATGTCTTCGTGTGGAAGGCGCATCATGTCAGCCACCCTCCTTGCCACTCAGCTCGGCCGCCCGATGAATCGCTTTGCGAATGCGCGGATACGTTCCGCAGCGGCAGATGTTGCCGGACATCGCAGTGTCGATATCGGCGTCCGAAGGCTTCGGGTTCTGCTCGAGCAAGGCCACGGCGGCCATGATCTGACCGGACTGGCAGTAGCCGCACTGAGGGACATCGAGCTCGATCCACGCCTGCTGCACCGGGTGGCTTCGGTTGCTCGACAGTCCTTCGATCGTCGTAATGGATTTCCCGGCAACGCTCTCCGCCGGTGTGACGCAAGCTCGCGTCGGCGCGCCGTCTACGTGCACCGTACAGGCGCCGCATAAAGCCTTGCCGCAACCGTACTTAGTGCCGGTCAGTCCGAGCGTATCGCGCAACACCCACAGCAGCGGTGTGTCGCCGGCGACATCGACATCGTGCGCCTGACCATTGATCGTGAGCTTGATCATGTCCAGCCCCCCTTGCGCCGCAACGGCTCGTCGTTGTTGCTGCGTACTATACGCCGCGAGGGCGCGGGCGGCGTTGCAGTGCGGGTTATGCGGATCTCCGCCCCCTTGTCCAGTGTCGGCGCCTCGCGACGCATGACTGCAATTCAGGGTTGGTAGGTTTGACACCCCGTTGCTTCGTATGTCATTTACCTCTGCTCGAATTCCAACAGGAGACTCGTCATGGCGTTGTGGAAAGACCAGTACGGCCGCGAACAGAACACGCCGGAACCGGCGCAGGACAAGCCTGCAGCCGCCGCGCCAGTGAGCAGCATCGAGTCGGCCCGGCAGCCGGCTGCGGCAGCCCAGCCGCGCGGCGACGCGAAAGAGTCGCTGCTGGCCGCGGGACTGACGATCGAAGGCAAGATCGAAGGCACCGGCCACGTGCGGATCGCCGGTAGCTTCAAGGGCGACGTGCATGTCCAGGGCAACTTGACGATCGAAGCCGGCGCCAAGGTGACCGGCGGCGTGCGCGCCAACACGGTCGTGATCGGCGGCGAGCTGGAAGGCAACATCGATGTGGCGTCGCGCGTCGAGCTGCTGCAGACCGGCGTGCTGAACGGCGACCTCAAGGCTGGCTCGCTCACCGTCGCAGCGGGTTCGCGCATGCGCGGCCGCGCTGAGTTCGGCTGGGACGAGAAAGGCGGCAAAGGTTAAGAGGCTCCGCCCGTGAACACCGGCCGCGTCGTGCTGACGGGCAAGACGCGCGTTTGCCCGCATTGCAAGTCGACGATTCTCGAAAGCTCGAGCGTCTGCCCGGCTTGCCAGCATCACCTGCGCTTCGACCCGAAGGCGATCGTCGAGCGGCGCCTGCAGCCGGCGTTCTCGGCGCTGCGGGTCGAGGGCGGGTTCAAGCATCCCGCGGGCGGTGAGCCGTGGGAGTACTCGGTCGTCATCTCGATCCGCAACGATCGGGGCGAGGAGCTGGCGCGCAAGGTGATCGGCGTCGGCGCGCTGGCGCCGAACGAGGGCCGGCAGGTCATGCTGTCTGTCGATGTGTTCACTGCGACCGGCCCCGTCGTCGAAATCGAGCGCCGCGCCGACACGACGCAGGCGCCGGACAGGAAATCCGCGGAAAAGGACCGGAAAGGTTTGCCGGAACCGCAACGCAGCCTGCAGAGCATGGCCCAGCAAACCAAGGACAAGCTGAAGCCCCCGAAGTAGGCGGCCGGCGGGCGCATGCCGCGGATCCATCTGGTGAGACATGCCAAGCCCGCGGCAGCGTGGGGCGACGATCCGGACCCTGGGCTGGACGCGCTCGGCGCAACACAGGCCGCGGCCGCAGCGGACCAGCTGGCAAGGACGCTCACGCACGCACCGATATATTCGAGCCCGCTGCGACGCTGCCGCGAAACGGCTGTGCCGCTGTGCGAGCTGTGGAGATGCGCCGCGACA
>Ga0209382_10008279_pt1 | contig 13120 bp, 8 predicted proteins | sample SoiMetdeltSBSDD5_FD_187599 | JGI IMG/M metagenome (GOLD analysis project Ga0209382, IMG submission 187599) | Bulk soil microbial communities from a Populus tree surrounding site in Tennessee, USA - Soil MetaG P. deltoides SBSDD5 (SPAdes) (version 2) | ecosystem: Environmental > Terrestrial >... | reverse complement strand
TGCACTACGATGTGGGGTACTTCGACGATGAAACGTGTCGGCTAGAGCCGATTGAGAATCCGTTCGGACCGAAAGTGTTACCACTCCGCTCGGAATAGACTGCCACCACTCCGCTCGGAAAGGACCGAGAGGAATTGGCTCCTCGGGCTGGACTCGAACCAGCAACCCTCCGGTTAACAGAATGGTGTAGGTCTTGTATCTTGTTGATTCTTCGTGCCTGTAGCTCGGGTGCGATCGCGCTGTTGCCCGCTGTTCGGGAGGAAATTGTTCACTGATTGTTCACTGGAGTGGGCTTCGAGCGTTGCGCGCCTATTGCCCTACTTAAGCCGCGCCTGCGCGACTGCAGCATTGAAGTCGCGTTGAACTTCGAGTGACAGTCCCTGAAACTTCTGAACCGTCAGGAGCGTCACGAAGCGGTCTTTTGGGTTGATCCACACCTGCGTGCCGTAGGCGCCGAACCAGCCGAAGGTGCCGTCGAGCAACGGCCACGCGGCGGTTCGGGAGTCCTCAATCAACGCGACGAGATACCCGAAGCCCGTTCTGTCCCACGCTTGAATCGGCGCCCCCTACGCGGCCGAGCGGTAGTAGTAGCTGAGAATCCCGCCCATTCGCTGCCGGCGGCGAACCCTGCCCGTCGGTCGTCGCGCGGGAGGACGATCGATCAGTTCGTTCGCGAGTCCCTGGTGATTGCGCTCGCGATGGTAGTGCGTGGCGAATTCGTGCAGCGTCTTACGGAGGTGCCACTCGCCGAGGGGCACGATGCGGTCCAGGCATTCCTCTTTCATCACGCAAGAACACGATGATTTGGTGCTGCTCATGTTGCAGCCAACCGCACAACGTCGCTAGCACGAACTGGAGTGGAAGCACGACCGAAGAGCTACGTCAGCGGCACTCGATCGAGATTTGGGACAGTACGCGCCTTGGGACGTCGAGCCTAGAACAGCAACTTCGCCGCGAACTGCATCTGGCGCGGTATGGAGTTGCCGGTGCTCGAGATCTGACCGAACGCCGGATTGCCGAGCTGTGAGTTCGGGTTGACGAAGTTTGCGGTGTTGAACAGGTTATAGATTTCCCACCGAAACTGCAGGTTCGCCGTTTCGGTGAGTCCGAAGTTCTTGAAGACGGACAGGCTCGTCATCCGGTTTGACGGACCGTGCATCACGGTCGCTGGCGTGCTGCCCGGCGTGAATTGCGCTTGCGGCACGAATGCCGCGGTATCGAACCACCGCGCCAACGTCCGCTCGTCCGATGGCAGTTCGGGATCTCCGACCATGTCGGGCCGATCGGCGCCGCCGGTGTTCATGCGCGCGGCCGCGTTGGTGACGGTGAACGGCAAACCGGTCTGCCAGTGCGCCGAGACGTTGACTTGCCAGTCAGCGAGCGCGCCCTTCGCCAGCCCGGTGAATTCTCTCCCCCACGGCAGCACATAGTTTGCCGTGATCACCCAGCGATGACGGATGTCATTCACTGAATCGCTCCATTCGAGAACCTGCCAGTCCCAGGTGGACGGCAGCAGGCTCTGCGCATGCGCGAGCGTGTAATGCGTGTTGAACGACAGGCCGGCGCGGTAGCGCCGCTGGAACTGCAGCTGCAGCGCGTCGTACTTCGACTCGCCCTGATTGAGGAACACGGCGATGTTGCTCACGTTCGGGTAGATCGGGGCATACGGACGACGGGGCGGAACGGCGCCGGGGCCTGCAGGCGCCAGGTTGATGTTCGGATTCGTCGCAACCCGATCGCCACGCGAGCCGATGTAGCCGGCCGATATCACGTTGCTCGCGAACTCCTTCTCGAGAAGCAGATTGAACTGCTGGACGCGATTCGACTGGAAGTCGAGGGCGGTTGCGATGAGTGCGCCGGACAGGTTGTTGACGCTGTTGTTCTGCAACGGCGGCAATCCCTGCGACAGCAGCACATTCGGAGCCCCATTCGATGACGCGGTGCTCACCACCGGACCGTAATTCGCGGTGAATGGCGGGTTCTTGAGATACGACGGCGAGGCGACGTTTCCAGGGAAGTACGAGAGGCCCCAACCACCGCGAAGCACCATCTGAGATGGCAGCGACGCAGAGAATCCCAGCCGCGGCGCGAAGTTGCTGTAGTCGGTCTCGACGCCGGCGGACTTCGATCCCCCATCGACGCCCGCAACAACCATGCGTGCGGTGGCAGGATCGAAATTCGACAGATGGTTCCCCTCCTCGGTAAACGGCGTGAAGATATCGTAGCGGGCGCCGAGGTTTAACGTCAGCCAGGACGTGGTACGCCAGTCATCCTGAAAATAAGCGTACGGCTCGTTCGTGTGATACGCGGGCTCGAATGGGTTGTGCGCGCGCACTACCTGAGATGGGTACCCCAGCAGGAACGACGCGATGGTGTTGCCGCCGACGCCGTTGCTGTTGGTCGCGAGAGAGTCGAAGGTCCACACGCCGACCGGAGAGATACTCTGCAGCACCGAGAATTCTCTGAGGATCGCGCCGCCGCCGATCCGGAAGCTGTGGGCGCCGCTCGTCTTGGTCACCGACCCGGCGAACTGGTACGTCTTGTCCTTTGTGGTCAGCGGCACCGCTTGCGCGTCGCCAATCAGCGCGTAGCCCACGGTATTCATCAACGGCATGCCGGACGTCGAGTCATCGAAATTCGTGTTCGGGATCCCGAACGCAGTACCAAGGTTCTCGCCGTAGTTGGCCGGAAGTGACGAGATGTTCGGCCGGTTGAATCCGAACTTGATCTCGGAGATCAGGGTCGGGTTGTAGACGCGAACATAGCTTGCCACCACGTTGTGCGCTGTCGTGTGGTTCGGGCCCGGGAAAGCACCACCGGCCGCAATCCCGCCGACGATGCAGTTCGGATCGACGTCGTTGACGATCGGGCAGGCGCCGGGGGTGAAGGTGTTCACACGGTTGTACGAGTAGCGCACGAACATCGAGTTGTCGCCGTTGAACCGGTGATCGAGACGGAAGTCGCTCGTGTCGAGGTCCTGCGTCCGCTCGGTCGTCAGCGCGAAATTGTTGGCGAGGCCAGGCCCGTTCGGTTGCGGGTAGAGCTGAATCAGGTTCAGCGCGATCGGATCCAAGCGACTCCGGGGAATCTCATTGCCCGCGAAAGGAGTCCGCGGCGTTGTCGTGGGATCGAAAATCGGGGTGCTCAGCTCCGAGAAGTCGCCGGTACGCATCCTCGCCGTCGGTACTGTGATCACGTTCGGAACGCCCTGCGTCAAGCGGTAGCCCTCGTAGTCGGCGAAGAAGAACGTGCGGTCGTTCTTGATGGGACCGCCGAGGCTGGCGCCAAACTGGTTCTGAGTGAGCTTTGGTTTTTCCCTGGCGAAGAAGCTGCGTGCGTCGAACGCGTCGTTGCGAAAGAAGTCGTAGACCGAGCCGTGGAAGGCGTTGGTCCCGGATTTCGTCAGGATGTTGATGACGCCGCCCAGCGTACGTCCCGTCTCGGCCGAATACAGGTTCGTCTCGACCTTGACCTCCGCGATGGCGTCGATCGACGGCTTGATACCGACGGTGCCGATGGCGCGTTCGTTATTGTCCAGGCCATCGACGAGCTGATTGTTCTGGGTATCGGCCGTGCCATTGATCGAGACAGACGAGGTGAGGCGCCGGTCGTCCGGTCTCGTGCCGTTAGCCAGCGAGCTCACCTGTCCCTCGTTGGCGCCGGGAACCATCTGCACCAGGCGGACCACATTGCGGCCGGCTACAGGCAGGTCCTGCACCACCTTCTCGTTGAACAGCGTCCCGACCGTGGACGTGTCGGTCTGCAGCAGTGTCGCTTCGCCGGAGACCGTGATGGTTTCGTTCAGTGTGCCGACCTGCATCTTGCCATCGAGGCGCGCCCGGTCGCCGCTCGCGAGGGTCACGCGGGCCGTCTGAGTGGTGAAGCCTTGCAACTCCATCTTGACCGTGTAAGTGCCGATCGGCAGGAGCGTGAACGTGTAGTCGCCCGTGTCTGACGTGACCTGGGCGCGGCTCGCGCCGGTGTTGACGTGCTCGACGGCCACGGTGACGCCCGGCAGGACGCCGCCGCTGGTATCGGTGATGCGTCCGACAATGTCGCCGGTGTTGACCTGCGCGAAGACAGGCAGCGGACACCAGATCCACGTGAGAGCAACGAGGGTGCACCGCCGGGCAAACTCCATAGGTCCCTCCTTCATCGGGTCAGGTCGCCTACGGCCGTCGTGGCCGGGCGTGATGTAACCGATGCCCCGGCCTATGTAATCGGTTGCAGATGCTAATAGAAGTCCCGAGGGCCGCGCAAGATCTATCTGATGGATGTATGCGGTTGCGGAGTCCGCCGGTTATTCAGCGCCTGTGATTGGTCTCACGCCGCCTCAGTAGTACTTCGTCTGCACCGGGCATCCGGAGTGGTAGACACCGACGTCGAGCCACTTCTTGCAGTGCTCGCGCGCGCGGTCGGTGCCCGCCTTGAGGAACTCCTCGACATACGCCTTCGTGTACTTACCCTGACCTGGCTGCAGCGCATCCGGATGCACCGGCGCCACCCATTCGACGTCGAGCTTGTAACGCGCGATCACGTCGCGGAATCCGTCCGGCCAGTGCTGCATCTGCAGGGACGCCGACACGAGGTCCCCTTCCATCATCAACTTCTCCGATGGGATGTAGATGATGATGGCGTCGGCCATGTGGCCGTTCTGCGGCACGGCGTAGATGTCAATGGTCTGTGCCGCGTCCGACATCCGCAGGTGTGTGTCGACCGCCAGGAACTTGAACGGGGCGCGGTTGCGTTCCTGATCGTCCGGGTAGTCCGGTGCGCGATGCTCCGCCATCTCTCGCAACTGCGTCTCACTCCCCTTGCGCTGAACGACCGTGACCCCCTCCGCCACCGCTTGGCGCATCCCATTGGTGTGGTCCTGATGGTTGTGACTGGTGACGTAATAGCGAATCGGCTTGCCGGGGGCGAGGCTGCGCGCGTGCGCCAGCACCCGCTTCGCCGTGTCGACGTTGATGTTCAGCTCGTAGACGACAAGGTGATCGGCGAACTCGATCACCATCGTGCCGCCCTGATTGACGCGCCAGATGCCCTTGCCGATCTGCTTGGACGTGATGGGCGTAGCACCGCCCGGACCACCCGCCCGGCCGCCGCCCCCCGGCCCGCCCTGTGTTTGTGCCGGCGTTGCCGCGGGAGCCGACAGGTCCGGGATCTGAGTATCAACGCTGTAGGCGTCAACATAGATTTTCAGGAAGTCGACATTGCGATAGTCCTGACGGGTGACGTAACCAAGCGGCAGCAGGAAGCCGGCAGTCCCGCTGGCATCCGCCCATCCCGTGAAATGAGTGGTGAAGGTGAGCTGGCCAAAAGACGAGACCGGCTGCACCCAGCGGATCCATGCCGGCAGGTTGTCCTCGCGGAACGCCGCGCTGAATTTGTCCCCGTTGGCAAGTGTGACGTCAATGACCTGGACCACGCCTTCGCGACGCGGCGGCGACAGGCGCGCCGAGGAGTCCATCATCGCGCGGATCATGGCGGCGGGGTTGTTCCACAGCCAGATGCGACGCTGCCGCGCCTGCTCGCCGCCGGTCGCGCCACGCACCGCGCGAGCCTGCTGAACGTTCACCAACGTGTCGCCGTCCAGTCCCTGAACCTGCTGGTTCCAGGCATGGGCGTCGATCCCCAGGAACGGAAACAGGTTGTTGCGCCGCTCGCTGATTCGCAGACGATTGTGCTCGAGGTCGTAGATCCGCTCCATGTCGTTGGCGGCGATATATTTCTCCGGCGCTTCCGGTTCACCCGTGATGCGGCCGGCACCGTTTTGATAGACGTACATGCCGTAGCCGCGCAACGTGATGTTGCGGACTGCCTTGAGCCTGTCCGCACCACCCATCGCCGTCGCGGCCGCCTGGACAACCCCTGCCGCCGTGTTCGCCTGGCCGCGTACTTCGCCACCACTCAGCGCACAGAGCACGATGGTCAGCGCAAACGCCGCAACCCTGGTCTGGACCTTCCGCATGGCGTGTTCTCCTTCGGATCTCATGATGTCGCCGAGGCGTGCATGTCTTGAGCGCGATAGCCGCCCCTCGCAGCGAAGTAGACGATGAGCGCGACGTAGAAGACGAACATCGCGACCGGCAGCAACGCCATCGTTCGCAGCGCATCCTTCTGCGACTGCCCGGTGACGGTAGCGATCTCCTCCTGCTGTGCCGCCGGCAATGTCGCGACAGTGCCTGCGTTCAGCCCCTGGTAGGTGCCGAAGATGCTTTCTTTCGTCTCAATCACGGTCGCGTGGAGAGCGGGGTTCGACGATTGGAGATTGGCGTTCGCTTCGCGGTCCTGCAGGAACCCCATGAACGGCGTGCCCACGATGCCGACGGCGAGCATGCCCACTCCCGCCACCACGTTCATCGTCATCGCGCCGCCGCGCGGGAACTGATCGGCGACAACTGCCAGCGTGGTGGGCCAGAAGAACGTTTTGCCGACGCCGTAGAGTGTGGCTGCCAGCAGAATCGTCGCACCAGCCGACGCTGACAATGCGAAGAGGCCGATCGCGGCGATGGCCGCACTCCCCGCGAGCAGTCCGACCGGCGAGATTCGGTGCGCCACGTCTCCGGCAAAGAACCGCAGCACCAGCGCGATCGCAGAGGTGTAGATGAGCACCCATCCCGGATTCAAGCCCATGTTGGCCATCTCGTTGCTCATGAACGTCGTGATCCAGCTGTCCAGACCGAGCTCGGTGGTGGCCAGCAGGAACATCACCAACAGGAACATGATGAAGAGTGGCCGCCCAATCGATCGTGTGTACGACCCGTAGACGATCGTAATCAGCAACGTGACCATCCAGCTCACGGTGGAGGACCAGCCGAAGATCTGGCCGAGCTGGTGCACGATCAGCCCGAACGCGATCAACGCGCCAACGGCGCCGACTTCTGCGAGCATGGCGCGATACGACACGCCTAACGTGACGCGCTCGTGAACAGGGAAATGGCGCGCCGCCAACATCACTGCGTAGGCAATCGACGGGAGCAGGACAAGCGCGTTGGCGACGCGCCACTCGAGCCCGAACAGGATGATCAGCACGCCGCCGAGGACGAGGCCGCCTGGCCAGCCGGCATGGAGGATGTTCAGCCAGCGCGTCTTGTCGCGTGTGAACGTCGTCGCCACGACTGGGTTGACGTACGCCTCGACGGTGCCGTTGCCGAGGGCGAGGACGACGGTGCCGGCGTACATCCACACGTAATCGCGCGCGACGAGGATCGTCAGCGCCGACACCACGTGACAGCCGAACCCGAACCACATGGCTGTCTTGTAGCCGATGTGGTCGATGACCAGGCTGAACAGGATGATGCTGATGGCGAACGGCCAGAGGCCGGCGCCCAGGATCTCTCCCACCTGCGTGGCGGTCAGGCCGAACTCGGTTCCCCAGGCGCCGGCGGTGAGTACGCGTGAGATGAAGGCGAACGACGTGGCAATCATTGCGACGAAGCAGCCCCAGAACAGCTGCTTGTCATGTCCTCCGGCTGCCGTCGTCATGATCGAACGCTCCTATCCGTTGATGCCATGGTGTGCTTGAGAAATCGCAGCCCGTCGAAGGCGATCAGCTCTGGCGCGGGCGCGAGGTCGCGCCAGATCGAGGCGGCCGCCGCCATCGGCCCGGTGGCAAAGCCGAAGCTCTCGATCGTCAGCCACCGGTCGTATCCGATCTCTCGGACCGCCGATAACACCGCGGTCCAGTCCACGTGACCGGACCCCGGCGTGCCACGGTCATTCTCCGAGGTGTGCACGTGTTTGAGGTGGCGCGCGGCGTTGCGCAGCGCCAACGCAGCCGACTTCTCCTCGATGTTGGCGTGGAAGGTGTCGAACAGGATGCCGACGGCCGGGTGCCCGATCGCGTCGCACAACACCATCGCATCGGCCGCAGTATTCAGAAAGTATGTCTCGAACCGGTTCAGCGGCTCGATTGCGACGTCCACACCAGCCGCCGCGGCCGCCGACGCCAGCTCCTGCCAGCTGCCGACGACGCGCTGCCATTCCTCGACGGTGCGTCGACCGCCAGTGAACGTCCCGACCGGTGTGTAGAACGGGCCGGCCAGAAGCTCGATGCCCGCTTCAGCGCATCGGTCGAAACAGTCCCGGAAGTGCCGGCGGCCGCGCTCCCGTTCGGCGGCGTCTGCTGCGGCGAGGCTCGCGCCGACGGGAACGGCGGAACAGGCGGTTCGCGCCAGCCCGCGACGATCGAGCTCGGCACCCACGGCCCGCGCTTCGAACCGCTCGGGATCGAGAATCGGGATCTCGATGCCGTCGAAGCCGGCGGCCTGTATGGCATCGAGGCGGTGGAAGTCCGCGGGGCCGAACGAGACTCCCCAGATGAACATGTTGACGCCGAACTTCATAGTGCTACGGCGTCTCTCGCACGAGCCTGAAGCCGTTGTCGAACTTGCTGCCTGGCCCGCCCGCGTGCGTCATGTAGGTGGCGTTCTTCACGTCGGCGATGAACCCGCCGCCCTTCAACACGTGCTGAGTGCCCGTGCGCGGAGGCACGGGATCGGCGAACATCTTCTCGTTGTAGAAGTCCTCCACCCATTCCCATACGTTCCCGAGCGTGTCGTACAGCCCCCATGCGTTCGCCTTCATTCGGCCGACAGGCTGCGGTTGCAGGTTGCCGCCGATGAACGCCGTCTGCCGTATGTCGTGCCACGTGATGTCGTCTTCGGCGCCGGCGCGCGCGGCGTACTCCCATTCGAACTCGGTCGGGAGACGATAGACGCGAGTCTGCTCGAGTGCGTTCAAACGCCGGATGAACTCCTGCGTGTCCTGCCAGGTGACGTTCTCGACCGGGTAGTCGTCGGTGTCGTTCGGGTCGGGCGACCCTTGGTACACCGACGGGTTGTCGCCCATGACGCGCTTCCACTGGCCCTGCGTCACCTCGTATTTGCCAATCTCATACGGACGACGAATCGTGACCTGAAACCCCGGTAACCAGTCCCGTTTCGCCGCGGCCTCGATGCGCGCGTATTCCTCGGCTGTCGGCGGCGGCCCGCCCCGACCCGGACCGGGCGGCGGCATGGCCAGCGCGAGCGCGGCGCCGAGTCCTTTCAGCACCTGATTGGAAGTGACGAAGCCGGTGCGCTTCGTGTCCCACGCGTCGAACCACGCCGTGAAGGTGTTAGCGAACTCGACGCGCGAGACGGCGCCGTCGCGGTTGGCGTCGGCGACACTGAAGATGGCTGGTGTAACGCCCGCGCCAATGCCCCCGCGCCCAGGCGGGCCGAAGCCGCCACGAGCCTGTGGCTGCATGGCCGCAAACCCTTGCGTGAACTGTTCACGCGTGACCTGGCCGGCCCGCTGCACGTCGACGCGATCGAACCAGACCTCCGCCACCCGCCGCATCTCCTCGCGTGTCAGCCGGAGATCACCGTCAGCGTCGCCGGCGAGCATGATCTCGCCATAGAGGTTGCCGCCGGGCGCGTTCCCGCCGGGTTGCAGATACGGCGGATGGAACTTCCCGACAGTCATCGTCCCTGGATTGATGCGCACGAACTCCATACCGATCGTGTTGGTGGAGGTCCGGACACTCTGCGCGCCGGCCGTGACGCCGTGAGCCGGGTTCGTGGCTGGCTGAAACTCCTTGACCGCCATGTTCCGGAACCGGAGCACCTGCCACGAGCGGCTGCCGCCGGCACCGCCGCCAACCTCGTCGTAGGTCGCGGTCCAGTGCAACTGTAGCCCGATCTTCCCGGCGGTGAGCCCCGCCGGCAGGTCGTTCTTCGGCATCTGCAGCTCCCAGATGCGAACGTCGTTGATCCAGAGCGTGACGTGCGGCTTCTCGCCGACCATTCGCATTCGCATCGAGTTCCACTCACCGTCTTTCCAGACCTTTGCTACGTCGATGCGCTCGCCGATGTACTCCGGCATTCCGATGAAGATCCGTTCGCCGATGAAATCGCCCACGTTTCCCGGCGCCACCAGCTCGAGCTGATATGCGGCCCCGCCCTCTGTCGAACGCATGAAGATGCCACTGTTCAAACCGGGATCAGGCCTGACCTCGACGTAGAACTCGAAGTCGCTGTAGTCACGATCGGTGAGGAGCAGGCCGCCCTGACCGAACGGCCGCTGCCGCAGGACGAGCGTACCGCCTTCGACGAAGACCTCGCCGGTCGTCCCGTGGTGCACCGTCCGGCTCCAGTGCCAGCCGGTGATGTCCCGTCCATTGAACAGACTGGTGAAGCCGTCCGGGATTCTGCCTACCTGCGCCGAGCCCACCATGCAGACCATCAGCAGCGCGATCACCCAGGCAACGATGTTCAGCACGCGGCGCATGAATGGTCCTCGACGCTAGTTGAGCGCAAACGCAAACAGCAGGTCGCCGGCCGCAGCCGTCACGTACTGCGTGCCGTCCAGCATGTAGGTCTGCGGTGAGTTCGTGACAATGGTTCCGAGCCGCGCGTGCCACAGGATGTCGCCATTGGCCGCGTCGAAGGCGATGAAGTTACCGCTCGGATCACCCGTGAAGAGGAGTCCGCCGGCGGTGGTCAGCACACCCGGATGCGTGCTCGACCAGAACCCAATCCTGTGCTCGTAGCGATGCCGCCACTTCACGTCACCAGTCCGGTAGTCGAGCGCGAGCAGCGACGAATCGAACAACCCGATGTGCCACTCGGACGATCTCCCGAAGCCTGTCGGATCCGACGCGTCGCGCGGCAGGTAGAAGATGCTGCCGGAATTCGTAGCGTTGACGTAGAACAACCCCGTCTGTGGGCTGTACGCCTGCGCTGGGTAGTTGGCCACACCCTCTTGTGATGGAAACACCAGCGATCCGGGCGGCGACGCTTCTTTCGCGGGATCAGGGATGAGCTGTCCCCGCTCGTCGCGACCCGGTTTGTATGCATTCACGAGTCCGAAGGGGCGCGACGCGATCGGTTTGCCATCGGTGCGATCGAGGAGGAAGTAGTACCCGTTTCGATTCGTCTGTGCGAGGAGCCTCCGGGGGCGCCCGTCAATGACACCGTCGAGGAGGACAGTCACCTGCGTCGCGTCCCAGTCGTGAGTGTCGTGCGGCGATGTTTGGTAGTACCAGACCATCTTCCCGGTCTGCGGGTTCAACGCGACGATCGACGACGAATACAGGTTGGCCCCTTCGCGGCCCTTGCCGTTGTAGGTCGGTGTCGGCTGGCCGGTTGGGACATAGAGCAGGTTCAACTCGGGGTCGTAGGTCGGCGGCTGCCACGGTGCGGCGGCGCTTCGCGCCGCGACCTCCGGGCTGGGCCACGTCTCGATGCCGGGCTCGCCGGGGCCGGGCACGGTACGCCACTTCCAGATCTGTTCACCGCTTTCGATGTCGCGGGACTCGACCCAACTGGGAGTGTCCGTCCCCGAGTCACCGCCGACGCCGATGATGACTTGCTTGCCGATGACGATCGGCGCGACGGTGGAGATGTTCGGCGCGTCGGGAGACGCGAGCGCCTTGGCCCATCGCTCCTTGCCGGTTCTGGCATCGAGCGAGACGATGCTGTTGTCGGCCGTCATGAAGTACAGCCACTGCCCCGCGATGCCGACGCCGCGGTTGCCGATGGCGCTGCGGCCTTTCCACAGGTAGTGCCAGATCTCGTCGCCAGTGCGAGCGTCGAGCGCCCACACGTGGTTGGTGGTGGTCACGTACATCACCCCGTCCACCACCAGTGGAATGCCTTTGACGTCCACCGCGCGACCCGATGGCCCAAAGCCGCCGCCGGTGGGTGCCTGCGGCTCGGGACCCGACCCTCCCATGATTGCGCCGGTGGTACTCGTGTTGAGGCGGTAGATCCACGCAAGCGACAGGTTCTTCACATTCGCGGTCGTAATCTGTGTCAGCGGACTGTGGTGACGACCCGTATGGTCGCCGTGATACGTCGGCCACTCCACGTCGTGCGCCTGATCCTGCGCGAAGGCGGCCGTCGCCGCGACGATGAGCAGGGTGAAACCACGGAGCAATGCGGCGCTCATCGAATCGTCACCAGATAGGCAGTCAGGTTGTGCATGTCGCTGTCCTTCAACGTCGGCAGCATCTGCAGATGCCCTTCGAGCGGGTCCGTGACGGTGACCTTCGGCGTGTCCTTCCGTCGATTCAACGTACGGCGCACGCCCGACTGGTCAAGGAACGTCACGTGGAAGTCGGTGAGCGCGAGCAACTGCCCCGTGTACGTCTCCCCTGATGCCAAGGTCACAGACACCCGTTTCGGCACGTCCGGATAGTCGTTCGGCGCGCCGGGCACGACGGGACGCGGATACCCACCGTTGCCGCGCGGGAAAACGATGCGGCCCTGCAATTGTCCGGCAGTCAGTCGCGCGCCGACGCCCTTGAGATCACCAGTGACCGAGTGGCACGTGGTGCACTTGCCGGCACCGTTGAAGAAGGCCTCGCCCGCTCTGGCGTCGCCGACGATCTCGACGGGCGGACCGCCACGCCCCCGGCCGCGTCCGGCCGGCGGAAGCAGTGAACGGAGATACGCCGCGATGTCGCTGAGCTGCGCGGGCGGCAAGGTGAACGGCGGCATCCTCCGTTCGGGCCGGCCAACACGGAGGAACGGTCCGAGCGTGCTGCCGTCCTGATCCGCCATCACGATCAGCGATGCTGTCAGATCGCTTCCGCCCTCCGCCCCGCCGCGCGCGTCGGCACCATGACAGAAGCCACAGCTTTGGGTGAAGGCGCTTCGGCCGCGGGTGATCGCGGCTGGCTCCCCATTAGCTTCAGCAGGACCAGGCCCGGCGGCGCGTTGCGCTTCCACGGTGGCGTGGAAGAGCGCGGTCCAAACGAGAGCCGCGCCCAGGACGACGTGCATTGGCCGAAAGGAACGCCCCATCACCGTATCGCGACCGGCCGCACCGGCGAACCGGTCGCACCGCGGATGCGCTCGGTCAGATTCAGATAGAGGAACTCGTAGACGCGATCGCGCGCCAGCTCACGCAGATCCATGTTCTCCAGCATGAGCACGCCACCAAAAAGCAACTCGTGATGCACGTTGCCCAGCTCCGGCCTGGTTGGCGGCTGGATCGTCACGCAACAGCTGTCAGCACCGACGAGCGACGCTTTCCTTTCGACGGCCCAGCGAGCTACTTCGACGCCAATGCCGGGCGAGCCCTGGTTTTCTCCGACGAAGAATCGGGCGTCGTTGTATTTCTGCGGATT
>Ga0209382_10008278_pt1 | contig 13120 bp, 9 predicted proteins | sample SoiMetdeltSBSDD5_FD_187599 | JGI IMG/M metagenome (GOLD analysis project Ga0209382, IMG submission 187599) | Bulk soil microbial communities from a Populus tree surrounding site in Tennessee, USA - Soil MetaG P. deltoides SBSDD5 (SPAdes) (version 2) | ecosystem: Environmental > Terrestrial >... | reverse complement strand
CTCCAGCCCGGCCAGGAAGAGGATCCTCTGACTCGCGCGTTGTTGTTGTAGTGCTCGCATGTGGCTATTGGCCTCGCGGCGACGGCGATCCGTTCGGGCGTTCCGGGTTCCGGCCCGGCGAACGTTGGGGGGATCGGAGGTCGGTGGTGGTGGAAAACGGTTTGCGATCGGAGGGCTTCTGGCCTGGCAGAAACTCATTGGCGGTGAGTTCCAGTTCGAGCGAGATGCTCCGATTCTGGATCAGCAGTTTCGGATCGACCAGATTTCTTCTCCACTCGGCGGAGAGGGCATCGACGTTGCGGAACAGCGGGTATCGCTTCAGATCGGTCACGAGCTGGCTGACGATACGCCGCATCGCCTCCGGTTCTTCGGGCACGCATAGCTCGGCCACGAAGCCGTATTTTTGCGGCGGCGGATTGGTCACGGAACCCGTTTGTTGTGGCGGTGGGTTCGTCTGGCCGATTGGCCGGGCGCCAAAATAACTCTGCTGGTCGGCGAACAGAACGTACCAGAAGTTCCGGTTGCTGCGAACCTGTTGGAGCAGCGCGAGGGTTTTCAACGTGTCCCAGGTCTCCTTCTGCCGCTGCAATATCGGGCGCAAGGTCTCGTACTGTTGCGCCAGCAGTGTCGTCAGCGATTCGGTGGAATTCGCCTTTTCCAGGGCCGCCTGGCTTTGCGCCAGCAACGTCTTCTTACGGTTCGCCAGGCGAGATTTTTGCCAGGTGCCGAAAGCCAACAACAAAGCGGTCACGACCAGAATCATCGCGCCGACCGAGTGGAGCAACTCCAGGGAGCGGTGCTTTTTCCAAACCGCGCGGAGTTCGACCGGCAGCAGGGACGCGGGCTGCGGATTCATGCCGAGGGCCTGGAGCGCCGTCCCGAACGCGACGGCAAATCGTCCCGTCGGCGGGTTCGCCTTCGCCTCGCGCCCGTCCGGCCAGGCGCTGAAACGCATCGGTCCGCGCTGATTCAAATACTCGATCAATCCCGGCTGCAACCCGCCGCCACCGCAGAGGACAACCTGGAACGACTCAAGAGCCGACGGCGATTCGCCCTGCTCGGCCAGCCACTCTTTCACCATCCGCTCAAGCTCGCGATGCCAGCCCTCCACCTTCTTCGTCAGAGGCGCCGGGCCTTCAGCGGGCACAAGAAGATTCTCAGTGAATTTGAGGGTTTCGGCGCTCTGGAACGAACAATCCCTCTGCGCCGCAATCTCGTCCGTGAATGCGTCGCTGCCGAAAGGGGAGCTGCCGCCGTGGACGGCCTGTCCGGCGGCCAGAATGGTCATCACCGTGTTGCTTGCGCCAAGGTCAACCAGCACCACGCGATCCGCCGCCGGCTGCAAAACCCTGTAGGCTGCGGCCAGCGCATTGGCTGTCGTGGTCACTTCGCAGACATCCTCTTCCCCCAACCCCAGCCGGCTCACTTGCTCCAGAACCTCGCTTTCCTGGCACAGCGTCACCCAGAACGGATTCTGATTCTTGCCGAACGGCATCAAAGGAGCGTAATCGAAGGCAATCGCGCTTTCACTCAACCCGCTGAGTTTGACCGTCTCCTCTTCGATCAGATTGCGCACCTCCTCGCCAATGGCCGCCGGCAGGTCGACCACCTGCGAAAGCGACCGGTGTTGCGGCAGAACCAGGGCCACCGGGTGGGACCCGAATTCGCGCAGCACCGTCTGGAGATGCTTGTTGATTTCCCCGGCGGAAAGCAGCCCCTCTTCCTGCAGATCGATCAGCTCGTGGCGCAGCACGCGAACGCGGCCAAATAATTCCTCGACGAGCAGGATCTTGAAGCTGTGGCTGCCGGCGTCGATGGCGATGACGCGCCGGGCCGGCGAGACGGGGATCGAAATAGGCAGTTTGAACGCCGGTGCCACGCTATTTCCCTTCGGCGTTCTCGTAAACGATGAACTCACCGGTCTCCGAGAGGATGGTCGCCGTCACAAAAATCAACAGGTAACGGGGCCGGTCGATCTCGGTTCGCCGACGGAAGAGCGCTCCCAACAGCGGAATGTTCCCAAGCACGGGAACGGACTCGACGAAGGTGGTTTGTTCCCGTTCCAGGACGCCACCCATCGCCACTGTTTCGCCGGACTTGACGATGACGCGCGTCGAGAGCTCCTGCGTGCGGGACTCCGGCAGTTTGATGTCGAATGTGCTGATCACGTTGCCGGAGGCGTCCGTGTCGCTCAAGGTTGCGAAGGTCACGAGCTTTACGTCCTGACTGACGCGCGGATTCAAGGCCAGCAGGATGCTGCGGCCATCGCCACTGATGCTCGCGAGAACGTCCAATTCGACGCCGGCGGTCAGCTTCGTGGGCTTTCCCGCGGGAACAAAAGAGGAAGCGGATGTCCGTTCCGTGAACGTCGTTTTGACGGCGTATTCTTCGTAGTAGTACTGTATCTTGCCGTCCGTGATGGTGGCCGGTCGGTTGTTGATGACCGTCAGCCGGGGCGCGCTGAGCGTCTGGCTCTCGCCGCTTTGTTCGAGCGCGGTCAAGGTCGCGCTGAGATTGGGTCGGCCCAGAATGTTGGTAAATATCTCCTGCAAGCCGAGGCCGACATTGCCGACGTTGGCCGGACCGACCACTCCGGTAAAGTCGGTGGGCGACCTCGTTGGGGCGATTTGTCGGCCGGTTTCCCAGAGCACACCCAATTGCATGAAGGCGGGCTGCGACACGGTGATGAAACGCGCCTCGATCAGGACCTGCTGGATGGGCTTGTCGAATTCCTCAACGATTTTTTCCAGGACTTCGAGTTGCTCCCTCGTGCCCCGCGCAACGATGAGGTTCCGCTCGTAATCCATAAAATACCTCGACCCCGTAAAGAAGTTGGTGATCGCCGTTTCCAGCGCAGGCATGACCGGGGCGCCGTCGTTTACGAACTTATTGATCGCCTGAGTTTCCACGATCGCGGTGACCTGGGCGGGGTTTTGCGGATTCACCTGCTTCGTTTGCGTGACTTGTGTGGGGCCGAACTGCGCCGGAAGCACAAAGCCTTTCTTCAAGCGGTAGAAACGTGTTTCCTCCTGCACCTTCTTCGGGTCTTTCGCATCCACGATCCAGATCAGGTCGGTTCCGACCTGGAACTGAACTTCGAGGTTGCGGGAAATGTACCGAAGAAACTCCCTCAGATTGACCTTATTCAAGTTTACACTCAGTTTCTGGTTGAAGGCCGGCAGCGATTTGTCGGCGACGAAATTAATGCCTTCGGCCTGGCCGACGTTAAAGATGATCGCTTCCAGGGTCACGTTGTCCAGATGCACCGAAATCTCCTTGTCGAGAATCCTGGCCATGCGGCCCTGCTCGGTTTCCAGGTCGAACAGGGCTCCCTGGCGGTAAACGGTCTTGCCATAGCTGTCGGGCACGTACGGCGTGGAATCGATTTGCTCAACGGCATCGCGCACGTCTTTGCGGGGCGGCAGGCCGCGGTCCTTCTTCTCTTTGAGCAAATCCGGAATGGTGGGGTTGAAGACGGAATTGTTGGCATCGATCTCGCGGATCTTGTCTTCCACTGCCTGTTCGCGGCGCAGTTTCCGCTGTTTGGTGACCCAACTCAGGAGCCGTTGCGCAGACGCGTCCTCCGGATCGGCTTCGTAAAGGCGGGAGGCCCGCGTCTCGGCTTCCTCCCATTTGGATTTCGCTGCCAGGTCGAAGATCGCCTTGAATTCGCCGTCATGGGCGGCGCTGTAAGTGAGCTTCGGGAGTCCGACCTCGGCGTTGGACGCATTGGTCGGGCTCGACACGGCGGGCGTCTGGGCCGGCGCTGGCTTCGCAGCCGCCTTCTTCGCCTCGGGCGGGGACGCGGGCCGGGCGGCCGTGGACCTGGTCGTGCTCCGGCAACCTGCCAAACAGATTGCCAGCAACAAAGGAACGTTGCGCCAAAGGAAAACTCCGAACGGTCGCATAGGTGTAGCTTTCGACGATAATGAATCCATGCCGATTCACGCCAGCGAATTTATCCCGCGCCATTCAAACGCCGTGTGAATGCGCCCGACCCTTCGCCCAACATGAGTCTTACAAAAATTGCCCGGCAGGAAACAAGCCTAAGCCGCAAAAAAGAGCGCAACGAAAGGCTTCGAATGCAACGACTGGGGCAGCCAGGGTCGTGGCCCTTGTTGTGAGATGGCGCGGGAAAATGTCGCGGCACCGCGAACGTCACGTGGTCGATCTCAGCCGACCAGCCGATACCAATTGTCCCGCTGGCGCGCTTCGTAACCGAGGTCCTGGATGAGCCGGCGCATGTCCGCGACGGTCATCCGGAAGGTCGCTCCCGCCTGGGACACAACGTTCTCCTCGATCATGATGCTCCCCAAATCATTCGCGCCGTATTTGAGGGCCACTTGCCCGATGTCCAGCCCTTGCGTGACCCAAGAGCTCTGAATGTTCGGGATATTATCGAGGTAAATCCGGCTGAGCGCCTGCATCCGGAGATATTCGTGCGCTCCGACAGTGGGCGCTTTGAGCTTCGTGTTCTCCGCCTGGAACGTCCAGGCGATGAACGCGGTGAAGCCCTTCGTCTTGTCCTGCTGCACGCGCACCCGTTCCAGGTGTTCAATCCGATCCTCCACCGTCTCGACATGGCCAAACATCATCGTTGCCGACGAATTCAGTCCAAGCCGATGTGCGACATCCATGACGCCCAGCCAGTCGTCGCTCATGGCTTTAAGCGGCGAGATGCGCTTGCGAACGCGATCGACAAGGATTTCGCCGCCGCCGCCGGGAATGGACCCAAGGCCAGATTCCCTGAACTTAGAAATGATCTCTTCGAGGGGCAATTGGAAGACTTCGCGAAAATGGATGAACTCGCTCGGGCTGAACCCGTGAATGTTCACCCCGGGAAACCGGCCTTTGATGTGTGACAGCAGGTCGAGATACCACTGCATCGAGAGTTTGGGATGGTGACCGCCTTGCATGAGGATTTGCGTGCCGCCAAGCGCGACGGTTTCCTCGATCTTACGGTCGATCTCTTCGTGCGTGATGACGTAGGCGTCGTCGTCTCCCTCCACCCGGTAAAACGCGCAGAACTTGCAATAGACGTTGCAGACGTTCGTATAATTGATGTTGCGGTCAACGATGTAGGTGACGACCTCGTTGCCGTGGCCGTCGTAGGCATCCAATTTGGCGAGTTGACGGCGGTGGTCCGCCAGCGCGCCCAATTCTTCGAGCGGCAGGTGATAAAGGCGAAGGGCCTCGGCCGGATCAATCCGTTTCCCGTCCCACACTTTTTGCAACAGGTCGTCCAGAGACGCGTCGTAAATCACGCCCGCAAGTTAACCGCAGTTGACCGCAAAAGACAAGGAAACCGTCCATCCTGCACGCGCGGTCGGAAGTCACGGACTGAAGCGCCGTTCTCCGGGCCGCCCGACAATCGTCCGCGATTAACTAACTCCCACTTGCGGCGAAGAGTCGGCCGTGATTTGAGGCCAAATCACATCCGAATTTCTCCTTGCCCTCATCGCTTCGCGGGTTTAGCCATAGCCCATGCCTAAGCCTCTCATTACTCGCCGCCGCTTTCTCTACTCCAGCACGGTTGTCGGCGGCGCCGCTTCGCTCATCGGGCCCCAGATTCTCCGCGCCGGTTCGATCAAAGACAAAGTCAGCGTCGCCTTCGTCGGCGTCGGTAACAAAGGCGCCGAGAATCTCAAAAACCTCGCCGGCCAGAATGTCGTGGCGTTGTGCGACGTGGACGAAAACTTTCTCAACGCGGCCGGCCAGAAACACCCTGGCGCAAAGAAATATCGCGATTTCAGGAAACTGCTCGAGCAAAAGGACATTGACGCCGTGGTGGTGACCACACCCGACCACACGCACGCGGTGGCGGCGATGGCGGCCATTCAGCTTGGAAAGCATGTCTATTGCGAGAAGCCGCTGACGCACGACATCTACGAAGCGCGCCAGCTCGCACGCGCCGCGCGCGAGCACAAGGTCGCCACGCAAATGGGTAACGGCGGCCACGCCAGCGAGGGACTGCGCTCAGCCGTCGATTGGGTCAGGTCAGGGGTGATCGGCGAGGTGCGCGAAGTCCACGCCTGGTCGAACCGTCCGATCTGGCCGCAAGGCATCGCACGTCCGGCCGAGACACCGCCGGTTCCGTCCAGCATCGACTGGAACCTGTGGTTGAGCACGGCACCGGAGCGCCCGTATCACCCCGCGTATCATCCGTTCAAGTGGCGCGGATGGTGGGACTTTGGCACCGGCGCACTCGGCGATATGGGTTGTCACATTATCGACGCGGCATTCTGGGCGCTCGACCTCGGGTCGCCGGAATCGGTGGTGGCGGAATCTTCTCCGGTCAACAACGAGACCGCCCCGAGTTGGTCCATCGTCCAGTATCAGTTTGGCGCGCGGGGCAAGCTGCCTCCCGTGAAACTCACGTGGCACGACGGCGGCAAACATCCGCCGCAGGAGCTGGCCGAGCTCTCCGCGGGCGAAAAGTTTCCCGAGAACGGTTCGTTATTCATCGGCGACAAGGGCAAGCTGTTCCTTGCGGGTCGCGTGCCGGAGTTATTGCCTGAATCCAAGTGGAAAGGCTTTCAACCGCCGCCCCGTAAGATTCCGCGTTCCCCTGGCCACTATCAGGAGTGGATCGAAGCCTGCAAAGGGGGACCCGCCGCTCTCTCCAACTTCGATTACGCCGGACCGCTGACCGAGATGGTCTTGCTCGGCAATCTAGCGCTGCGTCTCGGAAAGAAGATCGAGTGGGACGGAAAGAACCTTCAGGCGCGGAACGCGCCCGAAGCCGCCTCCTACATCCGCCGCCAATACCGCAAGGGCTGGAGTCTGGACTGATTGGGAATTACTTCTTTTTCCGGTCCAACTCTTCGAGCTTCTTCTTCGCCTGTGTATGGTCGTTCTTTGCCGACTGCTCAATCCATTTGCGACCCTCCGCCTCGTTCTTCTCGAGGCCGTCGCCGTTCAGGTAACGCAAGCCGAGTTCGTATTGCGCCGAGGGCGATCCTTCCGCCGCGCGTTTCTTCTGAAACTCGATCGTCTTCTTGAGCACCTCCTCCTGCTTCGCCTTCTCTTTCGCTGGATCCACCGGCGCTGGCGCTGCGGCTGGCTGCGGGGAAGGAACATTGGCCGGCGGTCGCGCGGCCGATGGCGGAGGGGTCTGCCTGGCCGGAGGCTGATTGGCCGGGGGCGGAACGATCTTGCGCGTCAGTTGCCGGGCGGACTGTGCCAACGTATCCGGTGTCGCGATCATGCCCGCAGCCGCGAGAAGGCAGACCGTCAGGGGAAGTTTCATCACGGCTCCAACGTTCCACATCCGAAACCTTCGGGCAAGCCGGGAACCATCACTTGTTCGGAAGGGGTCACGAACGAACGGCTGGTGCTCGCGTTCGTAGAGAAGCCTGTAGAAGAAGCCTGTAGAAAAATGTCTCCAATTCTAAAGCAGTCCTGTTAAAAGAAGTCTCATGAAGACCCGTCATTCTCTCCCGCTCGGGCTTGTCGCCCTTTTGACGACCTCTACCGTGATTGGCGCCAACTGGCCGTCGTGGCGCGGCGGCGTCGATGGGAGCGGCGTCTCCTCGGAAAAGAATCTGCCAATCGAATGGAGTGACTCCAGGAACGTGCGCTGGAAGGTGCCTTTGCCCGAGCGCGGCAATTCCACGCCGGTCGTCTGGGGCAATCGCATTTTCATTACCCAGGCCGTCGAGAGCGAAGGACGCCGCACGTTGATGTGTTTGGACCGCGCGAACGGCAGGTTGCTTTGGCAATCGGGCACTACCTGGAAGGAGAAGGAAGAAACGCATGAGACCAATCCCTATTGCTCCGCCTCACCTGCGACCGATGGCGAACGTGTCATCGCGGCGTTCGGCTCCGCCGGTGTTTTCTGCTACGGCTTCGACGGCAAGGAACTCTGGAGTCGCGATCTCGGAAAACAGGCACACGAGTGGGGCTACGCTTCTTCGCCGGTCATTCATGGCGACTTGTGTTTTGTTTATCACGGGCCGGGTCCCGGTTCGCACCTGATTGCGCTCGATAAGAAAAATGGCCGGACAATCTGGAGATTCGACGAGCCGCCGGCGAAGACCGAGGGCAGAGGGGATGGTTTCAAAGGCAAGGAGCCGGGATATGTCGGGACCTGGAGCACGCCCATTCTTATCCAAGCGGGGGGTCGCGATGAACTCGTCATGAGTTTCCCGAATCGCGTGGTGGTCTTCGATCCCCAGACCGGCAAGCAGCTCTGGACCTGCGATGGCTTGAATCCGCTTCTGTACGCGTCGCCAGTTTATGGCGAGGGACTCGTCGTAGCGATGGGCGGCTTCTTCGGCAGCGCCATTGCCGTGAAACCCGGCGGCAGTGGCGATGTCACGGGTACACAGCGCGTCTGGCGCGAGGAACGGGCAAAGAAAAACCGTTGCGGCTCCGGCGTCGTGGCGGACGGCCGCATCTATTTCGTCAACATGGAGGGCTTCATCGAGTGCATCGACATGAAGACCGGCCAGCAGCTGTGGGAGGAACGCCTGCCCAGGCAGGGATCAAAAGGTGAATCGTGGTCCAACACACTGCTCGTCGGCGACAGGATTTACGCCATGAACCAGTCCGGCGACGTGGTGGTGTTCAAGGCGGGGCCGAAGTTTGAAGTTGTGGCGGTCAATTCCATCGGAAACGAGACGACCAATGCCTCGCTCATCCCATCCAACGGCGAATTTCTTCTCCGTACGCACAAGCATCTTTGGTGTATCGGCGAATCGAAAGCCGCCGCGTCGACGAAATAAGCGGGCGCTCGCGCGACCCTCCGATCTCTCGGCGCCGCAACGATTCAACTTCATTGCCAAACATGCTCATCGTTCACGTTCATGTTCACGTGAAACCGGAATGCATCGAAGCGTTCAAGCAGGCTTCGCTTGAAAACGGCCGCAACAGTGTCAAGGAGCCGGGCATCGCGCGCTTTGATGTCGTTCAGCAACAGGACGACCCGACGCGCTTCGTGCTGGTGGAGGTCTATCGAGACGCGGCCGCGCCGGCGAACCACAAGGAAACCGCGCACTACGCCGCCTGGCGCGATACCGTGGCGCCGATGATGGCCGAACCGCGCGCCAGCGTGAAATTCAGCAACGTGTTCCCGGACGACACCGGGTGGTAATCTGCCGGGGCGGAGCCTTCCAGGCCGCGGCGCGTTCGCGACCAGGCAGGTTTGGGAAAAATTCGCGGCGTCTCAGGGGACGCGGAGCTGCTGCGCCCAGGATGGGCGCTCCGTCGCGCTGCGTCCATCCTTGGTTAATTGAAACACCCATGACGCACTTCGAATTCGCCACTGCGACCCGGATCATTTTCGGCGCGGGCAAACTCCGCGAGATCGGACCGATCGCGAAGGAGTTCGGGCGCCGGGTCCTGATCGTCACAGGCCGATCTGCCGACCGCTCTCGCGAACTAAACCGGTTGCTCGGGGAGCAAAGAATTGCGCGCTGGACGCTCACGACGGTCGGGGAGCCAAAGATCGAAGACGTCGAACGTGGGGTTCAATTCGCTCTCAGCGAAGGATGCGACCTCGTTATCAGCTTCGGTGGCGGCAGTGCCATTGACGCCGGCAAAGCCATCGCCGCACTGATGACGAACGACGGCGACCTTTTCGACTACCTCGAAGTGATCGGACGAGGGAAGCCGCTGACGAAGCCGCCATTACCTTTCATCGCCATTCCCACGACCGCCGGCGCCGGCACAGAAGTCACGCGCAACGCGGTGCTGGCTTCACCCGAACATCGCGTCAAGGTCAGCCTCCGCAGCCCGCTCATGCTTCCGAAAATCGCGCTGGTTGACCCTGAGCTGACCTACGACCTGCCATCCGCCATCACGGCCAGCACTGGCCTCGACGCCCTCACCCAACTCATTGAGCCTTACGTTTCATCGAAAGCCAATTCGTTGACGGATGCCATCTGCATTGAGGGAATGCGTCGCGTTGCGCGCTCGCTGAAGCCTGCGTTTGATCACTCGTTACAGACTGCCAACGGGAACACCGGCGTCTCCGAACGGTTCAAAGCCGCACGCGAAGACATGGCACTGGCCGCTTTGTTCGGCGGCCTGGCGCTCGCCAACGCCGGCCTGGGGGCCGTGCACGGCTTTGCCGCGCCCGTCGGCGGAATGTTTCCGGCGCCGCATGGTGCCGTCTGCGCTGCTTTGCTGCCTCATGTGATGGAGGCAAACCTTCGCGCATTACGTGACCGCGCCTCCGCCAACGAGCCGCTTCGCCGCTACGACAAAGTAGCGCGCCTGCTTACGGGCAACGCTGACGCGACGGCGGACGACGGTGTCGAATGGGCGCGTGGGCTGTGCGATGAGGTGGGGATTGTTCCGCTCGGCGACTACGGTGTAACGAACAGCGATCTGCCTGTCCTGGTGGAAAATGCCGCAAAAAGCAGCAGCATGAAAGGCAATCCGATTGTCCTCACGGCGGAGGAGATGAACGATATTCTCGAGCGAGCCCTGCGGAAGTGAATCACCCGGTTGGTCCGCTCACACTAAGGCGATGGCGACGAGGTACCGCCCACGCCGATGTTCACGCCCACGGCCCCCGCCTGATCCGACACGGCGCGCGAGCCTTCGTTGATCGCAACGGTTTGCACGAAGGTTCGCAGGATGAGATCGGCGTAACGCGTCAACGTCCGATACGGAGTGAACGGCACATAAACAATGTCGCCTGGCTCGAGCAAGACGTCCGGCGCCTTGCCACGCACGATCTCCTTGTAGTCAACAATGGCGAGTTTTGGGTCGCTGAGCGAACCGCGCACCACGGCCACGTGCGACAAGTAAGCGTCCTTGATGGTCCCTGCCGCGTTGGCGATGGCCCCGACCAGCGACATGCGCTCGCGGTAAACAACCGACTTGGGTTGCAGCACAGCGCCGAGCACGAATACCTCTTTGGCCGTCGCCGACGGCACATATACGAAATCATCCGGGCGCAAAAAAATGTTCTGCGACATGTCGCCGTCCCTGAGCAGCCTGTGAAAATCGACCGGCAGCGGTTGGCCGTCGCGAATCACGAAGCTGCGACGCAAATCCGCCACTTCCTCGGCGGACATGGACGTGGCCGTGCCGTTGCCGAGCGAGGCCAGGGCCGCGGGACTCATCGGCCCGCCCGCTGCGGAAATCGATTCGAGCAAGGTCATTGGTCCGGTAAGAGGATAAATACCCGGCGCCGTCAACCGTCCCAACAGCCACACGCGCTGGCTCTCCACACGGCGCAGCGTCACGCCGACCTGCGGCATATCCCGAAGGTACTTGAGCAACTCGCGTTCGATCAGCGCTTTGGTCTCGGCGAGCGTGAGTCCCCACACGTCCAGTCCCGCCAGGAGGTGGTAATAAATCCGGCCGTCCGGCCCGACGACGGTGGCAATGCGGTTTGTTTCACCGCCAAGGATTTCGATTTCCAGACGATCGCCCGGGCCGAGCGTGAACAGGTTCGTAGGCGGCTTGAGCCATTCGGCGTTCAAGCGATTGGTGAGTTCGACTGAGGTCAGGTCGGTGAGCGCAACCAGTTTGGCCGAACTGGCCTCGTGGGCGTCGAAACGCGGCCCGGTAGTGATCCTGCAACCCAGAAGGAGTGCCAGGGCCATTGATCCGACTATGCAGAAACCGGTCGTCTTCATTTTCCGTCCCCGACAGGTCCGTTACTTGATGATCGGGCTGCGAATCAGCGGACCCACGTTCCCGCCCGTCCAGGTGATCACCGCCGCCTGCACGAAAGCCGTGGCGGCCAGGTCGAGCAACTCCTCGGCTTTGATCCACGGACGGTGATGGATATACACAATGTCGCGCGGCTGCAGGATAAAGTCGCCGTCGCGGGCATACAGCACGTCCGTGGCATCCACCACAAAGGTCCGGGGCTGATTCAGCGAACCGCGGATGACCAGAATTCTTTTCCGCCATGCACGGTCGGTGAAGCCGCCTTGCGTGGTGATCGCGGTTACCACTGAGCTGTTGGGCGTGTAAGGAACCGGACCGGGCGTGCGCACTTCGCCGATCACATAAATCTCCTTCGCCTCCGCCGGTGGAAAGAACAGATAGTCGTCCGGTTCCAGCGGGACGTTTTGAGAAAGGTCGCCCTGCAAGAACAGCCTCTCGAAATCGACCTCTATCCGCTCGCCGCGCCGGACGAGGAAAGTGTGCTGCAGGTCGGCCACCTCGATCAGGTCCCGGTGCCGCAATCCCGTTTGCAGTCCGCGCGCGCGGGCGATGGCCTCGATGATGGTCATCGGGCGGTCGAGCGTGAAGACGCCGTTGGTCGCGACGCCGCCGAGCACAAAATACTTTTTGCTGCGAAACGTCACCGGCGTAAGGATCGTGCGCGGGGCGCGATAGTAATGGGCCAGCTCCGCGTCGAGTCTCTCCCGGAGTTCATCGATGGTCAGGCCGGCCGCGAGGACATCCTGGGCCTGCAAATAACTCACGCGTCCATCCGGACCGATGGCAACTTCCTGGTGCGTTAGCTCCGGCCGGCCGAAGAGCGAGAAGTTCAGCGTATCGCCCGGACCGAGCGTTAGGCGTTCCTGCCAGGCGGCGCGTTTGCGCGAGGACGACGAAAACGAAGGCTTTGCTTCCAGTTTGGCCACGGGCTGGATCGGATCATCGGCGGCGGCGGCCCCTGCCGTGAACGCGTGTCCGGCCAGCAGCAGGGCTACGCAGGCGGCCCAACGCAGCAGGTTCTCTTTCACAACCGGCACCGTTTCGCGATTGAGCACCGCGCCGACGAGATTGCAGTGGGCGTGCCGCAACAATTCCAGTTGGTCGCGAGTCGCCGCCGGGTCCGCCTTCTCGCCGTCGATGAGCCAGATCAGTTGCGGGAGTTGTTCGGCGAGCAAGACTGCTTCCGGCACCGAGGCCGGAGGCAGCTCGACGAGAATGACAACGTTTTCGATGCTCCGCCAGTGCCGCAGCGCGGCCTGCCATTGTTTCCGGCGCTCGTAGTCCCACGCCCAACCCGGCAATGGAATGTGCACCATCGGTGGCGCGTCCGGAGCCGCCAATTGCTCGGTGATCTGATCGGGGTGGGCGAGGGCATTTCCCGTCGAGTCGCTGCTCCCGGTCGCCGCGCGAATCGGCGAAGCTGCGTTCGAGGAAATGCCTTTGCCGTTCGGCGAGGCGTTGCCTGGTTCGGAAACCGGTTCGTCGTCAC
>Ga0209382_10008274_pt1 | contig 13124 bp, 9 predicted proteins | sample SoiMetdeltSBSDD5_FD_187599 | JGI IMG/M metagenome (GOLD analysis project Ga0209382, IMG submission 187599) | Bulk soil microbial communities from a Populus tree surrounding site in Tennessee, USA - Soil MetaG P. deltoides SBSDD5 (SPAdes) (version 2) | ecosystem: Environmental > Terrestrial >... | reverse complement strand
GACGACGATGAACAGCGCCGTGGCGACCGCGGCGACCGCGGCCAGCGAGAGGATGACTGTGGAACGCCAGGCGTACTGCGTGCCTCCCCAGGAAGTCAGCAGCACGACGCTGGTGACCGCGATCGCGAGCAGCCCCGAGCCCAGCACGTCGAAGGGGCGGTCCCTGCGGTGGACCGGCACGCGGAACGCGAACGCGATGATCGCCATGGCGATGAGCCCAAAGGGCACGTTGAGGTAGAAGATCCACCGCCACGTCAGTTGCTCGGTGATAAACCCGCCCACGAGCGGGCCGGCAATTGAGGACGCGCCGAACGCCGCCCCGAAGTAACCGTTGTAGCGGCCGAGCTCGCGCGGGGTGACGATATCCGCGGCCATGGCGATCGTCACGGTGAGCAGCCCTCCGCCGCCGATGCCCTGGATCGCGCGGAAGGCGATGAGCTGTTCGAACGACTGTGCCGCTCCCGCGAGCACCGAGCCGACGAGGAAGATGACCACCGAGACCAGGAACACGATCCGCCGGCCGTAGACGTCTCCGAGCTTGCCGCTCAGCGGCGTCGCGACGATGACTGCCGCCAGATAGGCCGTCACGACCCAGGCGATGTGCTCCAGCCCGCCGAGCTCGTTGACGATCGTCGGCATCGCGGTGGCCACCACGGCCTGGTCGAGCGCGGCCAGCAGGAGTGCCAGCGCGAGACCGCTGAAAATGAGCCGGACCCTAGCCGGAGACAGGGCACGTCCGTCCATACGGAGGAACCTAACAGTAGCGTTGCTACCTAGCAACGTGCAGGCGCGCCTAGGGTTTCCCCGATTACCCCCGCGGGTGGCGGTCAATAGCCTGACGCACGAAATCCGACCACGCCGGGAGGACCCGTGCAGGCACCGGCTTACGTCATTCAGACGCTGCTGGCCTACAAGAAGAGCGCTCTGCTCCGCGCCGGAATCGAGCTCGGCGTCTTTGCCCGCCTCGCGGCGCAGCCGGCGACCGCCGACGAGATCGCCCGAGACCTCGAGCTCGCACCCAGGGGGTCCCGGATTCTGCTCAACGCGCTGGTCAGTATCGACGCCCTGGAGGAAGCGGACGGCATATACCGCCTCGCGCCCGTGACCGCCGAGACCCTTGATCCTGCGCGCGAAGGGTATCTCGGCAACGTCAGCGTTTGCCTCACCAGCCCATGGGAGTGGGAAGCGATGGGCCGGCTGCCGGACGCGGTGCGGCGCGGCGGCCCGGTTACTGCGGAGCACGTAGACAAGCTGGACTTCCCTTACTTCGAGGAGTTCGCCGTTCACGGCACCGCGCTGAGCGGGCCAATGGCGGCCCGGGTGGCCGGTACGATCGACGACTGGGCGGCGCAACGCGAGCGTCTGCACGTCCTGGACCTGGCCTGCGGGATGGGGGTGTACGGGTTCACGATCGCGCAGCGGCACCCGCAAGCCCGGGTCTGGTCCGTGGACAGCTCGGAGGTCCTCAAGATCACGGAGAAGCACGCGGCCCGGATGGGGGTCGCGGACCGGGCCGAGACCATCGCCGGCGACATGTTCACGCTCGACCTCGGCGGACCCTACGACCTCGTGTTGATCACGAATGTGCTGCACCACTACTCCCCCGAGCGCGCCACGGAGTTGTTGCGACGAGCCGCGGCGGTCACCAACCCCGGCGGAAAGTTGATCCTGGTCGGCCTCACCGCCGACGACGGTCCGGTCCGGGACAACCCAGATGCTCACCTGTTCTCGTTGCTCATGCTCGTGTGGACGGAGTATGGGGAGGCACCTTCCGTCGGTTACTTCCAGCGGTTGCTCTCCTCCACCGGATACAAGGACATGCAGCTACATCGGCACGCCGGGTCACCCTTCCGCACCATCATCGCCGACCGCGCGTGACGCGATCGGGCGCAGCGCCCCCGCGCCTCTTCGACCGGTCGATGGCACGTCATGCGGTTCGGGTCTAGACGCGGACGTGCTCGCTTCGCAGCCCGTAGGTGGTGACGTGGCCGAGGAGGCGGCGGAAGACTCGGGTGGCCGCCGGCAGCGGTAGATCCACCTCGGTGTCGAAGTCCAATGTGGTCGGCAGCGCGGCCAGCTGCTGCGGGTCGAGGAGGTCGGGCACCTCGACGATGTCCCGTTGTACCAACCGCTGTACCGCCTGGGTGAGGAAGGTGGGCAGCTGTCGTCTCCGCTTGACGCGGGCCAGGTCGCGCTCGGTGACCCGGCCCCGCCGGAGTGGGCCGGCGACCGCGTTCGCGGCCGCGACGGCGTCGTGCACGGCCATGTTGACCCCGAAGCCCGCGACCGGCGACGATGCGTGCGCGGCGTCGCCGATGCAGAGGAAGCCGGGCCGGTGCCACTTGGTGAGGCGGTTGACCTGCACCTCGAGGAAGTTGACGCTGTCCCAGGACTCCAGCTCATCCACGCGAGATCCGAGGAACGGCAACGCATGCCGCAGGATCGTACGGAGGGCGCCGATGTCGTGAACGCGCAGCTTCTGGTAGGTGCCTTTCGGCACTACGTAGCCGATCTGCCAGTACGTCGTGCGATGTCCCGCGGCAAAGACGTAGCCCGGTACGAGCCGCACGAAGGTCGTGTCCGGGTCCGTCGGTACTCGGGACATTCTGAACCAGATCAGGTCTATGGGCGCGCCGACGTCCTTGACTACCAGACCGGCCTGGGTGCGCATCCGTGATCGGCGGCCGTCCGCGGCGACGGTCAGCGTGGCGGTGAGGTCGTGGAACCCGTCCTGGGTTTGGTATCGGATCCCGCGGACCGTGGTTCCGTTGGTGAGCAGGTCGACAGCCTCGGCTGGCATCAGCAGACGGAAGTTGGGATAGCGCTTCGCCTCTTCGGTGAGCAGGCCCAGGAAATCCTTCTGCCCCACAAAGGTCACCCACGGATACTTCGCCTTTGGATTGGCGAAGTCGGCCAGCGGCAGTACGCCCTCGTTCGTTACGATCTTGATGGCGAGTTCGCGCTGTATCGGCAGTTCCAAGTAGCGGTCGATCAGCCCGAGCTCCTCGAGCACGCCGAGGGTCGGTGGGTGGATCGAGTCGCCGCGGTAGTCGCGGAAGAAGTCCTCGTGCTTCTCCAGGACCGCCACGTCGATGCCGGCCCGGGCCAGTATCAGCCCCAGGATGGCGCCGGCCGGGCCGCACCCGACGATGCAGCAGTCGACCCGGCCCTCCTCGACGGTCATCGCGCCTCCACCCCGCTTCCTTCGGTCGGCACCCAGCATGGCCGCCACGGCTCAGGAACCGGCCAGGATCGCGAACCGTGCGGGCTGAGCGGTTCCTGAGCGGAGGCCAGGACCATACGGTCATGGACCTGTCCCGGGTTCATCGTTATGGCGCTGCCGGTCGGCGTTGAGGGCCACGGCAGCTTGGACCCGGGCGGTGGCGGTCGTGTCGCCGGCCACCGAGACAAGCCGAGGAGACAGATGATGGGACAGGGCAAGCTCGACGGTCGCGTGGCGATCGTCACGGGCGCCGCGGCAGGGATGGGCCAAGCGGCCGCGGTCGCGCTCGCCGCGGAAGGGGCGGACGTGACGCTAGCCGACGTGGCGGACTGCGGCGAAACCGCCCGGCGCATCACTGAACTGGGGCGGCGCGCGCTCGCGGTGAAATGCGACGTCCGACTCAGTGCCGACGTCCGATCCATGGTGGACCAGACTCTGGAGACCTTCGGGAAGCTGGATTGCGCCTTCAATAACGCCGGAATCGCCGGCATCGGCGATCAGGTCGTCCATGAGGCCGACGAGGACGACTGGGACGACATCCTGGCGACCAATCTCAAGGGCGTGTGGCTGTGTATGAAGTATCAGCTACCGCCGATGCTGGCACAGCGCCGCGGATCGATCGTCAACGGAGCATCGGCCGGAGCTATGATCGCCGTCGCCAAGAACAGCGCGTACATTGCCAGCAAGCACGGGGTCCTGGGTATCACCAAGACCGCTGCGCTCGAGTATGCGACCCAGGGAGTCCGGATCAATGCGCTCTGCGCCGGACCTACCCGCACGGCCTTCATGGCGCGGTTCCTGCCCGTTCTCCCGGACGGAACTCAGTCGGACGAGTCCCTCTATGAGCGAATGGTTCCCATCGGACGGATGGCGGACCCGGCGGAGATCGCGCACTCCGTCGTCTGGCTGTGCTCGGACGAGTCGACCTATATGACCGGGAACGGCTTCGTCATCGACGGAGGCATGCTGGCGCGGTGACGCCGGTGCGGGACACCCGCGCGGCCGGCCCCGGTGTCGCACCGGGAGCCGGCCGCCGTGCGCTTGATGGCGGGCATCATCGCGAGCTCTAGCCGGCGCGGACGACGCCCTCCACAAAGGACAGGAAGGTGCCGGTGGGCCGCACGCCGGTGAACTGTATGCCGGACTGTTCGTACAGCTCCGCGACGTGGGCCGTGGTGTGCTTGCGGCCCGCCCCGTTGAGCTGAAGGAGCAGATCAAGCGCGGTCGTCACGATCGGCTCTGGCGTGCGATCGGCGAGCGTCTCGACCATGACCACCCGGGCGCCCGGCGGCGCACTCGCAACCACGTTGCGCAGCGATGCGAGGGTGTACTCGTCCGACCATTCCATGATGTTCTTCATGATGTAAAGGTCCGCGCGCACCGGCACCGACTCCCGGCAGTCACCCCCCAGGATCTCGCAGCGATCGGACAGGTCGCCGTCGCGCAGCTGCGGATCGGCGCCGGCGACCACTGCGGGCAGATCCATCAGGATCCCCCGTACCTCGGGGTAGCGGCGCAGGATGGTGCCTAGCAGGTGCCCGTGACCGCCACCGATATCGCCGACGGTGCGCACCCCCGTCAGGTCCAGGGATCCGGCAAGCGCAGCCGACGTGTGGTTGCTGGCCTGCGTCATCCCGCGGCTGAGGATCACGCCGGTCTCGGGTTCGTTGCGGTGGATGTACTCGTAGGTCTCCATGCCGTAGATCTGCGGAAAGATGGCCTTGCCCGTCCGGACCGCCTCGTCGAGCTTGGGCCACAACGGCGCCAGGCAGGCCGCTCCGACCCACTGCACCAGATAGGTCACGCTGTTCGGGTCGTCGGCCCGCAACAGGCGCGACAGGTCATTGTGGCTGAACCGCCCGTCATCCTCGCGGCGGAACACGCCCCGGTAGGCCAGCGCGGTCAACAGCCGGCGAAGGGTGTCCGGGTCCGCCTTGACCTCGCGGGCCAGCTCATCGACGTGGGCCGGCTCGTCGCCGAGGGCGTCGGCCAGGCCGAGCCGTACGGCGGCCATCACCGCGCCCGTCGAGGCGACACCCCAGAAAACCTCCTTGATCCGCGAGACGGCCTGAAGCTCTGGCGTCAACGCGAAGTCCTCGGGTTTCACGAACAACCACCTCGTTCTGCGTAGAGGGATATGGCGGTGAACTCTGGTCGGCTGAGCCGGCATCGGCCCGTAGCGCAATCCTCTAGCTGGCCGTTCAGTTCTCGCCGAGGCGCGGATCAGGATCCCGTACTCTGCGTAACCGGACCTGCTCGTGTCCTGATCGCCGCCTGAGCGACCTCTGATTGCCTGGCCGCATGACCACCTCGCTGGCGCGCCAGCTCATGGCGTGCCGCATCATTGACCTGTCCACCGACGTTACCGTGCACGAGAGCGGGCCGTTCCAGACCCGCGTTGACGCGGTCGAGGCCACCGAGGGTGCGCGGATCTTCGTTGACCGGGTGGCCAAGATGTTGGTGCCGGAGGCGGCTGGCCGATTCAAGCTCGACGACTTCCCGGATCGTGCCTTTCTCCGGCATGAGATGGTGACGGCCTCGGGTCACGCAGGGTCGCACATCGATGCGCCCGGGCACTACGGTCCGGCGCGCGACGGCCGGCGTGGGCACATCAACGATGCGCCACTGGAAGCGTTCGTCGGCCCCGGAGTGATGCTGGATGTGACCGGAATCCCGGGCTGGCAGGTGGAGCTGCGGCACGTGAAGGCGGCCGCCGAGGCTGGCAGTGTGTCCATTACCGAAGAATCGATCGTTCTCCTCCACACCGAAGCCGACAAGGCGATTGCCGCGGAAGTGGTGGAGAGCCTGCTGGATGATGGCGTGCGGGTGATCGGCAGCGACGTGGACGGGTTTGACGGATCCTTCCCCGGGAACATCCGGCGGTTCCTGGCGACGGGCGACTCAGCGACGCTGTGGCCGGCGCACATGCTCGGTCGGCGCCGTCCGTACTACCAGATCGAGCGGCTGAGCAACCTGCATCTGCTGCCGGCCACCGGCTTTGTCGTGATCGCCATGCCGGTGCTGATTGAGGGGGCCACGGCCGCGTGGACCCGGGCCGTGGCGTTCGTACCCCAGACCTAACCAATCCCGGCGAGACTGCGCCGGTCGAGCCTGCGCCACACGTCGCACACGCGTGACCTCGGGATTCCCCTCGGGGATTTCACCGTCATGCGTGCGGTAATGACTCAGGTGGCGCTCAGGGTCGACCGAGGTGGGTGATTGGGTGGAGTTCCGCGCCTTGGGCAGCTTTGAGGTGGTCGTGGGTGGTCGGCTTGCCACGCCCAGCGCACCCAAGCTCCGCCAGGCGCTGGCGCTGATGGTCCTGGAGCACAACAAGGTCGTGCACACCCGCAGCCTCATCGACGAGTTGTGGGGCGACGACCCGCCCCGTCAGGCGACCCAGACCGTCCACCAGTACATCTACGAACTGCGGCGCCGGCTGCGGCGGGTCTGCGATCCCGACGAGGTGCTGGTCACCAAGCCGAACGGCTACATGGCACCGGTCGCGCCGGAGAGCATCGACGTGACAATGGCGGAGTCCCTGGTCCGGGAGGCGGCGCAGGCGCTGGCGAGCCGGGATCCCAGTACCGCGCGGCAGTTGCTCTCCGAGGCGCTCGCGCTGTGGCGGGGCGAGCCACTGTCCAACATCACCTGCGGCAAGTTCCTGGAGACGTTCGCCACGCGCCTACAGGAGAGCTGGTTGCACGCGCTCGAGCTGCGCATCGAGGCCGACTTCCAGCTCAACCGCCACCATGAGCTGGTCGGCGAGCTCAAGGCGCTCAGTGCGGCCCACCCGTTCCACGAGAGCATCCACGGCAAGCTCATGCTCGCGCTCTACCGCTGCGGCCGGCGCAACGAGGCGCTGGACGTCTATCGCAGCCTGCATCGCGGGCTCGGCCACGAGCTGGGGTTGGCCCCGGGAACGCAGATCCAGCGCCTGCACCAGTTGATGCTCTTCGCGGATCCGGTCCTGGATCCGCCGTCGGCGCGGCGCGCCATCACGGTGTCGGCACCGGCCGACCCGCCGGCGCAGCTACCCGGCGACATCCCGGATTTCGTCGGCCGCCAAGAGCTGATTGGCGCGGTGCGCGAGGTGTTCAGCCTCCACCGGGACAGTACCGGTGTGCCGATCGTCTCGGTCACCGGCATGCCCGGCGTGGGCAAGACGACCGCGGCCGTACGCATCGCACACAGCATTCGCGGCGATTACCCGGACGGCCAACTGTTCGTGAACCTGAGCGGTACCCGCGGCACCTCGGAGACCGCGGAGCACGCCTTGGGGGTGCTGCTGCGCAGTGTCGGCATCAGCGCGGAACTGCTGGAGGGTCTGCACGAGCGGGTCGCCGCGTTCCGTACCTGGACCTCGCGGCGACGGGTGCTGCTCGTCCTGGACGACGCCGACGGGGCGACGCAAGTGGAGCCCTTGGTGCCCGCCGGGTCGGGATGCGCCGTGATCGTGACCAACCGCTGCCCGCTCTACGGGCTGCCGTCGGTCACGACGTTCAGGGTCGGCGTTCTCGAGGTCGACGAGGGAGTCGAGCTGCTTGCGCGCATCGTCGGCACGAACCGGGTCGCGGACGAACCGGCCGCCGCGAAGGAGATCGTGGCCGCGGTCGGTGGCCTGCCGCTGGCGATCCGCCTGCTCGGTCAGCGGTTGGCCGAGCTTGGATCGCAGCGGCTGGACCAGTTCGTGCGCGGCGTGACCGGAGGCGGCGCCCGGTACCGGCTCGTCGACTTGGCGCACATCGGCGGAGACCTGCGGGCGCGATTCGACTCCAGCTACCGGCGGCTGAACGAGCGTGACCGCGCCGCATTCCGGTTGTTGGCAGTCCTCCGCGGCGACGAGTTCACCGCGGCCGAGGCGGCCGAGGTCTTCGGGGACAATGTCGACTCAGCGGAGATGACGCTGCTGCGGCTCGCCGACGCCAACCTCGTACAGGTCGCCGGCGAGGACTCGGTGGGCGGCCGACGGTACCGACTGCACGAGCTGATCCGTCCGTACACATTGGACTGCATAGCCGCGAACCAACATCCTGCCGCCGATGCGCCGGCAGAGCCACGGCGCATGGGACCGGACACCCCGCTGGCCACCTCCGACGTCTGGCGTGGCCAGCGGCGCGGCGGCCAGTCGGCGGATGCGCGGCCCCGGGCGAAGGCGGAGGTCGAAAACAAACAACCTCGGGCACGCCGCCCGACGTCGTAGGAGGATCGGGACCGTGCTGAAGCGCCGACTTTTCACGTCCGAATCAGTGACCGAGGGCCACCCGGACAAGATTGCTGATCAGATCAGCGATGGCATCCTCGACGCGCTCCTCAGCCAGGACCCGCGCAGCCGGGTCGCGGTGGAGACGCTGATCACGACCGGGCAGGTGCATATTGCCGGGGAAGTGACCACGACCGCGTACGCGGACATCCCGGCGATCGTGCGGGACACGATCCTGGGCATCGGGTACGACTCGTCGAGAAAGGGCTTCGACGGCGCGTCGTGTGGGGTATCGGTTTCGATCGGCACGCAGTCGCCGGACATCGCCCAAGGGGTCGATCGCGCGCTGGAGACGCGCTCGGGTGCGGCGGGCGATGCGCTCGACGCGCAGGGTGCCGGCGACCAGGGGATGATGTTCGGCTTCGCGTGCACGGAGACGCCGGAGCTGATGCCGCTGCCGATCGCGCTGGCGCACCGGCTGGCCCGCCGGCTGTCCACGGTGCGCAAGGACGGCACGATCCCGTACCTGCGGCCGGACGGCAAGACCCAGGTGACGATCGAGTACGACGGACACACGCCGGTCCGGCTGCACACGGTCGTTGTCTCGTCCCAGCACGCGTCGGACATTTCGTTGGAGTCGCTGCTAACACCGGATGTGCGCGATCGGGTCATCGCGCCCGAGCTCGAGGGCCTCGGCCTGGACACCGAGGACTACCGACTGCTGATCAACCCGACCGGGCGCTTCGAGATCGGCGGCCCGATGGGCGACGCCGGCCTGACCGGCCGCAAGATCATTGTGGACACGTACGGCGGGTACGCCCGGCACGGCGGTGGCGCCTTCTCCGGAAAGGATCCGTCCAAGGTGGACCGTTCGGCCGCGTACGCGATGCGCTGGGTCGCCAAGAACGTGGTGGCCGCCGGGCTCGCTGACCGCTGCGAGGCGCAGGTGGCGTACGCGATCGGCAAGGCGCATCCGGTCAGCCTCTACGTCGAGACGTTCGGCACCGAGACCGTGCCGGTCGACCGGATCCAGAACGCGATCAGCGAGGTGTTCGACCTCCGGCCGGCCGCCATCATTCGCGATTTGGAGCTGCTGCGGCCGATCTACCAGCCGACGGCGGCGTACGGCCACTTCGGCCGCGAGCTGCCGACCTTCACCTGGGAGCGGACCGACCGGATCTCCGACCTCAAGTCGGCCGCTGGCGCCTGACCGGCACAGCGCCTATGACAGCTGACGAGAATGAAAGTCGAAATGCTGGGTCGGGAAGTGATAGAGATCGGCCCGGGTCATGAACTTCTTGAAGAACGGATCCCATCGGTCCGGAAAGTACATGCCCTTGGCGAGGTCGGCGTCGCTCCGCCGGGACAGCGACTTGGCCAGCGATGACGTGACATTGTCCATCCTGGTCACGAGCGTCGACGGGCTGAGCACCGCCGCCGGCGGCACCGCCACGACATAGTTGACCCAATTGAACGGTCGCGTGACGGCGTTGAGGGTCGCGGCGAAGGCCTTCGACGCGCCCGGAGGCAGCGCCGTGAAGAACCGGAGGAGGGGCAGGAGGGCCCGAATCAACCAGTACCCGAGGAGCATGTGGAACAGCAGCTGTTTGTTCGTCCATTTGGTGCCGTTGGTGGGCCTGCGCAGGTCCTCCGTGGACATCTCGGTGAGAAGTTTGCGGTACGTGGCCCGCACCCGCTCCAGCTCGTCGTAGATCGCCTGCCGGTCCACCGCCACAGTCACATAGGTAGCCTACCCGCTCCGCGTCCGGCGTGCGCCCGCTAGCAGTTACCGGTCTCGCGTAGCACGGCCGCGAACGGGCCGTCGCTGCCCATCTCCAGCTCGATCTCACCGATGCGCAGGGCGTCCTTGGTGAGGCCCATGAAGTGCACGATCTCCTCGCTGTTCGTCGTCGTGGTGAAGGTCTCCACGCCGAGCCGGTAGTACAGGTCGAGGGTCGTCGGCGTGGGCGACAGGTTCGGTTCCTCGCCCGCGCGCAGCGCACCCAGGATCCCCAAGACGTCATACTCGAACGCGATGCCGCTCCGAAGCGCGTACGCCTCCTCGCCGAACCGCACCGGGGAGACGCCCGGGGGCAGGCCACCGTCGGGCAGTTGGAAGATCGGGTGAATGATCAGGTCGTACCGGAAGATCTCGGAGATTACGTCGACCTTGTCCTCGGGTAGCCGCGGCCGCATCGCCTCATCCCACCACCGGTGGAGCATCTCGGTGGCGACGGGATCCCGGTAGAGGAAGTCGACCGCCGCTCCCGGCGTCAAGGTGCCGACGCCCAGCATCGACCGCAGCTTCACGCCCGCCGGGTCCTGCGTCTCTTGGATCCACGCGTCCACGGCACGCAACGTCTGGGACTGGGTCACCCCACCCAGCCTCCGGAGTGCGATGAAGGTGTGGCGCAGGACCGACGCGTCGGCGAGCAAGCGGCTCCAGAAGAGGAACCGCTGCATCGTCTGGTTGTCCTCGAAGCTCATCGTGTTGTGCGCCAGCACGTACTCGAAGTCGTCGCGATCGCCGCGGACCGAGACGATACCGTACTCCGCCTTCTTCTCTGCGTAGTCGGTGTTGGGCAGGAGCAGGATCGGGTAGACCGCGATCCGCGACACGTGCTGGGAGAGCCGGTCGTAGCCGGTCAGGAACGAATCGATGGTCTCACCCGGCGCGCCCCAGATGAGTTCGGCGTAGCACTCCAGCTGCTCGCGGCTGAGCCAGGCAACCAGATCCTCCCACTCGTTGACCTTCATGTTTCGCCGGTTCATGAGATCCAGCGCATTGTCGTCGAGTGTCTGCAGGGCGAGCGTGAACGAGCTGCGCAGGCCCGCGTTCTTCATCTTCTCGACGATGCGGTAGAAGACCTTCGATTTATTCTTCGCCCAGGAGGTCTCCACGGCCCGCGGGTAGCCGACCCGCTCGCGGATCTCGATGACGTCGTCGATGAACTCCTCGTCGATGGGCAGCAGGCCGAAGTTGGCGTCGCACAGGCAGATGGTGTGGACCTTCAGGCTTGCGTACAGCTCCAACTCCTGCCGCAGCCGCGCGCGGGAGAACGCACGCACCCGTTGGCCCACCGCGCCGCCCCAGAAGCAGAATGCACACTTGTAGGGGCAGCCCCGGTTGGTCTCCATCAGCGCGACGTCGTAGCGGAACCGTCCATTGTCGTCGGTCAGGTCGACGGCGCCGGTCAACGCGGGTGAGGGAATGAGGTCCAGATCCTCGATCCGCTCGCGAGGCTCGGTCGTGATGATCTCGCCCTCGTCGTCGGAGAAGGAGATGCCCGAGATGGCGCCCAACCGGCGCGGGGACACACCGTCGAGGTGGGCGTTGAGCAGGTCGCGGAAGACGAACTCGCCCTCACCGTTGACGACGACATCCACCTCGGGGTAGGTGCGCATCGCCCGAGCTGCCTGGTGCGCCACGTGGGTGCCGCCGAAGATGACCCAGCCGGCCGGGTTCATCTGCTTGAACGTCTCGGCGAGCGAGCTGAAGGTGCGGTAGTTCCACCCCAGCACGGAACACGCGAGCACGTCCGGCGCACCGTCGGCGAACAGCTCATTCGCCATCCGGGCGAGCGTGACCCCGCCACGGTAGTTGACTATCTTGATGTCGCAGTTGTCGCGCACGCGGTCGTCGGCCAGCGCGGCCGCCTTCATATATCCGGACGCGAGGGGCATTGACTCCATCGACATGTCCCAGACGCCCTGCTGGACGAGGCATACGGTGGTCTTCTTGCCAGCCGTCATTGTCAGCTCCTGATGCCTGGCAGGGTCGAACACGTGCACGCGACATCGCCGCGCGGCACAAGCCGCGACCGATCGGGTGCGACAGCGACTACTGCTTCTTGGCCTCGATGATGTGGAAGGGGAAGTACGCCATCATCGGCAACGGAACGGCCTTCGTGATGTGCCAGCCGGCCCGGCCGAAAAGTTCGTCGAACTCGGCTCTGGTGCGCTCGCGACCGGCGACCAGCAGCAGCATGCCGAGATCGATGAGATGCACCATCGGTTCGAGCGGAGGTTCATCGCGCACGATGCCCTCCAGCACCAGCATGGTCGCGTCCGGGCCGGCGGCCCGGTGGCAGTTCGCCACGATCTTCCCGGCCGGTTCGTTGTCCCAGTCATGCAAGACGCCCTTGAGCAGGTAAAGGTCCCCGCCCTCCGGCACCGACTCGCGGAAGTCGCCCCCAACGAACTCGACTCGGTCGGCCAAGCCGCGCTGGGCCATCGTCGCTCGGGCGTTCTCAATCACCTCGGGCCGGTCGAAGAGCACGCCGGACGCGTGCGGGGCGGCCTGCAGGATGGCGGTCAGGAACTGGCCCTGGTTACTCCCGACATCGACGATTTTCTTGAAGTTCGAGAGGTCGTAGTTCTTGATCACCTGCGGGGCCACCATGGCGGTGACCTCGTCGAGGTGGGAGGTCAACAGGTTCCCGGCCTCCGCGTGCGTGTCGTAGTACTCCCACATCTCCATGCCAAGGGCGTCCTTGGCCACCGACCGGTTCTCCATGACGCCGGTGTAGAGATGCTCGAACGGCCGCAGGTGCGCCTGAAGGCCCATGCCGAGGGCGAACCCCTTCAACGAATGGGGACCGTCCCGGAGACATTCACTGACACCATTGGGTCCGAACGTCTTGGGGTCGATGAACTCGCACAGACCGAAGGCGGCGGCCGCTCGCATCACGCGCAGCA
>Ga0209382_10008273_pt1 | contig 13125 bp, 9 predicted proteins | sample SoiMetdeltSBSDD5_FD_187599 | JGI IMG/M metagenome (GOLD analysis project Ga0209382, IMG submission 187599) | Bulk soil microbial communities from a Populus tree surrounding site in Tennessee, USA - Soil MetaG P. deltoides SBSDD5 (SPAdes) (version 2) | ecosystem: Environmental > Terrestrial >... | reverse complement strand
GCGATCTGATGGAACAGAGCGATCGCGGTCGGGTGTGGTTCTGGCGATCGATCGTGCGAGTCTTTGTCGCGATGCTCGGACGCGATCTGCTGGCCTCGCCGTTCGCGATGGCGGCGTCGTGCGCGGTGGCCTGGTTCTTCTACATGGCCGCGAGTCTGGTATTGGCGTTCACGGCCTACGTTCTGGTCACGCTCGTATGGGGAGTTGCCTACGTCTTCGCACATCACACCGGTGTGGAGTTGCTGACCGACGCGCTGATGATGCGCTTCGACTGGCCGCCGATCCCGGGCTGGGCGCTCTACGGCATTCAAGCCGCCGTGCTGTTTGCCATCGCGCCGTTCTCCATCGGCCGCGGCAGCGCCCGGTTCTGGCGCGGCCACGAGGTGACGCTGGCGGTGATGACGCTGATCGTGTGGACGGTGATGGCCCTGTTCGTGCCGCTCGTCGGCATCGGTATCAGCGCGCGTCCGTCGATGGTGCCGGTGATGGTGATGTTCGTCCTGGCCGGCGCGCTGTTCGAGCGGCGTTCACCGGCCACGGCCTTTTGAGAACGAACCCTTCTCACCACGAAGAGCACGAAGGCGGCCTTCGCGATCTTCGTGGTTGAAAGGGTCTGTTCGCGATCAGAAATCGAACTGCACGTTGAAGCGCACGAACCGTGGCTGCAGGATCGCCGTCGGCCGCATCCACCGCTCGCCATTCGTCGCGGGATCGTACCCGGCTTCCCACGTCGTACCGGTGTTCCCGTTCGTGAGGTTGTAGAAGTCGACGCCAACGTTCGCGCGCGTGCCGCCAAAACGCAGCACCTTCGCGATGCGCATGTCGAGATTGTTCACCCGATCGCCGTAGATCTCTCCAGGCAGCAGGATGTTGACCGTCTCGCTCGTCACGCCGGTACGCAGCGGGCGTCCGGTCGCGGCCAGGAACTGCGCCGCCGTCATCACGAAGTTCGCCGACCGCGACTCGCCGTTGGTCCCGACCTCGCCGCCGGGCTGCACGTTGGCCTGCGATCGGAAGATCGCGCTGACCAGCACGTCGACCTTCGGAATGGTGTACGACGCGAGACCGCGCACCGTGGTGATCCACGGTTCCCGGGCACCGCACGCCGGCTGGCCGTCGATGACGCCGGTCGCCGCTTCGGTTGCCGTGCTTGGCGTCATCGGACGACCGAACCGGCCGACGAGCACGTCGCAGATGTCGCTGACGCCGCGGCCGGTGCTGGTGCCGCCCTGGAACGTCAGGCCGTCGTTCAGACGGGCATTCACCGCCACGTCGACGCCTTGCCAGTAGTTGGTCTGCTCGCCGAAGTCAGCGGTCGACGTGTAATACGGATCGGTCGCGCCCAGCAACGAGTTGTTGTTGCGCGTGAGGAACGTGACCGGATAGCCACCCCCACCGGGCAGCCGCGAATCACGCGGCGCGGTCAGCGTGACTTCGTCATAGTCCTGCGGTCCGAGCGCGCGATTGTGGGTGTTGACGAAGAAGTTTCCCCACCACCGGCGGGCGTAGCTCACATCCAGCGACACGCGCGGCACCACTTCATGCTGGATGCCGGCGCTGAACTGCCAGTCCCAGTTGCGTTTGCCCCAGCCTTCGAGCACGTCGGGATTGACGGTCGTCGTCTGGCCCTGCTGCCCCCAGTTCAGATTCGTCCACGCCTGGCACTCGCCGTTCGCCGCCGGGTTCATGAAGTCGCACTCGGCGACGAAGTTGGTGTTCGCGTCGGTCCACCCTCGGCTCGTCGTCTGCTGCAGGGTCACCGCGGGGTTGTTGATCGTGTAGACGTCGCCGTTGTACGCCGCCTGCAGGTACTTGCTCATGCTGACCTTCAGCGCCGTCCTGCCAGTACCGAAGAGGTCGTACGACGCACCCATGCGAGGCGTGATGTCGTTGAGGCCGCGCACGCCGGTCGTTCGCGGGAAGGTGAACGCCTGCCCGAAGCGATGATCCTCGACCACGCCGTTTTCGCCCTCCGGGAAGAAGCTGCGCACATGTTCGTAGCGGAGCCCGCCCTGCACCGTCAGCCGGGCCCGCGTCCACTGATCCTGGACGTAGAACGCGTCGGGCACGGTGCGATTGCTCGTCAGCGTCGGGCCGAGGCGCTGTGTCAGCTGATTGGGAGTCCCGTTGTTGAAGCGGTAGCTGAGTTGATCGCCCAGGAATCTCGGTGTCTTGGCGATCATGAACGCGCCCTGATAGCCGGCCTTGAAGCTGTGCGCCCCCGTCACGTACGAGAGCGACGCGCGATACTGCATGTTCTGCTGAATCGTGCCGGTCGTCGAAGGCCAGCCGTGATAGATGAAGTTCGAGGCGGGCGTCTGGGTGCGCTCGTTCGAGAGCTGCTCGGTGACGGCAATCTGATTGACCGCCGCACCCACCGGGCGAATGTCGCCCCACTCGGTCCAGAACGAGGAGAAGCCCGCTTCGACGAGCACGCGGCTCGACCACGGAGCCGAGTAGGTGGCCTGCATGATCTTCGCGGGGGCATCCCAGATCGTTCCCGACTCCGGCGAGGTGGTGGGCACGCCCGGTCCGATGCCGGGACCCGACGCCGTCCACCCGTCTCCGGGCGACCGGCACTGACCGCTGTCGGGGGCGACCGACCCGCCGGAGCAGTTCTTGGTGTAGTCGATATAGAACCCGAACTTGTCGCGCGGCGTCGCCTGATAGGTGAGACGCGTGGCGATGACCTTCTTGGAGTTCGAGTTCCGCACCTTGATGCTGGTGTCGCGCGCGTAGGTCCACAAATCGGGATTCGACGCGTTCAGGTTCCCGTAGCGGTTCGGAGAGTCCTGATACGTCCCGATTGTCCGGGCGTTCGCGAAAAACCAGATCTTGTCGCGCAGGACCGGGCCGCTGAACGCGAAGTTGGTGTCCCAGTTGCGAATCAGCGCCGCCTGATCGACGAACCCGAAGCTTTCCAGTTCGGCGTCGATGTTGCTGCCCTGCGACCACTCGCCGGCCAGGCTCGCGAAGTAGAACCCGCTGAACGTGTTGCCGCCGGTCTTCGGGATCATGTTGAACGCCGGGCCGCCGCGATCGACTTCAGCCAGTCCGCCGGCAATGGTGACCTGCACCTCGGACGCGTTCGACATGTCGTACTGATAGCCCGACACGCCGCCGCCGCCGACCGAGGAGCCGACGTTCATCCCGTCGATTTGAATGTTGCCTTCGCTGCTGCGGCCGCCGCGCGCGGTGAAGAAGTTGTTGGAGGGCGTGGCGCTCGCGCCGAGCCCCGTGCCCTGAATACCGGGTACCCCGGCCAGATAGTTGCCGTATCCGCGGGATGCGGGCAGCGAGCGCACGAAGTCGTTGCTCAGCACCTGCTCGCGGCTGGTGCTCGTCTGGATGTCGACGACCGGTGCATCGCCCGTGACGGTGAGCGTTTCCTGAATGCCGCCGATCTTCATCTCGGCGTTGACGGTGGTCACGCCGCTGCCGGTCAGTTCGAGATTCTGGCGCGCAACGGTGGTGAATCCCTGCAGCGTGAACGTGACCGTATACGTACCTGGCCGAAGGTCGATGATCTGATACTGCCCGTTGGCGTCAGTGACGACCGAGCGGGCCTTTTCGATGAGCGCCGGGCTCGCGGCTTCGACCGAGACGCCGGGGAGTACCGCGCCGGAGGAATCCCGCACCGCGCCCGCGATGGACTGCGCGGTGGCGAAAGCGGGAAGACCGAGCAAAAAAACCGCGAAGAGAAGCGTTCGAGCGATGCCGTGCGTATGTAGTCTGGTCATTGATGCTCCCAAAAACACTGCCGCAGCCAACGGCGGAGCGGGGATTATAATCGCCACCTATGCGCCCTGCGATCTTGCTCGTCGCGCTTGCCCTCACATTTGCCGTCAATTTTCCGGTCGTCGCCCAGTTCGGTGCCGGTGCCCGGGCGCCGGACATCGCCGGCGAATGGCGCGTCGATAGCGCCGAGGATCCAGGTCAGCCGCCGCTTGCCGACTACCTGGGCCTGGCGCTCAACGAGGCCGGACGCCTTCGCGCCGACACGACTCCGGAGTCGATCTGGGGCACGCCGGAGTACCAGTGCCGGCCGCACTCGGCGCCGCATCAGTGGCGCGGCGTCGGCGGCGCGCGCATCCTCAAGGATCTCGATCCGATCTCGCGCGAGATCGTCGGCTACCGCCTGCAGTTCATGCGCTCGCTCGACCGGCCGATCTTCGTGGACGGCCGCCCGCACCCGCCCGCGTGGGCGCCGCACAGCTGGAGCGGGTTCTCCACCGGTGAATGGATCGGTCAGACGCTGAAGGTCACGACGACGCACTTGAAGGACGGCTATCTGAAACGCGGCGGACCGCAGACCTCCGACATGTTGACGATGACGGAGTTCATCACCCGTCACGACGACATCCTGTCGATCCTGCAGGTGGTGGACGACCCGATCTATCTCGACGAGCCGTACGTGCTGTCGATCACCTACACCTACGACCCCAACGCCGGCCCGGCTACCGAGAACTGCAGCGGGTCGTCGTTTGCCGAAAACGGCGGCCGCGATCGGCACTGGGTGCCGCATTTCCTGCCCGGGCAGAACAGCGGCATCGGCGAGTTCCTCAAGAATCAGTCGTGGATTCCGTTCGAGCCGATACGCGGCGGCGTCAAGACGATTTACCCCGAGTACCGTTCGGTGCTCGCCAAGAGCACGACGGTCAACGCCCTCACCGTGCCGGTGTCCAAGTCGGCCAACGACGTCGCCAGGCGCATCGCCGATCAGAGTCCGCGCGATGGACAGGTCCACGTGATGCCGATACAGGGCAACGTCTACATGCTCGTCGCCGACGGGATGAACATCACGGCGTCGGTCGGCCGGGACGGCATTGCACTCGTCAACACCGGATCCGCGCAGATGACCGACAAAGTGCTGTCGGCGTTGAATGACCTGGCCCGGTCGGTGGTCGCGGCGCCGGTGGCCAACAACTGCTTCGGCGCCAACTGTCCGGGCATGCCGAGCTGGTCGAGTCCCTATTTCAACGCTGTCGTCGCGTCGCCTCGGCCGTCGCGGCCGATCCGCTACATCATCAACACCAGCGCTGCGCCCGAGCATATCGCCGGCAACGAGAAGCTCGCGGCGTCAGCCAATTTCCGGCGCGCCGGCGGTGCGGCTGGATTCGGTGGTGCCACGCGCGACATCGGCACCGCCGCGACCATCGTCGCGCACGACGGCGTGCTCACGGCGATGAGCACGCCGGCCGACAAGTCGGCGGCGGCTCCCGAGGCCGCCTGGCCGGTTGACACGTTCTTCGACGACTTCCACAAGCTGTCCGAGTACGTGAACGGCGAGCCGGTGATCCTCTATCACGCAAAAGCCGCGAACACCGACGCCGATAGTTTCGTCTTCTTCCGCCACTCGGAGGTCATTGCCGCCGGCAATCTGTTCTCGACGATCAGCTATCCACTGATCGACACGGCCAGGGGCGGCACCATTCAAGGCGTGATCGAGGGTCTCAATCACATTCTCGATCTCTCGGTGGCCGAGTACCGATCGCAGGGTGGCACGTGGATCGTCCCGGGTCGCGGGCGCCTGTCGGACACGGCCGATGTCGCCTCGTATCGCAACATGCTGGTGATGATTCGCGATCGAATCCGCGATCTCAAGAAGCAGGGCAAGACACTCGAGCAGGTGAAGGCGGCGCGGCCGACGCTGGACTTCGACGGGCGCTACGGTTCGACGACTGGATCCTGGACGACGAGTATGTTCATCGACGCGGTGTACAAGACGTTGTGAGGCTGAAGATGCGCAAACTACTACTGATCACCGTTGCGGCCATGTTGATCGGGTCAACCTCCTTCGCCCACCACTCGTTCGCGGCGACGTACGAGACTGGCAAGTCGATCAAGCTCGAAGGCGAGATCGTGCAGTTCGTCTACCGGAACCCGCATTCGTTCGTGCACGTCGACGCGCCCGACGCGAGTGGCGTGTCGCAGCGCTGGGCAGTCGAGTGGGGTGGTACGACGCAACTGGCCCAGGCGGGCGTGAAGCGCGATTCGTTGAAGATCGGAGACAAGGTCGTCATCAGCGGACGTCCATCACGTGTGCCCGGCGAGTACCGCGTGCTGATGGTCAATCTGACCCGGCCGGCCGATGGCTTCACGTGGGGTCGTGGCGCCAACGAAGTCGTGGATTGACATCCGAAGGCGGACCTGAAGGTCCGCCTCTACGGGTGCTGAGACAGGAACGTATTCGTAGCGGCGGACCTTCAGGTCCGCCGGCCGATCATGATGAATCGAATCCTCTTTATTACGGTGTGTTGCCTCCTGGCCTGCTCGCTCCCGCTCGACGCGCAGCGTGGCGGTCGCGGGCGTGCTGGTGGTCCGGCGCCGAGTCCACGTCAGGCGGCGCCCATCGATCTCGCCGGCTACTGGGTGTCGCCAATCATCGAGGACTGGAAGTACCGCATGGTCACGCCGTCGAAAGGCGTGTTCGATGCGGTCCCGCTGAACCCCGAAGGCCGCAAGGTCGGCGACAGCTGGGATCCGGCAAAGGATGAAGCGGCAGGGGAGCAATGCCGCGCCTACGGCGCCGGCGGCATCATGCGGCTGCCCGGCCGCCTGCGGATCTCGTGGCAGGACGATACGACGTTGAAAGTGGAGACCGACACCGGTACGCAGACGCGGCTGCTTCGCTTCGGCAACCCGCCCGCGCCGGCGGAAGCCACGTGGCAGGGACACTCGGTGGCGCAGTGGAACATTCCGGCGCGCAGCCTGAAGGTCGTGACCACCAGCCTGCGTCCCGGCTACGTGCGGAAGAACGGCGCGCCCTACAGCGAGAAGGCCCTCGTCACCGAGTACTGGGACATGAACGAGCTCCCCAACGGCGATCGCTGGTTGACCGTCATCACCAAGGTCGAGGACCCGCAATACTTCACGCGCGCCTACACGACGAGCTCCGACTTCAAAAAGCTCGCCGATGGTTCAGGGTGGAATCCGACACCCTGCTCGGCACGCTAGCCAACACTACGGACGGCACACCGACACGAGTGGCTCGCCGCGTGCGGGCCACGACGATACCGGCGCGCGATTCGTCGTGACGCGACACGAGCCCGGCCTGAGATCCTTGAAGAGGCCCTTGCTGCTCTTGCTCTCCTTCTTGGGCGCCGGCTCGTTGACCGTGCTGAGGGTCAGTCCAGCCGGCACGTCCATCTTGATTGTTTGAGCCTGGGCGACGGCACCGGTCATGATCGCCAGGATTGCCGCTCCCATGAATACGCGTCTCATACGAGACCTCCTGGCGATGACAAGGGCAATCCGAATGCCGAAAGAAGAAGAGACGCTCTGAACGATGGTTTAGCATCGCTCCTTCAACGACTTACCGGTCGATAGAACGGACGGCAGGCAGGTGCGGGCGGCTGTCGCATGCTGACTATTCGGCAGCAACCTGTCCGCACGGGGACAACCGCCTCGGCCTGTGATCGCGAAGTATTCTGGTCACGATGACGGCTCAAGAGACAGCGGCGGTTGTGTTCGACCGTGTGTCGCTGGCCTTCGACGATCACGTGGTGCTCGACGAGGTCAGCTTCGTCGTCCCGAAGGGACGCATGACGATCATGCTGGGCGCCAGCGGCTCGGGGAAGTCGGTGGCCTTGAAGCTCATGCTCGGTTTGCTGCGGCCCGATGCCGGACGGATTCGTGTCAACGGGCACCCTGTCGACGAATTGAGCGAGCACGAATTGCTCCGCGTGCGGGCCGACGTCGGCATGCTGTTTCAGGAGACGGCGCTCTTCGATTCGCTCTCGGTGGCCGAGAACGTGGGTTACCGGCTGTCCGATGAGATGCGCCTGCCGGAAGAAGAGGTCAGTGCGCGTGTGCACGAGGTGCTGGGGTTCGTGGGCCTGGCCGAATACGGCGAACGCGCCACGACCGAATTATCGGGAGGCCAGCGACGCCGAGTCGCGATCGCGCGTGCGATGGCGGCGAACCCGAGCCTGCTGCTCCTGGACGATCCGACGACCGGCCTGGATCCGATCACGGCGACGAGCGTGAACGACGAGATCGTCAAGCTGCGCGATCTGCAGGAGGTGACGTCGGTCGTCGTGACGCACCAGATTCGAGACGCCGTCTACGTGGCTACACACGAGGCGGTACAGCGAGACGGGAAACTGACGATCGCCGAGTCCGATCTCGACGGCGGCGGGCGCGTGCAGTTCCTCGTGCTGCGCGCCGGCCGTGTCCATTTCGTGGGCACGCGGGAGGAACTGCTCGCATCTGCCGACAGCTACTTGAAGGAATTCCTCTTCATGACGCTGCCGCCCTGGTAGTCGCGCCGCCCTGGTAGTCGCATAATACGACCCATGCGGCGACCCGTGCTCTGGCTCCTGTCGATTCTGTTCGTGTGCGCGGCGTCGATCACGGCGCAAAGGGGCGATCAGACGCATTGGGAGCGGTACCGCAGACAGGCGACGAAGCCGCAGCCCGATCAGCACCTCACCGATCCGGCGATCGTGGGTGCGATCGATCTCCACGCGCATCACGATCCGGACAGCTATCCTCGTCAGGCCGATGCGTTCGAGATCGCCAGGCTGGCGATGGAGCGTGGCCTGCGCGGGATCGTGCTGAAGAACCATTGGACCGAGACCGCCGGGGTCGCGTATCTGGTTCGCAAGTATGCGACGCCTGGGTTCGAGGTGTTCGGCGCGGTGACGCTCGACACGCCGATCGGCGGTGTGAACCCGCAGGCCGTACGCTACATGGCGGATGTTGCCGGCGGCTACGGCCGCATCGTGTGGATGCCGACGCACGACTCCGAGCACGAGGTGCGCTACAACAAGGAGCAGCGGCCGTTCGTGCGCGTCTCACGAGCCGGAGCGCTGCTGCCGGAAGTCCACGAGGTCATTGGTCTCATCGCGCAGCACGACCTGACGCTCGCCACCGGCCACGTCACGCCTGAAGAGACGCTGCAGATCCTCCGTGCGGCGAAGGCGGCCGGCGTGAAGCGGATGATCGTGACGCACCCGCTGCTCGATCCGCAGTTCACGTGGATGTCGATCGATCAGCTGCGCGAAGCCGCCGATCTCGGCGCGTTCATCGAGCTGACGGGAGGGGCGGTTACCGCGGACGGCGAGCCGAAGCGGCGGGCGCTGGCGGCGGTGAAGGCGATCGGCGGCAGCCACTTCATCGTCGGAAGCGATGCCGGGCTGGCCGGACGGCCCAATCACACGGACACGCTCGCCCTCGCCGCGAAGTCGCTGCGCGCGGCTGGCGTGTCGGAGGCCGAACTGACACTGATGTTCAAGGACAACCCGGCGTTCCTGGTGAAACTGAAATAGGATTCGCACCATGCGCACACACCTGATGCTGCTCACCTTCGTGGTGTTCTGTTTATCCCCCTTGTCCGCGGCCGCCCCGACCGCCAGGCCCGAGGAGGTCGGACTCTCGAGCGATCGTCTCAAGCGGATTGGCGAGCTGATGGAGCGTCACATCGCGGCGAAGACCTTCGCCGGTGCCGTGTCGCTCGTCGCCCGCAACGGCCGTATCGCGCACTTCGAGACCCACGGCCTGATGGATCTCGAGACGAAGAAGCCGATGCAGAAGGACGCGATCTTCCGCATCATGTCGATGACCAAGCCGGTCGTCGGCGTGGCCGTGCTGATGATGGTGGAGGAGGGCAAGGTCAGGCTCACCGATCCGGTGTCGAAGTTCATCCCCGAGCTGCAGGGGCTTTCGGCCATCGTGCTCAATACGGACGGCCGTGTCGCGCCGGCGCCTTCCGGGTCGGTCACCGCCGCGATGCCGAGCCGCACCGTCCCGGCCGACCGTGAGATCACCGTTCGTGATCTGCTGACGCACACGTCGGGTCTGATGAGCGGCGGGATGAGCGCCAGCAGCAGCAACGAGGTGATGCCGAAGGCCGGCGAGACGGTGGCGCAGGTCATGCCGCGGCTGAAGAAAGTGCCGCTCGACTTCCAGCCCGGCACACGCTGGGCATACAGCGGGCAGTTCGGATTCGACGTGCTGCTGCGCATCGTCGAAGTCGCGTCCGGACTGCCTTTCGATCAGTTCGCGCGCCAGCGCATTTTCGATCCGCTCGGGATGAAGGACACGTCGTTCTATCCGATGGCGGGCAATCCGCGCATCGCGACGCTCTACGAGCAGGCCAACGGATCTCTGCGTAAGGCGTCGAACCCGGCGTTCATGAACGGCGCTTATCTGTCGGGAGGCGGCGGCCTCTACAGCACGGCCGAGGACTACTTGCAGTTCGCGCTCATGCTGCTCAATCGCGGCCAGCTCGATGGCAACCGGCTGTTGAGCCCGAGGAGCGTGGACGTGATGAGCAGCGTGTTCGCGCCCGACACGCTGCCCGGCCGGCTCGCCGGCGAAGGCTTCGGTCTGAGCGTGCGCGTAGTGGACAACCCGGCCGCCCGCAACACCTATCTGTCGAAGGACAGCTTCGGGTGGAGCGGCGCTTTCAACACGCACTTCTTCATCGCTCCGAACGAACGCGTGATCGGCCTGTTCATGACGCAGATCGTCGGACTGGCCACCCGCGGTGACATCCGCGACGACTTCGAGACGGCCGTGATGCAGTCGATCGTTGGTAGTGGAGGGGCTGGAACTAATTAGTTCTTGGTGCTTGGTCCTTGGTCCTTGGTCCGTCCCTGGTCCTGGGTCCGTCCCTGGTCCTTGGTCCGTTGTCCGTTGCCCAAGAACATCACGGTCGTCGGGGGCCGTATCGTCCGGCCAGGTAGTCGAGCAGCAGGCTACGTTCCTGGTTGGAGACTTTTGCGCCCCAACCGGTCATCTTGTTGATCTCGGCATCCCACTGCGCGCGTGTGAGACGCTGCTGCTGGATCACGTCCTCGTCGTGGCAGGCGAGGCACGCGCTCTTGTAGGACGGCGGAGGAGCGACGTCACTGGTCCTGTCGCCGCCGCCGGACACCATCACCGTCTTCGCCACCGCCACGTGTATGCGCGGGGCGACGTTCCACGCGTAGCCTGACGGGTTCCATTCCTGCTCGAGCGGTTGCGTGTTGCCGGCTGCATCGCGTGCCCGCGCGAAGATGGTGTAGTAGGCCTCGCGGGACGGCGTCCAGCGATGCTCCCACAATCGCCACCCGAACTGGCTTTGCTGATCCCTCCGCATCGCGGCGGGCGTCCACGTACGGCCCGCATCCACACTCACGTCGACAGTTCTCACCGGTCCGGCATCGCCACTCCATGCGACGCCGCGAATGGTGAGGGGCTTGCCGACCTCGCCGACGATGACGCGATCGGCGTCGTGGGGCTCGGCGATGACGCTCTTCACGCGCAGGCTGGTGACCGGGAGCATCAGCTCGGGTGCGATCGCCTGTCCCGGTTGCACCGGGACACCGGGATGGCGATAGGCACGAGCCATCCAGAATCCGTCGTGCTCGCGGTCGAGCACGGAAATCGAGGTCACCCATTTGATCCATGAATCTCCCGCCCACCCCGGCACGACGACGCGCAAGGGAAAGCCGTGTTCGACGGGAAGCGTCTCGCCATTCATCTCATAGGCAAGCAGCGTCGCGGGATGAAGTGCCTTGGCAATCGGAATCGACCGCTGAAAGTCGGGCATCGTTCCGAGCGGGACGTCAGCGCCGTTGAAGAGCACGTACTTCGCGGACGGTTTCACTCCCGCCCGCTTCAGAACGTCGGCAAGCCGCACGCCTCGCCACCGGCCGTTTCCCACGGCGCCATGACCCCACTGCATTCCGGGCATCGAGGGCTCGTAGAAACCGCGTCCATTGCCCGCACACTCGAGCACGCTCACGAGCTCGACCGGCGGCAGCCGCCGCAGGTCGTCCATCGTCAGCGTGAGGGTGCTCGCGACCTCGCCACCGACGGCCAGCCGCCACTGACCGATATCGACGCGCGGCGTGTAGACGTGGGAGCGGACGAAGAAGCGATCGATCGGCGTGATGTAGTCCGAGAAGCCAATCATGGGCATCTCGAGATCCAGTGGACGGGCGGAGCGCACGATCATGTCGCGTTTCGCGGTCGAGCCGCCGGGCTGAAGCAGCGCGGCGGCAGAGAAGAGCAGGAAGTGCCTGCGGGACAGGTCCATAGCGTTACCTGAACGATAACAGCGATCGGCCTCGGGCGAGCGTCTTGCACTCGGAAGGATTCGTGCCTCAGCCAGGCCTTCACCCGGTGAAGTCGGCGGCGCTGGCCCGACTGCGTTATGTCACCGATCAACATCCGGGGATCCGGCGCGTCAAGGCGGGCAGCGGATTCCGCTACATTGGCGCGAATGGGCAGACGATTCGCCGCAAGGAGATTCTCGCCCGCATCCGCGCGCTCGCCATTCCGCCAGCCTGGACCGATGTGTGGATCTGTCCCGACCCGCGCGGCCACATTCAAGCCATCGGCCGCGACGCCAAGCGCCGCAAGCAATACCGCTATCACTCCGACTGGCGAGCGACGCGCGACGAGACGAAGTTCGATCGCATGCAGGCGTTCGCTCGCGCGCTGCCAATCCTGAGACGACGGACCCGCGCGGACCTGGCGCGGCCGGGACTGCCGCGCGAGAAGGTGCTGGCCACGCTCGTGCAGCTGCTCGAGCGCAGTCTCATTCGCGTCGGCAACGAAGAATACGCGCGGCAGAACGAGTCGTTCGGATTGACGACGCTGCGCGACAAGCACGTGCGGGTCGATGGCGGCACCGTCCGCTTCCAGTTTCGCGGGAAGAGCGGCAAGCGGCACACGATCGACGTCAACGACTGGCGTCTCGCCCAGGTGGTAAAGCAGTGCCGCGATTTGCCTGGCCAGGAGCTATTTCAGTACGTGGACGAGAACGGCAAGCGGCAGCGCGTTGGCTCAGGCGATCTCAACAGATACCTGAGGGACATCACCGGCGAGGAGTTCACCAGCAAGGATTTCCGCACCTGGTGGGGAAGCGTGTTGGCCATGACGGCGCTGCGCGAGTTGGAGCCGGGCAGGAACAAGACGCAGTCCGAGAAGAACGTGCTGCTGGCCATCGAAGCGGTCGCCGGTCTGCTGGGGAACACACGCGCGGTGTGCCGCAAGTCGTACGTTCACCCCGGCGTCATCGGCTGCTATGTCGAGGGCTCGCTGGCGAAGATTCTGGATCGCCGGGCAAAGGTTGCCGCGAAAGCGGGTTCCGGTTTGCGGCCGGACGAAGTGGCGTTGTTGAGCGTGCTG
>Ga0209382_10008268_pt1 | contig 13128 bp, 9 predicted proteins | sample SoiMetdeltSBSDD5_FD_187599 | JGI IMG/M metagenome (GOLD analysis project Ga0209382, IMG submission 187599) | Bulk soil microbial communities from a Populus tree surrounding site in Tennessee, USA - Soil MetaG P. deltoides SBSDD5 (SPAdes) (version 2) | ecosystem: Environmental > Terrestrial >... | reverse complement strand
TGGAATCGGACCTGCTGCCCAAGGCTCCGGCTCCTCCGCCGGTACCGGGAGGGATTGCGGCTGCCCCGCTCGCTAAAAGGATCGATGAGTTCCTCGCCGCGAAGGGTTTTGGAGCGGTCGCAGCTCCAGCTCCACCGGCCGCTCCGCCCAGTGCGCCGTCGGCGGCATCGATAGCGAAAGCCCTGGACTTCGTCTGCGAAGACGACGTCCGGCAGGCGATTCGGCAGGGCCGGAAACTCGTTGTCGGCGAGCGAACGATCATTACTCCAGCAGCGCGGGATCTCGGCGAACAGCATCGTCTATTCGTGGCCGAGGAGTGGCCGCGCTGAAACGGCTCAGGTTCTGAACTGCTCACTGTTCGCTTCCCATTGACTGCATTGGGGTTACTGTTTGACCGCAGGGGTGGCAGGATGCTATCCTTAACGTCCCCAGCAGGACACGGGTTCCCAGCCGTTGCGGGAATTTAGTTGCACACTCGCCGTAGTACGAGGTTTGCGTCAGCGGTCCTTTGAACTGCGGCAAGGGAGTACCAGGATGATTTCTCGCGCCTGGCTGTCGAGGCTGGCGGCCGCTGGACTGCTTGGGCTTTCGACGCTCGCTGCCGCGTGTGGATCCAAGACCAAGCCGGTCACGACCCCTCCCGCACCTGCTCCGGCCCAGGCTAAACCGGCCGCACCGCAACCGCCTCCGCCGGCTCCTTCCGACCCGATCAGCACCCTCATCGCCACGTCGGAACAGCACTTTCGGGCCGGCGAACGCGAGTTCAAGGTCGGACACCTCGAGCGGGCCCGTCAGGAGTTCGACCGGGCGGTGGAAGTGCTGCTCGAGTCGCCGTTTGGCGCGCGAACCGAACCCCGGTTGCGCGAGCACTTCGACCGTCTGGTGGACCGCATCAACGCCCACGAGTTGACGGCGCTGGCCCAGGGCGACGGGTTCTCGGAAAAGAAATACGAGCCGGCATCGATCGACGAGCTCCTGAAGATTGCGACCTTCGCGACGCCACCGGCGAATGCCGACACGGAAAAGGCGGTCAAGGACGACCTGGCGGCGACCGAACACGACATTCCCATTCCGCAGAACGACCGCGTACTGTCGTACGTAGAGCTATTCCAGGGAAGGCTGCGCGACTACATCCAGGAAAGCCTGACGCGCGGCACGAAATACCTGCCGATGATTCAGGGAGTGTTCAAGGACGCCGGGCTTCCGCTCGACCTGGCGTACATCCCGGTAATTGAAAGCGGGTTCAAGACGAACGCCCTGTCCAAGGCCAGCGCGAAGGGCCCGTGGCAGTTCATGCGCGCAACGGCGAGCGAGCAGGGTCTGAAAACCGACTGGTATGTGGACGAGCGATCGGACCCGGAGAAAGCCACCATCGCAGCGGCGAAGTATCTGAAGGTCCTCCACGACCTGTTCGACGGGGACTGGCACCTGGTGCTTGCCGCGTACAACGGTGGTCTCGGACGCGTGCAACGCGCGATGCGCCGCTCGGGTCACGAGGACTTCTGGGCCCTCTCGTCCAACTCGCGCTTCCTTCCCCGCGAAACCCGCGAGTACGTTCCGCTCATCCTCGCGGCGATCATTGTCGCGAAGAACCCAACCCAGTACGGATTCAACATCACGGCTGAAGCGCCTATTACGTACGAGACGGTTCGCGTCCCCAAAGCAATCGATCTGCGCCGTGCGGCTGAGTGGACCGAAACCAGCATCGACGACATCCAGCAACTCAATCCGGAGTTGCGACGCTGGACGACGCCACTCAAGACCGAGTACGAGCTGAAAGTACCCCTCGGCACCGCTGAGCGCTTCCGCACTCGTCTGGCGGCGGCATCTCCGGACGAACTCGTCGCGCTCACCTGGTACACGGTGAAGAAGGGTGAGTCGCTCGCGACCATCGCCCGCAAGCTCAAGGTCAGCCGGCTTGACCTGGCGGAAGCGAATCATCTCTCGACGAAGTCAAAGGTGCGAGCCGGTCAGTCGCTGGTCGTGCCGCGCGCCCCGGCCACGCTCCTGGCCACGAACAGCCGGCCGGCTGCGCCAACCCAGGTTGCGTCGCGCGCGATCGCCGGTCCTGCACCGATGGCCGACGATGACGAAACACCAGCCGCAACGCCGAAGCCCACGGCGAAGCCGCAGGCCGCGAGGGCACAGGCCGAAACAAAGACCGCGTCCAAGATTGTGACCTACCGCGTCAAGAGTGGCGATACGCTCTTTGGCATCGCGCAGTTGTTTGACACGACGGTCGCACAGATCAAGAGCCTGAACCGCCTGACGTCAAACCGCATCAAGCCCGGTCTCCGCCTGAAAATTTCCGGGTCCTGATCGAGATCGCATGATCTGCCAACTGCTACAGCGGATGCCGTAGCAGTTCCTTCACCTTTTTCGCATTCATTTCACGTTTCAGGCGAGATCCGTCGTGGGCCCTGCCTTGCAGTGTTCATACGCATGCTCGCCTGCGTCAGGACGGCTGCCGTTTTCGGTATCGACGCCTGCCCGGTGCAAGTGGAGGTCGATGTTTCGCGCGGCCTGCCCATGTTCCAAATGGTGGGACTCCCTGATGCGAGCGTGAGGGAGAGCCGCGATCGCGTTCGCAATGCGATTCGCAACTCAGGGTTCGAGTTCCCACTCAGCCGGATCACGGTGAACCTCTCCCCTGCCGACGTTCGCAAGGCGGGCTCCTCCTTCGACCTGCCGATTGCCATTGGCGTGCTTGCCGCAGCCGGACATCTGCCGCAACGCGATCTCTCGCGTCTCATGGTGCTCGGCGAGTTGTCGCTCGACGGGGCCATTCAACCCGCTCGCGGCGTCTTGCCGATCGCCGTGGCGGCGCGCCGGCTCCGCGCCACGGGCCTAATCCTTCCGCAACCCAATCATGCGGAAGCGGCGGTCGTCGAAGGTCTGCCCCTTTACCCTGTCAGCTCGCTCGCCGAGGCTCTTTCCGCTCTCGACAATCCTCAAGACTTCTCGAGGCAATCGTGTGTCGCGCCAACAACGACGGCGACGCCTGTCACGTTCGATGGCGACTTCTCCGACGTGCATGGACAGACGATGGCGCGCCGCGCGCTCGAGATTGCTGCGGCGGGTGGTCACAACGTGCTGCTTGCAGGCCCGCCTGGTGCGGGCAAAACGATGATGGCGCGGCGGGTGTCAACGATTCTTCCGCCGCTGACCTTTGATGAGGCGCTCGAGGCCACGTCCATTCATTCGGTTGCGGGGCTTCTGCCTGCCGGGGCGCAGCTGTTATCGGAACGGCCGTTCAGGGCGCCGCACCACACGATTTCCGATGTTGCGCTGGTTGGCGGCGGTCAGTACCCGAGGCCGGGCGAGATCAGCCTCGCCCATCACGGCGTCCTCTTCCTCGACGAGATGCCGGAGTTCAGCCGCCACGTGCTCGAAGTGTTGCGCCAGCCCGTCGAGGAGGGGTGCGTGCGCATTGCCCGAGCGGCGCGCACCGCAGTCTTTCCCGCGCGCTTCATGCTGATTGGCGCGATGAACCCATGCCCGTGCGGATTTCTCGGCGATCCACACCGGCCGTGCCGCTGCACCGCACAGCAGGTCGCGCGCTATGCCTCCCGCCTCTCGGGCCCGCTGCGCGATCGGATCGATTTGACCGTGCCGGTCGCGGCGGTGGCGCCGCGGGAGCTCGTCGATGCTCAGCCAGGTGAGCCGTCCAGTGCGATCCGCTGTCGAGTCATCGCGGCACGCGATCGGCAGCTCGCACGCGATGGGCGCCTCAACGCACGTTTGCATGGCCGCGCGCTGCGGAGCCGCGTCGTGCTGGAGCCGGCGGCACGGGCGCTGCTCTCGAAAGCACTCGAACGGCTCTCGCTGAGTGCACGTGGACACGATCGCGTGCTTCGAGTCGCGCGAACGATTGCCGACCTGCAAGGTGCGGATCGCATCGACGCGCCACATCTGGCCGAGGCGTTGCACTATCGCGGCGACTGAGAATTGCTCGTGGTAACCTTCGATCGCCTGCTGGCAGAATCGGTGGAGGCCTAATGGGACGTGAACTCTTCCGAGAGGCCGCGCGGTCCCTTCGTCGAGATCATCGCTTTACGACGCTCGCAACCGCGCTGCTCGCGGTGACGCTCGGCACGCTCACCGCGATCTACTCCATCGTCCACGCCGTGATCCTCCGGCCGCTTCCGGTCACCGACCAGGACCGGCTCGTCGTGATTTGGCAGCGCGACGATCGCCGCGCGCTGCCGGTCGTCGAGGTCGCGTACCGCGAGATGGAAGACTGGCGCCGGCGTTCTCGAACGTTCGAGGACCTGGCTGTCGTCGGATCCGTCAACTGGAACCTGACGCTTGTCGGCCAGCCCGACTCGCAATCCGTTCCGATTGCCGCGGTATCAGCGTCTTTCTTCAAGGTACTCGGCGTATCGCCGGCGCAAGGGCGCGCGTTCGAGGCTGCCGACGAACACGGCAATCTGCCACACGGGATGATCATCAGCCACGGCCTGTGGATCCGCCATTTCGGCGGAGATCCGGCGATCGTCGGTCGCGCGGTGCAGGTGAAGCTGGACGCCGACAGTGGAGCCATTCCGGTCCTCGTACTTGGTGTGATGCCGGCGGCGTTCGACTTTCCTCGTCAAGCCGACATCTGGGTGCCCGCTGCACCGATGGTTCGCAAATTTGGCGCGGCATTCGGCGCCGACGAGTCACTCGCCGCCTTGCGAGTTTTCTACGTCGTCGGTCGGATGGTCCGCGGCACGACGCTCGATGCCGCCACTCGAGAAATCTCTCAGGTCATGCGCACGACTGACACGAAAGGCGGGGCGCAGCCGAACGCGCGGTTGGTGCTCACACCACTCCCCACATTCCTGCTCGGCCCGGCGGAGCCGGTACTGTGGGCGCTCCTCGGTGGCGCAGGCCTGATGCTCACGATTGCGTGCGCCAACGTTGCCGGACTGCAGGTTTCGCGCACGTGGAAACGGCAACGCGCCCTGGCGATCCGCGCCGCGCTCGGCGCGTCGCAGGCGCATCTGATCGTGCAAACCGCTCTCGAGAGCGCGCTGCTGAGTGGCGCGGCTCTCGCGGCCGGCGCAGTCGTCGCGTTTCTCACGACGCGCGGTCTCGTGCTCCTCGCACCGGCGGCGGTTCCGCGGATCGAGGCTGCGGGCCTGACCGATCCGCGAGTTCTCGTTTTTGGAGGGGCCGTGACGTTCATCACGGTACTCGCCTGCGGCCTCTGGCCGGCGCTGGTCGCCCGCCGCGTCGATGCCGCACGTGCGCTCGCTTATGGCGCTGGAGCTCCGTCCGATCCTGGCGGCCGTCGGTTTCAACGTCTCGTCGTCACTGGCCAGCTTGCCGTGGCATTGACACTGCTCGCCGGGGCCGGGCTATTCGTCCGCACGCTGCAGACACTCGATCGCACCGTGCTCGGGTTCGAGCCGGATCGGCTGCTTGCGATCTCAGTAACGCCGCCAACGGACAATCTGGACCGATGGAACGCGTTCTATGACGCGCTCATCCCTCGGCTGTCGGGGCTTCCCGACGTCGTGTCGGTTGCGGCCGTCGCGCTTCGGCCATTGAGCGGGCCGATTGGTTGGGATAGCCAAATGCTCTTCCCTGGCCAAGTCTTGACGCAGCCAAGTACGTGGGAACTGAACCCGCACACGAACCTCGAGGTCATCACACCGTCGTACTTCGACACGATGCGCACTCGCGTGTTGCGCGGGCGCGTATTCACGGCCGCCGATACGCTCACGAGCCCTGGCGTCGTCGTGGTCAGCGACAGCACGGCGCGGCGACTGTGGCCGGGACGCGACGCGGTCGGCCAGCAACTACGCGATCCCACCTATCGCTCCGACGCTCCTCTCGGATCGCCGAACAGCTGGCAGACGGTTATCGGTGTGGTCGAAGACATCCGATACCGTGGCCTTACCGACGTCAGATTGGACCTGTATTTACCAGCCACGCAAAGCTCGAATCGCGTGCAGCAACTCGTCGTGCGGTCCCGCGTCGATCCTGGCGACCTCGTCGCGTCGGTTCGAAACGCGGCGCGCGAGCTGGATCCCAACGCCGGTGTCTCGGACGCTGCGATCATGACCGACGTGGTCGCCGCCGAAAGCGCGCCATGGCGGTTTCTGATGCGAGTGTTCATTGCATTCGCAACGCTTGCAGCCGTTCTCGCGTCGGTCGGGCTCGCCGGGGTTGTGGCGCTCAGCGTCTCGATTCGCCGGCGCGAGCTTGGCATCCGCGCTGCGCTTGGCGCCGATCGCGCGCGGCTTCGCCACGTGATCTTCAGAGAGGGAGCGCCGCTCGTCGCAATTGGTGGGGCGGCAGGAATTCTCGCGTCCCTTGCCCTGGGTCGCAGCGCGGCTTACCTGCTCGTGGGCGTGCCGCCCCACGATCCGCTGGCACTCGGCGTCGCCGCCGCAGCCGCTACCGCAATTGGGCTTCTGGCGATTTGGCTGCCAACCCGGCGTGCCGGCGACGCCGATCCGCTCGACGTGCTTCGAGCGGAATAGCCGTCGTTCATTCGACGTTCTAATGCAGTGCGGTATACTGCATTAGAATGGCCAATAAAAAGACCAGCAAGGCAGAGGTCATGCAGGGCACGCTGGACCTCATGGTCCTGCAAACCCTCACTGCCCTTGGCCCGCTGCATGGCTACAACATCGCGGCGCGGCTCGAGCAGGTGTCGTCGGGAACGCTGCAACTCAACATGGGGACGCTGTATCCCGGCCTGATGCGGCTCGAGCAGCGAGGTCTCATCAAAGGGGAATGGCGCGTCACCGAGAACAACCGCCGGGCCCGCTTCTATTCGATCACGCCCGCCGGGCGCCGGCAGCTCCAGTCGGAGAAGGCTGAATGGGAGCGGATGGTGTCGATCATGCGCGCGTTGATGGAAGGGCCGGCGTAAGGCGCTCAGCGATCCGCTGACATCTCCGCAAGAGCGCGGCGCGCCTCGTCAGCAGTCGTCGCATCCGGCTTCAACTCGAGGACGCGCGTCAGCGCCGCGCGACCGCGAGAGGTATCCCCAATCTTCAGATACGCAAGCCCTCGATGGTAGTGATACGTTGCGTTGCTCGGTTCAAGCGATAACGCTCGCTCGAACGACGTCAGCGCGCGGCTGGCGTTTCCCTGTTGGTAGTACGCCCATCCGAGCGTGTCGTGCGGCTCGGGCCTGTTTTTCATCGCGTCGACGGCAACTTCGGCCAGCCTGATCGCCTCGTCAAAACGGCCCTGCTCTGCGCGAATCCAGGCGAGGTTGTTTGCGGCGACACCCGCCCGCGGCGACGCAGTGAGTACACGTTCGTATTCCGCGACCGCAGCATCTCGCTGACCGCGCGCCTCATGAATCATCCCAACCATCGTCCGCGGCCCGGGTTCGGCTGCGCGATCGGCCAGCGATCGATACTCCGCGAGGGCGCGATCGATGTCACCGCGGCTCACATATAAACGTCCAAGCAGGTCGTAGGCTTCGAGGTTTGATGGATCGGAGGTGACGACTTCCCGCAGCGTACGCTCGGCGTCCGCAGCGCGTCCGCTCACCATCGCGACGCGGGCACTCAACACGCGCAGACTTGCGTCGCCTGGGGAAGCGTGCAGCCAGGCGTCCACTCGCGCCTGCGCCTGCGCGGGTTTTCCTTCAGCCAAATCCGCGGTGATTAAACCTACGCGCGGCTCGCCGGCGCCGGGCGCCTTCCTGAGCGCCAGCTCGAAAGACTCCCGCGCTCCGGCAATGTCTCGCCTTCCCAGCAGCACCCAGCCAAGTTCAGTCCGCAGCTCGGGCGAATCTGGCTGCCGCGCGAGTCGCGCCATCAGCTCTTTCTGCGCTCGCGAGAACTGGCCTTGCGCCCTGAGACTCCGCGATACGAGCACGACGCCAGCTGGATCGTCGGGACCGGTCTCAACCGCCTTCTCTGCGGTCGCCAATGCCCCGGTCGCGTCGCCTGCGCTCAATCGCAGCGCCGCTAGATGTTTGTGGGCGGCTGATGCCTGCGGATTCAGCTCCACGACCCGCTGCAATTCGCGCTCAGCCTCCTCTTTGTCGCTACGCGCCATTGCCGTCATGGCCAACATGTAGTGAGCGGCGGCCATTGACGAGTCCAGCTTGACCGCCTCGCGGGCCTGCGCGGTCGCCTCCGCGACCTGCCCTTCGTCCAGGAGCATGCGTGCCTTCGCGTTCCTGGCGGCAGCATCGCGCGGCTGCGCGGCGAGAATCTCGTCGACGATTCGGTGTGCCTCCGGTCGGCGGCCGTCGGCGTACTCGATCGCCGCGAGGCGCAGCTTTGCCGCGCGTTGATCGGTCTTGTTGTCGCCGTCCGCAATTTCCTCGAGCAGGGCTCGCGCGGCATCGGCATGTTTCGTGCCGAGGTAGTAGTCGGCGAGCGCAATCTTCCCCGCCGCATCTGTGGCGAGCGCCTTGAAATGCGGCTCGGCTTTGGGAACCCGGTCGGTCGTCAGGTACAACAGTGCCAAGGCGCGATGCGCGTCGTGACTGCCTCCGTCGAGCGCCAGCGCGCTGCGGAACGTCTCTTCCGCCGCTTTAGTGTCGCCACTCGCCCACTGATAGTTTCCGAGCGCGATCCGCGCATCGAGGGACTTCGGCGCGAGCTCGACGGCCTTCTTGAACGCGGCACCCGCCTGCTCACGCTGCCCGCTGTGGAACTGTACTGCGCCAAGCGATGTCCACGCCGGCGCATAGGTAGGGTCCAGATGGATTGCTTGCTCGATTTGCTTGAACGCGCTCGCGGGGTTGTTGAGGCGTGCAAGCGCGTTCCCGAGGAGGATGAAGGCCGGGGCGCTCATCGGATACGATTTGAGCGCGCGCTCTGCCATTGCTCGCGCTTCCTGATATTCACCAGCCACGAGCAGGATCGTCCCGGCGGCAATGTGCGCATCGGTGTTGGCGGGATCCAGATCCGACGCGCGAGAGTACGACTCGAACGCACGCTTCGGATCGGCGGCTTCCATGTAGGTTCGTCCGAGCCGGTAGTGCACGTCGGCCCATCGCGGCTGCGCCTTCAGCGCATTGCGATACTCGATGATCGCCTCTTTCAACTTGCCTTGGGCGATATATGCGTCCGCTTGCGCGGCATGCAAGCGCGCGGTGGCTTCAGGATCGCCAGCGCATGCGGCGCTCAATACGACGAGAATCGACGTGGCAGTCAGACGAATCGGCCAGCTCATGGCAGGTACTCAGGCAAGACAGGAAGCAATCGTTCCGCAAACGACGAGAGTTCGGCCAGCGCTGCGTCCGGGGTCGTCACCACTGGGCCGATCAAGCGCACCAGCCCGCCGCTCGAACGTCCATACCGCGCCGCATCCAACATCAGCCACGCCTTGTTCGCGTACTCTCCGGCGACCACGCGTCCGCGGCCTTGATACCAATACAGGACCACCTGCCGATTGATGCCCTTGGCAATCTCGTAGCGGTTGACTGTCACGGTGCTGTCGCCGAGGGCGATGCGGTGAACGCCGGACGAAACGGGCAGCCATCCGGCACCGGGCAGACAGTTTTGCGGCGAGTGAATCGTGTCGCCGCTACGCTGACTTGCGTAATAGCCGACGTAGACGGCAATCGGCATCCCGTTCCGGATGTACTGCCGGTTGACGTAATCGTCCACGCCCAGCGTCGCTACGATGTCGTCGGCGAAAGGCGCCGCATCGCGCCCCTGCCATCCGTCGATGTCGAGCGGTAACGTGGTCAGCGCTGCCCTGGTCACCGGCACTTCCCGCACCGTTGCGACGTGAACGGCGGTTCCAGCGCCAACGAGTAACAGCGCGACGATCAGTGCGCGGGTGAGCACTGGTCCTCCTCCGCGACTCGCCGCCAACGCACTGCCCAGGGCATCGAGATGCGCCCGATGACGCGCCCGACGACGACCAAGCCCGCGAACGCCACCGCAAACATGATCCAGCCGGAAAACCCGTGAAAGAAACCTTCGGCCGCCTTGGGGCCGAACCAGTGTGATGCGAAGCCAGTGCCGGCGACCCTCGCGGCGTTGGCCAGAATCGCGATCGGCACCGCCGACAGCACGATCAGAATGCGAGCGACTGCTCGTCGCTCCGTAAAGTACGCAAGGACAACGGCAAGCGTGACGAGCGAGATGAGCGAGCGAATACCGCTACACGCCTCGGCCACTGCGAGCGTGGTATTCGGCAGCTCGAGGATGTTGCCTTCGCGAAGAACGGGAATATGCGCCGTCGCGAGCGCCGTTTCACCCACACGCGACGCGAGGAGCTGCAGCGGAAACGCAATCTGGTTGAACACGAGCGCGGGCAGCGGCACCATCAACGGCAGCAGCGCGAGCGGAAACACCAACTCGCGCGCGTGGGCCGATCCCCACACGAACAACACCGTTCCGGCGACGACGCCGACGAGGGAGATTCTCGTGAGGAACAACTCAGCCGCGAGGACACCGATGGCGTAGACGAGCAGACTGATCAGGACGATGACGAGGCCGGAGATGCGAGGACGACGTTCGGCGGCCGCAAGAAGGTGCCGGCGCTCCCACGCGCAGTAGAGCGCCAGCGGGACAATGAGGAACCCATGCGAGTAGTTGTCGTCGCTCGCCCACTGTGTGACGAGCGACGACAATACACCGCTGTACAGCCACATTACGCCGGCGAACACGACGGCCGCCGACAGAACGTGACCGATCATCAGCAACCAGCTGAGGCAGGCTGATTGCTCCCCGCGCGCCGCCGTCGCGCGGCGATCAAGGCAGCCAGCCCGGTACCCAGCAGAACCATGGAAGCTGGCTCCGGCGCGGCGATCGGATCGGCCGCGCTGATGCGAAGCAGGAACGGCATATCGCTACCCTTGCCAAAAAAGCGCATGCCGTTGCGGATCGCGAACGTCACGCGTGCGCTTTCCGCTCCGCCCAACCCGCTGAAGATCAGGATGTCGCCACGGTGCGTGTATTCATCGGCGAAGACCGTGGCGGCGCCACCGGCGAAGATCGCGCTGCGTTCGAGACCGGAATCCTGCGCGAAGCTCAGCGCATCAAGGTTGTTCGAGCTGCTATAACCCGTCGGCAGCCCAACCGCCTGACCCGCTAGTTCCTCGTTGTTATTCGTTCCCGGCGGGTTGAAGAGCTCGAGCCGCAGGGTGTCGAATTTTCCCAGTCCTTCCAGCATGAACGACACGACCACATCGGTGTTGTTGTGGAAGCCGGAAATGAGGATGTCGCCGATCGAACTCACGTTCGGCATGAGCACCGTTCCGAGGTCGATCGCCGAACCAACCGTGGCGCCGCTCATCTTGAATCCGCTCCCGGATGACGCGACGCTTAGCGGAATCGGGTCGGCTCGCGCCGCCACCGGCGCCAGAATGCTTAACATCAACGCCAGACAAACAGCTCTCATACGGGCTCCTTTGACCTGTGCGCGTGCTCATTTCTCCCAGACGCTTGCCGTTTTGTAGCTGGCCAGTTTCCCACCCAGCCCGTGGCAGCGCGCGGCGCGCGTCGTTGATGCAAGCCGTTGTCCACGCGGCACAAGCCCAACCGTTCGTGCACGGAAGGCTTCCGCCGCCTGCATCCGTTGTGCTAGAGTTCGAGCTTTGATTCAGCCAGTACGGACTAGCGGGCCGCGCACTGGAGCGGCCGAGGAGAGCCGTGGCGTCCAGACGCTATTCCATCGTCATCGCTGACCGCACGAGCGGCGTCACCCGTCGATTCACCTTGCGACTTTGGCCGACGGTGGCGACGACAGTGACCGTAATCGTGCTGCCGGTGCTGATAGGACTGGGTGCCCGCTGGAGCGCGACTTCTGCTCTCGAAGAACTCACCGCCACGAACGCTCGTCTGACAATCGAGAACGACAACTATCGCGAAGCCACCGGCCAACTGGCGGGGCAGATTGCCGTCCTCCAGGACGCCGTTGACGAGATCGGCATCACAGCCGCAGTGGATCCAGCGGTCAGCCGGGCGATGGATAAGCTGCCGGCCGCGGTCAAGTCACGCGCCATCGGCGGCGGTGTCACCGAGGCGGTTTTGGGCAGTGCGTTTGGACCAGCGGATACGGCGTTCGGCGTCATGCGCGAAGTGCTCGGCGCGATCGAGAATCGCCTGGACGCCGTCCGCAACAACGTCGAGAAGCGCCGCTCGCTCGCCGATGCGACGCCTTCCATCTGGCCGGTCGCTGGATGGCTCACGTCGTCATTTGGAAATCGTCGCGATCCCTTCAACGGCAGCTCCGATTTCCATCCCGGTCTGGATATCTCGGCGAGTTACGGTGAGGCCGTGCTGGCCCCCGCCGCCGGTACCGTCTCGAGCGCGGGTGCGGTTGGCAACTACGGCAATCTGATCGTGATCGACCATGGCTTCGGGATCGTGACCAAGTACGGTCACCTCTCGCGCTTCGGCGTCACCACCGGGCAGCAGGTGAATCGCGGCGACGTGCTTGGTTATGTGGGATCGACCGGCCGCTCGACGAGCCCGCACCTGCACTACGAGATCTGGGTGAACGACAAGCTCACCAACCCGATGCGCCTCCTCGGACCGAGATAACCGCTCGCTACCTTCGCCCACGGTTGACCCCAACACGGGTGTCTCGTACAATCGATTGATATTCTGAGCCTTCCGGGGCCGGCAGTAGCACAGTCGCCGAGCCGGGACGCCCGGAACATCCTCCCCGGCATGATAGTCGACACACTCCTCGCGAAAGTTATCGGCACCGCGAACGATCGCGAGCTGAAACGCATTCGGCCGTTCGTCGCAGAGATCAGCGCCAAAGAACCCGAAATCCAGAGCCTGACCGACGAGCAGCTGCGGTCGAAGACCGCGGAGTTTCGACAGCGCGTCGCTGACGGCGCCACGCTCGACGAGCTGCTGCCCGAGGCCTTTGCCGTTGTGCGCGAAGCTGGCCACCGCGTGCTGAACATGCGGCACTTCGACGTGCAGCTCATCGGCGGCATCGTTCTCCACCGCGGGAAGATCGCCGAGATGAAGACCGGCGAGGGCAAGACGCTCGTTGCCACGCTGCCCGCCTACTTGAACGCGCTCGAAGGCAAGGGCGTCCATGTGGTCACCGTCAACGACTACTTGGCGCGCCGCGACTCGGAGTGGATGGGCCGTATCTATCGCTTCCTCGGGATGAGCGTCGGCGTCATCCAGCACGAGCTGAACGACCAGGAACGGCAGGTCGCATACGCCTGCGACATCACCTACG
>Ga0209382_10008267_pt1 | contig 13129 bp, 11 predicted proteins | sample SoiMetdeltSBSDD5_FD_187599 | JGI IMG/M metagenome (GOLD analysis project Ga0209382, IMG submission 187599) | Bulk soil microbial communities from a Populus tree surrounding site in Tennessee, USA - Soil MetaG P. deltoides SBSDD5 (SPAdes) (version 2) | ecosystem: Environmental > Terrestrial >... | reverse complement strand
TGGCGCTCCCTCGGCTCCGCCGCCTCCCGCCCACGGCCCGCCTCCCGGTCGCGGCAGCAGCGAGGACAACGACCAGGGCAAGGGCAAAGGCAAGGGCCGGTAGCTCCCGAGCCGACCTCCCGCTGAAGCATTCGCGGCCGGCGTTCCTCCACGGGAGGCGCCGGCCGCCGCGTTTTCCGGGCTAGGTTCTCCTGGATGCGCCTCTTCGCCATCGGCGACACGCACCTCCCGTCGTCGCGCGGCAAGGACATGGAGCGGTTCGGCTGGGCCGGCCACCCCGCCCCGCTGCAGCGCGCCTGGGACGAGCGGGTGGGCGCGGACGACGTGGTCATCGTCGCCGGGGACATCTCGTGGGCCACCCGGCCGGCGGAGGTGACCGGGGACCTGAAGTGGCTGGACGAACGCCCCGGCCGCAAGGTGCTCCTGCGCGGCAACCACGACTTCTGGTGGGGGAGCAGCGCGGCCAAGCTCCGGCAGCTGTTCGCGCCGTACCGCTCCTTCGCGGGCTTCATCCACCAGAGCGCGGTGGTGGTGGGGCCCTGGCTCATCGCCGGCTCGCGGCTGTGGAGCGTGCCCGAGGCCCCGCCCATGCCCGGCGGCGAGATGGGGGACGAGCCGATCAAGCCGGAGCAGATCGCCCGCGAGGTGAGCCGCCTCCAGCTCTCCATCGACGACGCGCTGGCGAAGGAGAAGGACGCGCCGGCGCCGCTGGCGCGCGTGGTGGCGGTCCACTTCCCGCCGCTGTACGCCAACCAGGTGCCCACCGCCTTCTCCCGGGTCATCGAGCCCTTCCGCCCGGTGGTCTGCGTCTACGGCCACCTCCACGGCGAGCAGGGGATCGCCGCCGGCTTCGTGGGAGAGCACGGGGGCGTCCGCTACGTCCTGGCCTCCTGTGACGCCGCGCACTTCGCGCCGCTGCCGCTCCTGGAAAGCTGACCCGGACCTGTTACCTTCGACGGTGCGATGAATCCCATCATCACCGCGCTCCTGGTCTTCACCGGCGTCTCCATCTTCGTGATGCAGATGCAGGGCCGGCTGGCCGTGCTCTACAAGCTCAAGCGCGAGGTCCGCTGGGACCGCCCCCTGGAGAGGACCTGGGCGCTGCTCAAGTTCGGCTTCGGCCAGAAGCGCATGGTGGACCCGGAGGAATTCCTCCCCGGCCTGATGCACGTGCTCATCTTCGCCGCCTTCATCGTGCTCGCGGTCCGCACGGTGATGCTGTTCACCATGGGCTTCTCGCAGACGGCGCTGGACGTGCTCTCCACCCCGTCGCACCCGTTCTGGGAGCGGCACGGCGCCGCGGCGGCGCTGTACGACGGCTACCTGGTGGTCAAGGACCTGGTGGCCGCGGGCGCGCTGGCGGGCTGCGCCTACTTCTGGAACCTGCGCGCGCGCGTCGTCCCGGACCGGCTCACCCGGAGCTGGGAGGCGTACCTCATCCTCGGCTTCATCTCCGGGCTGATGGTGACCGAGTTCCTCTTCGGCGCCTCCCACCTGCTCTCGCAGCACCGCGGCTTCTCGCCCTTCGAACCGGTGACGTCGCTGGTGGCGCTGCTGGAGCGGCCGCTGCCCCTCTCCGCGGCGGTGGCGCTGGGCCAGGCCGGCTTCTGGCTCCACCTGCTGATCATCCTCACCTTCCTGAACTTCCTCCCGCTGGGGAAGCACTTCCACGTCATCACCGGCCTGTTCAACGTCTTCTTCAAGCGCCTGGGGCCCAGCGGGAAGCTCAACACCCCGAACCTGGAGAAGGAGGAGTACGGCACCAGGACCGCCTACGACCTCACCTGGAAGCAGGCGCTGGACGTCTACTCCTGCACCGAGTGCGGCCGCTGCCAGACCCACTGCCCCACGTACCTGACCGGCAAGCCGCTCACCCACAAGGGCGTCAACCAGGACATCAAGCACTGGCTGTGGGACCACCAGCAACTCCTGGGCGAGGGGAAGAAGCCCACCGGCGAACCGTACGAGCCGGAGCCGCTGGTCCCTTCGGTGCTCAAGCCGGAGACCATCTGGGCCTGCACCTCCTGCGGCTGGTGCGAGACCGCGTGCCCGGTGTTCATCGAGAACATCCCCCGGCTGATCGACATGCGCCGCTACAAGGTGCAGGCGGAGTCGGACTTCCCGCAGGAGATCCAGCGCACCTTCGAGGGCATGGAGCGGCAGGGCAACCCCTGGGGCATCGGCCAGGACCGGCGCGACGAGTGGGCGGAGGGCCTGGAGCCACCCGTCCCCCAGTGGGGCGAGGGCGGGCCCTACGAGTACCTGTTCTTCGTGGGCTGCGCCGGCAGCTACGACGACCGGCAGAAGAAGGTCAGCCGCGCGCTGGTGAAGATCCTCCGCGAGGCCGGCGTCTCCTTCGCCACCCTGGGCAAGCAGGAGGTCTGCAACGGCGAGACGGCGCGCCGGATGGGGAACGAGTTCCTCTACCAGACCATGGCCAAGGCCAACGTGGAGGCGTGGAACGGGCTGGGGGTGAAGGCGGTGATCACCCAGTGCCCGCACTGCTTCAACACCATCAAGAACGAGTACCCGGAATTCGGCGGCCACTACCGGGTCATCAACCACACCCAGCTGCTGAACGAGCTGATCCGGGAGAAGCGGATCAAGCTCTCGCGGCTGATGGACGAGACGCTCACCTACCACGACCCCTGCTACCTGGGCCGGCACAACGGCGTCTACGAGGAGCCCCGCGACGCGCTCAAGGCCATCCCCGGGCTGAAGGTGATCGAGATGCAGCGCAGCCGGCGCGAGTCCTTCTGCTGCGGCGCCGGCGGCGGCCGGATGTGGATGGAGGAGCACATCGGCCAGCGCATCAACCAGAACCGGGTGAACGAGGCGGCGCTCACGCTGGCGCACGCCAGGGACCCGGACGTCCCGTTCCCGGACGCGGCGGACCGCAAGAAGCCCGGCGAGGTGGGCCAGTACAAGGGCCCGGGCAGCGGCACCATCGCGGTGGCGTGCCCCTTCTGCTACACGATGATCAAGGACGCGGTGAACGAGACCGGGCGCGAGGAGACCATCAAGGTCCGGGAGATCACCGAGCTGATCGCCGAGGCGATGGAGCCGAAGGCATAGCTGCTCGCTCGCGCGCGGCCGGCCGGGCGCCTACGGCCCGAACCAGGCCTGGTCCGCGGAGGGCAGGGTGAGGCTCCCGGTGCCCCTGGTCGAGGCGGACTGCACGTAGACCTGGTTGGCGCCGCCCTCGTTGGAGACGAACGCCACCTGGGTGGCGGAGAGCCAGGTGGGGAAGCTGTGGAGCGCGTCCGCCGACCCGGCGCCGGTGTCGCTGATCTGCACCGTCGCCCCGGTGGAGAAGGTGTGCACGAAGATGCGGGTGGCGGTGGACATGCCGGCCAGCCGCGCCTCGAAGGCCACCCTCGTCCCGTCCGGGGAGAGCACCGCCCGCCCGGAGATGCTGGCCACGTCCGTCCCCAGGTTGTTGGTGACCGGGAGCAGCTGCCCGGTGATGAGGTTGATGCGCTCCAGCTGGGTGCCCTGGCCGATGCCGCTGCCCGCCACCACCAGCACCTCGTTCGGGGCGCTGGCCACCGGGTAGAACGAGGGCGACGCGTAGGAGAGCGTCGAGGCGGTGAGCGTCTCGAACCCGGTGCCGTCCGTGGCCGACACCTTCGCCAGGGAGGCGGTGGTCTGCACCTCGTAGACGAAGACGATGGTGTTGCCGTCCGGCGAGATCACCGGGTGCTTGAAGTTCTTCTGCCCCGCCACGGTGTCCGCCGCGTACACGGTGCGCGGCGCGCCGCCGCCGTTGGTGGCCACCGTCATCAGGCTGGAGACGTTGCTGGCGTCGGTGTGGACGAACACCACCTGCCGGCCGTCGGAGGAGAGCGATGGGTGGCGGTTGCCGCCGTTGGTGGTCAACCTGCCCACCTTCGTGTAGTCCGACAGGTCCGCCACGTAGATGTCCTGGTTGTCGTTGCGGACGAAGACGAAGCCCCTGGTGAAGTTGATCTCCCCACCGGGGCCGCCGCCGCCGTCGTCGTCGAGGCAGCCGGTGGAGAAGAGGGCCAGCGCGAGGCCGGCGGTCATGACGGCGATGAGTCCGTGGTGTCGGAGCATGTCGGGGTTCCTGCTGGAGATGGACGCGGCCCGGAGGCCGGGATTCACCGGTTCAGCTTCTGCAGCTCGTTCCGGCAGACGTTGCACAGGGACAGGCCCTTGCGGTCGCAGTCCTGCACGGAGGTGGCGAAGAACATCACACACCTCGGGTCGTCGCAGTAGGACAGCCCCAGCAGGTGCCCCGCCTGGTGAACAGTCTCCACCTGGGCCCTCCGCCGGACCACGTCTCCCTCGGTGGTGCCCTTCAGCCGGGCGATGGACACCACCGCCACCTTCGCCTCCCGGTCCGCCTCCCCGAAGACGAACGGCGAGTCGGGGACGAAGAGGTCCACCCCGGTCACGCCGATGACGAAGTTGTGCCCCTCCAGCAGCGGCACCAGCCGGCGCATGATGGCGTTGCAGTGGTACTGGTTCCGGTCCTTGTTGAACGCGTAGGTGGGCGCCTGGAGGACGGTGCGCGAGGTGGTGGCGACCACCTGGACCTGCGTCAGCAGCGGCTCCTCGAGCTCCCGGAGGAGCCCCGGGGGAACGGTCCCGACGGCCACCAGCTGGAGGGACTTCGCCGGCATCCGCGTGCTCCTCCCGGTTCAGCGAGCCTTACGCTCGGCCGAGAAGCGACGACTGGGGCGCAAGGATTCGAACCTTGATAATCAGATCCAAAGTCTGACGTCCTACCGTTAGACGACGCCCCACCAAAGCCTGCGCCCCACAGGCCACCCGGGAATGATAGCCACATCCCGGGCATGCCGGAATCTTCTTGATGCCCGCTTCAGGTCACGTCACCGGGACAGCCGTGGCACGTACGCCACCCCGCGGGGCGCCTCGGGCAGCGCCCAGGTGGCGGTCACGGTCTGCTGGACCAGGTCCACCACCGCGATCTGCGGCGGCAGCCCCACGGCCACGTAGGCGGTGGTCCCGCCGGGGGAGAGGGCGTTGTGGCCCACCGCCCCCCCGCCTACCACCACCTTCCCCAGCTCCGTGAAGCCCTGGGAGAGGTCCAGGATGGACACGGTGTTGTCCACCCTCCCGTTGGAGACGACCATCCAGCGGTCGTCCTGACTGAGAGACAGCCAGCCGGGGTTCCCGCCCACCGGGGCGAGCGGCCCGGCGTCCGGCGACTCGTTCCCGGCGAGGCGGATTTGCTGCACCACGCCATCGGTGGCGCCGGTGAGGTAGCCCACCTCCCCGTTCCTGGTGGCCACCATCCGGGTGGGGCCGAGGGTGACCGGGAGCGTCCAGCGCGCCGGCCCTCCGGGCATCTGCAGCCACACCACCGAGCTGGAGGCCTGGCTGACCACGTACACGTTGCCCGACGAGGTCACCCACACCGACTGCCCCCGGCTGGCGACCGCCCCCCCGCCGGCGGCCACCCGGGAGACGGCCAGGGTGCCCAGGTCGATGACGGCCAGCTCGTCGGACCCGGCCTGCGCCGCGAAGAGGATCTGCCCGTTGGGGCTGGGCATCACGTCGCGGGGCCGGAGCAGGCCCGAGGCCGTGGCCCACACGCTCAGCCCGCGCACGTCGACGACGCTCACCGACCCGGCGCCCTCGTTGGCGACGAACACCCGCTCGCCGTCCGGGCGCGCCGCCACCGCCGCGCCGCGGCCCCCGTCGCCGGGCAGGTCCACCTGGCCGATCCACCCGCCGTCCGCCGCGTCCAGCACCATCAGCCGGCCGGAGGCCCCGCTGGAGATCCACAGTGTCCCGTAGGCGGCGCCGTGCAGCGGGTCCCCGCACTGGCAGCCGGCGGCGGCCGCGCAGAGGAGCGCGGCGGGGAACAGGAAGCGGTGCACGAAGGGCCTCCCCTCAGATGTCCAGGTTCTGCACGTAGAGCGCGTTCTTCTCGATGAACTCCCGCCGCGGCTCCACCGCCTCGCCCATCAGCAGGCTGAAGATCTCGTCCGTCCCTTCCCTGTCCTCCACCTTGACCTGCAGCAACGTGCGCCGCGCCGGGTCCATGGTGGTCTCCCACAGCTGCTCCGGGTTCATCTCCCCCAGTCCCTTGTAGCGCTGGATGTTGATGCCCTTGGTCACGCCCTGGCGCACCCGCTCCCAGATCTGCTGCACGGTGCGGGCGGTGGACTGTTCGTCGTCGAAGCGGACCTCGTAGCCGTCCTTGGGCGGCGGCAGCAGCACCGCGAAGCTCTCCTTCATCCCCAGCAGCTCCGCGTACTCGGGGCCGGAGAGGAAGGCGTGGTCCAGCACCGTCTCCTTGGGGGAGCCGTTCACCTCGGTGCGGAAGACCAGCTTCTTGGACTGGTGCTCCGGGTCCGCCTTGCGGAAGATCTCCAGCCGCCCCATCACCTCCGGCGAGTGCGCCTCCAGGTAGGCGGTCATCTTCTCCGCCTCGGCGTTGAGCGTCTCCAGCTCCAGCAGCGTCCCCGCCTTGATCTCCGCCGCCATCACCAGCGCGTCCAGCACCCGCGGGTCGCGCCGCAGCGACAGCTTCTTCAGCCGGTCCTGGTAGGCGATGATCCGCGCCAGCAGCCCGCGCAGCTCGTCCCCCTCCAGCGCCTTGCCCTGGGCGGAGACCACCTTGGCGTGGGCCCGCGCCAGGTCCAGGTCGTAGGCGTCCCGCGCCGCCTCGTCCTTGAGGTACAGCTCCTTCTTGTTCCGGGTCACTTTGTAGAGCGGCGGCTGGGCGATGTAGAGGTACCCGCTCTGCAGCAGCTCCGGCATCTGCCGGTAGAAGAAGGTGAGCAGCAGCGTGCGGATGTGGCTGCCGTCCACGTCCGCGTCCGTCATCAGGATGATCCGGTGGTAGCGGACCTTGGACGGTTCGTAGTCCTCGCTGCTCCCGCCCGCGCGGATCCCGCAGCCCAGCGCGGTGATCAACGTCAGGATCTCCGCCGAGCTGAGCATCTTCTCGAAGCGGGCCTTCTCCACGTTCAGGATCTTCCCGCGCAGCGGGAGGATGGCCTGGTTGCGGCGGTCCCGGCCCTGCTTGGCGGAGCCGCCGGCGGAGTCGCCCTCCACGATGTACAGCTCGCTCTCCGAGGGGTCGTTGGACTGGCAGTCCGCCAGCTTCCCGGGGAGCGACGCGGAGTCCAGCGCGCCCTTGCGCCGCACCGTCTCCCGCGCCTTGCGGGCGGCGATGCGGGCGCGCGTGGCGTCGCCGATCTTGGCGCAGATCTTCCGCGCGGTGTTGGGGTTCTCCTCCAGGTAGATGGAGAGCTGCTCGTTCACCATCTGCTCCACCAGCCCCTTGATCTCGGAGTTCCCCAGCTTGGTCTTGGTCTGCCCCTCGAACTGGGGCTCCGGCAGCTTCACCGAGATGACCGCCGCCAGCCCTTCGCGGGCGTCCTCGCCGGTGGGGGCCTCCTTGAGGTCCTTCCACAGCTGGCTCTGCTCCGCGTAGCTGTTGATGGTGCGGGTGAGCGCGCTCTTGAACCCGGAGAGGTGCGACCCGCCCTCGTGGGTGTTGATGTTGTTGGCGAAGGTGTAGATGCGCTCGTCGTAGCCGTCGTTCCACTGCAGCGCGATCTCCAGCTCCACCCGGTCCTTCTTGGCGGAGAAGTAGACCGGCTTGTCGTGCAGGGCGGACTTCGACTTGTTGATGTACTCGATGAAGGAGACGATCCCCCCGGCGAACTGGAACTCGTGGCTCTTGGAGGACCGCTCGTCGGTGATGGTGATCTTCAGGCCGGCGTTGAGGAAGGCCAGCTCCCGCAGCCGTTGCGAGAGCGTCTCGAAGTTGATGTCCGTCACCTCGAAGACGGTGGGGTCCGGCTTGAAGTGGACGGTGGTCCCCCGCTGCTCCGTCTGCCCCACCACGGTGACCTGCTGCTGCGGGATGCCGCGCGCGTACTTCTGCTGGTAGACCTTCCCCTCGCGCTGGATCTCCACCTGCAGCCACTCCGAGAGGGCGTTCACGCAGGACACGCCCACCCCGTGCAGGCCGCCGGAGACCTTGTACGCCTGGTTCTCGAACTTCCCGCCCGCGTGGAGCTTGGTCATCACCACGTCGACGGTGTCCATCCCCTTCACCGTGGGGTGCGGGCCCACCGGGATGCCGCGCCCGTCGTCGGTGACGGAGACGGAGTTGTCCACGTGGATGACCACCTCCACGTTGGTGCAGAACCCCGCCAGCGCCTCGTCCACCGAGTTGTCCACCACCTCGTAGACCAGGTGGTGCAGCCCGTAGACGTTGGTGTCCCCGATGTACATGCCCGGGCGCTTGCGGACCGCCTCCAGGCCCTCCAGGACCGTGATCGACGCCGCGCTGTACTCGCCCATCGGTTCGGGCGCCTGGGTGGAGTTGGACACGTCTTCCCGTACCATTTCGGACCCGCACCGTAAAGCGGTCCGAACAGGTCTAACGAGTTGATTTAACGACGGAATTCAAGATGTCAACCACCCCTCGCCGGACCTCGAACCAGAGGGCGTCCGGACCGGCCGCTCGACGCACCAGGTCAGCGTCAGTGGTGGTCAAGAAGGTCTGCGCTCCACTGTCCGCCAGGTAGCCCATCAGGAAGGCGTTCCGCTCCGGATCCAGCTCGGAGGAGACGTCGTCCAGCAGCAGCAGCGGGAGCACGCCGTGGGCGTCGCGGAGGTTCTCGATCTCGGCGATCTTCCAGCCCAGCACGAACGCCCGCTGCTGGCCCTGGGAGGCGAACGCCCGGGCGGACCGCTCGCCGAGGAAGAGGCCGAGGTCGTCCGCGTGCGGGCCCACCGAGGTGAAGCCGCGTTCCAGGTCGCGCTCCAGGCGGCGGCCCAGCTCCAGCGAGAAGGCCTCGGCCAGCTCGCCCTCGGTGGCGGTGTCGAACACCAGCGAGCCCAGGTGGCTGGGCGCGTACCCGTAGCGGGCGGGCTGGTCCGCCCGGCCGATGGCGGCGAAGGCCTTCTCCGCGCGCGGCGCCAGCTCCGTCATCAGCGCCCGCCGCCGCGCCCACAGGCGGGTGCCGGCGCGCACCAGCGCCTCGTCGAAGGCGGCCAGGTAGGCGCCCTCGGCCCCGTCCCGGAGCAGCTTGTTGCGGCTCTTGAGGGCGCGGGCGTACTCGCGGCTCTCGTCGAGGTAGGCGGGGAAGCGGTTGAAGACGGCGCGGTCGAGAAACCAGCGGCGCTGCTCCGGGCCGCCCTTGACCACCTCCAGGTCGTCCGGCGTGAACGCCACCACCGAGACCCCGCCGAAGTAGTCCAGGAGCGTGGCGGCGCGCTTGCCGTCCACCAGGGCGGCGCGCGCGCCGTCCTCGATCTCCACCCGGATGGTGCGGTCCGCCCCGCGGAGCGCGAAGGTGCCGGAGACGAAGGCGCGACCGGCGCCGAAGCGCACCAGCTCCGCCAGCTTGCTGGCGCGCAGCGGCCGCAGCGTGCAGAGGAAGTAGATGGCCTCCAGGAGGTTGGTCTTCCCCTGGCCGTTGGGGCCCACCACCACGGTGGCGGAGGGCGAGGGGACCAGCTCCACCTGGACCAGGTTCCGGAAGTCCCCGACGCTGAGCGAGAGGAGGCGCACGGGCTCTAGAGCGTCTCTACCAGGCCAGGGCGATGAGCGCCGCGAAGGTGCGGTCGGCCGGCGCCTCGGGCAGCGGGCCGGTGGCGGCGGCGCGGATGCGGACGAACATCCACAGCGCGTCGCGCAGCCGGTCCGCGTCCGGCGAGGGCGGCGCCTCGTCCGCCCGGCGGGCCAGGTCCTGGAGCCGCTCCCTGAGGTCGCGCGGGAGCGTGGAGGGGCGCGGGCGGGCGCCGGACGCGCCGGCGGCCCGCGCCACCGCGCCGCCGTCCCTGGGGAGCTTCCACAGCTCGTGGGCCAGCTCCAGCAGCGCCGCCCGCTCCCGGGCCACCCCCTGGGGCCGCGGCGTCTCCGGGTCCCGCTCGCGCGCCGCCACCCACTCGATGACCGGGAGCAGCTCGGCGTCCTCGATGGCCACCGGGGTGAAGCGCTCCTCCACCACCGCGCGCAGGCGGGCCCGCGCCACGTCCAGCCAGAAGGCCGCGCGCAGCAGCTCCTCCGGGCCGCTCCGCGGCTCCCCCCTCGGCGCGCGGCGGGCGCGGCGCTGGAGGAAGCGGAGCAGGCCGCCGGAGGGGTCGCACCGCTCCACCCGCTCCCACAGCTTCACCAGCTGCCCCTCGGCGTGCGGGAGCCGCTGCGCCAGCGCGCGCGCCTCCTCCTGCGACAGCGGGAGCGACGCCCGCGGGTCGAACGGCCGGCGGAACAGCGCCTCCACGAAGCTGCCGTCGCGGGCCAGCTCGCGCAGCTCGAGGAGGGACCTGGGGAGGATCTCCAGCGCGGTGGCCCACCGCTGACCGGGCCTGATCTTCCGCGGGCCGGCCAGCAGCGACTCCAGGTCCCCCAGCAGCGCGCCCAGGGGCCGGTCCGGCGGCGCCCGCAGCTTCCGGGCGGCCAGCTGCGCCAGCGCGGCCACCGCGTCCTTCAGAGCATGGAGCTGCTGGACCCAGGGGTCGTCGGACGGCCACCCTTCCGCGTCGGCGCGGCGGAGGGCGGAGGCCAGGGTCTCGTCCACCTCGGCCTGGGCGGCGGCGGTGGCGCGGAGCACCTCGGCGTTCCTGCGCAGGCGGTCCTTCCAGAAGAAGCGCGAGAGCGCGAAGCGGAGCGCCCGGTAGCGGATGGCGGCCGCCTCCAGGAGGTCCGCCCGTCCCTCCAGGCGGCTGCGCAGCTGGGACATCGGCACGGCGCGCGTCTACACCCGCATCGGCATCACCACCGCGGTGTAGCTGGCGTCTCCGGGGGCGTGCATCACCCCCGGGCTGTGCTCGTCGCCCAGCTCCAGCAACACCTCGTCGGTCTCCAGCGCGCCCAGCACGTCCAGCAGGTAGCGGGCGTTGAAGCCGATGGTGATCTCCGCGCCCCGGTAGGCGACCTCCACGTCGTCCTTGGCCTCCCCCAGGTCCGGGTTGTGGGAGGTGATCCGGAGCAGGTTCTCGGACAGGCCCAGCTTCACCGCGTTGGACTTGTCCGCGGAGAGCAGCGAGATGCGCTTGAGGCCTTCGATCAGCCGGACCTTGGGCACCGCCAGCTTGCGTTCGCCCTCCTTGGGGATGACGCGCTGGTACTCGGGGAACTGCCCGTCGATCAGCCGCATCACCATGGTGAGGCCGGACTTCTTGAACAGCGCGGAGCTCTCCGCGAAGCCCAGGTGGCACTCCGCGTCCGGCGCCTCGTCCAGCAGCCGCCTCAGCTCCAGCAGGCCCTTGCGCGGGATGATCACCCCGGTCTTGAGCTTGAAGTCCCCCTCCATCTCCCGCTCCACCAGCGCCAGGCGGTGCCCGTCGGTGGCCACCATCCGCACCTTCCCGCCCTCGCGCGGCTCGAAGTAGACGCCGTTGAGGATGTAGCGGGTCTCGTCGGTGGAGATGGCGAAGGCGGTCTTGCGGATCATCTCCAGCAGGATGGCGCCGTTCACCTTCACCAGCGGGGCGTTCTCCTCCCGCGGGAGCTTGGGGTACTCCTCGGGCGCCATCCCCACGATCTTGAAGTGGGCGGTGCCGGAGGTGATCTCCACGTAGTTGTTCTGCAGCTTCTTCAGCGAGACCTGCGACTCGGGCAGGTTCTGGACGATGTCGAAGACGTACTTGGCGGAGATGGTGACGGCGCCGGGCTTGAGGACCTCGGCGGCGTGCTCGCTCACCACGCCGGTGTCCAGGTCGAACGCGGTCACCGTCACCCCGGACTTGGTGGCGTTGACCAGCACGTTGGCCAGGATGGGCATGGTGGTCTTCCGCTCCACGATGCCCTGCGCGCGGTAGAGCGCTTTCCTCAGCTCGTCGGCGGCGATGCGAAATTCCATTTCCGTAGCCCCTTGCGCGGACGGCGCGGTCTAGCCCGGCCCCAGGGGCCCCGTCAACGCGTCCCGTGGCCATTGACGGCGGCCCCAAACACACCTAAATGGCGTGTGAAAACGCCATGTTGATATCCTTTGCCATCCTGGTGATCTGCGGTCTGGTGGCCTTCGCCCTCTACTCCGCCATCCGCGGAGAGGACAGCATCGTCGCCGGCAGCGGGAACGCCTTCGACGCCTACTACGGCAAGGACCGCTGGGACCCCGGGCAGTCTCCCCCGTGCGACGAGTGCGTGGGCCTGGGCTGCATCGGCGCCGGCGAGTGCCGCTGCAGCTGCCACCGCGCCTTCCCCAGGAAGAAGAAGAAGTAGCGGCGGCGGCCTACCAGGTGCTCATCCCGCCCAGGTTGTGGACGTCCTGGAAGCCCTGGGTGCGGAGGAAGCGTTCGGCCATGGAGGAGCGCGGGCCCTGGGCGCAGTAGACCACCACCGGCGTCCCGGGCGGGCCGATCTCCTGGTAGCGGTCGGGCAGCTCTTGGAGCGGGATGTTCACCGCGCCGTCCAGGTGCCCGGCCGCGAACTCCTGGGGGGTGCGGACGTCCACCAGCCGCGCGCCGCGCTCGACCATCTGGTGCGCTTTGTCCCGGTCCTGCGGGGTGTTCATATGGGAGCAAAGCTCTAGCACGCGCGATGAGCACTGGCGATGCCGCGCGCGACAGGGAATGCTGCGCGCATGGTTCGCCCGCTGATCGCCTTCTCGGCCCTCCTGTGCCTCCACTGTGCCACCCCCGCGCCGGCCCCCCCACCGGTGGAGACCCCGCCTCCCGGGGCCCCGGCGCCCACGTCGCCGCCCCCGCCGGCCACCCAGGCGAGCTGCAACGCCGACTCGGACTGCCCTGGAGGGCAGGTCTGCGAGCGCTGCGGCCCCCAGGGCGAGTGCGCCCCGGGCTGCCACCAGAATTCGCAGTGCCCTGCCGGCCACGCCTGCCGGCAGGTCCAGTGCATCCGCTGCCCCTGTCCCGGCCAGTGCGACAGCTGAGCCACCCGCTGTATCCTCGCGCGCCCGAATGAGCTCGCAGACCCTGCCGCTGGCCCCGGACCGCTACACGGGGCGCAAGCTGGGAAAGTACGAGTTGCTCTGCCAGCTCTCCTCCGGAGGGATGTCGCAGATCTTCCTCGCCTTCCAGCGCGGGCACGCGGGGTTCCGCAAGCTGGTGGTGCTCAAGCAGATCCTCCCGGACATCAAGGCGGACGAGGACATCGTCCAGATGTTCCTGGACGAGGCGAAGATCACCGCCGCCTTCAGCCACCCCAACA
>Ga0209382_10008266_pt1 | contig 13129 bp, 3 predicted proteins | sample SoiMetdeltSBSDD5_FD_187599 | JGI IMG/M metagenome (GOLD analysis project Ga0209382, IMG submission 187599) | Bulk soil microbial communities from a Populus tree surrounding site in Tennessee, USA - Soil MetaG P. deltoides SBSDD5 (SPAdes) (version 2) | ecosystem: Environmental > Terrestrial >... | reverse complement strand
GACACGGACCACCTAGTGGGGCCGTTCGTTATTTGCGACGGGTGGCATCGCGCGGCAGCGTGGCTTATCAGCACGCACGAGGGGCAACCCTATCGCCTTACCGCCAAGGTCATTAAGACAAAACGTCCGCTGGTTCAACTGACCTAAGCATAAGACGCGCTCGACCCCGGCCAGGAGGCCACCGACCTGGAGCGGTGCTCGAAGACGGCTCCCAGCGGTTGTGCGGCGGCGATAGGTGTGAGCGCGTGCTCATGAGAGGATCCACGGACGTCGCGCAGAGCTCGACGAGCATTACAGCTGCGAGCTGGACGCAAATCGTGATGTCGCTGAAGCGTGCACAGCCGCGCTTCTGAAGACCACTTCGAACGAGTACCGTGCGTTACGCTATCCGCCGCGACGGCACAGAGTCGCGGCGGCCTCGCGCCATTCTCGCGGCTCTATCGTGACTGAGACCCGGGAAAGGCGGCATGCTGATCGCCCGGAAAGCTATCCGAAACCCCTATCCGCGCCGGGCTCTTCGGCATCTTCGCCCTCCAGAACAGCCGGGCAGTGAGCGCCCGGTTCCTGTACTGGCACGTCCAGTCGTCGCTGGCCGTGGTCGTCATCGCCGCCATCGTGTCTGGCGTGCTGATCGCCGCGCTGTTCTGGTCGGCGAGCCGCGTGTGGCACTGGCAGCGCGGCCGCGCTACCAGGCAGACGCGCGCTCGGTCCGTCGCAAGAGCGACGCGCCGGACGGGGGAGGCCTGCCGGGGAGGACCAAGGTCCAATATCGCTCCTCGACGGCATCATCTAGGTTCAAGGTGCTTGCGGTGCGCCGCCTGCCGAGGAGGAAACGTCATGAACTTCGAAATGATCGCAGTCACGGCCGTCGTCTCGCGATGATGGGCGCCGCGTTCGTCGGAGCGTTCATCCTGGTCGTCGTCCAGCGCAAGCTCTTGAACTTGGAAACGGCAGCAACGAGGTGACGGGAACGACGTACAGCGCGATTCAGAAGTTTGTGCAACGGCGTCACGGCTTCGTCCCGACGAGCGGATGGATCACTCACGTCAAGGCTGTTTCCGGCTTACCAACGCGGCGTGCGGCGAACCGCGTAGGGCGCGGCCGTCGCGTCGTGCCGTGCCCGGCCGACAAGCGTGAAGCAATCGAAGAGGCGCTGCGCCATTTCCGTCTCATTTGACGGCGACCGAAGCCAGGACAAAAGAAGGGAGTTCAAGAGTTCATGCGGGCGATGAACGCAATCGACGAGCTTCGCGAACAGGGCAAGATGACCTGGATCGACGAGGAGCACGGATGGATAGCCGCGCCGGAGGACATCGTCGATGCTCTCGCAAACGCTGGGTTCTTGGAATGCAAGCGCGCGACGACGACCAGCCGTCGTGACCTGCAGCCGGCCGGAGGCCTGTGGCAGGGAGTCAATCGGACCACGGGTTCCGTCGCGTCGACGATCTGGGTGAATCGCGCGTCGCAAGCGCACGCCGTGGTGTTCATCACAATCGACGGAGAGTCCGTCGCGCATGGCCGCCCCCTCGACCTCGAGTCTAACCCGGGGCGGCGCTCATAACCGTGCTCCAGCGCAAGATCTGGCCGTCACGCACGCGTCCGGAACGTGCGCGCGACGGACGGCTGAACGCGGAGATTCCGGGTGATTTGGTTGGAGTGGCTCGGTCTCTCGGCGGCTGTCCTCGTGGCTTTCGTCTTCTCTTCTTGGATATATCGTCTTCGGTGAGAAGAGCGCGACCGTCCTGAGAGAGAAAGAGGACTTCGATGCCGCCGTGGAGCCGTGGATCAAAGCAGCCGTGTGGGGAGCCGCGCTGCTGAAGACCGCTTCGAAGTAGTACCGCACAGTTCACTGGACGCCGCCATGGGCGCAACGCTGCGAGTCGCGCCATCCTTGCGGTTCGCTCGCGTTACCGCGATGTCACCACGCGCGGCTCTTCGTGATTTGACACAGCTCCCGAGAAAGGTGTGACGCTGATCGCCCGAGAGTCGTTCGAGCACCCAATCCGCGCCGAGCTCTTCGGCATCGAACGCCTCGAGCAGCACGCCGCGAGCCTGGCGGCTGCGCAGCGTGCGACGTCAGGCCCGGGGCGGCGACTATTGCCGCGCGTCCAGGACAACGGTCGCGTGCTCCGCGAATCATATCGCGTGATCTCCAACGCCATCCGTGACGAGCGCGCCATCACCCCGGCGGCGGAATGGCTCGTCGACAACTTTCACACCGTCGATGAGCAGTTGCGCGAGATCCGCGACGACCTGCCGCCTGGGTTCTATCGCGAGCTGCCCAAACTGGCCGAGGGGCCGCTGGCCGGCTATCCACGCGTCTACGGGATCGCCTGGGCGTTCGTCGCCCATACGGATAGCCGGTTCGATCCCGAGTTCCTCCGGCGATTCCTGCACGCATACCAGCGGGTGCAGCCGTTGACGATCGGCGAGCTGTGGGCGGTCGCGATCACACTGCGTGTCGTGCTTGTGGAGAATCTTCGGCGCCTGGCGGAGAGCATCGTTCGCGGGCGCGCGGCGCGTCAGGAAGCCGACGCTCTCGCGGACGAGCTCCTCGGCGTTGGCGACGACGACCCGGTCGCGCCGACGGCGAAGGGACTCGCGCGGTTCGAGAGCGGCCCGCTGGTGACCGCCTTCGCCGTGCAGCTCGTCCAGCGGCTGCGCGAGCAAGACCCCGCCGTCACTCCGGCGCTGCTCTGGCTCGACCAGCGGCTCGAGGCGCAGGGCACGACATCCGACGACATCGTCCGCGTGGAGCACCAACGGCAAGCCGCGATGAACGTGAGCGTCCGTAATGTGATCCTCAGCATGAGCTTGACGTCGGCGCTCGACTGGATGGGATTCTTCGAAACGGTCAGCCTCGTCGACGAGGCGCTGCAAGCGAGCGCCAACTACTCCGCGCTCGACTTCGCGACCCGCAACAGCTATCGCCGTGCGGTTGAAGACCTCGCGCGGGGCTCGGGCCGGCCCGAGCTGGATGTTGCCGGCGAGGCCATCGCGCTCACGCATCGCGCGGACGTGGGCGATGACCGGCAAGGCGATGCCGGCTTCTACCTCATCGGCAAGGGGCGTCCGGTCTTCGAGCGGACGCTTGGCTACCGAGCACCACCGATGTGCCGGCTGCTTCGGGCCTATGTCGCGTCGGCGACGCCCGGCTATCTGGGAACGATCGCGGTCCTCAGTGGCGTGATGTTGACATTGCTCTTGTTCGCTGCGACCGCACCCGGCGTCGAACCGATCAGCCTCCTCGTGCTCGCGCTGCTGGCGGTCGTGCCGGCGTCAGACCTGGCGATCGCTCTTCTGAATCGGAGCGTGACCGCGCTCGTCACGCCGGGAGTGTTGCCTCGGTTCGAGTTGCGCGACGGCGTGCCGTCGCACCTGCGAACCATGGTCGTCGTGCCGATGTTGTTGACCGATGGCGTCGAAGTCGAGGAGCAGATCGAGCGACTCGAGGTGCACTACCTCGCCAATCCGGACGGCGATGTTCGCTTTGCCGTCCTCTCCGACTGGATGGATGCGCCCACGGAGAGCGTGCCCGGTGACGAAAAGACTTTGCTGGCGGCACAGGAAGGAGTTGCCCGCCTGAACCGGCGTCACGGTGCCGCGCCTGATGGTGGCGAGCGATTCCTGCTCTTTCACCGTCGACGCCTCTGGAACGAGAGCGAGCGGGTGTGGATGGGCTGGGAGCGCAAGCGCGGCAAGCTTCACGAGCTGAATCGTCTCCTGCGAGGAGCGCCCGCCACGACCTTCGTGCCAACGGGCAGCGTTCCGCCCTCCGACGTGCGCTACATCATCACTCTCGATTCGGACACGCGGCTACCTCGTGGCGCCGTGGATCGGCTGGTCGGCACGATGGCGCATCCGCTCAATCGGCCGCGGTTCGATGTCGGAGAACGACGCGTTACGGAAGGCTACGGGATCCTTCAGCCGCGAGTCACCCCACCGCTTCCCGGGCGGGCGGGCTCGTTCTTCCAGCGTCTATCGTCCGGTACGGCAGGTATCGACCCGTACGCGGCCGCGGTGTCCGACGTCTACCAGGACCTCTGGGGAGAAGGTTCATACACCGGCAAAGGGATCTATGACATCGATGCGTTCGAGGCAGCGCTGGCGGGACGGGTACCGGAAAACACGCTGCTGAGCCACGATCTCTTCGAGGGTGTCTTCGCGCGCGCCGGTCTCGTCACCGACGTCGAGCTGTTCGAGAGCGCGCCGACGCATTATGGCGTCGCGACGGCGCGCCAGCACCGATGGGCGCGCGGCGACTGGCAGCTGCTCCCGTGGATTCTTGGAAGCCGAATTCCGGTGATCGGGCGCTGGAAAATGCTGGACAACCTGCGTCGCACGCTGTCCGCGCCGGCCGCCTTCCTGACTCTGGTGGCTGCCTGGATGGTTCCGGGCGCGTCGCCCACGATCTGGAGCGCGTTCATCATCACCACCATCGCCGTGCCCCCGCTCTTGCCGGTTCTCAGTGGGTTGATGCCTCACAGACCCGGGATCTCGAAGCGCAGTCACATCCGAGCGGTTGTCAGAGACATCGTGCTCGCCGCCTCCCGGATCGGGCTCACGATCACGATGTTGGCGCACCAGGCTTGGCTCATGAGCGATGCGATCGTGCGGACGCTCGTGGGCATGTACGTCACCCGCCGCGGGATGCTGCAATGGGTAACGGCGGCGCAGGCGAAGGCCGGACTCCGTCTCGATCTTCGTGGTTTCTGCCGCCGCATGGGCGGCGGGGTCGCGCTCGCCGCCGGGGCGGCGATTGCCGTGGCGTGGGAGCGGCCTGGGGCCTTGCCTGCCGTGGCGCCGTTTCTTCTGCTGTGGCTCGCAGCGCCCGCGGTGGCTCGGTGGATCAGCCTCCCGCGGAGCACGGCGAGCGCCCGGCCGCTCTCGGCGGCGGATGCGCGGACACTGCGTCTGATCGCGCGTCGGACGTGGCGATTCTTCGCGACGTTCGTCGGTGCCGACGATCACGCCTTGCCGCCCGACAATTTCCAAGAAACCCCGAGCCCGGTGGTCGCCCACCGCACGTCGCCCACGAACATTGGACTGTACTTGTTGGCCACGGTGGCGGCACGCGATTTCGGGTGGCTCGGCACGCTCGATACCGTCGAGAGGCTCGAGGCCACGCTTGAGACGATGAACACCCTGGAGCGCTTCCGCGGCCATCTTTACAACTGGTACGACACGACGCGGTGTTCTCCTCTCGAGCCGAAGTATGTTTCGTCGGTGGACAGTGGAAATCTGGCCGGCCATCTCATCGCACTCGCACACGCGTGTGAGGAGATGGCCGTCCGCCCGTGCCGCCTCGATTCGGCACTCAGCGGGATCGACGATACTGCTCAGCTCATCCGCCTGTCCGTCGCGACGGTCCGCCCTGCACGCTCGCACCCGGCTGCCCGCGGGCGCCTGGAGGATGCTCTGGATGCCGTCACGGCGGGAGCTCAGGGGTTCAGCCACGACTCATGCGATTCGTCCTCGTCGCTCACCGTCCTGAAAGCACGCGCGCAAGCGGTGCTGGACGCCGCGCGCGCGCTGGTCGACGAAGATCCCGAGAGCGCGCAGACGGGCCTCGTCCTATGGGCGGAGGCACTCCGCGCGACCATCGACAGCCACCTTCGCGACCTCGCACTGCCCGACACGCTCACCAGTCGTCTGACAATCCTCGCCCGGGACGCGCGGGCACTGGTGGACGCCATGGACTTCGGGTTCCTCTTCGACCCGATGCGCAAGCTGTTTGCGATCGGGTACCGCGTCGCCGACGGAAGCCTCGATACCGGCCATTACGATCTCCTCGCCTCGGAGGCGCGGCTCGCCAGCTTCGTGGCGATCGCAAAAGGCGACGTTCCCGTCTCGCACTGGTTCCGGCTCGGTCGCGCGCTGACACCGGTGGAACAGGACTCCGTGCTCGTGTCGTGGTCCGGGTCGATGTTCGAGTATCTGATGCCGGAGCTCGTCATGCGCGAGCCGGCGGGAAGCCTGCTCGAGCAAACATCGCGACTCGTCGTGCGTCGGCAGATCACGTATGGGGGCGAGCGCGGCGTGCCGTGGGGAGTGTCGGAATCGGCTTACAACGCACGGGATTTGGAGATGACCTACCAGTATTCGAGCTTCGGCGTGCCGGGGCTCGGGCTGCGACGGGGACTCATCGAGGACGTCGTGATCGCACCGTATGCGACGGGTTTGGCGGCGATGATCGACCCCACGGAGGCGGTCGAAAACTTTCGACGTCTGGCGGCCGCCGGGGCCAGCGGCGACTACGGCTTCTACGAGGCGCTCGACTACACCGCGCAGCGGCTTCCGGAGGGCAGCGAGGTCGCGGTGGTTCGCGCCTACATGGCGCACCACCAGGGAATGATCGTCGTCGCGATCGCGAATGCCCTCCACGGCGGCATGATGCGCGCGCGCTTCCATGCGGAGCCCGGTGTCCAGGCCACGGAGCTGCTTCTTCAAGAACGCACGCCGCGTGACGTGGCGGTGGCCCGACCACGCACCGACGAGGTGCAGGCCGTTGGCGACGTGCGCGAGTTCGTCCCGCCGGTCGAGCGGCATTTCACCTCGGCGCAGAGCGCGACACCGCGCACCCAGCTCCTGTCGAACGGACGCTACGCCGTCATGCTGACGACGGCAGGCTCGGGATACAGCCGCTGGCGCGACATCGCAATCACGCGGTGGCGGGAAGACGTCACCCGCGACGGTTGGGGAACATACGTGTTCCTTCGCGATGTCCACACTGGCCAGAGCTGGTCGGCCGGCTACCAGCCGTGCGGCGGTGAGCCGGAGATTTACGAGGTCACGTTTTCAGAGGATCGGGCGGAAATCGTCAGGCGAGACTACGCCATCGGGACCATGCTCCAGGTGATTGTGTCGCCGGAGGACGACGCGGAGGTGCGCCGCGTCTCGCTCACGAACGTTGGGACGAAGGAACGGGAGATCGAGGTCACGTCGTACGCGGAAGTCGTACTGGCGCCACCGGCGACGGACGCGGCCCATCCGGCATTTTCCAATCTCAGCGTTGAGACGGAGTGCGTACCCGAACTGGACACGCTGCTTGCGACACGACGGCGACGGTCGCGAGCTGAGGCCTCGGTGTGGCTGGCTCACGTGGCTGTCGTCGAAGGCCTCACGGTTGGGAGCTTGCAATGGGAGACCGATCGCGCTCGATTCCTCGGGCGCGGCCGCGGGATCCAGACTCCAGCGGTGGTGATCGACGGCGAGCCCCTCACCAACACAGTCGGCGCGGTGCTCGATCCGATCGTGAGCCTCCGACGTCGCGTGCGCCTCGCACCCGGCGACACCGCACGTGTCAGCTTCACGACGCTCGTCACTACATCACGAGCGGCGGCCCTGAGTCTCGCCGAGAAATATCACGATACCGCGACGTTCGATCGTGCCGCGACGCTGGCCTGGACGCAGGCGCAGGTTCAGCAGCACCACCTCGGCATCGGCCCCGACGAGGCGCACCTTTTCCAGAGTCTCGCCAGCCGCCTTCTGTACTCGGACCGAGCGTTGCGGCCCCCCGCGGGTGTGCTCGCGCGTCAGATGACTGGTCGCGACGCGCTGTGGGGGTATGGGATCTCCGGCGATCTCCCGATCGTCCTGGTTCAGGTCGACGAGCCCGAGGACGTCGGCATCGTACGTCAGCTCCTCCGCGCCCACGAGTACTGGCGGATGAAGCTGCTCGCGGTCGATCTGGTCATCCTGAACGAGCGCGCGTCGTCCTATGCTCCGGATCTGCAGGCGTTGCTCAACACGCTCCTCCGCGCGAGCCAGTCGGCGGGACCCCAGGATGGCCACGGCCCGCACGGGAACGTCTATATCGTGCGGGCAGACCGCGTGACGGCGTCGCAACGTGACGTGCTCCAGTCCGTGGCGCGCGCGGTGCTGTCGAGCCGACGCGGGACCTTGGCCGAGCAGCTGACACGCGCGCAGCGACCCGACGGGGCTCTACCCCATCGGCCACGGCGGCCGGCGCCGACGAAACCGACGGTCGATGCGGCGACTCTGCCCCAGGATCTCGAACTCTTCAACGGTCACGGCGGCTTCGCAAAGGATGGACGCGAGTACGTCATCATCTTGCGCGATGGGCGGTGGACGCCCGCGCCATGGATCAATGTGATCGCCAATCCGAGTTTCGGTTTCCAGGTCTCCGAGTCCGGTTCGGGATATACGTGGTCGGTCAATAGCCGCGAGAATCAGCTCACCGCCTGGTCGAACGATCCGATCAGCGATCCGCCGGGGGAGACGTTCTACGTCCGGGACGAGGAAACGGGAGATCTGTGGGGACCGACGGCGCTGCCGATCCGCGAGGGCACCTCGCCCTATGTCATCCGACACGGGCAAGGCTACACGCGCTTCGAGCATGTCTCGCACGGCATTTCGCTGGGACTGCTGCAACTGGTGCCGAGTGACGACACCATCAAGATCTCGCATCTCACCCTGACGAACGAGTCGGCACGACCGCGGCGACTCTCGGTGACCGCCTACGTCGAATGGGTTCTGGGATCGTCACGAAGTACCGCCGCTCCATTCGTGGTCACCGAGATCGACAAAGAGACGGGAGCGATGTTCGCGCGCAACGCATGGAGGCGCGAGTTCGGCACTCGCGTTGCGTTTGCCGATCTGGGCGGCTCTCAAACGGCGTGGACCGCCGATAGGACGGAGTTCCTCGGACGTCACGGCACGCCGGATCATCCGGCAGCGCTCGTGCCCAGACACCGTCTCTCCGGACGCGTCGGTGCCGGCCTCGATCCGTGTACCGCGCTGCAGGTGACGATCGAGCTCCCCGCTGGAGGTCGAGCTGAGGTCGTGTTCTTTCTCGGTGAGGCATCGAGCACCGAGGAGGCGCGAGAGCTGATCATTCGCTACCGCACTAGCGACGTCGCCGCGGTCTTGCGGGCTGTCGGCGAGCGCTGGGACGAAGTGCTCGGCACGGTGCAGGTCACGACGCCGGACCGCCCCGTGGACATCTTGCTCAACTGCTGGCTTCTGTACCAGACGCTCGCGTGCCGGCTGTGGGCACGTTCGGCGTTCTATCAGGCCGGCGGCGCTTACGGCTTTCGGGATCAGCTTCAAGATGTGATGGCGCTCACGATCGCGGCGCCCGACCTGGCGCGCGAGCACATCCTGCGCGCGACGGCACGGCAATTCGGCGAGGGCGACGTCCAGCACTGGTGGCACCCGCCCGGCGGTCAGGGCGTCCGAACTCGCATCTCCGATGACCTGCTCTGGCTCCCGTATGTCGTGAGCCAGTACGTGGAGGTCACGGGCGATGGGCGGGTCCTCGACGAGATCGTTCCTTTCCTCGAGGGACCGACACTCGCCGTCGGACAGGCCGAGTCGTACTTCGAGCCCCGCCTCTCCGAGGACCGAGCCACGCTGTTCGAACATTGCGCGCGCGCCCTCGACGTCAGCCTGACGGCCGGACCGCACGGCCTGCCGCTCATGGGGACAGGGGACTGGAACGATGGGATGAACGAAGTGGGCGCCGACGGGAAGGGAGAGAGCGTCTGGCTCGGGTGGTTCCTTTACGCGGTGTTGTCCGCATGGGCGGAGCTTGCCGACGAGCGCGGCGAGGCCAAGCGCGCCGAGCGATGGCGTCGGTATCTGGGCGCGCTGCGGGACTCGCTCGAGCGCGAGGCCTGGGACGGCGACTGGTATCGACGCGCGTACTTCGATGATGGAACGCCGCTCGGCTCCGCCGTGAATGACGCATGCCGGATCGATTCGATCGCGCAGTCCTGGAGCGTGATCTCGGGCGCAGCGGAACCGTCACGTCAGGCGCGCGCGATGGCGGCGGTCGACACGTATCTCGTGCGTCGCCTCGAGCGCCTCGTCTTGCTCTTCACGCCCCCGTTCAATGACACGTCTCTTGAGCCGGGCTACATCAAGGGGTATCTGCCCGGCGTCCGAGAGAACGGGGGGCAGTACACGCATGGGGCCATCTGGTCGGCGATCGCATTCGCGACGCTCGGTGATGGAGACACGGCGGCCGAGCTTTTCGCAATGTTGAATCCAATCAACCACGCCAGCACCGAAGCGAGCGTCCAACGCTACAAGGTCGAACCCTACGTCGTCGCGGCGGACGTCTACGCCGGGCCGCCGCACGTCGGCCGTGGGGGCTGGACGTGGTACACGGGATCAGCAGGTTGGATGTACCGGGCCGGACTGGAATCGATCCTGGGGTTTCGGCTGCGCGGCGCGCGGCTCGTGGTCGATCCCTGTATCCCCCGTGCGTGGCCCGGCTTCGGACTCATGTTCCGCTATGGCTCCGCGCGTTATGACCTCACCGTGGAGAACCCACGGGGTGTGTCGCGGGGAGTGTCCTCAGTAGAGGTCGACGGCGTCGTCCTCACGGGCGATCTCAGGCTCGGGCTCGTCGATGACGGGAAAACGCATCGAGTTCGAATAGTTCTCGGCTGAGCCGTTCGTCGTTGCCTATGTGATTGTGATGATCTTGGAATCTGACCGAACCCAATTACACGGCGCGCCTTTGGAACATTGTCCGCGGAAAGCCGCCAGCATGGAAAGAGCGAAGGTGTGTGTGGTTGAAGGAGCACGGGCACGCCGGCCGGCGCGGGGATCAAACGCGTGACGGCTTCAGAAACAGGACGGCCAGAGGAGGCAACGTGAGCACGACCGAGTGCGGCTGTCCCTGCCACGGGGTAGGCTCGGCCCACGCCCCTCCCTCGTTCCCGAGATTGCTGCCGCCGTACTCGCCCGCGTCACTGTTGAGCAGCTCGAGGTAGTAGCCGGGCCACGGCACCCCGACCCGGTACAGGTAACGTGGCACCGGGGTCAAATTGCAGACAACGAGCACGGCCTCGTCGGCGTCGTGGGCTCGCCGCAGGAACGACACCACGCTCTGCTCCCAGTCGGCGCAGTCGATCCACGCGAACCCGGCCGGGTCGGCGTCGAGCTCGTGCAGCGCGCGCTCACGCCGATAGAGCCAGTTAAGATCGCGCACCAATCGCTGAAGCCCTCGGTGGTAGGGGCCCTCGCCGAGCAGATGCCAGTCGAGGCTCCGGTCGTGGTGCCACTCGCGCCTCTGCCCGATCTCGCTCCCCATGAAAAGGAGCTTTTTGCCAGGGTGCCCCCACATAAACGCGTAGAGCGCGCGAAGGTTAGCAAACTGCTGCCAGTCGTCGCCCGGCATCTTGGCGAGCAACGCGCCCTTGCCGTGCACGACCTCGTCGTGCGAGAGCGGCAGCACAAAGTTCTCCGTCCATGCGTACAGGAGACCGAAGGTCAGGCGGTGGTGGTAGTGCTTCCGGTGCACGGGATCCAGGCTCATGTAGTCGAGGACGTCGTGCATCCACCCCATGTTCCACTTGAACCCGAAACCCAGGCCGCCGAGGTACGTCGGGCGCGAGACCATCGGCCACGAGGTCGACTCCTCGGCGGCGACGACCACGCCGGAATGGGTGCCGTGGACGACCTCATTCATGCGCCTGAAGAAGGCGATGGCACCGAGATTCTCGCGCCCGCCGAACTGGTTCGGCACCCACTCTCCCGGCTTCCGCGAGTAGTCCAGGTAGAGGGCTGAGGCGACGGCGTCGACCCGCAGCCCGTCGGCGTGATAGCGATCGAGCCAGAAGAGCGCGCTGTCGAGCAGGAAGTTCGCGACCTCGTTGCGACCATAGTTGAAAATGAGCGTGCCCCAGTCGGGGTGCTCGCGCTGACGCGGGTCGGCGTGCTCGTAGAGGTGAGTGCCGTCGAAGTAGGCAAGCCCGTGCGGATCACGCGGGAAGTGCGCTGGCACCCAGTCGAGAATGACTCCGATGCCTCGCCGGTGGAGATAGTCCACGAAGGCCATGAAGTCTCGCGGGCGGCCGAAGCGACGCGAGGGGGCGAAATAGCCGATGGTCTGGTAGCCCCACGAGCCGTAGAACGGATGCTCCATGACGGGTAGGAGCTCGACGTGGGTGAAGCCCATCTCACCGACGTAGTCCGCGAGCTGCTCGGCCAGCTCGCGATAGTCGAGGAAGCGGTCGCCCTCCTCGAGGACGCGGCGCCACGAGCCGAGATGCACTTCGTAGATCGAGAGCGGCTCCCGGAGTACGTCGCACCGGGCGCGCGCGCCGCGCCAGGCCTCGTCGCCCCACCGAAACTCGTCGAGGTTGGCCACGACTGAAGCCGTACGCGGCATCTCCGCCTCGAAGGCGAACGCATAGGGATCCGACTTCAGCGCGAGCGGCTCTGCGGAGTGCCCACGGATCTCGAACTTGTAGCGCTCGCCCTCGCCCAGCCCTGGCACGAAGATCTCCCAGATGCCATTACCGGGATGAAGACGCATGGGATGGCTCCGGCCGTCCCAGCCGTTGAAGTCGCCCACCACGCTCACCCGCCGCGCGCTCGGCGCCCACACCGAGAAGGCGACACCGGCCACGCCGTCGAGTACGACACGGTGCGCGTCAAGCTTCTCGTGGACGCGGTAGTGCGTGCCCTGGGCCAGGAGGTGACGGTCGAAGTCGCTCAGCAGCGACGGGAATCGGTAGGGGTCGTCGATCTCGGTGACGTGGCCGTCACGCGTGACCTCGAGCCGATAGGCGAACGGCTCATGCCGGTCGGGCAGCACTGTCTCGAAGAGCCCCGCGGGGTGCAGTCGCTCCATCGGGGTCGGGGACGCGCCAGCGGGCAGGACGCGGACGGCGGCGGCCCCGGGCATCATCGCGCGCACGGCCACGGCCGCGCCAAGCGGCGTTTGCACACGGTGTGGACCGAGTACGGCGAAGGGGTCGCCGTGCTCGCCTTCCACGAGCGCGCGGATCGCGTCCGTGTCGAGCGTCATGCGTGCCGACGAACAGTCGGCGCCGTATCCACGCTATGATTCTACGGGGCGGCTCCGCCCGACGCACGAGAAGCCGACTCGCAGCTGGACGAGTTGGTGAACGGCGGCCACTTCGTCGGCAGCGCCACGGTCGTGGCCGGGATCTCAGGAATCGGCAAGAGTCTCATGGGTCTTCAGTACCTCGCTGAAGCCGGTGGCCGGCGCGGCGAGTGCAGGCTCGTGAACTTTGCTCTTCATCACACGTTGCACCATTTTCCGAGCGCGCTCTTTATCGCAAAGCCTGATACCTAAGTAGACAACATACCCACATGCCAGAAGGATGAGAAGAAAGACTTCGCCCTC
>Ga0209382_10008264_pt1 | contig 13130 bp, 10 predicted proteins | sample SoiMetdeltSBSDD5_FD_187599 | JGI IMG/M metagenome (GOLD analysis project Ga0209382, IMG submission 187599) | Bulk soil microbial communities from a Populus tree surrounding site in Tennessee, USA - Soil MetaG P. deltoides SBSDD5 (SPAdes) (version 2) | ecosystem: Environmental > Terrestrial >... | reverse complement strand
ACCACACGCTACCTGTTCGACTACGGGCCCAACTTCTACACGACAGGCATTGCGACCATCAACCCACCGCTGGTCACAGCGCCACACCAAGACAATTCACTCAACGGGCCTATCTATCCGAGCTTCGTACCGAAGACCGACAGCGACGGCAACGAAATCGCCGGTGTTCGCTTGCCGGATGTGACCGTCCCTCTCGCTACATACACCGGATGGGCGCTGCGATCGGGACCACAAGCGAATGACGGATGCGAGCAGGCGGGCCAATATATCCCGTTCGCGAAGACCGAAGCGGAACGGCTGGCCTCTGGCGACCCACGTCCTTCGGTCGAGGAGCGTTATCCCTCGTTCGGCCAGTACTACAGCGAAGTTATCCGCGCGATCGACGGACTGGTCAATGATCGCTTGATGCTGTGTGAGGATGCTGACACGGAGCAGGCCCGATTGCTTCAAGCAGGACTGAACGCAGGGGTTCCAGCGCCCCACGGCAGGCTGCCACCGCAGACGACGACGCCGCGCTGTCACAACCCGCATCGTTGAGGAGAACAGCGGACACCAGGTCCGGCTAAAGCCGGACCCCACGGCTACGTCTGCGCTGGGTCGGCCCGGCGGACGCGATGCTTTGGGACGCGCATGCGGGGCGCGGACGGCGGTATGCCGAAGCTGCCCACGACGGGCCGGACGATGTCGGCGAAGTCGCCGTAGTGCATGCAGAGCGAGTCGGTGTGCGTGCCGGCGTTGAACACCATCTCGGGCTCACCGACGAAGCATCGTTCGACGAACACGTGGTGCCCGTACATCATGCCGAAGGGCGGCATCGCTCCCACCTCGAACTCGGGATACAGCGCCGCGATCTCGTCCTCGCGTGCGAGCCGCAACGACGCCGCGTTGGCAAGCCGTCCGAGCGCCGCGAGATCGACGGAATAGTGTGCGGGCACGACCGCCTGCACCGGTCGGCCGTCGGCGATGCAAATGACGACCTTCGCCGATCGGCGTCCGGGGATGTGCGCAATGGCTGACAGTTCGGGAGCGGTGAACGCCGGCGGATGCCGCAAGGTGAGATACGGCACACGTTCCCGCTTCAGCACTTCCACGACACACGCAAGCAACGCCACCGACCGCCCCCTTTCGACATGGAAGCCGGGGACTCGTGGACGAGTAATGAGTAACGCTCATGGACTCCATGAGTAAAGAGCGCGACTCGGGCGCCTTTGATAACACGTCTATAGAGCGGGCGTCTACATTTCTTTTCAGCTAGAATTCGACCTTCGGCTCATCTCACCAGTCCCCGGTCGTCGCTCGGTCGGTTTCGCGGAGGTCCCCTGATGATGTCCAGGCCTCGCTACCCCGGCGTTCGGATCACCGCCAACGGAAACCAGCTGGTCTCCTATCACACGGAAACTCGTATTGCAGACGCCGGCGTGTTCTACCCGATCACGCCCTCGACGGAAGGCGGCGAGCTGTATCAGCAGGCCTTTGCCGAGGGCAAGCTGAATGCGTTCGGCCGCAACACCATCGCCATCGAGGCCGAAGGCGAGCACGCGGCACAGGGGGGCGCCATCGCCCATTCCGTCTGCGGCAAGCGCGTCGTCAACTACACCTCGGGCCAGGGCGTCGTCTATGGCGTGGAGCAGTATTACCACGCGCCGGGCAAGTGCTCGACCATGGTGCTGGAAGTGGCCGCTCGGGCGCTGACGAAGCACGCGCTCAACGTGCACTGCGGCCATGACGACGTCTACGGCGCGCTCGATACGGGCTGGATGATCGTGTTCGGAAAGGACGCGCAGCAGGCCGCCGACCAGGCGCTGATCCTCCGCCGCGTCACCGAGCTGAGTCTCACGCCCGGTATGAACGTGATGGACGGCTTCCTCACGTCTCACCTCGAGCGGACGTTCTACAAGCATGAGTCGGAACTGATTCGCGAGTACCTCGGGGCGCCGGAAGACATCATCGAGTGCCCGACCAAAAGCCAGCGCACGCTGTTCGGCCCGACCCGCCGCCGCGTCCCGAAGATGATCGACCTGACGAACCCGGTGCTCCTGGGGCCCGTGCAGAACCAGGAGCATTACATGCAGGGCGTCGTCGCCAGACGCGACAACTTCACCGAGCCGATCCTCGACTTCTTCGAGGCGGCCTACAAGGACTTCGGTGAGCTGACCGGCCGCCACTACGGCCTGATCACCGAGTACAAGACCCACGACACCGACACCGTCTTCGTATCGCTCGGGTCGGCTGCCGAGAACATCGAAGCGGCGGTCGATTACCTGCGCGAGCAGCGCGGCGTCACGGTCGGATCGATCCACATCAACGTCTTCCGACCGTTCCCCGAAGCGGCGGTCGTGAGGGCGCTCGCCGGCAAGAAGAACGTGATCGTGCTCGAGCGCACCGACGAGCCGATGGCGGGTGACAACCCGATGGGCCGCGACATCCGCACGGCGCTCAACAAGGCGCTGCAGGGTGAGGCGGGCCTTCCGACGATCACCGCCGACCAGATGCCGCGCTTGTTCGGCGGCGTCTACGGCCTCGGGTCTCGCGATTTCAGACCGGAGCACACGATCGGCGCCTACGAATTTGCGACCGGGCAGCGCGCCCGCAGGGATGGCAAGCGCGCGTCGGACGGCGCGTCGTTCATGGTCCTCGGCGTCGATCACCCGTACGAGGTGAAATCGGACGATACCCCGTCGCTGCTGCCCGATAAGGCGATCGCCGTCCGCTTCCACTCCGTCGGCGGCTGGGGCGCCATCACCACCGGCAAGAACCTCGGCGCCATCATCGGCGACCTCAACGATCTGCTCTACGACCGCGACAGGATCGTCGACGAGTTCGACAACCCGAAAGAGATCATCCACGTCAGCGCCAACCCGAAATACGGATCGGAGAAGAAGGGCGCGCCGACCTCGTACTTCATGATCGCGGCCCCCGAACGGATTCGAGTCAACTGCGATCTCCGCCACGTCAACGTCGTCCTCTGCTGCGATCCCAAGGCGTTCACCCATACCAACCCGCTCGACGGCATGTCAGACGGTGGATGTCTGGTCTGGGAGTCGGACGAAGAAGGCGAGGCCGCGTGGGAGCGGCTGCCGCTCTGGGCACGAAAGCAGATCATCGACAAGAACATCCGCGTCTTCACGCTGCCCGGCTTCAAGATCGCGCGGGAGGCGACCGATCGTGGCGACCTGCAGCTCCGCATGCAGGGCAACGCATTTCTGGGCGCGTTCTTCTCGGTGTCGCCGATGCTGCAGGACTTCCGCATCACCCCCGAGCAGTTCCGCGACGCGGTCCACAAGCAGTATGTGAAGAAGTTCGGCAAGCTCGGCGAGGGAGTGGTGACCTCCAACATGGAGGTCATGACCAAGGGCTTCGAGCTGGTGCGCGAGATCAGCGTGGGCGCGATGGAAGCGGCCGACCGCTCGACGCTGCGCGGCAAGGCGCTGCTGCCGATGGCCATTCCGGAGAGCATCGCGGCCAGCGAGGGATGCGGCACGGGCTGCCGCACGATCCCGCCGCCAGCGGATCAGCCGGCACGTCCACCGCTGACGCGCGTCGCTGAGTTCGACGCGATGTTCAGGGCGAAGCTTGGTTACAACCAACCGGCCAATGCGTACGCCTCGCTCGGCATCATGGCCGCGGGCAGCGGCGATACGGCGTCGAAGTACGTCGCACGCCGTGAGACGCCGCTCTACATTCCCGAGAACTGCACGCAGTGCATGGAATGCATTGCGGTCTGCCCCGACACGGCACTGCCGAACTGCTCGCAGGATCTCGACCTCATTCTCCACACTGCCGTCTCCAACTACGTCAGCGACAGCAGCGAACGTCAGAAAATGCTGAAGCTGCTGCCGGAAATCACCAAGCAGACGCGCGAGCGGATGCGCGAAGCGGTGGCCAAGAACGACAAGACGCCCGCGCAGCAATTCATCAAGGACGTCACGCACTCGGTCAACGGCTTCTCGCCGGCGGCGAAGGAGGAATTCTTCAGCGTCATCGACAAGGTGCCGATGGCGTTCCACAAGGCCAACGCCATCTTTGCGACGCCGGAGAAGAAGAGCCCGGGGTCGGGCGGCATCTTCTCGATCTTCGTCTCGGATCTCTGCAAGGGGTGCGCCGCCTGCGTCACTGCCTGCGGCGAGCACCAGGCGCTGCGGATGGTGCAGGAGACCGAGGAGGTCAACGCCGAGCACGAAAGCGGTACGGCGTTCCTCAACCTGTTGCCCGACACGTCGCAGAAGTATCTCGGCCTCTACAACGACATTCGGCCGCAGGATTCCAAGACGGCGACGCTCCGCAACATGCTGATGGTGCGGAAGAATTACGACGCGCTCGTCTCGGGTGATGGTGCCTGTGCAGGTTGCGGCGAGAAGAGCATCCTACGCGCAGTGGCCGCGGTGACCGAGGCGTACATGCGGCCGCTCTATCACGCCAAGGCTGATCGCTTCCGCCGGAAGGCCGACGAGCTCGAACAGATCGGTGAACAGAAGCTCGCCGAGATGAAGGCGCGCAGCCAGGAGGAGTACGAGCTGTTCCGTCAGGCGGTGGCGCACCTGCTCATGGGCCTCGGCGGCGAAGACGACAAGGACACGCGGAAACGCATGGCGGCGCACGGTCCGATCTCCGACACGGATATCGTCGGCGCCATCACCTCGGTCCTGCGCCACGAGGCGTTCATCCACAAGAACCTGCAGGCGGTCGACGGCCGCGCCGCCAACGGCATGTCGGTCATGGCCATGGCCGCGCACACCGGTTGCAACACTGTGTACGGGTCGACCCCGCCAAACAACCCGCATCCCTATCCGTGGATGAACTCGCTCTTCCAGGACGGCATCACGGTCGGCTGGCTCCTCGGCGAAAGCTTCATCGTCGACCATGGCCGGCGATCGGTGATCCCGGAACGGCTGCTCGACGCCTTGATGCATCGGGAGAAGGACGTCATCAACCCGCGCGAGTACTACGAGTACGTGCACTTCACCGACGCGACGATGACCGATCAGGAGATCCTCGAGATGCCGAAGGTCTGGGTCGTCGGCGGCGACGGCGGCATGGGCGACATCGGCTACCAGAACATGTCGAAGGTGATCCTGCAGAACCGTCCGAATGTGAAGGCGGTGATGCTCGACACGCAGGTCTACTCGAACACGGGTGGTCAGAACTCGGATTCGACGCCGATGCTCGGCGGCAACGACATGAACGTGTTCGGCGCCGCAACGCAGGGCAAGAACGTCGAGAAGAAGACGGTTGCCGAAACGTTCCTCGCCGGACATGGGTCGCCGTTTGTCGCGCAGGTCTCGATCGCCAACGCACCAAAGCTGTATCGCGCGATTCTCGACGGCATCGAGTACAGAGGCACGGCGTTCCTGCAGTGCTTCACGACCTGTCAGCCGGAGCACGGCGTGGCCGATGACCTGGCGCTGACGCAGGCGCAACGCGTGCGCGACTCGCGCGGCGCGCCGGAATTCGTCTTCAATCCGAGACTGGGCGAGACTTACCAGGAGGCGCTGGATCTGAAAGGGAACCCGACGATCGAGATGGATTGGTTCGAAACGCGCTTCAAGGGCTCGAATACGCCATACCGCTACACCGTGGCGCACTGGTGCGCGACCGAGGCGCGATTCCGCAACCACCTCAAGAAAGTGAAGCCGGAGCACCTCGCGAAGCTGATCCCGCTGGACAACATGCTGGCCCGCATCACCCAGCAGGACGTCGTCTACCGGCGGTATCTCGTGTCGACCCATCGATCCTACGTGCCCGACTTCGGCGTCTACATCACGATCCAGGGTTCGAACGGCGACCTGGAGTACCGGTCGCTGTCGCGCCAGCTCGTACTCTTCTGCGTCGAGCGCCGCAAGGCGTGGCGATTGCTGCAGAGCAAGGCCGGAATCGAGAATCGCGAATACAAAGCGCAGCGGGCGCTGCTGGCCGATGTCGATGCGGGCAAGATCTCGATGGAGGATTTCTTCGCGCACGCAGACCGGATGTTGAAGGAGCGGCTGCCCGCTCCGGCCGCGCACAAGCCGGCCGAGGCGAAGGCGGCCGTGCCTGTCGCCGCCACAGCACCAGCAGCCGCAGCGGGCGTCACGATCGCATAATGCAGAATGCAGAATTCAGAATGCAGTCACGATGTCACGGCGCAACGCCGGTGTGAAAGCGCGATGTTTTCACCCCGTTGCTGCGAGCCGTTTGGTGTCTGCATTCTGCATTCTCAATTCTGAATTACACTCTTCTTCTCCTCCAGGAGACATCCGTCATGAAACGTAGCGCGAGCGCCGTGTGGCGCGGAGGACTGAAAGACGGCAAGGGAACCGTGTCCACTGAGAGCGGTGTGCTCTCGTCGACGCCCTACAACTTCCGGATGCGATTCGAGAACGAGAAGGGCACGAACCCGGAGGAACTGATCGCTGCCGCACACGCGGCCTGCTTCTCGATGGCCCTCTCAGCTCAGCTCGGCAATGCCGGCATGACTGCCGACAGCATCGAGACGACGGCGACAGTGACGCTCGAACAGATGGCCGGCGGCTTCGCGGTCACGTCGAGTCACCTCACGACGGCCGTGAAGATCCCCAACGCCGACAAGGCCGCTTTTCAGAAGGCCGCCGACGACGCCAAGGCGGGATGCCCGATTTCCAAACTGCTCAACGCCACGATCACGCTCGACGCGACCCTGTCCTGAGCACCGCGGATCACCGACGCGCCGGGCGTGCCCGCCCCCCATGCCCGCGTTCGGAACACCCGCCGCTCGCGTTTAACCCTCAAGGAGACCAGGTGATGAGGAGTCGGATTGCCGTATTGCTCGTGTGCATGGCCGCCGCGATCGCGACGGACGCGTACGCGCAGGTCAGTGCGGGCCTGAACGAAATCAACTTCACTGCCACGCTGAGCGGGACCAAAATCGACGATGGAGATACTGAGAGCGCCTTTACGATCACAGGTGCCTACGGCCGGTTCCTGACCGACCACTTCGAGATCGGACCGCTGCTGACCCTGTTCAAGGCGGAAGGCGCCGACGCGTTCGGCTCGATCAGCGGCTTCGCCTCATACCATTTCGCACCTGACTCGAATGTTGTGCCGTTCGTCGGCGCACAGCTCGGCACTGGCTTCGGGCTCGAGACCGACTTCAGTGACAACCCGTGGAGCTACGGGTTCTTCGGTGGCATCAAGGCGTTCGTCGGCAACGGCGGCGGGGCGATCACGATTCAACCGTTCTGGACGCGGCAGAACATCGGCAGTCCGCTCATCGACGAGACGACGCACGTCGACAACTTCGGCGCGACCGCGGGTATCTCGATTTTCTTCTGAAGAGCGAGCGGGAGCGGGAGCCGTTCCCCCGCTCACTCGGTGTCCGGTCCGGCTGCCCGCCTACGCCAAGTGCTACGACGGGTCCGCCGTAGCGTTCGAGAAGGCGGAAAGCCGGACACTACAGTCTTACGGCTGGCGCTTGAGAACGAACTCCTGCGTCTGCCCCTGGCCGCCCTCGGCCGCGCGCGACATCGCAATCTCGTCGCCCTTGAGCGTGCCGCTCCAGTTGAACGTCACCTGACCGCCACGGCCCTGCTGCGTCGTCTTGAACTTGAGCGCCGTCTTCTCGATCGTACCGTCCGCGATCGGCACGTCACCGCCGCGACCGCCGGTCACTGTGCCACTCAGTTTGCCGCCGTCCGCCTTGAGCGTCAGCGTCACCTGCTGCGGTCCTCGACCGCCCTGCACTTCCCCCGCCCATTTGCCGTCGACACTCTGTGCGATGACAAATGCGCCGAACACGGTTAGAAACATCAGCAACCCGGGAACTCTCGCCTTCATATCTCCCCCCTCGACAGTATGCGAACAGCGGCGAATAGTACCTCAAGCCGGCGTGACAGTTTTAAGACATCAATTCCCCGACTCGCGGCCCTCGCTGGGGACGGACGCCCGACGGCTGAGATAGGCTGACGCGATGCTGGACGGCCTCGTTCCGCCCGCTTTCGTCGTGTTGACCGGCGCCTTGCTCTTGATGGCCCGTCGGGTCGCAATCGACCGATCCGGCATCGGCTGGCGGTTCGACCTTGCATTGGGCGTGGCAATTGTTCTGGCGACCGTAGGCCTCGAGCTTGCGATGGGACGCCACGCAACGTACGCAAACGGTCCGATCAGGCTCTGGGTCGGGGACGTCAACAGCGACCAGAACTCTCAACAGCTGGCCGACCCTTACACGTTCAGCCACGTCATTCACGGCGCGCTGTTCTATGGCCTCACCTACCTGACGATGGGCCGCGCCTCGTTTGGCGCGAGGCTGCTCGTCGCGCTGACGATCGAAGGGGCCTGGGAGGCGTACGAAAACACGGATACGGTCATCAACCGCTATCGCGCCGCGACGATCGCGCTCGGCTACTACGGCGACAGCGTGCTCAATTCGTTCTCGGACATCGCGTCGTGCCTGCTGGGTTTCGCGCTCGCGAACCGATTCAGGTGGTGGTGGACCGTGTCCTGGATCGTGGCGACGGAACTGGTGCTGGCACTCACCATCCGCGACAACCTGACGCTGAATATCGTGATGTTGATCTGGCCGATCGACGCAATCAGACGATGGCAGCTTGGTGTCTAGCGACGATGTTCACGGTTCATGGTTCACGGTTCACGGTTCCTTGTTCAATGTTCTGGGTTCAAGGTTCATAGTTCGCGGCTCGTCGCTGTCGGTTGTGTCAGCGACCGAGCCGGGAACCGTGAACGTTGAACGCCAGAACACTGAACACTGAACACGGAACCGTGAACCGTGAACCGTGAACTCTGAACTTAGAGGACTTTGCTGACCTCGCCCCAATTGACCACGTTCCACCACGCGGTGATGTAGTCGGGCCGGCGGTTCTGGTACTTCAAGTAGTAGGCGTGCTCCCAGACGTCGAGACCGAGAATCGGCTTCTTGCCTTCCATCAGCGGGTTGTCTTGATTCGGCGTGCTCGTGATGGAGAGCTTTCCCCCGTCGTTCAGCAGCCACACCCACCCGCTGCCGAATCGTCCGGTGCCGGCCTTCGCCCACTCGCCCTTGAACGCATCGAAGCTGCCAAACGCGGCGGTGATCGCGTCGGCCACCTTTCCTGTCGGCGTGCCGCCCGCGTTAGGAGCCATCCAGGTCCAGAACATCGTGTGATTCCAGTGGCCGCCGCCGTTGTTGCGCACCGCGTTTCGAATGCCTTCGGGCACGCTGTTGATGCCGCGACAGAGGTCCTCGACGCTCTTGCCCTGCAGCTCTGGGTGCTTTTCGAGTGCGGTGTTCAGGTTGGTGACGTAGGCCTGATGGTGCTTCCCGTGGTGGATCTGCATCGTCTGCGCGTCGATGTGCGGTTCGAGCGCGGCGAAATCGTACGGGAGCTTGGGCAGTTCGTGCGCCATTCTTCCCTCCTCAACGGTATCGTTCCTACTCGTTCAAAAGGGGAATCGTACTTCGGGCGCTACGAAATCGACAACATCCGCTCGAGCGCGACGCGGTTCCAGTGCTTCTGGTCGTCGGGCACGACGATGCGGTTGTTGACGCGTCCGTCGACCAGCTCTTCGAGAATCCAGAGCAGGTGGTTCGGCGACACGCGGAACATCGTCGAGCAGAGACAGCCGAACTGATCCAACGAGATCACGGTGCGCGTCGGCTCGAGCTGTTGAGCCAGGCGGTTGACGAGATGAACCTCGGTCCCGACCGCCCACACTGAGCCTTCGGGGCTGTTCGTCACCGTCTTGATGATGTACTCGGTGCTGCCGCTGTCGTCGGCGGCCTGCACCACGTCCCACGGCACTTCCGGATGGACGATGACGCGGATCCCGGGATGTTGCTGACGCACAGCCGCGATCTGCTTGGCGGTGAAACGCGTGTGGACGGAGCAGTGGCCCTTCCACAGAATCATCTTGGCGCGCTTCACCTCGTCCGGATCGAGACCGCCGAAGATCTCGTTCGGATCCCACACCACCATCTCGTCGAGCGCGATGCCCATCTTGTACGCGGTGTTGCGGCCAAGGTGCTGATCGGGCAGGAACAGGATCTTCTCGCCCTGCGTGAAACCCCATTTCAGGGTCGCCATCGCGTTCGACGACGTGCAGACCGTGCCGCCACGCGATCCGACGAACGCTTTGATCGACGCCGCGGAGTTGATGTAGGTGACGGGAACGACGCCAGCGATCCCCATCTGCCCGAGCTCTTCCCAGCAGGACGCGAGCTGGTCGGGGTCGGCCATGTCGGCCATCGAACATCCGGCGGCAAGGTCGGGCAGGATCACCTGCTGATGCGGCGCGCAGAGGACGTCCGCACTTTCGGCCATGAAATGCACGCCGCAGAAGACGATGTAGTCGGCCTCGGGGCGGGCAGCGATCTGACGCGCCAGCCTGAACGAGTCGCCGGTGTAGTCGGCGAACCGAATCACCTCGTCGCGCTGGTAGTGGTGTCCGAGAATCATAAGCTTGCGCCCGAGCGTGGCGCGAGCCTCGGCGATGCCGCGCACCATCTCCTCATCCGAGAGGCCAAGATACTTCTCGGGAAGCGCCTGGCGTTCGGAGAGGTGTTGCCTCTCGTAGTCGGTCAGCAGCGGGATGATGGAGGCCATCGCAGGTTTGCCCTTTGTGAAACTTTTCGCAAAGTCCAAACGTGAAAAAGCCCAAACCCCATCACCGGGCTATCGCCCAATGGGATTTGGACCTGACTCGATTATAGCGCCTCCCCAGCCGCGCGGCGACCTCGGCGACAAATTGTGCAGCGGCGGAGCTACGTCCGGCTCAGCGGACCACGCCGCACCAGCTTGGCCACCGCCTTGACCAGCGCGGACGGGTCCATCGGCTTGGGCACGTGGAGCTGATAGCCGGCGGCAAACGCCCGATCGATCTCCTTGGGAGTGGTATACGCCGTCACGCTGACCGCGGGGATGCGTCCGCCCTGATTCGGGTCCAGTGCACGCACGCGTTTGATGAAGTCGTAGCCGTTTTCCTCGGGCATGCCGATATCCGACACCAGCACGTGTGGCAGCGCCCACGGAGACGACGAGAGGATGGCCGAGACACCGGCGGAACTCGACGGAACCGCCGTGACTTCAGCGCCGCGATGCTCGAGCGCCATCACCGCCAGCTCCCGGGCGTCCGGTTCGTCCTCGACGACCAGCACCCTCACGCCGATGAGCGACGCATCGACATCGTCGTCGCCGTCGTGCCGAGGTTCGGCGTGGAGAATCTCTGGCGAGATGATCGCGGGCAGATCGATCGTGAAGGTCGATCCTTTGTCGACCCCGGCACTGGCGGCGCGCACGCTCCCGCCATGGAGCTCGACGAGCTCGCGAACAAGCGCCAGCCCCAAGCCGAGGCCGCCATGCCGTCTCGTGCTCGACGCATCGTTCTGGCGGAATCGCTCGAACACGCTCGGCAGGAACTCGGGGCTGATGCCCTGTCCCGTATCAGTCACGGAGATCCGAGCGCACGTGCCAGCCACATCGAGCCGCACGTCGATCGTTCCTCCGGCTTCGGTGAACTTGATCGCATTGGAGATGAGATTCCAGACGATCTGCTGCAAGCGATCGGGATCCCCATTCACCTGGGGCGTCGCCGGGTTCAGCGCCGTGCGAACCGTCACGCCCTTGGCGATGGCAGCCGGCATGATCCCGTCGATCGCCGTCGGCACGACAGTCTGCAACCGCACCGGCTGCTTCTCGAGGCGGAGCTTGCCGGCGACGATGCGCGCCATGTCGAGCATGTCGTCGATGATCTTGGCTTGCGCTGTGGCGTTGCGTTCGATCACCTGCAACCCGCGATCGAGCAGCGCGCGATCGATCTCCTGACGTCCCAGCAGGATGCGCACCCAGCCGAGCACAGCGCTCAGCGGCGTGCGGATCTCGTGCGACAGCGTCGACAGGAATTCGTCTTTGGCCCGCAGGGCGTTTTCTGCCGTCGTCCGCGCGACCTGCAACGCCGCGATCTGTTTGCGCAGCTGCGCCTCACTCGACAGCGGATCGCTGACATCTTCGACGATCGTCACCGTTCCGATGACCGCACCGCCGTGGCTCAACGGCCCGATATGGCCGCTCTGCGGCATCTCGTTGAACGCGAGATCGGGATGCGTCGGCCGCATCGGCAGGATGTACCGATGCAGGGCATGGGAGATGACGGTCACGTGGCCCGCGAGCGCCTGCTCGTAATACTCCTTGATGCCACGAGCGACTGCGTCCTTGTAGACGTCGAACAACGACCGACCCATCATTTCGGCCGCCGGATGACCGGAGTGGAGTTCCATCCACCGGTTCCAGACGATGACCCTGAGCTGCGTATCGGTGACGAAGAACCCCTGTCGGGTCTCATCGCCGACCCAGCGGGTGACCGCTGCCTGCACTTTCGAGAGGTCCAGTGAGGTCTCGGCAGACATGGCTGGCTAGTGCTGCTCCTCTTCCCATCGCTCGAGAGCGTGAATGAGCCGCTCAATCGATGCGACCCCGAGCACGATCACGAGATACCCGGTCAAGCTGCTGTTCCGCAGCCGGAACGACGAGTGAATGATCAACGCGTATCGAAGCCCTTGCCGGTCGACGGCGACCGATCCGACGACCGACTCGAGCGTGTCGAGCGTCAGGTGCGGGACCGAGAACGAGACTTGAACCTTCAGCAGGTTCCCGAAGGTGCCGAGGCAGGCATTCAGCACGATGTTGCCGATTTCGGTGACGACCTCACGCGCCGACCGATCGATTTCGAGCGGCAGTGCCGGCTCGTCGGTGAGCAGCTCTTTGAGAATCGCCGCACTGTGCTGATCGAGCACGAGCAGCGCGTCGCCGCTCACTGGACCCGAGAAGATCTGATGAACCGTGGCGATCTCGTCGGCCAGCATCGGTCTCAACCGATCCGCCATCTCGTCAATCGGGCACATCACGACCTGCGGGACCTCGAGCTGGACGCGATGCCCCGTCAGTTTCGACAGCGCCGCGGCGGCGCGGCCGAAGCCGATGTTGATCAGCTCGACGAGGGCGTCCTGCTGGGTAGTGGTGAGTGTCACGGTCGTGCCTCACCAAGCGCCACGTCGAGCGCCCCGAGGATTTCCGATCGATCGAACGGCTTGTTGATGAATGCCTTCGCTCCGGCTTGTTCGGCGAGCTCCTGCGACGACGACTGGATGTCAGCGGTCACGACGACGATGCGAACGTCCGCGTCGAGCT
>Ga0209382_10008263_pt1 | contig 13130 bp, 8 predicted proteins | sample SoiMetdeltSBSDD5_FD_187599 | JGI IMG/M metagenome (GOLD analysis project Ga0209382, IMG submission 187599) | Bulk soil microbial communities from a Populus tree surrounding site in Tennessee, USA - Soil MetaG P. deltoides SBSDD5 (SPAdes) (version 2) | ecosystem: Environmental > Terrestrial >... | reverse complement strand
ACCGCTCGGCCGCTCGGCGTGGATCATCATTGGCGAGCGCGATCTCACCGAGTTGCCAGATCGACGTGCGATAGCTCCGGGCATCGCCGATCCTCGTCCAGAGAACGAGGCTCTCCTCGGTCAGCGTCGTCGCCTGATCGAGGTTCCCCTCTGCGAGTGCCAGTTGCGCGAGGCCCGTCAGGGACATGGCCGAGTTCCAGGCGTTGCCCCAGGTGCGGGCGACGGCCAGAGCCTCTTCCAGCATCGGTCTTGCTCGAGCGTGCTGGCCTAGCCGGCGCAACCTGTCTCCGCGCTGGTAGAGCGCCGGCCAGAGAATGAACAAGTCGTCGAGCTCCCTGGCGATCGACCGACTTTCTTCGAAGAGCGAGTCTGCGCGATCGAGATCTCCCTGGTCAAAGGCAAGCATGCCGAGATGAATGAGCGCACCGGCTTCCCCGCGCCGATCCAGCACGGTGCGGGCCAGTACGAGCGCTCGGCCGGCGGGGATCGCGCCCTCTGCTGCCCGTCCTCGCTGTCGGCAACAGATGCTGAGTGAGTTGAGCGCAATGACGCGCGGATGAGCGCCCTGCGCGCCGAGTCGGGCGGCTGGCAGCGGCGCTTCCTGGCCGGTGCCCGGGCTCCGAGCCTCGTCCGCCGCGAGCGTCAGCTCGAGCCAGTGCTGGCCCTCGGCGAGGTTGTCGCGATAGAGCCAGAGCTGGTGCGCAGCACCGGCGATGCGAAGTCCGGCCCGCGCGCTGACGACGCTGGGATCGGACATGCTCCAGGCCATCGCCGCGCGCAGGTTGTCGAGCTCCGCTGCCATCCGGTCGACCCAGGCAGGACCCTCCGGCCCGAACACACGAGGCTGGCAGCGCTCCGCGAAGTCGGCGAACCAGCCCAGGTGCCGACGACGGACGCTCGTCTCCTCGCCCGTGGCCGCAAGCTGCTCCAGGCCGAACTCGCGGATCGTCTCGAGCATCATGAATCGTGGCTCGCCGTCTGGGTCATCGCCGCACCGGATGAGGCTCTTGGCGACGAGCGACTCCAGGCCGTCTAGCAGGCCAGTACGCGGCAGGCAGTAGGCAGTAGCGGCGGGGGCAATGCCAGTCTCATCCCCACTGCCTACTGCCCTCTGCATACTGCCTACTCGTTCGGCAGCCTCCAGCGTCCAGCCGCCCACGAACACCGAGAGCCGGCAGAACAGCCGCCGCTCGTCCTCGTTCAGCAGGTCGTAGCTCCAGTCGATCGTGTCACGGAGGGTCCGCTGGCGGGCCGGCAGGTCGCTCGGGCCGCCGGACAGCAGCGGCAGGCGACGCTCCAGGCGGGCCAGCATCGCCTGGGGCGAGAGCAGCCGGACCCGGGCGGCGGCCAGCTCGATCGCCAGCGGCAGACCATCCAGGCGGATGCAGATCTCGGCCACGGCCGTGGCGTTGTCGTTGGTCACGACGAAGTCCGACCTGATCGCCCGTGCGCGCTCGATGAACAGGGCCACCGCCGCGTACTGCGCCAAGGCCTCGATGGCGGGAAGGTGTTTCGGATCCGGGAGCGCCAGGGGCGGCACCATGAGCTCGTGCTCTCCGCGCAGCTCCAGTGGCGCCCGGCTGGTCACCAGGATCTTCAACCCGTGGCTCGTCCCGAGCAGCTCACTCACGACCGATGCGGCCGCCAGGATCTGCTCGAAGTTGTCGAGTACCAGCAGGATGCTCCGGTGGCGTAGATAGTCCTTGAGGCTGTCCATGATTGGGTGCCCACCCACGGCCCGTATTTCCAGGGCCTGGGCAATGGCTGCTGGTGCCAGCTGGGGGTCGCTGATCGGGGCGAGCGGCACGAAGAACACCCCGTCGGCAAACCGGTCGATCTGTTCGACAAGCTGGGCCGCTATGTGCAGGCTCAGGCGTGTCTTACCGGTCCCTCCAGGGCCGGTCAGCGTCACGAGCCGGACGTCATCGCGAGCGAGGAGGTCGTGCACGGCCCCGATTTCGTGCTCGCGTGCGATCAACGGCGTGGGCTGGATCGGTACATTGTGCGGACGGTTGCCTCGGTGCTCGAGCACCGGCGGCGGAGCCGGATCGTTCTCGAGGCTCAGGCGGGCCGAGGCCAACGCGTCAGCCAACCAGGCCGCCGTCACGTCGATCCCGGCGAACACCCCCGCATCGTAGCTACGCAGCAAGCCCTTGTCACGGCAGAGCGCGATCAACGCCGCCTCGGCATGGGCGTCCGGAACCCCTTCCCCACGCTCCCATCGCTGTACCGTCGTCCGGCCGACGCCGAGCAGGGCCGCCCAGCCGTCCTGCGTCACCCCCCGTGCCTCGCGCAGCGCTCGCAGCATCAGGCTCCACGAGGAGCGGGGGTGTGCGGATTCGCTGTTCCCTGCCGCTGCCGGGGTGCGTGCGCGTGCCATGGTGGAGCTTTCCCTGAGCTTTCCTGGAGCATCGCGCGGGGCGGCCGCGCCTATCGTGACCTGGAGCCGACCACCCCATCGTACAGGAAGGCCATCAGATGCCACCGCACCCGTCGCACACCACCATCCTCATGGGCATCCTCCTGGCCGGAGCGTGGACGGTGCTGGCATCTGGCCTCGGAGCGATCCTCCCTGGGCTACCAGGGGCGCTTGATCCTGCCTCGGCTTCGCCTACAGAACGTCACTCAGGGAGCATCTCCGTCCAGGCGTCGGGTATCAATCCGTGCACCGGGGAGTCGATCAACATCGAGGCGTGGCTGACGATCAACGTCATTCAGGAAGGCGAAGCAGGCGAGACGAATGCGGATGCCGAGGTGCGGCTTGAGAGTTATCAACGAGCGCCACCCATCGAGGGGATGGACCCGGTGATCCGACACCTCTCCATCTTCAAGACCCCGCTCACCAGCACGCGGTTCGTCCATACCGTACGCACCCCCCTCGCTGGCAGGTTGAGCTTCCACGAGCTCGTCGTCGACCTCGTGGGGGGCGTCACCGACCGGGGAGCGGTGAGCCTGTCGCTGTCCAGCGCTCGGATCGAAACCCTGCCTTTGCCCTGCAGCGAATCGCGTCGGAATGTACCTTGAAAGGCGTGGCGCCTGAAGGTGGTCGCGTTAGCGGCGCAGCGTGTTGAAAAACCCCTCAGAGACTCTGGCAGGGAGTCCCCATCTCTTGTGAAGCCGGCTCTCAGCCGAGGCTGGTCTCGGTCCAGCTCACCGCCTCGTGCATCGTGTGGGCGATGCCGCTGACGTTCGCCTTCGAGACCACCGAGGTCGTCTGCGACGCGAGCGCGGTCACGAACGCCTCGTCCAGCAGGAACGTGTTCAGATCGGCGAAGACCTGCTTGCGCTTCGCCGGGTCGGGCTCAGAGCTGGCCGCCCGCACGAGCTGCTCGTACTTCTCGCTCTTGAAGCCGGACCCGTTGTTGGCGGCCCGCCAGTAGCTCGAGGTCGAGAGCAGCAAGACGGGATCGGTGCTCGCAAACCCCGAGAAGCGCAGGATGACGCCCTTGTAGTTGACCTTCATGCTCATGTCCTGGAGCGCGGCCGTGTCCACCCCGTTGTTCGTCATCTTGGCCCCGAGCTTCGCGAAATCGGCCTGAATGACCTGTGCGAACTGGCTCGGCTCGTAGTCGCTGGTCGAGTAGTTGATCTGGGCGTCGATCTCCGGCGAGCCGGCCGCGGCCAGCAGCGACTTCGCCTTTTCGATGTCCTGGGCGTAGTGGCTGTTCTTCGCCGCTTCGTAAGCCGGCGAGTGCTTCGGCCATGGAAGGTTGCGGTTCTCCTCGACGCCTTGCAGGATCGACTCGGTGAATCGCTTGCGGTCCACGGCGTAGCAGAACGCCTGGCGCACCTCCTTCTTGTCGAACGGCGGCGTGGTGGTGTTGAAGAACATCACGTAATGCTGGCCGGTGTACTGGTTCACCGTCGCACGGTACTTCGAGTCCGCTTTGAGGCGCGCCAGCTCCCGGACGGTCGTGTTCAGCAGCGCGTCGACGGCTCCAGCCTCGAACTGGACCACCGCCGCCTGCGGGTCCTTGATGATCTGGAAGTAGAGCTCGTCCAGGTACGGCTTGCCGCTCTGCCAGTAGTTCTTGTTCTTCACGTACCGCTGGTGGTCGCCCTGGACCCACTCGCCGTACATGAACGGCCCGGTGCCGACCGCCTTGGTCGCGGCCTCTGGACCCTCCATCGTCACCCGATCGGCGATGTTCATGTATTCGAGCATGTCGAACAGGGCCGGGCGGGGCACATCCGACGTCAGGATGACGGTGTTCTTGTCCGGCGTTTCGACGGCGCTCCACCAGCTCGCCATGGTCTGAAGCTGGGCCGCTCCTGACTTCGGGTCTTTGATCCGCTCGATGTTCCACTTGACGTCGTCGCTGGTGAGCTCACGGCCGCTGTGGAACGTGACGCCTTTGCGCAGGTTCAGCTTGATCTGCTTGAAATCGCTGCTGACGTCCCAGCTCTCGGCCAGCATCGGTTGTGGCTTGAGCGTCACGTCGTACTTCGTGAGGGTGTCGTAGACGTTCCAGACGGTGTCGAACGAGGTCGGGCTGATGCTGTGCGGGTCGAGCCCGCGCGCCCCGAAGTCGGCGGACGTGGCGATGCGCAGCGTGCCGCCGGTCTTTGGCTGCGCCGCCCCGGCGGCCGGCTTGGCGGCCTTGGCGGGCTTCGCCGCTTCCGCTGGTTTCGCGGCGGCAGCCGGGGCAGTGGCGGCAGCCGGCGCGGCCGGAGCGGTGGTCGCGGCCGGGGCAGCGGGCTTCGCTGGATCGGCCGGCTTGGCGGGGGCTGCCGGCTGCTGGGGCGCGCACGCAGCGAGCAACGCCAGCCCGGCTCCGCTCGCGACCAGTCGGAGTGCGTGTCGTCGCGTCACCCGCCCGGGGCGGCCAGGTGCGACCTGGACGGATATCTCATGGGACTCGGACGGGTGCATCGTTGCTCTCCTTCGTTCGTCACCGCCGTGCCGTGAACGGCCTGGCTCACAGTGATTGCCCGCAACCTCCGGGTGCCTGGCCGGCACGCACGACGACCTCGTCGCCGTCCCAGGCGAAGCTGGCCTTCAAGCCGGCCTCGCGGCTGATCCGTTCCATGTAGGCGAAGACCTGCTCGCCCCGCTCGTCTCGGGCGAGCACCTCAGGCTGGTACTGCTTGTCGACGTAGGCCGGGAGGAAGCGCGCTTCGACGCCGCCGCGCCCGTCCACGACGCACTTCGCAATGATCGTCTGCTTCGCCTCCGGATGGAACGGGTAGAGCGGGTACTCTGGATCCGGCTCGAACCCAAACATCTTGCGCCGGCGTAGCGCCCACGCCCGGCGCTCCGGGCTGTCGTTGCTCGCATCGTAGCTGAGCGCCTTCGTGACGCAGACGAAGTTCCCGAGGCCGTGGTAGATTGGCTTGCCACGGTAGATCTCGATGCCGCGCAGGATGTGCGCGTGGTGCCCGATCACCACGTCGGCGCCGGTGTCGATCGCCGCCCGAGCGATCTGCTTCTCGTACTCCAGGACCGTGGCCGGCGTGTGGACGACCCCTTTGTGGAACGCCACCGTCAGCACGTCGCAGCGCGACCGGAGCGCCGCGACGTCCTCCGCCAGCGCCTCGACGTCGGCGAGCGGCGTGAAGGTGTAGACCGTCGGTGGGGCGCCCGGCGAGTGGTGATCGTGCTCGTAGTGGGTGATCACCCGGAGGTAGGCGCAGCCAGCTTTGGCCGGGCCGGCCCACGACTCGGCCGGGCCGACGGTGTTGTAGCTGAGTACGCCGAACCGCAGGCCCTGACGCTCGACGACCGCCGGCTGCCGGGCCTCGGCCAGGGTCATGCCGGTCCCGACCGTGGCGAGCCCCAGCCCCCGCAGCGTGTCGATCGTGTCGCGAACGCCGGGATCGCCCTGGTCGTAGGCGTGGTTGGCGGCCAGCGTGATCAGATCGAATCCGGCCTCCGGCAGCGCTTCGAGGTGGCGCGGGTCGGCCGGCGGGGCCGGCACGGCCGTCTTCTGCTGGATCCCGCGCGTCGTATGCGGCACCTCGACGTGGCCGATCGCGAGGTCGGCGGCTCGTAGCGCCGCCCTGCTCGAGTCGAAGCACGGCGCCAGGCCCGGCTCGTCCAGGATGATGTCGCCGACGGCCAGCATGACGGCCGAGCCGTTCACCGGTGCCACCTGTGGCCTCCTCGTCACGATACGCGCCGCCCGCGTCGGCCGGGCGGCAGGGCTGGCTCGGCAGCAATACTGATCGACGCCGAGCACGCCCGCACGCTACCATGCCGGGCGCCGCCGAATCAATCAAGCGTTGGTTCGACTAACGGCGGAACGACACGGCGGAGGAGGCCGATGACGACGGAGTCGATCGCGGCGACGGGCAGAGGCCGACCGAGCGGTCAGCACGCCCTGGCCGTCTTGCGGCAACAGTACGACGATCGCATCGGCGCCCTGCGCGGGCGGACCGGCCTGGTTGGCACGGTCGGCAGCACGGTCCCGGTCGAGCTGATCCTGGCCGCCGGCAAGCTCCCCGTCCTGGTGGCCCCCGAGCCGCCCCACCCGATGCCGCACGCCGACCCCTGGATGGAGCCCGAGTTCGCGTGGGAGCTGCGCTCGATCGTCGACCGGGCGCTGCGAGGCGACTTCGAGCCGTTAGAGCTGCTGATCGTCACCCGCTCCTACCACGAGGTCTACTACTACCTGAAGGAGATCGTCCGCCAGGGCCAGGGCGCCTCCGTCCCGCCGCTCCACATGTACGACCTGATGCAGAGCCAGCGCACCGCCGTCCGTCCGTACGGGCTGGGCCGGACCCGTGAGTTGCTGGCACGGCTGGAGCGGCTGGCCGGCCGGCCGATCTCAGACGACAATCTGCGGGCTGCCGTTGCCCTGACCAACCGCCGGCGTCGGGCGATCCGTGCCCTGCTGGAGCGCCGGCGCCAGCGACACCTCTCCGGCACGGCGGCGATCCGGGCGATCGGGGCCGCCTACTTCATGGACCCCGCCGCGTACGTCGACACGCTCGAAGCGTTCCTGCGCGCCCTGGAGCCAACGCCGGGCCTGGCCGGCCGCCCTCGACTCCTGCTGGTGCCGTCCGAGCCGCTCTATCACCCGACGCTCCACGAGACCCTCGAAGCGGCCGGCGCGCTCGTGGTGGCCGAAGACGACTGGTGGGGCGCCCGCGCGGCCGGCCGGGACATCGCAACGGACCTGCCGCCGCTGGAGGCGATCTTCGAGAAGTACTTCGCCGACACCCCGACGCTGGCCGTCTCGCCGCGAGCCCCACGCGAGACCTGGCTGCGCGAACAGGTCGAGCAGGGTAACCTGGACGCCGTCGTCTGCTACGTGCCGCCGTCTGACCACCTGTTCGGCTGGTACTACCCCGCGCTCGAGGAGTATCTGGACGTCCAGGGAGTCCCCTCGCTGCTCTTGCGCCAGGACGTGCAGGACGAGCGTGGACGGGAGGAGATCTCGGCGGCGCTGAGCGAGCTCGTACGCAGGCTAGGACCGGCCAGCCAGACCGCCGGAAGGGAGGCCGTCTGATGACGATGACCGACGCCGAGCGCGAGGCGTCTCGTCAGCGCCACCAGGCGCTGACCCAGCTCGAGGTCTCCAGGAGCCTGCGCGCGTATCAGCGCGAGTGGTTCGCCGGCCTGCGCGCCGAGGTCTTCGAGCAGGGGCGGCCGTACGTGATCGGGACGGCACTCACCCCGCACGAGATCTTCGAGGCGCTCGACCTGCCGTTCATCGCCGACGTCTGGTACTCCGGGCTGGTCGCGGCCCGCCGCCAGAGCGGTTACTACTCGGACTACCTCAGCCGTAAGGGCTTCCACGACGGCCTCAGCCGGTACGCCGCGCTCACGCTGGCGGTCTTACTGGACGAGGAGAACCCGGACAAGCCGTGGGGCGGACTGCCGCCGCCGGCGCTGGTCACCTCAGACCGGGGCAGCGGCGAGATCATCGCCGAGCGGTTCGGGGTGCCGTTCATCCTGACCGAGCACCCGGTCGCCCAGCGCCTCTTCACCAACTGGTGGGAGATGTCGCGCTGGCAGTGGGAAGACCTGGACGAGAGCTACCGCATCGACGTGATGGTCGAGCAGTTCAAGGAGCTGATCGCCGCCTGCGAGCAGATCGCCGGCAAGAAACTGGACGTCGACCGGCTGCGTGAGATCATGGACCGGGTCAATCACCAGGAGGAGTACTTCGACGAGGTCCGCACCATCATCTGCGAGGCCCCGAAGCTGCCGGCCCGCCTCGGCGAGGTGATGAGTCAGGTGATGGGCATCCAGTGGCATCGCGGGACCGAATGGGCGCTCCAGCAGGCTCGGGCGTTCCGCGACGAGGTGAAGCAGCGCGCCGACGCCGAACAGTGGGTCTGTCCGAACGAGCGGTATCGTCTGATGTACGTGGGGCAGGGTCTCTGGCAGCGCCTCGAGTTCTTCACCCAGTTCGAGGAGAGCCACGGCGCGGTCTTTGCACGCTCGAACTACCTCTCGATCGCCTCGGACGGCTACCTGCGCTACGGGCTTCGCGACCCGTTGCGGGCGCTCGCCAGCCGCTACGTGACGATGTCGATCCAGATGCACATGCCGGGACTCGGATCGGCCTGGGCGCTCTGGGAGGCGAATCGGCACCGCATCGACGGCGGCCTTCAGATAGGAGGATGGTGGGGGCACCGGGCGATCACGAAGTCGCTGGAGGAGCACGGCATCCCGGTCCTCGATCTCGACGTGGACGCCGTGGACGGCAACACCTGGGACGAAGATCGGATGCGCCGCATCGTGACCGCGTTCATCGAGGAGCGGGTCGCCCCGGCGGCGACCCGGCAGCGACACGGGGAACGGTCTTCGACAGGATGAACAGGATTGACAGGACTGGGGGATTTCCATCCTGTCAATCCTGTTCATCCTGTCCAATGCGTGGGGGAGATATATGCTGGCGCTAGAAGGCATCCGCGTCCTCGACCTGACCCACGCGTTGGCCGGTCCGTTCTGCACCTACCAGCTCCAGTTGCTGGGCGCCGACGTGGTCAAGATCGAGCGGCCCGGCGTTGGCGACGACTTCCGCGAGTTCGCGCGGCTGCCCGGCTGGGACGCCAGCCCGTCGTTCATCGCCGTCAACGGCGGCAAGCGCTCGGTGACGGTCAATCTCAAGAGCCCGGCCGGCCGGGAGGTCGTGCGCCGCCTCGCTCGCACCGCCGACGTGGTGGTAGAGAACTTCCGCCCGGGCACGGCCAGGGAGTTGGGTCTGTCCTGGGACCACCTCAAAGAGCTGAACCCGAAGCTGGTCTACTGCTCGATCTCGGGATTCGGCCAGGAGGGCGAGATCAGCCGCTGGCCGGCCTTCGACCACACCATCCAGGCAATGGCCGGCATGATGTGGAGCGGCCGGGACGACGACACGCCGTCGCAGGGACGCGGGTTCAGCGTCGACTGCTTCACCGGCTACGTGGCCTACGCCTCGATCCTCTCCGGCCTGTTCCGCCGCGAGCGGACCGGCCAGGGGCAGTACCTGGACGTCGCGATGCTCGACGCCAGCATGGTGCTCTTGGCGGTCGGCAGCGTGCGCCAGATGATGACCGGCGATGCGATCTCGGCGGTCCAGCCGATCGTCCACGACCGGCCGACCGTCGCGCCGTACCGGACCACGAATGGCTGGCTCTGGCTCAGCGCCAACTTCCAGAACCAGTACGAGGCGTTGTGCCGCGTGATCGACGCCCCTGAGCTGGTGACCGATCCGCGCTTCAAGGACGTCCGCTCCAGGAACGCCCACTCCGCCGAGCTGAAGGCCGAGCTGGCGACGCGGCTGGCCGGCCGGTCCGCCGCGGAGCTGGAGCGGCAGTTGATGGAGGCCGGCTGCCCGGCATCGGTGGTCCGGACGACGCGCGACGTCCTGCAGCTCCCGCGCCTGCGCGAGCGCGACGTGCTGGTCGAAGCGGCGACACCTGGCCGTGAGGAGCCGGTCACCTTGATCAACGCCGGATTCGTGGCGAGCGGCGACAGCCCGCGCCTGCGCGGTCCCGTCCCGGCGCTCGGCCAGCACACGGACGAGGTCCTTGCGGAGCTGGGCTACGCCAACGCCGAGATCGAGCAACTGAAGTCGGACGGCGCCATCTAAAGGGTCAGGCCGATGCTGGTCCCGCCGTCCACGAACAGCACCTGGCCGGTGATGTACGAGGCATCGTCGCTGACCAGGAACGCGTGCGCCGCCGCGATCTCATCCGGGCTGGCAAAGCGCTTCAACGGGATCCGCTGCCATGGCGACCTTTCCTGTCAACCGCATCGCTCTCGCTCCTACGTCGTGCTCGGCCGTCGCCGCGGCATGACGACCTCCTGTCCCTCGATCACCGTCCCGTCACTCGCCGATCGTGAAATCTTCGAAGTAGCGCCCGCGCGGCGTGTCGTCCAACGCTGTTGCCTCCAACGCCCGGATGATGGTCAGGGGGTGGCACGGGCCGCACGCTCCCGTGCCACGAGCACGCGGCGCAGGATCTTGCCGGAGGGGGACTTCGGGATGGCGTCCACGACCTCGACGGCGCGGACCCGTTTGTACGGCGCCACCCTGGCCGCCACGAACGCCATCAGCTCGTCGGCGGTCACGGCGCCGTTGAGTACGACGAACGCTTTCGGGATCTCGCCGGCCTCGTCGTCCGGGCTGGGCACCACCGCCGCGTCGGCGACGGCCGGGTGCGTGCCCAACACGCCCTCGAGCTCGGCCGGGGCGACCTGGTACGCCTTGTACTTGATGATCTCCTTGACCCGGTCGACCACGTAGAGGTACCCCTCGTCGTCGGCGTAGCCGACGTCGCCGGTGTGGAGCCAGCCGTCCGGCTCGATCGTGTCGGCGGTCGCGCCCGGGTTGTTCAGGTACCCGCGCATGACCTGCGGGCCCCGGACGAGGATCTCGCCGGTCTGGCCCGTGTCCAGCGCCTCGCCGGTCGCCAGGTCCACGATCTTCCCCTCGGTGCTCGGCACGAGCTGACCAACCGAGCCACGCCGCGCCGCCTCCGAGCCGACGAGCATCGTGGAGATCGGCCCGGACGCCTCGGTCATGCCGTACCCCTGCCGAACCACGCAGCCAAGCCGGTCGGCTGCCGCCTGCTCGGCCGTGGGAGCGAGCGGGGCCGCCGCGCAGAGGATCGAGCGCAGGCTGGTCAGATCGTAGCGGGCAAGGTCCGGACAGCGGGTCAGATCGTTCAAGACCGGCGGCGTCAAGAAGGCGCTGCTGATCCGATGCCGCTCGATCGCCCCCAGGAAGCCGTGCGGGTCGTACCGGCCCATCATCACGATCGGGGCGCCGGTGAACAGGCCGAGGTTGAGGACGCCATGGAGGCCGACGACGTGAAAGAACGGCGAGATCGCCACCAGGACGTCGGTGTCACGGGCGAGGTCGCCAGCCTGGAGCTGGTACAGCGCGGCGATCAGGTTGCGATGGGTGAGCATCACCCCCTTCGGCAGGCCGGTGGTGCCGCTCGAATACAGGATCAGGGCAGTGTCTCGGGCCGGGTCCACGGCGATCGACGGAGCGGACCGCCCCTCACTCGCCAGCATGCCGATCGAGGTCACGCCGTCGGCCGCGCCGAGCGCGAACACCTCCGGGACGCCGGTCAACCCGGCGGCCTCTCGCGCGCGATCCAGGACGCCCGTCGCGGCGAACAGGAATCGGGGCCGGGCATCGGCGAGCTCCTGCTGCATCTCGTGCAGCGTGAACAGCGGGTTCATGGTGACCACGACCCCGCCAGCCCGCCAGACGGCGTGGGCGGCGATGGCGTACTCGGTCGAGTTGAAGCCGCAGACCGCCACCGCCTCGCCCGGGCCGAGGCCCCGCACCGCGAGCGCTCCAGCCACGGCGTCGACGGCCCGGCAGAGCTCGCCACAGCTCAGCGACGTGCCCGTGCTCGCGTCGATCAGCGCCGGCTGATCGGGGTACTGCCGTGCGCGCGCGAGCACGAATGCGCTGAAGTCGGCGTCCAGGAGCAGCAGCTCTGGTTGTGGACCGCGGATCACCATGGTGCTCCTCAGCCCCGTCCAGGACGGCGTGCGGTCGTCCGGGCGCACGGCGGACAGGGGCTGGCATGACAATGGTAGGTCAATCAAACGATTGATGGCGAGGCGCATCACGATCTGCCGACCGCTCCTCAGCTTCGTTCAGCCGCCGATCGAGCGGGAAGGTGGTGCGGCATCGGCACCCGGCCGGTACACTCCGGCGCACCCCAGGACACGCGCGGGAGGCCTACGATGCCTGAACGAGACCTGATTGGCTACGGAGCGACGCCGCCCCGCGTGCGCTGGCCGAACGACGCCCACGTGGCGATCTCCCTGGTCGTCAACTACGAGGAAGGCTCGGAGAACCTGCTCCAGGACGGCATCGGCCGCCGCGAGATGATGGGCGAGGGGCCGTCGCCCGTCCCGCCGGACCGAAGAGACCTCGCCAACGAGTCGTTCTTCGAGTACGGCAGCCGGGCCGGCGTCTGGCGGTTCCTGCGGATCTTCAAGAAGCACGGCGTTCGCGCCACCTTCTTCGCCTGCGCCGTCGCCCTGGAACGCAACCCGGCCGTCGGCCCGGCGATCACCGCCGAAGGCCACGACGTCCTGGGCCACGGCAACCGCTGGGAGGAGTACTACTTGATGGACCGCGAGGCCGAGCGCCGGGCGATCCACGAGGGGTACGCCGCCATCGAGCGCCTCACGGGCCAGGCGCCGGCCGGCTGGTACTGCCGCTACGGCCCGAGCGAGAACACCCGCGACCTCGTCGTGGAGCACGGCGGCTTCCTCTACGACTCCAACTCGTACGCGGACGACCTGCCGTACTACACCACCGTCCAGACGCCGTCCGGCCCGCGCCCGTGGCTGGTGGTGCCGTATTCGCTGACCGTCAACGACAGCAAGATCTGGCGGCTCGGCCTGTCCCACGGCGAGGAGTTCTTCCAATCGATGAAGGAGACGTTCGACACGCTCTACGAGGAGGGCGCCGAGACGCCGAAGATGATGAACGTCGGGCTGCACTGCCGGATCGCCGGGCAGCCGGGGCGCGCCAACGGACTCGATCGCTTCATCGCCTACGCGAAGTCCCACCAGAACGTCTGGTTCGCCGGGCGCGTCGACATCGCGCGGACCTGGCTCGAGCAGTTCCCGCCGCGGAGCTGACGTTTCGTATGAGATCGTATTCAACGCCGATGATCGTCGTATCGTTCATCATCCTCATCGGCTTCGCCTATCTCGT